>Ga0157369_10003000_pt1 | contig 20199 bp, 16 predicted proteins | sample C25metaG_FD_113461 | JGI IMG/M metagenome (GOLD analysis project Ga0157369, IMG submission 113461) | Corn rhizosphere microbial communities from Kellogg Biological Station, Michigan, USA - C2-5 metaG | ecosystem: Host-associated > Plants > Roots > Rhizosphere > Soil | place: USA: Michigan...
CGATTAAAAAGTTACATGAGCTGGGTTAAATACGTCGTGAGACAGTATGGTTTCTATCTTCTAGGGGGAATTAGAATAAAATAAGAACGAACTTTTGTACGAAAGGAACAAGAATGATTTAGTTTAAGATTGGTTAATTCTGATTTTAGATGGAATAATAGTTACTAACCTATGGTTTACCTGTTGTTTATATGTCCCTAATATTAACTAATGAAAATTATGTTATTTTTTATAACATAAAGGGAATGTTTCTCTCACTAAGATAAATATATAGTATAGGCACGGCAGGGACGCTAAGTTGGTTAAAGATAAGTGCTGAAAGCATATAGGCACGAGGCTTATCTTAAGATATTTCTTAAATATACGTATTATACTAATACGAAAAAATTATTATAGGTTTTATTTGTAAGAATTTAGAAATTTTTAAGAACAAAATACTAATTTTATAAATTACTATTTATACATATATCTATAGTATAGCATATTATTGAAGCTTGGTTAGCATAAAAGTAATGTAATTGTTTTGTAATCAATTGAAGCAAGTGCGATACTTGCACTGAGCTTAAAAAGGGTAGAGGATTAGAAGTCAAATGGTTCGACATAGCTCTTTCAATGCTACCTTAGCAGGTTCAATTCCTGTCTAGTCTAAGCAGGTTGGTGGAATAGTTACACATTCGGCTCATGTCCGGAATTTATAGAGGTGCAATTCCTCTACCCGCGTGACTATAATACTTAGTATTAACATAAGAATAATGATGTATTATTATGAAAAAACTTTTACATAGATAAAAAAATGTTTAGAAGAATAAGTAATAGTATTAAATATCTATCTTTCTTATATTTTTATAAAACATACGTATTATATATAGCCTGTTTAGCTTAATTGGTAAAGTATACTGCTCATGACAGTAATTATAAAAGTTCAAGTCTTTTGATAGGTAAATAGATGGATATAGGTTAATGGTAGACTTATCGACTTCCAATCGAGGTGTGTCAGTTCAATTCTGACTATCCATAACTAATATATAATAGTCCGAGTGATGAAATTGGTAAACATGACAAATTTAAAATTTGTTGACGAAAGTCTTAAAGGTTCAAGTCCTTTTTCGGACAATAGAATTATTATATCAATATTTGCTGATGAAAAAAGAAAGTATTTTTATAAAAGTTCTATTTTTATTGTTTATATTGTATATTTTAGCCATAAACTCCATATATATGGTGATCTATTTTTTTTAATTATTAAAAATTATTTTTATTTTACATGTTATTATCTGCTTTAGCTATTATACCTATTATAGGTATAGTTATTATATCTAGTATTAATGCTATAAAAATAGAAAAAGTTGTAGCTTTAATTACTAGCATACTAAATTTAATATTATCTTTAATTATATTTATACTATTTAATAATAGTACAAATCAATTCCAATATGTACAAGAACATTATAATACACAATTATTTGACATTTACTTAGGTATAGATGGAGTATCTATATTTTTCGTTTTATTAACTACAATAATAATGCCAATAGCATTATTAGCGAATTGAGAATCTATAAGAGAAAATGTAAAATCTTATTTAATAATAATGTTATTATTAGAATCACTATTATTAGTGGTATTTATGGTATTAGACATTATGTTATTTTATATTTTCTTTGAAAGTATATTACCTCCTCTATTTATATTAATAGGTATATTTGGATCAGATAATAAAGTAAATGCTAGTTATTACATTTTCTTATATACATTATGAGGATCATTATTTTTATTATTATCAATATTAAGTACATCTTCTACAATGGGTAGTACAGATTTTGATACTTTATTTAAATTAAATCTTGAGTTTAATACACAAAAAATACTATTTATAGGAATATTTATAGCTTTTGCAGTAAAAACTCCTACAATTTTCTTAAATAATTGATTATTGAAAGCCCACGTTGAATCTCCATTAGGAGGTAGTATAGTTTTAGCTGCAATAGTGTTAAAATTAAGTTTATATGGAATATTTAGATTAATATTGCCCATATTACCTAAAGCTTCTTTAAATTATACTTTTATAATTTATACTATAGGTGTAATAACTATTATATATGCCAGTTTTAGTACTTTAAGAACTACAGATATAAAAGAATTAATTGCCTACAGTTCAGTTTGCCACGCATCTGTTTATTTAATAGGTATTTTTAGTAACACTATACAAGGGTTAGAAGGTAGTATAGTATTAGGATTAGCTCACGGTTTTGTGTCTAGTGGTCTATTTATTGCAGCAGGGGGTGTTCTTTATGATAGAACAGGTACTAGAAGTATTTATTTCTATAGAGGTATTGCTCAATTAATGCCTATATTTGCTATATTATTCTTTATATTATCATTAGGTAATTGTGGTGCTCCTTTAACTATTAATTTTGTAGGAGAATTTATGTCTTTATATGGAGTATTTGAAAAATTACCTATTTTAGGTTTATTTGCATGTTCTTCTATAGTATTCTCAGCTGCTTATAGTATTTATTTATTCAATAGAATATCTTTTGGAGGATCTTTCACTAAATTCATTGAACAAGGTGTATTAGATTTAAATAAAAGAGAATTCATTATGTTATTTATATTAGTAGTATTCACAGTAATATTAGGTATATACCCATCAGTAATATTAAACGTATTAGATTATTCAATGAGTAATTTAATATTTAATATTTAATACAGAAAGGTATAATAAAAAATTAGTAGATTATTTGTTACATAAAAATGTAATGAAGGGGATATAATTTAGTTGGTAGAATGTCGACGTTGCATGTTGAAAGCCTAGGTTCGAATCCTAGTATCTCCATAAAAAAAGAATTTTTTTTTATCATTGTGGATTTTTAAGCTTGTGAAGCTCAATTGGTCGAGCGGAACGTTGAAGTTGTTTAGGTTGTAGGTTCAAATCCTATCGCGAGCAAGTGGATTACCACGTCCACTATTTCTACTCTATCTTTTAATAATATAAATTAAAAATAATATTTTTATATCTTATACCATTGAATAAGAAACTTATTCCCTACTACTTACTAAGACCAAAAGGGTAAATCACTAAAATCTCGAGGTCTAGTAATAAATAAACTAATGCAAATATAAAGAATTTTACACCGTAAAAAAAAAACTTATCACTTTGTGTTCCGCATCTTAGGATGCATTACTAAAATCATATATTCAAACTTAAAAAATTCACTAAGTTATATAAAAATATTACTATAATTTATAATGTAATAACTATGCGAAAAATATTTATTTTTTTTTTATTGTTGAATTTATTTCAAACAGTACTCCTGTACTCCATAATAGGTCCTGCTCCAAATTTAGATCTTTTATACACAACAGATCCGAAATTAATTTCGTATTATTTTGTTGTAATAGAGGGGTCTTCTGTTGAAGCATTCATCCTAAAGTTTTTAATATCTTATTTATTAAATGCCTTATTCGTTTCGTTATTAATTACTAATTTCAGTAAAAAGCATCTAGAATACTTTAGTAAAATAAGAATGAGTATAAGTTTTTATAAAATATTCATAATATTTATTGCTATATTATTAATATTTTTTCCTAGAATTTTTATTAGAGAATTCCTTATATCTTTTATTTTTACTGAAGTATCCTATATATCGATAGTTGTTAGTATATGCTGAGTCTTACCCTTTGCTAGTTATATAATAAATATATATTTAAAATGATTAACAGGGCAAAGGGTAACTAAAGACGACATGAGTTTATTAAATAATAATGTAATTAATAGTATAAACCTTTATACTATTAGTCTTATATTATTATTCGCTTATCTGAGCGTATACCATTTAAATATTCTCTACTTTATTTGATCTACAATTTCTTTTCCTTTTCCTAGTTATAACGGATATTGTAATCTAGTAGAGGGAAGTCTTGAAAAAGATCTAAGTAAAGTATTTACAGAATATAATGGTAGAATTAAAGAAAATCCCGTAACTTCAAGAGGAAGAACGTCTATTACGTCAAATTTTTCTTTCAAAGAAAACTTATCTCAATTACGTTTTGGTGGGCCTATTATGCCTAATATCTTCGGTAGTACCGAGGAAGGTATTAGTCGTAGATTAAATTTTATAGGTAAAGAATTCAAAGTAATTGATAGTAGTTTAAAGAATTATAAACCCCTGTTTCATACATTAAATATTAGTCATAATTCTGAATTTAATACATTTAGTGCTTTATTTAAAGAAAATACTTCTAATAAACATACTTTATGTATGGTTATACATGATGGAATAAGACCTGTTGCGGATTCATCCTTTGTAACATATACAATGGCACTACCACTAGTTATAAAGGGTTTTTGTAATGAACTAGCGAACAGGGGTATAAATTTTCCTTATACTATTAATGAGAATAGTCCTTCTAATCTTGTAATCAAAGCTATTTGCCCAGGGAAAATCATTAAAAACCCTAGTGTGGATAAAAGTATTACATTGGCTGTGGAGTTCAGAGATAATCGTTTGTCTATCTTTAAAAAACTTGGCTTTTGTGAAATTTATATGCCTAATACTGAGCAGTTTGAAAATATATTCCCTGTTAAAGATTATAGAAGGGTATACGGACAAAATAGAACAACATTGGACTATGCGGTAATGGATCATTTAGGTCGAAGTCGAAATAACAATTCTGTAATACAAAATTATTTTTGTAATGCTAAAAGACATATAACTGGTCGGTACATGATTAATGGTAATCGTGAATTAGATTTATTTATTACAGAGCTAAAAGATAGTATTGTACCTTCTTTTAAATTTGTTACAGATACTGATTATAATAAGACAAGTATTGAATTATTCAATACATCGAAAGGTTTAGCTGTTCCTGTAAACTTAGCTAAATATAATTATTATGTTCAAGCTAGAGGTTCAGTATTCGATAAGTTTAATAAAGTTTCTTCTCTAACACGGTATAATCATCTACCAGCTAGAGATTTAGTACCTATAGATTATAGTAAATTTATATTTCGTCCTATAAATGTAACTTGTGATTATGTTAGTATTAAGTTTGATGCCATTTTATCAAAAATATTTGACTATATAAAATCAAATACTGAATGATCTAGTTGAATGTATCCTGAAAATGAAAGAGTGTTAAATGAATCTTTGATGGATAGTATTTTTGATGATATATTAAAAGATAGTCCTTATGCTAAAAAAAATTTTATACTTCCCATGTCTTTACCAGGGCTTCGTATATATCAAACTAATCCCCCACAGATAGATAATACATTAATAGTTTTTTCATCTCATACACCTTTTTTTGATAAATTACGTTGAGAATTCAATGATAATAATTTACAATTACTTAACACCTCAGAGATAGATTACAATTTAAAATATAGACTTTTCGATCTTTTATCTATTTGTGGGGACCTTCTTCAAAAAAGCGATTGTGCTCATAATGCTTTAAAACTTAATATAGTATTTTGAGACAGGTTTAATGTTCAATTTGCCACTTTAGGATCTTGATGTAAACCAAGCTGTGCAGAGTATGCTAATAATATGCATCCTGAGCCAGAATACGTAATGTGTAAAGGTTTTGGAGGAGAGTATAAAAGTATTCTTAATCTGCTAGATCTTCATGATAGAAGTACAATGTTTAAATATTTAAATATAATATATCCTGGAAAAGAGGAAATATTTACAACATATCCTTAATATAGTTATTAAGCCATCCTAGAGTAGGATGAGAGACTTTAGTATAATGGTAAATACATATGACTTTTAATCATCAAAATATAGGTTCAAATCCTATAAGTCTTAAAAAAATTAGGTTAATTCTATATGGATGTGCTGGAACTGGTAGACAGGGCTGTTTTAGGAGCAGCTGGTAATTAACTGTGTGGGTTCAAATCCCACCGTCTATAGAATAAAAGCTCCTTTGGTAAAAAAAAAATCTGAAATAGGCTAATAGGTAGGTCATGGATTTTTGATGTTCAGCAGTGGGTGTTCGAATCACTCTTTCAGAATGAGGTAGTTGTAGTTCAATAGGTGGAACAACCATTTGTGGCATGGTAGGCTCTCAGTTCGAGTCTGAGCTTTTACCCGGATAATTTGTTTATTTATTATTATTAATTGAGAAAATAAAATCAGAGATTTAAATATATATGTATTAAGCCCGGTTAGTTTAATGGTTAAAATAGCAATCTCATACGTTGTTTATATAAGTTCAAATCTTATACCAGGCTATAAAAAAAATATGCTTATTACATCCATTTTATTTATTTTATTATCTAATGCCGTGAATTTAAGACGAGATATGGCTATTCTTTATAATAGAATAAGTTTAGTTAGTTTGTTCTACTGTGGATTAATTTCCTGTACAACAGCTAATGTAGTAGGTAAATCTATAGGACTTCATGGAGGTTTATTATTATACACTAATTTAGGTAATATATTTCATATTTTTATCTTTATGGTTACAGGAATAATTTTATTACTTACTGCATTTTATCCAGCTAAAATAAAAGTATTACATAACTACGTAAATTTAGGTAAGAATTCTAACCAATTTAAAATAGTAGAATATCCTTTAATTATATTATTTGTTGTTACAGGTGCAGTATTGCTAATCTCAACTAATGATTTAATATCTATATTCTTAGCTATAGAGCTTCAAAGTTATGGATTATATATATTAAGTACTATTTATAGAAACTCAGAATTATCAACAACAGGTGGACTAATATATTTCTTATTAGGAGGATTAAGTTCTTGTTTTATATTATTAGGTACAGGATTATTATATTCTAATACAGGTAGTACTAGTTTAGACAATATTTATATAATTACTAATATAAGTGATTTAACTTTAAATAGTTTATGATATAAACCTAATTATATAAATATATCTCTTGTACTTTTTGTTATAGGATTTTTATTTAAAGTAAGTGCTGCACCTTTTCACTTCTGATCTCCGGATGTGTATGATGCAATACCTACAGTAGTAACTACATTTGTAGCAATAATAGCCAAAATATCTATATTTGTATTATTATTACAAATCGTATATTATACTAAAAATAGTTTCTCTAATAATTGAACTTATATTTTATTAATAACTTCTTTATTTTCATTAATTGTAGGTACTGTGGTTGGTTTAACACAATTTAGAATTAAAAGATTATTTGCTTATAGTACTATTTCTCACGTAGGGTTTATTTTATTAGCATTAGGAATATCAACAGTAGAATCTACTCAAGCATTTATATTCTATCTTACTCAATATAGTATAAGTAATTTAAACGCATTTATAATATTATTAGCTATAGGTTATACACTATACTATTATACTATTGAAAATAAAGAACATCAAAGATTATTAGAAAAAAACAATTCTCCTGTTCAATTAATAAATCAATTAAAAGGTTACTTTTTTATTAATCCTGTTTTAAGTTTAAGTTTAACTATAACTATTTTTTCTTTTGTAGGTATTCCTCCTCTAGTAGGATTCTTTGCAAAACAGATGGTATTAAGTGCAGCTTTAGATAGTGGTCTTATATTCTTATCTTTAGTAGCAATATTAACTAGTGTAATAGGTGGTGTATATTATTTAAGTATAATTAAAGAAATGTTCTTTAGTTTACCAGATAATATAGAATCAAAGATTAATGATCAAAATTTTTCAGTTTTAGGGATAAATAATAAAAAATATGCTATCCAACATGTTAGTATATCAAGTCCTATTTCCTTTATTATTTCAAATATAACTTTAATAATTTTATTATTTTTATTTATTAATAAAGAATGACTAAGTATGGGTACCATATTGGTACAAGTATTATTTAATAATTAAATGAGTAGTATAACCTTTCTTTTTGTATTAGTATCTATTATTACTATACTTTTCTTAGTACTTAATTTTGTGTTAGCACCACATAATCCTTATCAAGAAAAGTATAGTATATTTGAATGTGGTTTTCATAGTTTTTTAGGCCAAAATAGAACTCAATTTGGTGTAAAATTCTTTATATTTGCATTAGTTTATTTACTACTAGACCTCGAGATTTTAGTGATTTACCCTTTTGGTCTTAGTAGTTATGAAAATGGAATTTATGGATTAATTGTTGTATTAATATTTATAGGTATTATAACAGTAGGTTTCGTATTTGAATTAGGTAAAAGTGCTTTAAAAATAGACAGTAGACAGTCTTCTAACTATTACCAAAAATCTAAAAATTTTGTAAGTCAGTTTGTTGAAAATAAATAACTAGATTTTATACTTTGTCACTTAGTGTTCGCATTTTAGGATGAACGGCTAAAATTAGAATATCCAAACCCCCTTTGTACTTCCCGTTGGTGGTTCAAATTTAAAAATTTAACTAAGTTATATAAAAATATTACTATAATTATAGAGAATTTTTATGTTAGAATCATCAAAACTAATTGGAGCAGGACTAGCAACAGTAGGATTAGCTGGAGCTGGAGTGGGAATCGGAGTGGTATTTGGATGTCTAATTTTAGGCGTCGCAAGAAATCCTTCGTTAAAAAATCAGTTATTTTCTTATTCTATATTAGGATTTGCCTTTTCAGAAGCCACAGCTTTATTTGCATTAATGATGGCTTTATTACTTCTATACGTGGTTTAAGAATGTTTGTCCTCGTATAGAAAAGAACTTTCTAAAATTATTCTAATTTTAAAGTTATTTATTGTTTTCTATTTGCCGGATAGAAAAATTTTTTTATTTATATTTAATGAGTTTATTTTTTAACAGTTTTATTAATTTGGATGCTCCTGCACCTTGAGGAGTTTATTTCCAAGATAGCGCTAGTCCACAAATGGAAGGATTAGTAGAATTACATGATAGTATTATGTTCTATTTAGTATTGATATTATTTACAGTAGGTTGAATTATGTTTTCTACAGTAATTAATTTCGTACATTCTAAAACACAAATTAGTCATAAATACTTAAATCACGGTACAACTATTGAGTTAATTTGAACAATAACTCCTGCTGTTATATTAATATTAATAGCATTCCCTTCTTTTAGATTACTTTATTTAATGGATGAAGTAATAGATCCTTCAATGTCTATAATTGCTGAAGGACATCAATGATATTGAAGTTATCAATATTCTGATTTCTTAGATTCTAGTGATGAACTTATTGAATTTGATTCATATATTGTTCCTGATTCAGATCTTGAAGAAGGAGGATTAAGAATGTTAGAAGTTGATAATAGAGTAATCGTACCTGAATCAACTAACATTAGATTTATTGTAACATCAGGTGATGTTATACATTCATATGCTTGTCCAGCTTTAGGAATAAAATGTGATGCTTACCCTGGAAGACTAAATCAATTTTCTACATATATAAACAGAGAAGGAGTATTCTATGGACAATGTTCTGAAATTTGCGGTATATTACATAGCTCTATGCCAATAGTTATAGAATCTGTTAGTCTTTCTAACTTCCTTACTTGATTATATAATGTTTAAACATTATTCCGAGAATGTGCATAAATCTTATTCTTATATTAGATTAAGAAACGTTAAAAAAGTATATCCATTGTATATACATTATTAAAAATATCAAGAATTGAACTTAATAACTGTTTATTATAGTTTTTATAAAAGTTTTATGGAATAAAATTTTATACATTTTTATTTAATATAAGAATAAGGAGTATTAATTTAATTGGCAAAATAAGACACTACGGATGTCTCCATTGTAGTTCAAGTCTACAATACTCTTTAGAATATGAATTAATTATAATTAGTTTTATATTCTAAAATAGTTTTTGTATTTCTTTATTATTATAAACTAATACATAGTTGAATATAATAAAAGAAAATCAAAAATAAAGAATAATTTGATATAAAAAATAAAATAATGAGTTTAACTTTAGTACTTTTTTTAATAGGGATCTTAGGATTCATATTTAATAGAAAAAATATAATATTAATGCTTATTTCTATAGAAATAATGCTATTATCTATTACTTTTTTAATATTGGTAAGTTCTTTAAATTTAGATGATATAATAGGGCAAACTTATGCTGTTTATATAATAGTTATAGCTGGAGCTGAATCTGCAATAGGATTAGCTATACTAGTTGCTTTTTATAGATTAAGAGGAAGTATTGCAATAGAATATCAATAATGTATTTAAGTATAATAATTTTACCTTTATTAGGATCAATAGTTACAGGTTTTTTTGGTAGAAAAATCGGAGTTACAGGAGGTCGTATTTTAAGTTGTACTAGCACATTAGTTACAACAATATTGGCTATCATTGCTTATCTAGAAGTAGGATTTAATAATAATTCAGTATCTATAAGTTTATTTCCATGATTAGATAGTGAATTATTTAACATGATGTGAAAATTTAAATTTGATAGTTTAACTGTTTCAATGTTAATACCTGTTTTAATTATAAGTAGTTTAGTACACTTTTATTCTATAGGTTATATGAGTCATGATCCACATAACCAGAGATTTTTTAGTTATTTAAGTTTATTTACTTTTATGATGGTAATATTAGTTACAGGAGATAACTATTTAGTTATGTTTGTAGGATGAGAAGGTGTTGGTGTATGTTCTTATTTATTAGTTAGTTTCTGATTTACTAGAATTGCAGCTAATCAAAGTTCTTTGGCTGCATTTTTAACAAATAGAGTTGGTGATGCTTTACTTATAGTAGGTATGTTTATGCTTTTATGAGCTTTAGGTAATTTAGACTATAGTGTTGTATTTTCATTAGCACCTTATATTAATGTAAATATTATAACATTAATAGGTATATGTTTATTAATAGGTGCTATGGCTAAAAGTTCTCAAGTAGGTTTACATATTTGATTACCTATGGCAATGGAAGGTCCTACTCCTGTGTCTGCATTAATACACGCAGCTACAATGGTTACAGCTGGAGTATATTTATTAATTCGTTCTTCTCCTTTAATAGAATATAGTTCAACTGTATTATTAATCTGTTTATGATTAGGAGCTATTACTACTGTTTTCAGTTCTTTAATAGGATTATTCCAACAAGATATAAAAAAAATTATAGCTTATTCAACTATGAGTCAGTTAGGTATGATGGTAATCGCAATAGGTTTATCTTCATATAATATAGCTATATTCCATTTAATGAATCATGCTTTTTATAAAGGATTATTATTTTTAGGAGCTGGAGCAGTAATTCATGCAGTTGGTGATAATCAAGATTTAAGAAAATATGGAGGATTAATAACATTCTTACCTTTAACTTATACAGTTATATTAATTGCAAGTCTTAGTTTAGTAGCTTTCCCTTTTATGACAGGATTCTACAGTAAAGATTTCATACTAGAATCAGCTTACGGACAATACTTTTTTAGTAGTATCAATGTTTATTTCATAGCAACTATAGGTGCTATATTTACTACATTGTATTCAGTAAAAGTTATTTATTTAACTTTTTTAACTAATCCTAATGGATCTGTAAATTACTATAAAAATGCTCATGAAGGTGATATATTCTTAAGTCTTCCTTTAGTTGTATTAGCTATATTCTCTATATATTTTGGATATATTACTAAAGATATTTATATAGGTTTAGGATCAGGGTTTTTTGCAGATAATAGTATTTTCATTCATCCTATGCATGAAATATTAATAAATACAGAATTTGGGGTACCTACTTTATTTAAATTACTTCCATTTATATTTACTGTTTCATTTTCTATATTAGCAGTAGTTTATCCTGAATTTATGGGAAATATTATAACTAATTTTAAGTTTACAAGATTAGGATATTATATTTTTGGTTTCTTCAACCAACGTTTCCTTATAGAATTCTTTTACAATAATTACATTGTAAATGTTGTATTAAATATAGGAGGTAAAACTACAAAAATCTTAGATAAAGGTAGTGTAGAATGAATTGGACCTTATGGAACTTGAACTGTTTTAAATAGAATTAGTAAAAATATATCTATTATAAGTAAAGGAGTAGTGACTGACTATGCTGTTTACATGTTAGTTTCTATTTGTACTATACTGTCTTTATTTAGCTTTGTATCTTTAAATATAGATAGTTTAAATATCAATCTATTAGTTTTCATCCTTGTGTTAATAAGTATCAGTAACTACACTAATACTTCTAATTCTGAATAAATTTAGAATTAAAATAAATAATGTGCTTAACTTAGCAGTAAAAAAAAAATTAAGAATATTTATGTTGATTAATATATAACATAAATATTGAATATTAATAAAAATAATAAAAATTAATGAGATTATTAAAAAGTCATCCATTATTAAAATTAGTTAATGCTTATTTAATAGACCATTCTCAACCTAGTAATATAAATTACTTATGAAATTTTGGTTCTTTATTAGCTATATGTTTAGGTATTCAAATAGTTACTGGAGTAACTTTAGCAATGCATTATAATCCTAATGTATTAGAAGCTTTTAATTCTATAGAACACATAATGCGTGATGTAAACAACGGATGATTAATACGTTATTTACATAGTAATACAGCATCAGCATTTTTCTTTTTAGTTTACTTACATATAGGAAGAGGTTTATACTATGGATCTTATAGAGCTCCGAGAACATTAACATGAGTTATAGGTACTATCATTTTAATATTAATGATGGGTATAGGATTTCTGGGTTATGTTCTTCCATATGGACAAATGAGTTTATGAGGTGCTACAGTTATTACTAACTTAATAAGTGCTATTCCATGAATAGGGCAAGATATAGTTGAATTTATTTGAGGAGGTTTCTCTGTAAATAACGCAACATTAAATAGATTCTTTGCTTTACACTTTGTTTTACCTTTTGTATTAGCTGCTTTAGTTCTAATGCATTTAATAACACTAGGAGAAACAGTGGGATCTAGTAATCCTTTAGGAGTACCAGGGTACTACGATAGAATTCCTTTTGCTCCTTATTATTTATTTAAAGATTTAATAACTATATTTATCTTTATTTTAGGTTTAAGCTTATTTGTTTTCTTTATGCCTAATGTTTTAGGTGATAGTGATAACTATATAATGGGTAACCCTATGCAAACTCCACCTGCTATAGTACCTGAATGATATCTTTTACCTTTCTATGCAATTTTAAGATCTATACCTAACAAATTATTAGGAGTTATAGCTATGTTTAGTGCATTAATAATTCTTACTGTATTACCTAAAACAGATTTAGGTTATACTAAAGGTTTACAATTTAGACTAATAACTAAATTTGTATTCTTCTTCTTTGTAACTGATTTCTTAATATTAATGGTATTAGGTGCTAAACACGTTGAGACACCTTATATAGAATTAGGACAAATTGCTACAGTTATATATTTCTTAACTTTCTTAGTATTTATACCTTTAGCTAGTTTAATTGAAAATACATTAGTTGATTTAGCATTAAACAAAAACTTAAAAAAAGATTAATATAATATAATGTATTAATATTACTTCAAATGAAGTAAGGACTATGTTTGTAGATGGATCTACACTTTGATTGCAAATCTTAAGTATATGGGGTTCGATTCCTCCGTAGTTCTATTAAAACTAGAGTTATATTTTTAGTAAATTATAACTTTATTAATAAAGATTAAAATTAATTACATTGTATAATATTATTACTTCTTTTAAAATAAAATAAATCTTTACATTTATTTATTATCTTTTGTTTTAATTAAGTTTCCTTATTTTATAAGGTGAAGAGGTAAAGTCTAAAATTTTTATTAGATTAAAAGAATTTAGATTATAATAAACACTTGTCTAGTAATTTTAGGCATACAAAAAATTACAACCTGATAGAGCTTATATTATAATTTTGTTTATTTTATAGGTATTTATAATTAGTTGTTTTATATATTAATTAGTTATTGAGGAAGGGTGGGTAGGTACTCTGTTAAGTTTGTAAATAACAATGATTTTTATATTAATTATTATATATTTTTTTTTTGATTAGTCGAAAAAATGAGTTAAATTTAGGTAACCAACAATTAAAATCTGAAATGTCCATTGGAACTGAAAGATGATTTCTTTCAACTAATGCAAAAGATATAGGTACCTTATACTTAATATTCTCTTTATTTTCAGGTTTATTAGGAACTGCTTTTTCAGTTTTAATAAGATTAGAACTTAGTGGTCCTGGTGTACAATTTATTGGAAATAACCAATTATATAACAGTATTGTTACAGCTCACGCTATATTAATGATATTTTTTATGGTTATGCCTGCATTAATAGGAGGATTTGGTAATTTCTTAATGCCTTTAATGGTAGGAGGTCCTGATATGGCATTCCCCAGATTAAATAACATTAGTTTTTGATTATTACCACCTAGTTTAATATTATTAGTATTATCTGCTTGTATAGAAGGTGGAGTAGGTACAGGATGAACTCTTTATCCTCCTCTATCAGGTTTACAAAGTCATAGTGGACCTAGTGTAGATTTAGCAATTTTTGCTTTACATTTATCAGGGATAAGTAGTTTATTAGGTGCAGTAAACTTTATAACTACTATTGCAAACATGAGAACTCCAGGTATCAGATTACACAAATTAACATTATTTGGATGAGCAGTTGTTATAACAGCTATTTTATTATTATTATCATTACCTGTTTTAGCTGGAGGTATTACTATGGTTTTAACAGATAGAAACTTTAACACTTCATTCTTTGAAGTAGCAGGAGGTGGAGATCCTATATTATTCCAACATTTATTCTGATTCTTTGGACATCCTGAAGTTTATATTTTAATTGTACCAGCCTTTGGAATAATTAGTACAACAATTTCAGTTAACTCTAACAAACCTATATTTGGTTACATAGGTATGGTTTACGCTATGATGTCTATAGGTATATTAGGATTTATCGTTTGAAGCCATCATATGTATACTGTAGGTTTAGATGTTGATACAAGAGCATACTTTACAGCAGCTACATTAATTATAGCTGTTCCTACTGGTATAAAAATATTCTCTTGATTAGCTACATGTTATGGAGGATCTATAAAAATGACACCTTCAATGTTATTTTCTTTAGGTTTTGTATTCATGTTTACAATAGGAGGATTAAGTGGAGTTGTATTAGCTAATGCTTCACTTGATATTGCTTTCCATGATACTTATTATGTAGTAGCTCATTTCCATTATGTTTTAAGTTTAGGTGCAGTATTTGCTATGTTTGCTGGTTGATATTTCTGAATACCAAAAATGTTAGGTTTAACATATGATTTAAACTTAGCTAAAGTTCAATTCTGACTTCTATTTATAGGAGTTAATTTAACATTCTTCCCACAACATTTCTTAGGATTACAAGGAATGCCTAGACGTATAAGTGATTATCCTGATGCTTTCGCTGGATGAAATTTAATTAGTAGTATAGGTTCAATAGTTAGTGTTATAGCTGCTTGATTATTCATATACATTGTTTACAAACAATTAGTAGATGGAAAAGTATCTTCTAGAAATCCTTGATTAACTCCTGGGTTTTATACTGATATATTACAAGCTAATTTAAACAGATCTTATACAAGTTTAGAATGAGGTTTATCAAGCCCACCTAAACCTCATGCATTTGTAAGTTTACCTTTACAAAGTTAAATAGTAAAATTTTAATTGTTATTTTTTATTTAATTTAAAAGTACAGAACTTTTCATGACTTATTTAATTATTATTTATATGTAATTATATAAATATTACTTTTAGTCAAAGAAAATAAAGGTACATATCTCATTAGCTTAATGGTAAAGCAAAATACTTCTAATATTTGTATTCTAGTTCGATTCTGGAATGAGATTATAGAATAAAGAACAATAATTAATAATCCTTAATTAACTAAAAATTAATTTCCGATTATTATTTTTCTTTACCACCTAAATTTAGTCACCTGGTAAAACTAAATCCTAGTGAATAGGTTCAGGTTAAACTAATGGACGTGTAATAACAGATAAAGAGTTATATAAAATAAATATAGAATTAGTATTTATAGGCCGAAAATAGTGGGAACTTCCCACTATATAAAATAAATATAAACTAATTTATACTAGATCGCTTACAAGGGGGGAGAATCTAAATATAGTAAATAGAATTTCAATTTTTAAGAATAGAGAACATTTTGTGGACATTCCTGGAATACGATTACAACTACTAAAATTAAAATTAAATTAATTATTAAAATTGAATTAATTATTAAATTAAGAATAATTATTAAAATTGAATTAATTATTCCTATTAAGAATAATTATTAAAATTGAATTAATTATCCAAATTATAACAGAGATAATAATAAGAATAAAAATAATAAAAATTAAATTAGAATAAAAATTAAGATAAAAATAATAAAAATTAAATTAGAATAAAAATTAAATTAGAATAAAAATTAAGATAAAAATAATAAAAGTAAATAAACTTAAATAACTAAAAAATCTCTGGTTATGTGGATCATCATTCATATAACCTAGAGGAGAAAAGCCAGCCAAATTATACCCCCCTATAATTAGGATAATAAAAATCCAGCTTTTTTTCTTATAAGAGAGAATATTAATTTAAAACGCCGCGCCAAAAACCTCCTAAAAACATTAGTAAGAATTATTAATTTAATTGGTAAAGAATCTATGTAAATATAAAAAGATTATATATATGTCAGAATTACTAAACTTAGTATTGCAAATTGATGCGATTTTGCCTCAAATGAATGATTTTTTAAATCAATTCCATACTATAATACTGGAAAATAACATAAACATAGTTACCGATACGGAATCAAATATGTTTATGGATATACCTAGTAATGTATCAGAAGAAAAAACAAAATATTTAAAAAAGAAATTAGAAATACTTGATCGTTTGATCTATACAAGAGGAGATCAATTAGAAGAGCTTTTTGAAAAAGGATCCAATATGGAATCAGTTTTAAGAAAGGAGAATCCACAATTTAAATCCGTTATATTAGATAAACTAACTGAGTACAATAAATTAAAATCTTCTTATAAACATTAGTAAGAATTATTAATTTAATTGGTAAAGAATCTATTCTTTATAACTATGTTAAATGAGATTTAATATAACTTTGATTTCTATATTGGAGAATATTATCCTTATACTGCCAGCTTTATTAGGTGTTGCGTTTGTAACAGTAGCCGAAAGAAAGACTATGGCAAGTATGCAAAGAAGATTAGGTCCAAATGCCGTTGGTTATTATGGATTATTACAAGCTTTTGCTGATGCTCTTAAATTAATATTAAAAGAATATGTGGCTCCTACTCAGGCTAATTTAATACTATTTTTCTTAGGTCCTATAATTACATTAATGTTTGCTTTATTAGGTTTTGCTGTTATCCCTTACGGACCCGGATTATCTATAAGTGATATGGAGTTAGGTATATTATTTATGTTAGCTGTTTCTTCTTTAGCTACTTATGGTATATTACTTGCAGGTTGAAGTGCTAATAGTAAATATGCTTTCTTAGGTTCTTTAAGAAGTACTGCACAACTTATAAGTTATGAATTAGTTTTAAGTTCTGTTTTATTAATTGTAATAATGATAACTAATAGTTTAAATCTAAATATAAACGTACAATTTCAAAAAATAACATGATTAGCTTTACCTCTATTCTGTATATTAATAATCTTTTTTATAGGTTCTGTAGCAGAAACTAATAGAGCTCCTTTTGATTTAGCTGAAGCTGAGTCGGAATTAGTTAGTGGATTTATGACTGAGCATGCAGCCGTAATATTTGTATTCTTTTTTTTAGCTGAATACTCTAGTATTGTAATAATGTGTATATTTACAAGTATTTTATTCTTTGGAGGATATTTAGTTGATTTTGATCTTATATTCTTATTTGATAAATTAAATTATATTTATGCTTATATTTTTGATATTGATTGAATAACATCTTTAGATTATTTAAATATTCGTAACTCCTTAACTAATCCTTCTATAGATGGTATTTTTTCAGGTATAAGTTTAGGTATCAAGAGTGGAATAATGGTTTTTGTATTTATATGAGTTAGAGCTTCGTTCCCTAGAATACGTTTTGATCAACTAATGTCTTTCTGTTGAACTGTACTATTACCTATTTTATTTGGATTCATAGTATTAGTACCTTGTATATTATACTCATTTGGAGTATTCTTTATAAATATTAATTTATTCTAATAATTTTTAAATATTAAAATAAATCTTCTTCTAACATATATATTAAATGTTTTTTTTTATATAAACAAACAAACATTAAATTTTTTCCCCGTTACGGTTAAACGTATTAATTGAATTTTATTAATAGAATAAATATGCCTCAATTAGTTCCATTTTATTACATGAATGAAATTGTTTTTTCTTTTTCATTAATAGTATTTATACTATATATATTATCTAAATATATCTTACCTAGAATAGTTCGTTTATTCGTATCTCGTATGTTTATAGATAAAATATAATAGTTAATTTATATATTATAAATTTGTTAGCTTTATAGCTCTATTTTGACTTTAATGTCCTCAATTAGATTATTAAGATTATATATAATGATTAACTTTAACTTAAGTTAATGTTTTCTTCTAAAAATTTAGTTTTATTTAATGAAATTACTAGTCCTTTAGATCAATTTGAAATAAGAAATATTTTAAGTTTAGAAATATTAGGAGGTAGTTTACATTTATCTTTAACAAACATAGGATTTTATTTAACAGTAGGATCTTTAATTATATTAATAATGTCTATAACAGCAACTAACTATAACAAATTAGTTAGTAATAATTGATCTATAGCACAAGAATCTTTATATGTAACAATACATAATATTGTTACAAATCAAATTAATCCTAGAAACGGGCAAATTTATTTCCCTTTCATTTATACTCTATTTATTTTTATATTAATAAATAATTTAATAGGTATGATTCCTTATAGCTTTGCTTCTACAGGTCACTTTGCTCTTACTTTTGCTTTAAGTTTCACTATAGTATTAGGGGCTACTATTTTAGGATTCCAAAGACATGGTTTAAAATTCTTTTCTTTATTTGTTCCAGCTGGATGTCCTTTAGCATTATTACCTTTATTAGTAACTATTGAACTTATATCTTATCTAGCTAGAAATGTTTCTTTAGGTCTTAGATTAGCAGCAAATATTACAGCAGGTCATATGTTATTAAGTATATTAAGTGGATTCGTTTATAATATAATGAATTCAGGTTTAATATTCTTTATATTAGGTTTAATACCTTTATTATTTATTATAGCCTTCTCTGGATTAGAATTAGCAATAGCATTTATCCAAGCACAAGTTTTTGTCGTATTATCATCTTCTTATATAAAAGATGGATTAGACTTACATTAATTTGTGACTAAGTAATCTTAATTTAGGTTTAAAAGTAGATTAATATTAAAAGAGGTTATGGAAAATTATAATAACCATATAGTATATTTATATAAAACGTTAGAAATAAAGAAAAAATAAAAAAAGAAATTAAAAAATATAATTAATTATTATTTATATATATATTATAAGCGTACATTAAATTTTTTTTACAATGAAAATTTATTATAAAGTGAGTTTAACAATAAATAGTTTATTAACCTCTATTATAATTTGCGTAGATGAAATAGTAATATTTTATATAAAAAATATTAAAAAGTTGAGTTTGGTGATGGCTCTGATTGAATGCTGTCCAAGTGCTTGACACATGCTAATCGTACGTTTTAACTCAAAAAGTTAAAAAGTGGTGTACAGGTGAGTATAATGGTATTCTCCGCCGACCTTAAAGTAAAGCTAAATTCTTTATTCAAAAGGAGATTTTTATCTCCGCTTTAAGAGGACAATGAATATCTTCGGGATAGGTAGTAGTTAAGGTGATGGCTTAACTAGCTTACAACTCTCGTAGTCGAAACTGAAAGGTTGATCGACCACATTGGGTCTGAAAAAACCCCAATGCATATTAGTACAGCAGTGAGGAATCTTGGTCAATGGCCTAACGGCTGAACTGGCAACTTGGAGAAGTGGTAAGTTTTTTATTTCTAATTTAATGTTAGAAATAAGAAATTATATTAAATTTGAATGAAGCTTTGTTTATATATTGATAATGACAGTATATATATAGCGTCTTGACTAATTGCGTGCCAGCAGTCGCGGTAATACGTAAGAGACTAGTGTTATTCATCTTAATTAGGTTTAAAGGGTACCTAAACGGCCAATA
>Ga0157369_10003001_pt1 | contig 20195 bp, 16 predicted proteins | sample C25metaG_FD_113461 | JGI IMG/M metagenome (GOLD analysis project Ga0157369, IMG submission 113461) | Corn rhizosphere microbial communities from Kellogg Biological Station, Michigan, USA - C2-5 metaG | ecosystem: Host-associated > Plants > Roots > Rhizosphere > Soil | place: USA: Michigan...
CGCGATACCGGAGATGACTGCTTTTTCCATGGTCTCGTCTTCTTCAAAAGTGATCAGCGTGCCCGATTTCATTTCTTCTTCGAGCGAAATCATCGGGTCGGTCAAGCTTGATAGCACACGCGTTTTCACACGATATTTGCCCGCGAACTCCACCGAACGGATCTGCAGCACCTTTGAGCCGAGGCTCGCCATTTCCAGCATTTCCTCGAAGGTGACGCGATCGAGCCGGCGCGCTTCTTCCACCACGCGCGGATCGGTCGTGTAGACGCCGTCGACATCGGTGAAGATCAAGCATTCGTCCGCTTCGAGCGCCGCCGCCACGGCGACGGCCGATGTATCCGAGCCGCCGCGGCCCAGCGTCGTGATGTGCCCTTCCGGATCGACGCCCTGAAAGCCCGTGATGACGACCACTTTCCCGGCGTCGAGATCGCGGTGGACGCGCTCGCCGTCGATTTCGCTGATACGCGCCTTCGTGAACGCGCTATCGGTTTTGATCGGCACTTGCCAGCCGGCATAGCTCACGGCTTCGATGCCGATCTCTTGCAGCGCGATCGACAACAGGCCCACGCTGACTTGTTCGCCCGTCGCCGCAATGACGTCGAGCTCACGCGGGTTCGGCTGGCTCGAAATCTCTTTGGCGAGACCGAGCAGACGATTGGTTTCGCCCGACATCGCCGAAGGCACGACGACCATTCTGTTTCCGGCCTTGTGCCATTTCGCGATCCGCTTCGCGACGTTCTTGATGCGCTCGACCGAGCCCATCGAGGTGCCGCCGTATTTATGTACGATGAGTGCCATTGTCGTTCTGAACTGGAGGAGAAACCGCGCCGATGCGCCAAAAGCAGAACCGCAAGACTGCCGTTCGGTCTCGCGGCCTCGTGAGCGCTACGACGACGAAAGATGGCTGCGAAAGCGTGGATGCAGCGTGTGCGGATTTGCCCGGATGCGAAGCGCCTGCGGCTTGAGCCTATCGCTGGCGCGGGTAGCGCAGAAACAGGCGACGAATGCGCAAAAATAGCACACACGGCTGCGAAAGCGGATCGGGCGAGCCATCGAGCGTACTTGATCGTCGACGAAAAAACAAGCGCAAAGCGCCTACGGTGTCAATCGGGCGCGACGCGATGAGCCGCGGGGTCGGTGGTCGGCTTATTCGGTTACTTGCTGCGGAACGCGGCGATCTGCCGCTCAGGCGATCAGCAAGTCCATGCGCCATTCCAGTCGCCTGCGCTCGCCGCGCAATTGCGACGGCGGCAGAGATCGGACGAGCGCCGCGTTCAATCCGATATGAGGCACAAAAAGCAACGTATCGCCGAGATAGACGAGCGGAACATCACGCTCCCAGGCAGGAACGCCGCCCTCTTGGAACAAGTTTTTGAGCGTGCGCGCCGCGCGGCCGGGCGCCTGCTGCATGCGCTCGCCGCCCGTGCGTACCCGCGCCGACAGCGGGGCGCTCGCGAGCAACGCCGCCGGCACCGTATCGGGGCCGGTGTCGTCCTCGCCTGCCGGGATAAACACGAGCGAGCCGCGCCATTGAGGCAAATGCCAAACCTCTTGGCCACGCCAGGCTAGGTGCTCGATGCGCTTCGCCTGGCTCGCCTCCTGCACCTCCTGCGCCTCGGGCGCGTTCGATTCGCCACCGCCACCGCCATCGGCAGCCGGTGCCGCAACGGCGGCGGCGCCCGGTTGCGCTAACTTACCGCCGCGATGCGGCGCCGGGTCCAAACGTTCGGGAAGACGCTTCTCCCAATAGATATTGTCGCGGTACAGCCGCAATCGGGCGCCCGCATGCATGACGCTGAGCGCATAGCCGGTGCGAGCTTCGCGCAGTTGCCGCAACATGTCGCCCAAACGAGCCGCGGACGGCGCCGGCAGCGCCTGCGCGCGGATCCAGACGCGCAGAACATTGGCGGCGCGCGCATCGTCCAGCGCAATCAGCGCTTTGCGCGACAGCCGCACGCCCTCGTCTCGCGCAATCGTACGCAAATCGATCCTCGCCAGATCGTCAAGCAGCCGCTGCGCCGTTGCGGCGTGACGGGCCGTGCGGGCCAGCGCATCGCGGAACCCGGGAAAATGCGTCGTCAGCGCAGGCAACACTTCATGACGTAACGCGTTGCGCGCGTAGCGTGTATCGGCGTTGGATTCGTCTTCGATCCAGCGCAGACCGCGCAATTGTGCATAGCGCTGCAACTGAGCGCGCAGCAAGTGCAGGAATGGACGCACGCGCTGCAGGGCAAACGCCTCATCGATACGCTGCGGCGCCATCGCGGCCAAACCGGCTATACCGGCGCCGCGCAGCAATTGCAGCAGCACCGTCTCCGCTTGATCGTCGGCGTGATGCGCGAGCCACAACGCGGCCAACCCGTACCGCGTTCCCATCACGTCGAGCGCGCGATAGCGCGCCTCGCGTGCGGCCGCCTCCACGCTTTCTCCGGCGTCGCGCCGGATGCGCACTCGCTCAGCGTAAAAGTTCACGCCGAGCGAGCGCGCTGTCGCTTCGCAGTGGGCCAGCCACCGATCGGCGTTGGGGCTCAGCCCATGATGGACATGCAGAGCCACACAACGCCCCGCGCCAGCCACGCGTACGGCCGCATCGAGCAACACGCTCGAATCGAGCCCGCCGCTATAGGCGATCGCAATGAGAGCACCCGCAGGCAGCGCGGAAAGCACACCGCCGAGGGCATCGAGAACGATGCGCTCGGCGGCGAGATCGACTGAGGCAGTCATGGGAAGACCTGAGTGCAAGAAAGAATCGCGCAGCACAGCGCGATGCTCGCGCCAAACGCTGCGCCGCTCTTCCGGCTTACGCGCCGGGGAGCGATTCCTTGAACTTGCCGTAGGCCATGAGCCGTTCGAAGCGGCGCTGCCGCAAATCGGGCACGCTCATCCCCTGGAACTGGCGCAACGTATCGGCCAACGCGCGACGCAGCAGCGCCGCCATCCCCTTCACGTCCCGATGGGCGCCGCCGAGCGGCTCGTTGACGATCTTGTCGATGAGGCCGAGCGCCTTGAGGCGATGGGCCGTCAAACCCAGCGCTTCCGCTGCTTCGGGCGCCTTGGCCGCGCTCTTCCAAAGAATCGACGCACACCCTTCCGGCGAAATCACCGAGTAGGTGGAGAACTGGAGCATCAGAACGCTATCGGCCACGGCGATCGCCAATGCACCGCCCGACCCGCCCTCGCCGATCACCGTCGCGATGATGGGCGTCTTCAATTCGGCCATGACAAAGAGATTGCGGCCGATCGCCTCCGATTGCCCGCGCTCCTCGGCGCCCACGCCGGGATACGCGCCCGGGGTATCGATGAACGTGAAGATCGGCAGCCCGAACTTTTCGGCCAGGCGCATCAGCCGTTCGGCTTTGCGATAGCCTTCAGGGCGCGGCATACCGAAATTCCTCGCGGCGCGCTCTTTCGTGTCGCGGCCCTTTTGCTGGCCGATCACCATACAGGGATGGCCGCTGAAACGGGCCAGGCCACCGACGATCGACAGATCGTCGGCATAGTTGCGATCGCCGTGTAGTTCGTGGAAATCGGTGAACAGCTCGTTGACGTAATCAAGCGTGTACGGGCGCTGCGGATGACGCGCGATCTGCGAAACCTGCCACGGGGACAGATTCGCATACAGATCCTTGGTGAGCTGTTGGCTCTTCTTCGACAACCGCTCGATCTCTTCCGAGATATCGACGGCCGAATCGTCCTGCACAAAGCGCAATTCTTCGATTTTCGCCTCGAGCTCCGCGATGGGCTGTTCGAAATCCAGAAAAGTCGTTTTCATATGTTCGTTCCTAGAATCTAGCGGCAGCGCGTATTCTAACCGTCCGCGCCCCCGTGAGAATCGAGCAAAACTATCGATCGACAACGATCGATAGTGTGACATCCTAGCCCTCGCTCACCCCGTCGAGGCTGCGCCACATATACCAAGTCGCGACCGTCCGCCACGGCTCCCAGTTCGCCGCGACTTCGCGCGCCTCGCTGCGCGTCACCGGCTCTCCGCTAAAGTAATTGACGCTGATCGCGCGGATCAGCCCAAGATCGTCGAGCGGCAGCACGTCCGGGCGCGACAGATTGAAGATGAGGAACATCTCCGCTGTCCAACGCCCAATGCCGCGAATTTGCGTGAGTTCGGCAATCACCGCCTCGTCGTCCATCGACATCCATTTGTCGACATGCAACGCCCCGGAGCCGAAATGCTGCGCGAGATCGAGCAGATACTCCGATTTTCGTTTCGATAGCCCGCAACCGATGAGCTTGTCTTGGCCGAGCTTGGTGAATTGCTGAGGCGAAAGCTTCGGACACGCGAGTTCGATCCGCTCCCATACCGCCTGCGCGGACTGCACCGAGATCTGCTGGCCGACGACCGAGCGCGCCAGCGTCACGAACGGATCGCCGCCGTTGACGAGATGCACGGGGCCGAACTGCGGGATCAGCCGCTTCAGGATACGGTCGCGCTTGACGAGATCCGCGCAGGCGCGATCCCAATAGGCGGGGCGCGTAATGGCCGGCGTGAGCCCGCCGATCTGCACCGGCACCGACGCTTCGGCACGCTTGCCCGCGCGCGACTTGCGCACGATCTCGCCCCCTTCGCGCCCCACACTTTGCAGCTCGCCGACCGACTCGAGCGCCGCGGCGCCGTTCGGCTTTACCGAACGCGCCGCTTTCGGCTTCGATTCGCTCGCGCTACCCGCTGCGCGCGGACGCGCAAGCTTCGCCGACGCCGCCGCCCGCTTCGCGTTCAACGCGCGCTTAGCCGGCTTGTCGTCGTTCTGAGCGGCTACCGCCGCTGTGTTCGCGCGCGTGTCGCCCTTGCGACTTGCGCGCGCCGGCGCCTTTCTGGCCGTTGCCATCTTGCCTCCTGCCTGGCGAGTCGATCAGCGCGACGTGCGATGCACGATCGTCATACGCGGCGCCATTCGGTCAGCCCGCCCGGTTTGTCTTCAAGCGCAACACCGGCTGCGAGCAATTCGGCTCGAATCCGGTCTGCCTCGGCGTAGTTTTTCGCACGTTTGGCGGCGACGCGCTCGGCGATCTTCGCTTCGATCGCGGCCGCATCGAGCCCGTGCGCATCCTGAGTTCCGCCCGCCTGCTGCAAGAACGCGCGCGGCTCGCGGGCCAAGAGGCCCAACGTACCGGCCAGCGCGCGCAACTGCCGCGCCAGCGCCGGATCGCGCGTGCGGTTGACTTCCGTCGCGAGTTCGAACAGCACGGCGACGGCGATCGGCGTGTTGAAATCGTCGTTCATCGCCTCGCTAAAGCGCTGCGCATGCGCTTCGCTCCAATCGAGCGGCGCGCTATCGGGCGCGACATCCTTGAGCGCGGTGTACAAGCGCGTGAGTGCGGCGCGGGCATCGTCGAGGTGAACATCGCTGTAGTTGATCGGCGAACGGTAGTGCGCGCGCGCCAGAAAAAACCGTACGACTTCCGGATCGTACTGCGCGATCACCTCACGAATCGTAAAGAAGTTGCCGAGCGATTTCGACATCTTCTCGTTGTCGATCTGCACGAACCCGTTGTGCATCCAATAGTTGACGAACGTCTGCCCGGTCGCGCCTTCGCTCTGCGCGATCTCGTTCTCATGGTGAGGAAACTGCAAATCCTGCCCGCCGCCATGCAGATCGAAATGTTCGCCCAACAGCTCGCAGCTCATGGCAGAACATTCGATATGCCAGCCGGGGCGGCCGGGCCCGAACTTCGACGCCCATGTGCAATCGGCCGGCTCGCCGGCCTTGGCATGCTTCCACAAGACGAAATCGAGCGGATCTTGCTTCGCGTCGTTCGCCGCGACGCGTTCACCCGCGCGCAAATCCTCCAGTGATTTGCCCGAGAGCGCGCCGTAGCGGGCGAATTTGCGCACGGCGTAGTTGACGTCGCCGTCGTTCGCTTGATACGCATAACCGTTGGCGACCAGCGCATCGATCATGCCCAGCATCTGCGGAATGTAATCGGTCGCGCGCGGTTCGATATCGGCGCGCTGCACGCCAAGCGCATCGGCGTCCTCATACATCGCCGCGATATAGCGATCGGTCACCGCCTTGATCGTTTCGCCGTTCTCGACGGCGCGCCGGATGATCTTATCGTCCACATCGGTGATATTGCGCACGTAGGTCACGCGATAACCGATCGCGCGCAGCCAGCGCTGCACGACGTCGAACACCACGAACAACCGGGCATGGCCGATGTGGCAGTAGTCGTAGACGGTGATCCCGCAGACGTACATCCGCACCTCGCCTGCACGGCGCGGCACGAAGAGTTGCTTGTCACGCGCGAGCGTGTTGTAGATGCGCAGTGATTCCATAGAGACGATGCGTGAGCCTGGAGCTATCCGCACTCGGCGACGCGCATTTCGCAGCATTTCGCGATGAAGCGCAAACGGCTTGCGCGGTGCGAGTGTCTTTGCGCCACGAGGCTTCTGTGCGAGCGGCGCGAAAGGCGACCACGACTGGCGGAGGACCGTTTGTCGTTCAGTGAAACCGACAAACGTTTTGTTAGAATGGGCCGGAGTATAACACCCTGACTTGAGCCTATGAAACCTTCCAGCGGCCGCATGCACCGTCCTGCGGCCCTCGTCGCCGCCTCCGTTTTGGCTTGTGCGCTCGCGGCTTTCACGAGTACGGCGGCGCTTGCGCAAACGCCGCCCGCGGTGGCCGACGATACCCCGCAAATCGATGCATCGATCGCCGCCGCGAATTGGAGCGCCGCGTTGACGCAAATCGATGCGCGCATCGCCTCGCATCCGCACGACGCCCAAGCCAAGTTCAAGCGCGGCGCGGTGCTCGCACGGCTGAACCGCGACGACGAAGCCATCACACAATTTACCGAACTGACGCAGCTCTACCCCGAGCTACCCGAGCCGTATAACAATCTCGCGGCGCTCTACGCGAAGCACGGCCGCTATGAAGCGGCGCGTACGGCGCTCGAGACGGCCGTGAAAGCGAACCCGAGCTACGGCCTCGCATACGAAAACCTCGGCGATCTCTACTTGCGCCTCGCGCAGCAATCGTATCGGCGCGCGCAGGGTCTCGGCCAAGCGAGCGCAACGACGGCTCAACGCGTGGCCGCGATCGATAAGATCGTCTCCCCGTCGGCCGCTGCGCCCGCCGCGGCGGTCAAGCCCGTTGTTCAGGAACGCAAGGCGGCGCCGCCTGTGTTAAATGCGCCGAGCGTCGAATTCGGCGGCTCCAACGGCCCGTTCCCGACGCAGCCTTACCTCGCGCCGTCGCACTGAGCGCGGCTTTTGTTTCGATTTCTTCCACGCTGAGGACACCATGAAAAGCTTTTGGTTGGCGCTCGGCAGCGCCGCTTTGATCGCGAACGCCCCCGCATTCGCCCAAACGAAGGCCGTTGCCGCGCACCCGCAAGTGCTGTTCAAAACGACAGACGGCGACATCAAGGTCGAGCTCTATCCCGAGCAGGCGCCCAAGACTGTCGCAAACTTCCTCGACTACGTGAAATCCGGCCAATACAGCGGCACGGTCTTCCATCGCGTGATCAAGGGCTTCATGATCCAGGGCGGCGGCTACAGCATGAGCTACGCCGAAAAGCCCACGCGCGCGCCGATCCCGCTCGAAAGCCGGAACGGCCTGAAGAACACGGCGGGCACGATCGCGATGGCGCGCACGAGCGATCCGAACTCGGCCACCGCGCAATTCTTCATCAACACCGTCGACAATGCCGGCCTCGACTACCCGAACCCCGACGGTAACGGCTACGCCGTGTTCGGCAAAGTGGTGTCGGGCATGGATGTCGTGAAGAAAATCGAGGCAAGCCCCACCACGACGCGCGGCCCGATGGCGGACGTGCCGCAAACGCCGATCGTGATCCAATCGGCCACCGTCGTTTCGAAATAACGCCTCTCCCCGCCGGTGCAACGCCTCTCGCGCCGGCATGGCTTGTTAGCTTTACAAAGGAACTCATCATGGTCGAACTGCATACGAACCACGGCGTCATCAAGCTTGAACTGGACGCCGAAAAAGCGCCGAAGAGCGTCGAGAATTTCCTCAACTATGTGAGGAAAGGCCACTACGACAATACGGTGTTCCATCGTGTCATCGACGGTTTCATGATCCAAGGCGGCGGCTTCGAGCCCGGCATGAAGCAAAAGGCGACGGATGCGCCGATCGACAACGAAGCGAACAACGGCCTGAAGAACGTCAAGGGCTCGGTCGCGATGGCTCGCACGAACGATCCGCACTCGGCCACGGCGCAGTTTTTCATCAACGTCAACGACAACGATTTCCTCAATCACACGTCGCCGACGCCGCAAGGCTGGGGCTACGCGGTGTTCGGGCGTGTGGTCGAAGGCCTCGACGTCGTCGAAAAAATTAAAAAGGTGCGCACCGGTTCGAAGGGCTTTCACCAAGACGTCCCGATGGACGACGTCGTAATCGAGAAAGCGGTCATAGTCGATTGAACACGAGCGTCATCCGAGATGCCGGAGTGTCGGCGCGCCAAGACCAAGACGCGGGCCCGCGCCACGTCGAAGCCAGCGTGCCGCACGAGCACGGCCGTACGCGCCCGCACGCGCCGCGGCCGCTCTTACTCATCTCCGATCTGCATCTGAGCGCATCGATCCCGCGCACGGTCGATGCGTTCGAGCACTTCGTCCGTGTAACGGCGGACAGCGCCGATTCGGTGTTCGTGCTGGGCGACTTGTTCGAATATTGGATCGGCGACGATAGGCTCGCCGCCGATCCTTTCGCCGCCCGTATCGCGGCGATTTTGCATACGCTCACGGAGCGCGGCATCGCGTTGTATGTGATGCACGGCAATCGCGATTTCCTGCTCGGCAAGCGCTTCATGAAAGCGGCCGGCGCCATCTGGCTGCCCGATCCGTTCGTGATGACGGCGTTCGGCGCGCGCATCGTGCTCGCTCACGGCGATTCGCTCTGCACCGCCGATCGGAAGTATCAAACGTTCCGGCGCATCGCTCGATGGCGTGCCCTTCAGCTCATGTTCCTCGCGTGGCCGTTCAAGTGGCGCCAAGCGTTGGCCGAGCGCATGCGCAACTCGAGCGACGAAGGCCGTTCGCGCCCGCCCTCGCCGCTTTACGACGTGACGCACGAAAGCGTCGAAGCGTTATTCCGTTGGAGCCACACGACGACGATGATTCACGGGCACACGCACAAGCCCGCGCGTCATCAAGAGGCCGGCGGCACGCGCTGGGTCTTGCCCGATTGGGATTTGGATCACGGCGTGCGCCGCGGCGGCTATCTACGCGTCGACGCGGAAGGCATTCACGCGCTTCCGCTCGATTAACGAGATTAGCGACCGGCGCGTCGCCCGCCTAGGCGCGATGCGATTGCGGCTCGACCTCTTGGGTAGGCACGATCGCCCCTTCGATCGCGGCCGATAGCCGCCGCAGCTTCACCGCCGCCTCATCGACCCCGTGCAACGCCTCGAGCCGCGCGCCGAGCTTTTCGAGCGCGGCTACGATCTCATCGACGCGTTGAGATTCCTTCGCCGCATGATCGATCAACCCGTGCAGCGCAAGCGACACCGGGTCCTCCGCATTGGGCGCGATGCCGTAGGCGCAAAAGGCGGCCCGTTCAGGCGGGCGCTTAACGTCGGCCGGCATGACCACTCGCGCCGGGTTCCCCACCGCCGTGCCGCCCGGGGGCACCGGCTTCACCACGACGGCATTGGAGCCGATCTTCGCATCGGCCCCGATCGTGAATCCGCCCAGCACCTTTGCACCCGCGCCGACGATTACGCCGCGCCCGAGCGTCGGATGACGTTTAGCGCCGCGCGTGAGCAGCGTGCCGCCAAGCGTCACGCCCTGATAGATGGTGCAGTCGTCGCCGACCTCGGCAGTCTCGCCGATTACGACACCCATGCCGTGATCGATAAACACGCGCCGGCCGATCGTCGCGCCCGGATGAATTTCGATCCCCGTCAGAAAGCGGGCGACTTGCGAAACGAAGCGCGCCGTCCAACGCCAGTGCGAGCGCCAGCACGCATGCGCCAGCCGGTGCAAGACGATCGCATGCAGCCCCGGGTAACAGGTGAGCACTTCCCAGGCACTGCGAGCGGCGGGGTCCCGCTGACGAATCGTAGCAATGTCTTCGCGAAGTCTCTCGAACATGATGGGGCTCGCTGAAAAGCGCTGTCGGCTATCCGACGCTGGCCGTGTCTTATGACATCGGGCGATTTCCTTATGACGACCGAACCGATTGTATGCGGATCGCAGCGAACGCGCTAAATGTGTCCCGATCGTCCATGTTTCGGAGAGGGACTTTGCCGGCCGCTTGCGCCAAAGAGTAATCGCGGCGCGCCAATGAGCCGTGCGCGCCGATAAGGCGCCATCACTAGGAGCGATCCCGAGGCGGCGTTTTGAGCAGGATATGCTTGGCGATGCCGCGAACGATGTTGACTTCCTCGCGCTCGAGCCCTGCTCGCGCAAACAGCCGCCGCAGCCTCGACATCAGCTTCTTCGGATTGGCCGGATCGAGAAAATCGAGCGCGATGAGCGCGTTCTCGAGATGAACGTACATGCGCTCGATGTCATCGTTGGCCGCGCGTCCGCTGGCTGTCTCGTCGTACACCGTCGAACCCGCGGCGCTGTCCTCGCCCGCCAGATAAGCGATGCGCAACTCGTAAGCGAGCACCTGCACGGCTTGCGCGAGATTGAGCGAGCTATAGGCAGGATTGGCGGGAATATGCGCGAGTGCGCTGCAACGCTCGACGTGCTCGTTCGATAACCCCGTGCGCTCGTTGCCGAAGACGAATGCGATGTCGCCCGAGCGCACATGAGTTCGGGCTTCGTTCGCGGCTTCGCGCGGCGCCAGTTGCGGCGGCCCGTATTCGCGCATGCGCGCCGTCAGTGCGACCGACCATGTGACGCCTGCCAACGCATCGGCAATGGTGGGCACGATGCGCGCCGACGCCAGCACGTCCTCGGCTCCGCTCGCCATGGCGATGGCCTCGGGATCGGTCTGCACCTGGGCCACGCGCGGCGCAACGAGCACGAGCCGCGAGAACCCCATGGTCTTGAGCGCTCGCGCAGCCGCGCCGACATTGCCGGGATGGCTCGGCTCCACCAGCACAAACGAGGTTGAAGTAAACCCGCGCTGCGGGCCGGAAGCGACGGTGTGGACGACGGCCGACGGGGAGTGCGATGGCGAGCGATTCAAGATAACAGGCGATTAACAGGCGATGAAAGGACGAAATAGACGGAAACCGGACGAATCGGGGCGAGACGCCGCCCGGCGATATGGTATCGCGCCCGCCGGCGCGATGCGAACGCAGCGGGCACGACCCCGGGCTTACCGACGAGCTGCGCCCACGTTTGAGCCGAGCCGCCGCCGACTCGGGTAAAATCATAGTACTCGTGCCTCGCGCCGGGCGCTCAGCCTTTCGTGTACGCACCTTGCTCTTCTTCAATTCGCTTTCGTCGACGGAATGCCTTGCGCATTCCGGGCGGTTTGGCCCACCCGTCGCGTCGCTCGCAGCGCCGCGGTAAAAGGAATCCGTTTTATGCACCCGATGCTCAATATCGCCGTCAAGGCCGCCCGTCGCGCCGGACAGATCATCAACCGCGCCTCGCTTGACCTGGATCTGATCCAAGTCAGCAAGAAACAGCACAACGATTTCGTGACGGAAGTCGACAAAGCGGCCGAGGCGGCCATCATCGATACGCTCAAAACGGCGTATCCCGACCATGCGATCTTAGCGGAAGAATCGGGCCGCTCCGAGAATGAATCCGACTACGTCTGGATCATCGATCCGCTCGACGGAACCACCAATTTCATCCACGGCATGCCGTATTACGGCGTGTCGATCGCACTCGCGCATAAGGGCGTCGTCACGCAAGCGGTCGTCTACGATCCGACGCGCAACGACCTGTTCACGGCGTCGCGCGGGCGCGGGGCCTATCTGAACGATCGCCGGATTCGCGTCGGCCGACGCGACCGTTTGGCCGATGCATTGATCGGCACGGGCTTCCCGTTCCGCGAAAACGATAGCCTCGACGCATACTGCCGGCTGTTCGCGGAAATGACGCGGTCATGCACGGGATTGCGCCGCCCCGGCGCGGCGGCGCTCGATCTCGCGAACGTGGCGGCAGGTCGGCTGGACGGCTTCTTCGAACAAGGCATCAGCGCGTGGGATATGGCGGCGGGCAGCCTTCTGATCACGGAAGCGGGCGGGCTCGTCGGCAATTACACGGGCGATTCCGAATTCTTGACGCTCGGTGAAATCGTCGCCGGGAATCCCAAAATCTACGCCCAAATGGTGCCCATTCTGAGCCCGTACAGCCGCGCGACGAAAGGCGCCGACTAACGCTGCCGCGGCCGTCGCTTGGCGTACGCAAGGCGCGGCCAAGCATTGTGCAGTCAAGCACGGGCGGCTTCGGCCGCCTTTTTGCTTTTTGTTCCGGTTTGCGACTTCTTGACGACGGCCAGGACCGATGAAAGCAGGCTTCTACACGATCATCGCCGCGCAGTTCGTTTCATCGCTCGCCGATAACGCGCTGCTCATCGCCGCCATCGCGCTGCTCGGCGCCATGCACGCCGCCAGTTGGTGGACCCCGCTGCTGCAAATCTTGTTCACCACCTCGTATGTGCTGCTCGCGCCGTTCGCCGGCGCCTTCGCCGACGCGCTCCAAAAGCGCCATGTCATGTTTGCGGCCAACGCATTGAAGGCGATCGGCTGCGCCATGATGCTCGCGGGCGTTCACCCGATGATCGCGTACGGCGTCGTGGGCATCGGGGCGGCCGCCTACTCCCCGGCGAAGTACGGCATTCTCACCGAGCTGTTGCCCGCCTCGCGGCTCGTCGCCGCCAACGCGTGGCTCGAATCGGCAACCGTGCTGTCGACTATTCTCGGCACTGCGCTCGGCGGCGCGCTGATCAGCCCGTACGTCGGTCACATCCTAAGCAGCCTGCATTGGCCCGTGTCGCCGCTCTTTCGTTACCTGCCCAGCTTCGCGATGTTCGCGGTGATGCTGGTTTATGCGACGGCGGCGCTGATCAATATCGGCATTCCCGATACGGGCGCGCGCTACCCGAACCGGTTGCGAGAACCGCAGCGGCTCGTCGGCGAATTCGTGACTTGCTTCAACCTGCTCTGGCGCGACGAACTCGCGCAGATCGCGCTGTGGGTGACGACGCTGATGTGGGGCGCCGCCGTGACGCTGCAACTGCTCGTGCTCAAATGGGCGGCGGTAAATCTCGGATTATCGCTCTCGAAGGCGGCCCTCATGCAGGGCGCAACCGGCATCGGCATCGCGATCGGCGCCGGCGCCGCAGCGAAATTCGTGCCGCTTGCGCGCTCGCTCGGCGTACTGCCGGTCGGCATCGCCGCCGGTATCGTGGCGGCCGCGATGGCGTTCTATGGGAAGTGGCTCTTTCCGCCCGAGATGGGCATCCACCTGCAAGGGCACTTCGTCGCCGCCTACATCACGCTGGCCTACCCGTTGATGATTGCGCTCGGGGGCCTGGCCGGCTACTTCATCGTGCCGATGAACGCCTTGCTACAGCATCGCGGCGCGACCCTCAGCACGGCGGGCCATTCGATCGCCGTGCAGAACTTCAACCAAAACCTCGCCGTGCTGCTGATGCTCGGCGCCTACGCCCTGCTGCTGCGCGCAAACATGCCGGTGCAGTGGATCATCGTGACGTTCGGCGCGTTCGTCTGCACGATGATTTGGCTCGCCAAGCGCCGCAGCGCCGCCAACGCACGCAGAACCGATCTGCAAGCGATGATCGAAAGCTGAACGACGTCGGCCCCTCCTACGGTTGGCCGTTCGGACGAGCAGGCATCCAAGCCGCGCCTCGGTATAGTGATTTGACAGCGGGCTGCGGCCCTAACGAGCGCTCCCTACACGATCGACGCAAGCCACAGGGATCGTGGCAAGAAACGTGGCGCCGCGCAATCCCATAGAATATCGGGCTTGTCTTCGACTTCCGCTAGAAATGGCCGGGCGCGCACTTGCTTCGCCCAGCCCTCTCGGGGCACCGAAGGAATTAGCCATGCGGACGACTAGGGGCCGCACCGCGCGCGCAGTATAGTCTGTCGAACGCCCACTGCCGCTGGCGCTTGGGCGATTCGCCATACCGAGCGCCTGCGGGCGTCGAAGCGACGACACACCGCATCCGAATCCGTTTTTGCAAAAGCCACGAATGAAAACCGAAATCAGCGTCGAGGCGCCGGCGGAACCCGCGCTCGCGAAGCACACGCCTTACATGCAGCAGTATCTGCGCATCAAAGCGGACCACCCCGGCACGCTGCTGTTCTTCCGCATGGGCGACTTTTACGAGCTCTTCTTCGACGATGCGGAAAAGGCGGCGCGGCTGCTCGATCTGACGCTCACGCAACGCGGCGCATCCGGCGGCAACCCGATCAAGATGGCGGGCGTGCCCTATCACGCGGTCGAGCAGTACCTCGCCAAGCTCGTCAAGCTTGGCGAGTCGGCCGCCATTTGCGAACAAATCGGCGATCCGGCCACCTCGAAAGGGCCGGTCGAGCGCAAGGTGGTGCGCATCGTCACCCCCGGCACGCTGACCGACGCGGCCCTGCTCTCCGACAAAAACGATGCCTATCTGTTGGCCGCCTGCCCCGCTCATAACAAGCGAGGCGTGGCCACCGCAGTCGGTCTTGCCTGGATCAACCTGGCTAGCGGCGCCCTGAGGCTGGCGGAAGTCGCGCCCGGCGAAGTGAGCGCGGCGCTCGAACGCATTCGGCCCGCTGAAGTGCTCGTGGGCGACGGCGCGGCCGATCTGATGCCGAGCGCGGCATCCGGTACGCTCACCCGCGTGCCGGCATGGCACTTCGACGTCGCCTCGGGCATTCAACGGCTCTGCGATCAATTGAACGTCGCGAGCCTCGACGGCTTTGGGGCCGAAGGGCTCACGAGCGCGTGCGGCGCGGCCGGAGCCGTGTTGCTCTACGCCGCGTCGACACAAGGCCAACAGCTGCGCCACGTGCGCAGCCTGAAGGTGGAATCGGAGTCCGAATATATCGGCCTCGATCCGGCCACGCGCCGTAATCTGGAGCTGACCGAGACGCTGCGCGGCGCCGAATCGCCGACGTTGTGCTCGCTGCTCGATACCTGCTGCTCGACGATGGGTAGCCGCTTGCTGCGCCACTGGCTGCATCATCCCCCGCGCACCGCTGTTGTCGCTCAGTCGCGTCAGCAAGCGATCGGAGCGCTGCTCGAAGCCCCGACGGGTACGGGCCTCGACATGCTGCGCAGCGCGTTGCGCCGCATCGCCGATGTGGAGCGCATCACGGGGCGCCTTGCTTTGCTCTCGGCTCGCCCGCGCGACTTGTCGAGCCTGCGCGATACGTTCGCGACGCTACCCGCCCTTCGCGAACTCGTCACGGCGATGGCCGCCGGCACGTCTTCTCTAGAACGCATCGGCGCGGGGCTCGAGCCGCCCGCCGGCTGCCATGATTTACTCACGCGCGCCGTCGCCGAGGAGCCCGCCGCCATGGTGCGCGACGGTGGCGTTATCGCGCGCGGTTACGACAGCGAACTTGATGAGCTACGCGACATCTCGGAAAACTGCGGCCAATTCTTGATCGATCTTGAAACGCGTGAACGAACCCGCACGGGCATCGGCAACCTACGCGTCGAGTACAACAAGGTTCATGGGTTTTACATCGAGGTTACGCGTGGCCAAACCGATAAGGTGCCCGACGATTATCGCCGTCGCCAAACGCTCAAGAATGCGGAGCGTTACATCACGCCTGAACTGAAGGCGTTCGAGGATAAAGCCTTGTCGGCGCAAGAGCGCGCGCTCGCACGCGAACGCGTGCTATACGAGGCGCTTTTGCAAATGCTGCTGCCGTTCATCGAAGATTGCCAACGCGTGGCCGCGGCGTTGGCGGAACTCGATCTGCTCGCTGCGTTCGCCGAACGGGCGCAGGCGCTCGGCTGGGTCGCGCCCGAGTTCGCCGAGGATGCCGGCATCGAGATCGAGCAAGGCCGGCACCCCGTGGTCGAAGCGCAAGTGGAACAGTTCGTCGCCAACGATTGCCGATTGAGTGCGGACCGAAAACTGCTGCTGATCACCGGGCCGAATATGGGCGGCAAATCGACGTTCATGCGGCAGACGGCATTGATCGCGCTGATGGCCTACGTCGGCAGCTATGTGCCCGCGCACCGCGCTCGCTTTGGTCCGCTCGATCGCATCTTTACGCGCATCGGCGCAGCTGACGATCTCGCCGGCGGCCGCTCCACCTTCATGGTCGAGATGACCGAGGCGGCTGCGATTCTCAACGACGCCACCGAACGCAGCCTCGTGCTAATGGACGAGATCGGCCGAGGTACGTCCACGTTCGACGGCCTTGCGCTCGCATGGGCCATCGCTCGTCATCTGTTGTCCGCTAATCGCTGCTATACGTTATTCGCGACGCACTACTTCGAGCTAACGCAGCTTCCGCTCGAATTCTCGCAGGCAGCGAATGTTCACTTGTCGGCGGTCGAGCATGGCCACGGCATCGTGTTTTTGCATGCGGTCAGCGAAGGCCCGGCAAGCCAAAGTTACGGGCTCCAAGTCGCGCAACTGGCCGGTGTGCCGCCCACGGTAATTCGCGCTGCGCGCAAGCACTTAGCCCATCTCGAGCAGCAATCGATCGGGCAGAGCACACCGCAGTTGGATCTGTTTGCCGTGCCCGTCTACGCGGAAGATGCGCCGGATGACGCCTACGATGAAGCCATCGACACTCGTGACAACGCCCCCCATCCAGCGCTGGAAAAGTTGTGCGAGATCGATCCGAACGAACTTCGGCCGCGCGATGCGCTCGAGCTGATCTACGAACTACATGAACTCGCCAGCGCGGCGCGGGAGCGTCGATCGCAGGGGCAAAAGGCGTGATGGGATCGCGGCGGCTTGGAGCGCCACGCCGGTTCGGCATTGCCATTGTCGTGGCAGCGTCAGCCTGCCTATCGCCGGTTGCGATGTCCGCACGCGCCGCCGAGCCGTACTACTCGTTTGCGGTGCTGTCCAGCGCGATACGGAGCCCAGCCGATGAGGTTGACGCGCAACGCTTACTCGACGCCATCGGCCTCGACGAGCGCCTGTCGTTCGCGGTATATGACGGCAACCTGAAAGGCGCGGACGAACCGTGCGTCGATGCGCTTTACGAGCGCCGCCAGCAGCTGCTGCAGACATCCACGGTGCCGCTCGTGGTACTCCCCGGGGAACACGACTGGGCCGATTGCGGATCGGCGGCGGCGGGCGGCTACGACGCCGCCGAGCGGCTCGATTTTCTGAGACAAACGATATTTTCGGACACGACTTCGCTCGGGAACCCAGCCCTCGCATTAACGCGCGAAAGTGAGGTCGCGCGGTTTCACGCGTTTCGCGAAAACGTTCGGTGGGAAACGGGCGACACGGTTTTCGTCGGCCTAAACGTGGTGGGCGGCAACAATCACTACTCGGACGCCGGTGGCCGCAACGGGGAGTTCGACGACCGCGCCATCGCCTCCGCGTTTTGGCTGGAGCATGCAGCCGAATATGCCAAACGCCGAGGGGCGAAGGCGCTGGTTGTATTCGTCGAAGCCGATCCCGACTTCTCTCGCTATGAAGAGCACGCCGATCGATTCGCATGGCTGCGCTTTGCGCGACACCGCAAACGCGACGGCTACCTGGAATTCAAACGCAGTCTCGTCAATGCAGCGCACACCTTTCGCGGCCCGGTGATCGTCGTTCACCATAGCGCCCACCCGCTTGCCGCCGGTTTTGCGATCGATCAGCCGCTCTTTAACGACCGAGGCACGCGCATCGACAACTTAACGCGGATTGCCGTAGCGCCACGCGACGCCGCCACGCAATGGATCGAGTTCGATGTGCGTTTCGGCCGGCCGGCGCCGTTCAGAGTCAGTGTGCATACGGCGCCTAAACGGTTGGCGAATGCGCCGCGAAACACGTGGCAAGCGCCAGCCTCAACACCTAGCGCCTCCACACCTGTGATCGGGCCGCTGCCCGGCATTCAAAATGTGCCGCCTGCGCCGCCTGCTACACCTGCCAGTACGGCGCCCGCACCGACAGAGCCGGCTTCCGAACCGCCATTGCTGCCGGATGGGGCGATAACGGAAGGCGCGCCCAGCTCGCGAGCCGCGCCGCCGGCAAGCGCGCCGATGCAGCCGCCGCCTCGCGGCAATGCGCCGCTTCAGCCGGCGCCGAATTCAATGCAAGGTGGGGGATCCTGACGCGGCTTCTTCGTCGTCATCGTCTTCGTCGATGACTTCGATGCCGTCCGCGCCATGCACGTGCGCATGCTCGATTTCGTCGGCCGTGGCCTCGCGCACTTCCTTGACGATCAGCGCAAAGCGCAGCGCCATCCCGGCTAGCGGATGATTACCGTCGAGCACAACTTTGTCTTCGGCCAGATCGGTGATCGTGTAGATGAGCGCGTCGATTTCGTCGTCGCCATCTTCCGGTGTGCCTTCGAACTGCATGCCCACTTCAAGCGGCTCCGGAAAGCGATTGCGCGGCTCGACTTTGACGAGTTCGGGATCGTACTCGCCGAACGCGTCCTGAGGCTCGAGTTGGATCTGCGTTTGGAAGCCAGGCTCGTGCCCATCGAGCTCTTCCTCGATTTTAGGGAACGTGCCATCATAGCCGCCGTGCAGATAGACCATCGGCTCGTCGCTCTCCTCGATGAGATTGCCTTGGGCGTCCGAGAGTTTGTAAGCGACCGATACAACGGTGTTCTTTGCAATTTTCATTCGAGTCTCCAAAATACGGTTCCATTATACGATGCCCAAGCGGCCCCTTGATCACCGGGCCGGTATAGCCGCCCCGTCCGCCCTCCCTTCTTCGTCTCTACAACCCGATACGCCCACACCGCTGCTCGGGGGTCTCACGCCATCGCAGTTCATGCGGCGCTATTGGCAAAAAAAGCCGCTCCTGATCCGCGGCGCCATTCCGAACGTCGCGCCGCCGCTCTCGCGCGACGCGCTATTCGAATTGGCCGGGAACGACGACGCCGAGGCGCGCCTGATTTCGCGTACGCGCGGGCGTTGGCGTCTCGAGCACGGCCCGTTCGAAGCCGACGCGCTACCGAGCGTCAAACGCCGCGAATGGACGCTGCTGCTGCAGGGCGTGGATTTGCATAACGATCATGCGCGCGCCCTGCTCGATCGGTTCCGCTTTGTGCCCGATGCTCGGCTCGACGATCTCATGATTTCGTATGCGACCGACGGCGGCGGCGTCGGCCCGCATTTCGATTCTTACGATGTGTTTCTGCTGCAGGTGCATGGCCGACGCCGCTGGCGCATTTCGGCTCAGCACGACCTGACGTTGCAACCGGGGCTTCCGTTGAAGGTTTTACAGCATTTCGAGCCCGAGCAAGAGTGGGTGCTCGAGCCGGGCGACATGCTCTACCTACCGCCGCACATCGCGCATGACGGCGTGGCTGTGGGCGAATGCATGACCTGCTCGATCGGTTTTCGCGCTCCTTCCGCCAATGAACTGCTTGGCCAGTTTCTCTACTATTTGGCGGAGCGCAGCGATACGACGCGTTCAGCCACGGGAGAGCGGCTCTATCGCGATCCGGGCCAGGAGGCGACCGCTCACCCTGCGGCGTTGCCTGGGCGGCTCGTGGACGAGCTTGGCGCGATCCTTGCGCGGGTGCGATGGACGGAACGGGATCTGGTTTCGTTTCTTGGCAGCTATTTGAGCGAACCGAAATCACACGTCGTGTTCGATGCGCCCGATCGGCCGGTGAGCGAGGCCGCCTTCGTGCGGCGCGCGCAAGCGAGCGGGCTGCGGCTGGACAACAGGACGGCGCTTTTGTATGGCGAGCGGACGTACTTCATCAACGGTGAAGAGTCGGCCCTTCCGCGTAGCCGCAAATGGCTCTTGGAATTGGCCGATGCAAGACGAATTGAGGGGAAACGCTTTGTAACACTCTCGCCCGGCCCATCGATGACAGCGCTGCTTTACGAGTGGTATCTTGCCGGCTGGGTACGAGTCGGCGCATCCCCATGACGCTAGCCGCGCCCGCCAATCGATTACGGTTAAATTTTGTATGAGAAAGGCAACGTATTGACCCTGCTTTGTCGACGGTCGGTACGAAAGTGCATATAATTTCCGCCCAAGCCGTGGGGAAGATTCACGCTCTGATGTGCGTCCCACCAGCGGCCTAGGTTGGTGTTGGAGCACATTACCGGTATTATTTCGCGCTGTTGCTTACCTTTAACCATAAAAGGACGTGATCATGAAGAAATCCCTCCTCGTAGCATCCCTGTTGGC
>Ga0157369_10003002_pt1 | contig 20184 bp, 22 predicted proteins | sample C25metaG_FD_113461 | JGI IMG/M metagenome (GOLD analysis project Ga0157369, IMG submission 113461) | Corn rhizosphere microbial communities from Kellogg Biological Station, Michigan, USA - C2-5 metaG | ecosystem: Host-associated > Plants > Roots > Rhizosphere > Soil | place: USA: Michigan...
TATTAATGGGAAATGAACTGAACCTTGCCATCAAAAAAGTGAAGCTTGAAAAGATTGTTAGGGATGAGATGAGAACAATTAATGAAATTTAATTAAAATCTAAACCTAATTTTAGATCTAAAAATTATTATATTTACAATACTAAAAGCAACTAATACTAAAATATAAGAATATGGCAAAAGGTCAGGACGTAAAAAAGGCTGTGAAAAAAGAGCCTCTTAAAACGGCAAAAGAAAAGAAAGAAGCTAAAAGAGAAAAGAAAAATGCTTCTAAAAGAGATTAAAAATTACAAACCTTTCAATTAATTATTGGAAGGTTTTTTCTTGGATTTCAAAATAAAATAACCAGCAATTCCTGATAAAACAGAAGCAATCAAAATGCTTATTTTTGCAATATCCTGAATTTCAATTTCATCTGGGAAAGCAAGAAGTGAAACAAAAATTGACATCGTAAAACCGATTCCTGCAAGAAATCCTACGCCAATCATTTCCCGCCAGCCTGATAATGCTGGTAATTCGCTCCATTTTAATTTGATTGCTAAAAAAGAAAATAGATTAATTCCCAAAACCTTTCCAAGAAATAATCCACCAATAATTCCCATACTTAAAGGATTAATAAAACCGGCAAAGATTTCCTTCTGAAAAGTAATATTCGTATTCGCTAGAGCAAACAAAGGCATAATTACAAAACTAACCGGAATGTGAAGTTTTCCTTCCAGTTTTTCTAAAGGAGAAATCTCAGTTTCAGAAACATTAGTTGGAATTGTAAATGCTAAAATTACCCCAGCAATTGTCGCGTGAATTCCGGAATGGTGCATAAAATACCAAAGGAAAAGTCCGGGTATTAAATAAAAAATAAGATTTTTAACTCCTGATTGATTCAAAATAATTAATAAAACTGTAATTCCGGTACAGATTCCCAAAGAAAGCCAGTCAATTTGATCTGTGTAAAATAAAGCAATGACGATAATTGCTCCCAAATCGTCTACAATTGCCAATGCACTTAGAAATATTTTGAGAGAATTTGGAACGCTTTTTCCAAGCAACGAAATTATGGCTAAAGAAAACGCAATGTCTGTCGCCATCGGAATCGCCCAACCATCTTTATAATCAGTGTTGTGATTGAAACTGAAATAAATCAATGCAGGAATCAGCATTCCGCCAACAGCTGCGAAAATGGGAAGACTGGCTTTTTTGATGTCGGACAATTCGCCTTCCAGCAATTCTCTTTTGATTTCCAAACCCACCAAAAGAAAGAAAACAGCCATCAACCCGTCATTAATCCAGACGGAAACCGCATAATCAAGATGAATAACTTTAAAACCAAATTTAGAATCTAATAAATTTTGAAAACCTATTGATAAAGAACTGTTCGCAATGAGTAAAGAAATCAGAACACATACGATCAGAACAATTCCTGAGCTCTTGCTGTTATGTATAAATTGCTGGAAATATTTTGATAAAATCATTACGTTCTTTTCACTTTCGAAACCCCATTGATGCTTTTCAGTTGTTTGAAAGTCTCTTCCAACTGGCTTTTGTTCTTCACTTCCAAGTTGATGTTGCCGGTAAAAATCCCGTCGTTAGAAGATATGCTCATACTCTTCATATCCATATTCATAGATCCACTGATGACGGCTGTGATGTCGTTGATCATCCCGATTCTGTCAAGACCTTCTATTTCGATTTTAATTCTGTTTTTGAAACTTTCTGCATTCACCCATTTTGCCTGTAATACTCTATAGTCGTAATTTGCACGGAGATTAATGGCGTTAGGACAGCTGTCATTATGGATTTTGATTCCATCTGAAATGGTAATGAAACCAAAAATTTTGTCTCCCGGAATTACGGTACAGCATTTTGCAAAAGAGTAATTTAGTTTCTCCTCATCTTTTCCAAAAACGATCATATCTAGGTTGGAATCTATTTTTTCTATATATTCCTCTTTGTTGGAAGTTTTTCTGAAACGTTGGAAAAGATTACTAAGAATGCTTTTTCCATCCGCATAACGTTTGATGTCACCGATGTCGAAAGTTCCATTTTGGAAACCGAGGAAAAGATCTTGTGACGTTTTCAGGTTCAATGATTTTTGCAGACCGTTGATCTCTTCATCAGAGAAATTCAGTTTTGCGTGACGCATCTTTCTCTGCAGAATTTCCTTTCCTTCGGATGTATTTAGATTTTTTTCAGAATTAAGGATATTCTTGATCTTAGATTTGGCTTTAGAGGTTACAACAAAGTCCAGCCAATCAGCTTTCGGTTTTTGATTCTGAGAAGAAAGGATGTCGATCTGATCACCGTTTTGAAGAACATAACTTATCGGAACCAATTTTCCATTGATTTTCGCACCGAGACATTTTGTCCCCAAATCTGAGTGAACAGAAAATGCAAAATCTAAAGCTGTTGCGCCAGTAGGCAGAATTTTGATTTCTCCTTTTGGTGTGAAGACAAAAACTTCCTTAGAGTAAAGGTTAAGTTTTATATTATCAAGAAGCTCCGATGTGCTGAGGTTTTGCTGTTGTTCCAAAACATCCCGGATCTCTGTTACCCAATTTTCAAATCGTTGGTCATCGGTGTTTTTTCGGTAACCTTCTTTGTATTTATAATGCGCTGCGACTCCTTTTTCAGCAATTTCGTTCATTCTTTCGGAGCGGATTTGCACTTCGATCCATTTTTTGTCAGGACCCATCACAGTAAGGTGAAGACTTTCGTAACCTGTAGATCTTGGTTGTGAAATCCAGTCACGCATCCGGGAAGGATTACTTTGATAAAGATCGGTTACGATGGAGTATATTTTCCAGGCCAGAAACTTTTCATTTCGTGGATCGGATTTATAAATAATTCTAATGGCGTAATTATCATAAACTTCCTCAAAAGTCACATTCTGCTTCTGCATTTTACGATAAATAGAGCTGATGGCTTTTGCGCGCCCTTTTATAGTAAAATTTAGATTTTCTTCTTTCAGTTGTTCAGAAACTTCTTTCGTGAATTCCTCTACATATTTTTCTCTGACTTCTTTTGCTGTTTCTAATTTGCTGAGGATTTCATTGTAAACATCAGGATTATTATATTTTAATGAAAGATCTTCAAGTTCAGATTTGATGGAATAGAGTCCGAACCTGTGTGCAAGTGGTGCGTAAATATAAGATGTTTCCGAAGCTATCTTTTTCTGCTTTGCCGGATGCATACTGTCCAATGTTCGCATATTATGCAGCCTGTCCGCAATTTTTATTAGAATTACACGAAAATCCTCAGAAAGTGTGAGTAGTAGTTTTCTGTAATTCTCTGACTGGACCGAGATATTCTGTTGATTCATTACAGATATTTTCGTCAATCCGCTAACAATATCTGCAATGGTTTTCCCAAATATTTTATTGAGGTCTTCGTAAGTATATTCAGAATCTTCGATAACGTCGTGGAGTAGTGCACAGGCAATACTTGTTGCACCTAAACCAACTTCATTTGCTACGATTTTCGCAACCTCTATCGGATGATAAATGTAGGGTTCACCAGTTTTTCTGCGCTGATCTTTGTGTGCGTCCAAAGCAATATCAAAAGCCTTTCTGATAAGCTTGTTCTGTTCCTCGTCCAAAGTACGGTAAGTGTTGGTAATGAGGTCTTTATATCGGGCAAGGATTTCCTTGTTTTCTTTCTCTAAATCGTAGATCATCGGCTTATGTTATCTCTTAACGAATATATGAAAAATTAAGGCCATTGTCAAGAGATATTTGAAGTCAGCAGATTAATTTTTTTAATTAATTATTTTAGATGACAATTACTTTCAGTTATGTTTTTATATTGATTTTAATAAATATTATAATTAGACCCCTTTTATTTAATGGGTGTAAGGTAAAAATAATATAAATAATTATGTTTTAACCCTTATAAATTTATATATTAGATTAAATAATTTAAAAACTAATGTATGGATGGAGATTTACTGAATCATTATAGACCATTGGAAAGTGTTTTTGATGAGATGATGTCTGATCAATTTATCAGGAGTCATTATCAGGAATTTATCCGTTCGTTTGAGAAACTGGATGTTTCGGAAATGGATCAGAAAAGTGAACTGGCCAAAAAACTTTTTATGACGCAGGGGATCACTTTCACTGTTTATAATGACGGCGAAGGAATCGAAAAAATATTTCCTTTTGATATCGTTCCGCGGATTATTCAGGCTGCAGAATGGGATTTTATTGAAAAAGGAATAAAGCAACGTTTGAAAGCCTTGAATATCTTTCTAAAAGACGTTTATCACCAGCAATTTATTTTGAAGGATGAGATTATTCCGTCTTCATTAATATACAGTTGCCCCAATTTTCTGCGGGAAATGATCAATATGGATGTTCCTTTTGATATTTACACGCACATCAGCGGAATCGATCTTATCAGAGATAACGACGGAAGTTACTACGTTTTGGAAGACAATCTCAGAACACCTTCCGGAGTAAGTTATATGCTGGAAAACCGAAAAATGAGTTACCGGCTTTTCCCCAATATTTTACCAAACATCAAAGTTAAACAAGTCAATAATTATCCTGATCTATTAATTAAAAATTTACTGTCACTTGGAAGACAGATCAGTGCAAAACCAAATGTAGTTTTGTTAACGCCAGGAATTTACAATTCTGCTTATTTTGAACACACAACTTTAGCCAGATTAATGGGAATCGAGTTGGTGGAAGGAAGAGATCTTGTGATCCAAAATCATATGGTTTATATGAAAACCACAAAAGGTCTTAAAAAAGTGGATGTGATTTACAGAAGAGTTGATGACGAATTTTTGGATCCATTGGTCTTTCAGAAAACGAGTGTTTTGGGCGTTCCAGGTTTGTATCATTCTTACAGGAAAGGAAATGTGATCATCGTAAATGCAATGGGAAATGGCGTTGCCGACGACAAAGCGATCTATTCTTACGTTCCGGATATGATTAGATACTATTTAGGAGAAGAACCGCTCCTGAAAAGCGTTCCCACTTACCGAATGGAAAATATGGACGAACGGAAATTCACAATCGAAAATATGGACAAAATGGTCATTAAAAAAACCAATGAAAGCGGCGGTTACGGAATGCTGATCGGTGATGTGGCAACGGGTGATGAGATTGCAGAATTTATCAAACAGATCAACCTGAATCCCAGAAATTATATTGCCCAACCTATCATTAAACTATCCACTTCGCCTTGTTACATCAATGGTGTTTTGCAACCAAGAAGAGTGGATTTGCGACCATTTGCTTTGTACGGACCAGACGGAATTGATATCGTTCCAGGTGGTTTGACCAGAGTTGCGATGAAGGAAGGTTCCATAGTCGTAAATTCCTCGCAAGGTGGCGGAAGCAAAGATACTTGGGTCGTGGATTAAATTATAAATGATAAAATATAAGTGATGAATGAACTTCATTATTATTAAAAACAAAACTCAAAAAAATGTTAAGCAGAGTTGCAGAGAATATCTTCTGGATGAGCCGTTATATGGAGCGGTCCAATTTCCAGATCAAAGTTTTTCATACCAGATATATTGCGTACCAGGATGGTGCTTCCACCGAAAGTTGGGAGAATTTTTGTGATGAATATCAGATCACAGTCGAGAATAATGATCACAGTTTTGGGAACCTCCTTTCCAAAGCACTTTTCGATATCGAGAATGAGTCTTCCATCGCCAATAATATCTTCAGAGCACGTGAAAATGCCAGAAGTGCACAAGATCATATCAATAAGGATGTCTGGCAATGTCTCAACGATTTCCATCATCAGATGAAAGATCAAAGTCTGATCCGGCAAGCAAAATATGGAGACCCAATCAGTGTTTTCGATGCGTTGGTAAAACAGGCAATGGTCTATTATGGCGTTATTGATAATTCTGTAGCGAGAGATTTTGGCTACTGTTTTATAGAGTTGGGAAAATATGTGGAAAGAATTCTGAATGTTATCAATCTCATCAGGAAACAATGGCTTTTGTATGGCGAAGATCTTTTGGACAATGATTATTCCAACTGGCGATATTTTCTAAGTTCGGTAAGTGGTTATGATTTTTATCTTCGGAATAATCTCGGAACAATGGAAAAGGAGCGTATTTTTTATCAAATTATTTATGAACCCCTATTTCCAAATTCTATAGCCTATTGTTTACAGGAAATAGAACAATTTGCAAAACATTTGCAGGCGAATAGCAATGCTGATGAAAAGGACGAATCTGTGGAATTCTTCATTGGAAAATGTATTGCTAACGTTCAATTCACCAGACATCCGAGAAGCAGGGAAGAAAAAATGCAGTTTCTTTCCAAGATAGAATCTGATGTTTACGAAGTCGTGAATGTCTTTAATCAAAGTTTTTTCGGATTAGTTCTTAAAATTTAATGATCAAAATAATTTATCAATAATCAACCATCAATACCAAATTAAAATGCCAGTTTTCAACGTTTTACATATTACAAAATACCAATATCCATCGCCTGTTACAGATAGTGCGAATCAAATTATACTTTCGCCTTTGAGTAATGATTTTCAGGAGGTCATCAGTCAGAAATTAAGTCTTTTCCCAAATGTCAAACTTGATTTTTATTTTGATTTTTTCACCAATAAAGTCGGAGTGTTTACCATCGTAGAGCCACATAATTTTTTGGAAATTAAATCAGAATTGGTCGTAGAAACTTATCCGATAGAGTTGCCGATCATCGATATGGATGTTAAAACTCAATGGGAAGATGTGAAAGAGCAAAGTCAGGTGTTTCCGTATGTGGATTTTGTCCGACAGGAAGTGATTGAAAGCAAAGAAGATATTTTCGCTGAAGTTAAAAATATTGCGAAACCAGAGTTGTCTGTGATGGAAACCACAACGGAACTTTCCACTTACATCTATGAAAATTTTGCCTACAAACAAGGTGTTACAGATTATGAAACCGAAATTGACGACATCTGGAAACTGAAAGCCGGTGTTTGTCAGGATTTTGCACACTTGCTTTTGGCAATGTTGAGAATGTTGGGTGTTCCTTCGAGATATGTGAGTGGTTACATTAGTCCTAGTAATCAGGAACTTAGAGGTGAAGGGGCGACACACGCCTGGGTCGAGATTTACATTCCGGGTTATGGCTGGCTTGGAAATGATCCCACGAATAATTGCTGGGTAAGCGACCGTCACATCAAAATTGCGATTGGAAGAGATTTCAACGATTGTACACCTGTGAAAGGAACTTACAAAGGCCTTTCCAATCATATTCTCAGTGTTTCCGTAATCATAACGAATGAAAATACCAAAGAAAAAACCAGTTTGCCAATAATTCCAATGTATGTGAGGGAAAATCCAAAAGTTATAGAGCAGACCCTGGATAATAATTCTTACCGCAGATTTTTAGAAATTCAGCAACAACAGCAGCAACAGCAATAATTTTGAACATTAGATTCTGTAATTTTGCAGAGATGTTCCAGAAGTTTTATAAAATTACAATTCCGTTTTACACGACTTTTCTTTTGTATCTGATGTTTTTCGGATTCGGGAGAAGTCAGTATGATATTAATATTGTAAGATTATTGCCGATGGTCTCAACCTTTAGTTTTGTAAAAGAAACCATTCTTTGGAAGACGATCATTATTAATGTTTTCGGAAATATCATCATGTTTACGCCATATGGTTTTTTAGGAATTGTGTTTCCGAAATTAAATAATTTTAAAACCTTGATAATCAATTTTCTCTTTGTTATTATTCTAATAGAAAGTCTTCAGTATTTCACAAGACTTGGTGTATTTGATATTGATGATGTTATTCTGAATACATTTGGTGTTACAATCGGATTTTGGACCTACAAATTCTTTAAGTTAAATAATCCATTAACTAACAACTGACAACCAAAAACTATTATTTATTCAATTCCTTAGCACGATTTTCTGCAGCCAATATTCCTTTTTTCAGGATTGATTTTAATTCGTTTTCATCAAAGGTTTTCAAGGCAGCTTCCGTTGTTCCGCCTTTCGATGCGACATCTTTAATCAATTCTTCCAAAGATTTATCGGAATTATTGATAAGGTGATAAGCGCCCAACATCGTTTGTTTTACAAATAGTTTTGAAAGATTTTCATCAATTCCCATTTCCGTTCCGGCTTTTATCATTGCATCGATGATGTAGTAGAAATACGCTGGTCCGCTTCCGGAAAGTGCCGTTACGCCGTCCAAAAGACTCTCGTCTTCCAGATAAACAGAACGTCCGGTAGAATTCAATAATCGCTCGACATTCATCAATTCTGAGAAAGAAATTCCGTCTGCAGCTGTGTAGCCCGTAATTCCCATTCCCAAAAGAGTAGGAGAGTTTGGCATTGCTCGAACCACAAATTTATGATTCAGAAGTTTCTGAATTTTTTCAATAGAAATTCCCGCCATTATCGATAAAACCAAAGATTTATCAGAGATTTCAAAAGGTAAATTTTCAGCGACAAATCCAAAATCCTGAGGTTTCACGGCGATTATAATTAAATCGGCTTCAAGGTTTTTAATCTCATCAAAAGATGAAATCACAGAATCAGGAAAAGACTCCTTTAGTTTATCTTTTTTATTTTCACTTCTTGTGATGAGGTGTAGGTTTTGCGGTTTTATCAATTCATATTTCAAGAACGATCTTGAAAACGAAATTCCCATATTTCCTGCTCCTAAAACTGCGATTTTCATATTTGTGTTGTTATTTTATTTGTTAGCAACTTCCATCGATTTCGCAAGAATCGCCTTCTTCAATAATATTTAATTTTGAATCGTTTTCAGAAAATTCTGACCAGCTTTTCTCCAAAACTTCTGAAAATAAATGCGTAGGTTGTGCACCAGAAATCGCATATTTTTGATTGAAGACAAAAAACGGAACACCTCTTATTCCAAGATTTGATGCTTCGCTAATATCATTATTTACAAGTTCTGATAATTCTTCAGATTTTACTGCATTTTGGATTTCTTCATTTGTGAATCCAATTTTATTTCCAATTTCTGACAAAACTTCAACATTGTCAATATCTTTTCCAAGTTTGAAGTAAGCTTCGAACAGAAGTTCTTCCGTTTCGTCAGCTTTTCCTTTTTCTTTAGACAATTGAACCAGCATTTGACTCCTGAAAGAATTAGAAACTTTCACTTCATCAAAATTAAAATCGATGCCAGCATTTTTTCCTGATTGGATGAGGTTTTCGTGCATTTGCATGATCTGCGCCATCGGAAAACCCTTAATCTCAGACAGATATTCGTAATGATTTTTGGTTAAATCAGTTTTCATATTCGGGTCGAGTTGAAAAGAATGCCAATTGATCTCCACTTTATCATTTTGAGAAAATGCCTGAAGTGCTTTTTCAAAATTTCTTTTTCCGATGAAACAAAACGGACAACGTGTGTCACTCCAAATATCTACTTTCATTTTTTTTATTTTAAATATTTTCTAAAGGTCTTAGAATAATTATCATTAAAGTTAACTAGCTCAATGTTTTTAAATGCAATTTCATCTGGTTTTTTATAGGTTTTTCCAGTGGCATCATAATTTTTTATTGTCACAGATTCATCTGTTATTTCTAAAATTTCACCAATAGAAAAGATGTCTTTTTTGTTTTTTCTACTTTCAACAATACAATGTAAATCTTGCTTTTTTATAGATTTAAAGAGCGATTTGAAGTCTTGTAAAGAAGTTTTATCAATGATTTTATGACTCAGTTTTATAAGATTTTCTTCATTGTAGATTATCTTTTTCGCTTTGTCAAATTTATTGTGTCGAATACTTCTTACAGTTTCGTAAGGAATTATCTTGATTCCATCCAATGAAAAATCACCAGCTTCTTCAATCATTAAAAATTCATCAGAATATTTTACAATAAATCCAAATATTAAAGAATCATCAAAGAGAAGGACTTTTACGAAATCAACTTTGTCTATGTGCTTCTGGATTAATTTTTTAAATTCTTTTTCAGATAATTCTCTCATTTTTTCGCTTAAATAATATTCACTTCCCGTTCAAGCTCAATACCATACTTTTCTTTCACAGAGTCAATGATCATTGTCGAGAAATCGAAGATCTCTTTTCCAGTTGCATTTCCGGTTGCATTAATGATGACCAAAGCCTGCAATTTATGCGAAGCCACATTTCCAATTTGTTTTCCTTTCCAGCCACATTGTTCGATCAGCCAACCTGCGGGAACTTTCACGAATTCTCCATTTGGATAACCTGGAATATTCTCGAATTTTTGTTTTAATTCTTCAAACTGAGCGATCGGAATTGTCGGATTTTTGAAGAAACTTCCTGCGTTTCCGATTTCTTTCGGATCAGGTAATTTGCTTTGTCGAATATTGATAACCGCTTTCGAAACATCCTGAATTGTAGGATTTGAAATTCCCAAATGATCGAGTTCTGTTTTTATTGCGCCATATTCAACGTCAATTTTATGATCTTGTCGGGTTAATTTGAAGGTCACTTCCAAAATCACATATTTCCCTTTTCCTTCCTGTTTAAAGATAGAATCTCTATAGCCAAACCGACATTTTTCCAGATTAAAAATTTGTATTTCTAAAGTTTCAAGATTCAGAACTTTACAAGATTCAAAAACATCTTTGATTTCAGTTCCGTAAGCGCCAATATTCTGCATTGGAGAAGTACCGACATTTCCGGGAATTAATGATAGATTTTCTAATCCGCCATAGTTTTTCTCCAGACAATACATCACAAATTGATGCCAGTTCTCTCCGGCTTTTGCAGTTACAAGAACTCCGTTTTCATTCACAATTTCTTCAGTAATTCCTTTTAAATTTAATTGAATTGCCAGACCATCAAAATCTTTGGTGAAAAGAATGTTGCTTCCACCGCCAATAAATAGAACTGGGAGATTTTGAGATTTTGAGAATTTGACAGTTTCAATTAATTTTTCCACAGAATTAACTTCTGCAAAATATCTTGAAGAAACATCTACGCCAAAAGTATTGTAATTTTTAAGAGATACGTTTTCCTGCATTTTTATTTATACTGAGGAAGCAAATTATTCAGATCAGTTTTCAGTTTTTCCAATTGTTTATAACCTGCAGATTCAGCGGGAACGTTGTAGAGTTCATATTCTTTTGAATCTGTTACGATGGTAAAGATCTGATCTGCACCATCATAATGGCCTCTTCTTTCACCGCTTTGGGTTTTCTCCAAAACAGACAAATCGATTCCGGAAACCAGTTTTTGCCAATCTTTTGCACTTATTTTTTTATTGAAGTTTGGAAAATCTGCCATACGTCCGCCAGCTGAGGAGGACACCAAAGAATCCTTGTTTGCTTTGATGGATGTGAATCCGCCACGACCATAAGTATTTCTGATGCTTATAGATTCTATTTTTGTCGTCTGAGCAGTCGTTTTGCAGCTCACTAAAAACAACGTAAATGCTGAAAGGATAATACCTATTTTAATAATTTTCATCATAATGTATTTTTATTTTAATTAAATTCAGAATTGTATTGTGTGATGGCATCTTTCAGGATCTCCACACTTCTTTTCAGGTCTTCCTGTTTCAAAACGTAAGCGATTCTGACTTGTTTTTTTCCAAGTTCCGGCTCGCTGTAGAAACCACCCATTGGCGCAACCATAACGGTTTCACCATTATTGGAATAACTTTCCAAAAGCCATTGTGCGAATTTTTCCGTATCATCTACTGGTAACTCCACACCGCAATAGAAAGCACCTTTTGGTTTCGGGCAGATTACACCTGGAATTTCATTCAATAATCCGACCAAAAGATCTCGGCGCTGTTTATATTCTTCTCTTACGTTTGCAATATATTCGGCATCATTTTTATGAGCAGCTGTTGCTGCAATTTGTCCCAAAAGAACAGGACTTAATCTTGCCTGAGCGAAAAGAATTGCAGCATCGTGGATTTTTTTGGAGCGTGTGATCAAACAACCAATTCTTGCGCCACACATCGAATATCTTTTAGATTCAGAATCGATGACGATCACGTTGTCTGCAACTTCCGGGAATTCAAACATTGAGATTTGTTTGTCTCCGTCGTAAACATATTCTCTGTAAACTTCGTCGGAAATTATGACGATATCGTGTTTTTTAGCAATTTGTGCTAATTGTTCAAGTTCTTCTCTTGAGTACAGATAACCGGTTGGATTTCCAGGATTACAGATGACAATTGCTCTGGTTTTATCGGTAATTCTTTTTTCGAATTCTTCTATCGAAGGTAAAGCAAAACCTGTATCTATAGTTGAAGGAACTGCAACGATATTAATGTTAAACGTTCTTGCAAAACCGTTGTAATTTGCATAATAAGGTTCAGGAATAATGATCTCGTCACCATCATCACAAAGTGTGGAAATGGCAAAATTCAAAGCTTCTGAACCGCCGTTTGTCACAATGAAATTATCGGTTGTCAAATCTGTAAATCCTAATGAATGATAATAATCCCTAAGCGCAGTTCTGTATTCCAGATTACCTTCGGAAAGTGCGTATTCATAGATTTTCAGATGATTGTTTCTGATGGCTTCCAGCGCAGTTTCTGGAGTCTCGATATCAGGCTGACCGATATTAAGGTGGTAAACTTTGATTCCTTTTTGTTTAGCTGCAGTTGCAAACGGAACTAATTTTCTGACTGGAGACGCAGGCATATGTTGCGCGCGTTGTGATATTTTCGGCATTGTTTATTGACTTTGGGATACAAAAATAGTGATTTTTGGTTGATTGTCTGTTGTTAGATTTTGTTGAAATTTTAAACTTTGAAAGATTATGATTTAATGACAAATCGTGAATATGGCGAAGCTGCAGCCCGACTTGAGTGGGAATCCTTTTTTGCTTGTACCTTAATTCTATTGAACTGGAAATCTTGTGCAAAAAAGATTGACTTCGTCGAACCACTTCGTTAGGTTTGGGAACGGAAGGCGGAAATAGCTGCCCAAAAATTAACAGTTAAATACTTTCTGTAATTTGAATCTTCAATTATATTTGCAGCTATGAAAAAATCGGTTTTACTTTTTTTGTTCTTCCTGACATTAAGTTGTAAAACTTACAATACTTCAATTTTGGAAAACGGAGATCTGCTTTTTGTGCCGGCTGTAGAAACAGGATTGTCAGGCGCAATCAATAATGTGACACAAACGGAAAAGAAAACTTCTTATGATCATATCGGAATCGTGAAGAAAGAATCCGACCATTTGTATGTTCTTCACGCTGCTCCAAAAGGCGGTTCTCAGAAACAGAAACTCAATTCTTTTCTAAAAGAACAGACTAAACAAGGACAGAAAATAGATGTTTACCGTTTGAAATCCGAATACAAATCTGCAATCCAAAATTCTGTTTCAAAGGCTGAAACTTTGGTTGGGAAGCCTTACAATTTCAATTATATTTTGGATGACAATTCCTATTACTGTTCGGATTTTGTAGAAAGAGCCTTCCGCGAGAATCAGATTTTCACATTGGAACCAATGACTTTCATCGACCCGAAAACCAAGAAAACCAATGCGTTTTGGGAAAAATTCTATCAAGACAAAAACCTAAAAGTGCCGGAAGGTGAACCAGGCTGTAATCCAAACGGTTTGGCCGCTTCTGAAAAATTGACGAAAGTCGGGGAACTCAAATAAAATTTTTTTAAATTTAATTCATACTTATTTGGTGGGAATTAAATAATTTCTATATTTGCAACAGAATTAGAATTAAATGAAACGCATCTTCTCTCAGATCATAATGTGTAACTCCAAGTAAATCATTGGATAGGAGAGAATATGTCATAAGCTTTACCTTTCCGGTAGAGCTTTTTTTATTTGAAAATTTTAAAACTATGAATCAGACAAACAAATATTATACGGACGAAAATACAGTCAGATCAACTGCATTTTTTGTGATTGTTGTGATTTCTGTGTCACTTTTTTTTAAGTGGCCGTTTTTATTATTACTCTTAGTTTTTGATTTTATTATTAGGGCTTTAGGCTTATCACTTTCTCCTTTAGCCCTTTTTTCAAAATCGATTTTAAAGATATTGGGATTGAAAAGGAAACCAATCTTCGCCGCTCCAAAGAGATTTGCGGCAACCTTGGGCTCTCTTTTTACATTATTAGTTTTTTTATTAATGTTAAATGGATTCGATAATTCAGCTTTCGCAGTTGGATTTCTGCTGATTATCTTAGCAAGTCTGGAAAGCTTTTTCAAGGTTTGTGTCGGCTGTTATCTTTATCAATTCATTGTGATTCCAATACAAAATAAATTAAATAATTCACCAAAATAAATATGACTATGATTTACAAACAAGAAAATTTTGGCAATACTTTCATTCCAAACCCGGCAAAGGAAATAATTCTGGAAATAGAACTGAATGGTAAAATCAGATTTGATATCCTGCTTTACACGATTTATAACCATTACAAGATCAGCTATAAGATCGTAAATGCCCATATCGAATATCTGAATGGAAATAACTTCGGTAATGTAAAACTTCTTCTGAAAATCACGGATGAAGAGATTGATAAAATAGAAAATTATCTCGGCGAATATAAACTGATGAGCTGCAAAATACCAGTCCTACAACAAACAAAGGAAGCTTATTAATGGGCTTCCTTTGTTTTTATATAAATGATAAGCTGTCAACTGACAACTAAAAAACCGGCAATTACTGTTCGATTCTTCTGATATCCGCTCCAATAGCTCTCAACCTTTCGTCAATATTTTCGTAACCACGATCGATTTGTTCGATGTTTTGAATAACAGATTTTCCTTCTGCAGAAAGAGCTGCGATCAACAAAGCATTTCCAGCTCTGATGTCTGGTGAAACCATTGATGTTCCTCTTAGTGGTGTTTCCTGATTCATCCCGATAACTGTTGCTCTGTGCGGATCACAGAGAATGATTTGCGCGCCCATATCAATTAATTTATCAACGAAGAATAATCGGCTTTCAAACATTTTCTGGTGAACCAAAACAGAACCTTTTGCCTGAGTTGCTACAACCAATATAATTGATAAAAGATCCGGCGTAAAACCTGGCCAAGGCGCATCTGAAACCGTTAAGATTGATCCGTCAATAAATTTCTGAATCTTATAATTTTCCTGAGAAGGAATATAAATATCGTCGCCTCTTTGTTCAAGCTGAATCCCTAATTTTCTGAATGTATTAGGAATTACGCCTAGTTCATTCCATTTTACATTCTTGATGGTAATCTCAGATTTTGTCATTGCTGCCAAACCGATCCAAGACCCAATTTCCACCATATCCGGAAGCATTGTATGTTCTGTTCCGTGTAATTTATCAACGCCTTCTACGGTTAAAAGGTTAGACCCGATTCCGGAAATATTTGCACCCATTCTGTTCAGCATTTTACATAATTGCTGAAGATATGGTTCACAAGCTGCGTTGTATATTCTGGTTTTTCCTTTTGCCAAAACAGCTGCCATCACGATATTTGCTGTTCCGGTTACAGAAGCTTCTTCCAATAAAATGAATTTCCCAACAAGTTCCTTAGCTCTTAGAGAATAGAAAGCTTCTTCCTCGTCATAGGAAAATTCTGCTCCCAGTTCCACAAAGCCTTGAAAATGCGTATCCAAACGTCTTCTTCCGATCTTGTCACCACCTGGAGTTGGCAAATATGCTTCACCAAATCTCGCCAGCATCGGTCCCAAAATCATTACAGAACCTCTCAGTTTTGCACCGTCTTTCTTGAATTCTTTAGATTTTATATAATCGAAATTAACTTCATCTGCTTTGAAAGTGTAATCTCCTTTTCCGTTTTTGGTAACTTTTACATTAAAGTCTTCTAAGATCTCAATCAATTTGTTGACATCCTTAATATCCGGAATATTACTGATTCGCACTTCATCTTCAGTCAGCAAAACAGCACAAAGGATTTGTAAAGCTTCATTTTTCGCACCTTGTGGTGTAATCTCTCCGCTTAATCTTTTTCCTCCTCTTATTTCGAACGCATCATTCATTATTTTCTCTTGTTTTTATGATTTTGGAAGTTATTCCTTCTGTTATTATTGTTGTTATTATTTTGATTTTGATTCCTGTTATTATTATTTTGATTCCTGTTGTTATTGTTTCTGTTAGCAGCGTAATAGATCTTGCTTCTTTCCAGAGATTCCAAACTTGTAAGATCCAATTTGTTATCAGACAATTCCTTCAAATGACGGAAGATGACGTCATCCTGCACGTGTTCCTTGTTGTAAACATTGTAGGATTTCTTCATATTATTGGCGATCACGTGGGTCAAGGCTTCCTTTTCGTCACCTTCTTCAAGAGCAATTGCTTTTTCTATCAGTTGCAGAATACTTTTTCCGTAGAATTTATAGGCATTATCCAAAGAGGGATAATCCATTTTTCTTGGTTTTGTGATAAGATCTTCTGCAGAAAGAACAGGATAAGGCGAATCTACATCCAGATTGTGATCTGCCAGTATAAAAAGGTGATCCCAAAGCTTGTGTTTATAGTTTTCTTCATCACGGAGATGCGGATTTCTCTGTCCCATAAACTCTATGATGGCAAGTGCCATTTCATTTCTTTCCTCTTTGGTTTGCAGGGTTTTGCAATGCTCCACCAGCTGCTGTATGTTGCGCCCGTATTCGGGCATTAATAGTTGTGTTCGGTCGGTATTATAATCCATAATGTGCAAATATAAAAATATAAAATCAGAAAAAATTCAATTTTAAAATTTTAGGAAAAACTAACAATTATTTGGGCGTCTCCCTTTGTTTTTCCAGCCGCAAAAAATCCCAATGCAAAACAAGCGAGCCATGCTTTCCGCTATATCTTTTTTCCGCATCCGCATTTGCCATTTCCAAAAAAAGGATGCCGCTGCAATCACTCACACAATTACAACGTAAATTAAAACTTCTACCTCTTTAGGTAATAAATTTCTTTCGCTGTTCAGCATTAGGAAGAAAACATTGGTTCGCCGCCAGTTTTTTACGATTTCGGGAAACAAGATTGTAGAATTGATTTCCGATAGCATCAGGAAGAATTTTCCCAATTGAAGCTAATGAATATATCCCGCCAATTTCTGATGCGATTTTCAGGATTGCCTGATATTTGGTCAAATAAAAACTGTCAAGTTTCCAAAGGTAAAGTGTGTCAAAAACCTGATTCGGGAGATTTCTTTCGTTCAAAAATTTCTGCCCAAATTCCGACTGAAGCGATGAAAACAAAAACAAGTCATTTTTATCTTTCTCCAAGATCCATTGCACCCAATGATTGCAGAATCCACATTCGCCGTCATAAAAAACGATGAATTTATCTTTGAAACTTATTGAGATATCTGTTGTCATAAGGCGTTGGCTTGCAGGATTTGTTTTTGAACCTTCTTGAAATAATCTGCCAGCTGTTTTCTTTGTTCATCAGTCAGTTTTGCATCAGGATGGCCAAGTGTATAGCTTTCCAAAGGCATTTTCTTCTGCTCAACATATTCCGAAGCTTCTTCCAGTTTGTGCGCTTGTCTTTTCGGTTCGTAGGTTGCAAAGGTAGAAAAATTCAGTTCTTTTCGTCCTTCATCAATATGTCCTTTCAGAAACCATCCAAAAGGCTGAATATTACTGTAAAAAGGATATGTAGTTTCATTGGAATGGCAGTCGTAGCAGGAATTTCTGATGATATTTGCAATCGGTTCAGGCGTATTTTTAATTTTAATAAAATCCATTCCTTGATTAGTTGCAGGATTGTTTTTATCAATCGGAAAAAATTGAATTAAGATGAACGCAACCAGTAAAACAATTAATATTTTTTTCATAGCTTAAATTTAAAAGTAACATAACAAATTTTCGTCCAAAACGTTTCTCTCAAAATCCTATCCCAAATAAAATCAGTACATTTGCAAAAATTTTGGGCTTCGAAAGTCGGAGTAACCCATTCTTAACCAAGTCTTACGCTCAATGATTCTTAACCTGAGCTGAGACCAAGAAACAAATTTATGTCAAATATTGTCGCAATCGTTGGGCGTCCCAACGTAGGAAAATCCACATTATTTAATCGATTATTAGAAAGAAGAGAAGCTATCGTAGATTCTACTGCCGGTGTTACCAGAGACCGTCATTACGGGAAATCTGACTGGAACGGCGTTGATTTTACCGTGATTGACACAGGTGGTTATGATGTAGGAACAGACGACGTTTTCGAAGTGGAGATCCGCAAGCAGGTTCAGTTGGCTGTTGACGAGGCAACTTCTATCATCTTTATGGTAAGCGTTGATGACGGACTTACAGATACAGATCAGGAGATCTTCGAATTATTAAGAAAATCAAACAAACCTTTATATTTAGTAGTAAACAAAGTGGATTCTTCCAAGGAAGAACTTCCAGCAACTGAGTTTTACCAATTAGGCGTTGAAAAGTATTTCACTTTATCTTCAGCAACAGGTTCCGGAACAGGAGAATTGTTGGATGCTGTCGTAAGAGATTTCCCGACAACTGATTATAAAGATCCATTCGAAGGTTTACCAAAAATTACGATTGCTGGTCGTCCAAACGTAGGAAAATCTACAATGACCAATGCGCTTCTTGATGTTGAAAGAAATATCGTAACCGATGTTGCCGGAACTACAAGAGACAGTATTCAGACTTTGTACAACAAATTCGGACACGAGTTTGTGTTGGTAGATACAGCAGGAATGCGTCGTAAAGCGAAAGTTTCCGAGGATCTGGAATTCTATTCCGTAATGAGATCCATCCGTTCCATCGAATATTCTGATGTTGTGATTTTGATGGTTGATGCCACACAAGGTTGGGAATCTCAGGATATGAACATCTTCGGATTGGCTCAGAAAAACAGAAAGGGAATCGTAATTTTGGTCAACAAATGGGATTTGATTGAGGATAAACAGACAAACACAATTCGTGATTTCGAGCAATCCATCAGAGACAAAATTGGCCAGTTCAATGATATTCCAATTCTTTTCGTTTCCGCTTTGACGAAACAGAGAATCCTGAAAGCCGTAGAAATGGCAATGGTCGTTTACGAAGACCGTAAGAAAAAAATCAAAACTTCCAAACTGAATGAAGTGATGTTGCCGATTTTCGAAGCAATGCCACCGCCATCCAACAAAGGAAAATATATTAAAATCAAATATTGTGTGCAGTTGCCAACGCCATCGCCACAGTTCGTGTTTTTCTGTAATCTTCCGCAATATGTGAAAGAGCCATACAAGCGATTTACTGAAAATCAGCTTCGTAAAAACTTTGGTTTCACCGGAGTTCCGATCGAAATTTACTTCAGACAAAAATAAAAATCAACCCTTTCTTAGTTTCAAACTTCGAAAGGGTTTTTTATTAAATTAAATTTTTACGAACTTTGCCAAAAATAATTAAATGCTAAAAGTTTTATCAGAAGAATTCTCATTAGTTAATTCCTGGATCAATGACCTTCGAAATGTTGATGTTCAAAATGACCGCTTGAAATTCCGTAGAAATATGGAACGCATCGGCGAAATTGCCGCTTTCGAGATCAGCAAAACTTTAGAATTTAAAGACATCGAGATCACAACGCCTCTTGATAAAATATCAGTAAAAGAAATAGAAACCCAGCCTGTAATAACAACGATTCTGCGAGCTGGAGTTCCATTATTCCAAGGAATTCTTAACTATTTTGATAAAGCGGATTGCGGTTTCGTAGCAGCTTACAGAAAACACGATATCAACGATTATTTTTCCATCAAACAAGATTATCTGACTTGCCCGAAATTAGATAGTCGTCCGCTGATCGTTGCAGATCCAATGCTGGCAACAGGCGCATCACTTATCGAAGCTATCAAAGATTTGTTAACAAACGGAAAGCCGACTTCTATTCATATTGTGGCAGCAATTGCCAGCCGACAAGGAGTTGAAACCATTCAAAATGCTTATCCTGATGCAAAAATCTGGATCGGTGCACTGGATGAAAGTTTAACATCAAAAGGTTATATCACGCCAGGTTTGGGTGATGCGGGAGATCTTTCTTACGGAGAAAAACTTCAGAGATAAGTTTTCTAATTACTAAACGTCCATTGCCATCACAAGAATACTGATTTTCACATTTTCAGAAGTGCTGAGAATTTCCCAGGCGATATTAGAAATTGTATTTCCAGTAGTGTAAACGTCATCAATTAATAATATATGCTTATCGCTGAGAGTTTCTGTCAGTTGGTAAGCATTTTTTGTTTTCAGACGTTCTGTCTGGTCTTTTTTTGCCTGTGCTTTGGAATGTTTTGTTCTTGAAAGCAGACTGTGATTGATTGGGATTTGATAA
>Ga0157369_10003003_pt1 | contig 20180 bp, 16 predicted proteins | sample C25metaG_FD_113461 | JGI IMG/M metagenome (GOLD analysis project Ga0157369, IMG submission 113461) | Corn rhizosphere microbial communities from Kellogg Biological Station, Michigan, USA - C2-5 metaG | ecosystem: Host-associated > Plants > Roots > Rhizosphere > Soil | place: USA: Michigan...
CGACGCCGTTAATACGTTCAGTACCGACTTCTCCGCGCAGTGGCATGGCGATAACAGTCTTACCTTGATCTGGAAGGCCGGGCCGATGTTGCCTCGATTCATTGGCGCCAACGGAAATCGCATAACTGTGTATGGGTTTTCAGAGAGCGGGCCAAGTGTATGGGCTCAGCCTGCGGTTCTGTTTGGTGGCGGCGAATTTCCGGCAAAATATCAGGTCAATTTGAACTTTGCATCGCTGAGTGGCTACTATTTCGATGCCGGCAACAATCGCCAGACGGTCACAATCCCCGCTACCCAGGTGCGGAAACTACGATGGACGTGGTCCGCCGATTTACAGCCGAATGAATATCAGCAGACAGAGTTTCAAGTCAACATATCGCAATGGACGGTGACGGGCGCCAATCGTCGGTACCTTGTTGCTGGGCCCGGGAGTCGGCGGATCGAAGATACGGATCTCAGTGTCCAATATTCAGGAAACTGGTCCCAAGCGCCGGCCTTAACTGATCCCGCAGAGATTTGGCCCGTGCAATCGGGCAATTATTCGAACAGCAAGATTCATTTCACAAATACGCCGGGCGATGCGTGCGGTATTACCTATAGTGAGCTGTCTGCGCATCAACTTTGCCTCGGTACACGGTTCATTCCTGACGGTTCTACGATTCGCGTGTCTATAGATGGAGTAGCTGTCAACGACATCCAGCTGGTCGTTCCCGGTGAAGATGTCCTTGTACGGATTCCATTGGGAGCGATGATGCCCGGGACTCACACAGTCGCTATCGAAAATCTCGCTGGTGCGAGGTTCTTCTTCGATTTTCTCGAAATTGCTTATCCATGTGCAGATCTTCCGGATTTCGATTCGCAACCAGTGTTATCTCTCGCGACGGATTGGGACACGTATCATTCGCAATCGCTGCCAGCCGAACGCACCGCGTGGCTGATTTACAAGCTTGGCTTTCATGGACGGGTAAACCACTACGTAGGGGCGCTTTGGTTCTACGAAATTGTTCGTAGTGGCACGCAGTATGCTTCGCTCACGTTGACCCTGACCCTCGCTCCTGACTTCGACAGCAAAATAGCGATACTCGATATTGCATCCGCCGTGGGTGCGCCGGTTACGCTGGTCCGACACTTGCTTCTTACTGACGACACGCCCGAGACCGCCGCTGCCGCCTTTGCCGGCCTCTTGAATGCCGGTACGAACCTCGTGTGGGCGAGCGCCCAGGGAAACCAGTTGACTGTCGTGGCTCGGGCGATGGGGAACCTGGGTAATGGAATCGTCGTCCAAATCGATGCACTCAGCCAAGGACTGGTAGTCTCTGCGCCATCGAATACACTGACCGGGGGCATCGATGGCGACCCGTACGATTTAGCGCCCGACGGTGGTGGATTGAACGACACGTTGATGGCGGCCGCGCAGTTCTGGCGAACTGATCTTACGGCGAATCCACGACTGAATCGTGCGGCAAGAGACTGGCACGCGGCCTATTTTCGTGCTCTCAAGCGTTATGGACTGGATGCAGTGGCCGCCTTCAGTACGGAGCTCATGAATGTCGATCCCTCGCCCACAACGAAAATGGCGCAACGATATCCGGACGACACCGCGGTGGTCCTCAATACGCCCGCCATTCAGACTAATTTTTCGCCGATTGCTCTTCAATACTGGACGCAGGTCTATCTGGATATGGCGAGCCTGCAAGAGGCTGCCGGGCTGACGCCTTATCTGCAATCCGGCGAAGTGCAGTGGTGGTACTTCCCCAAAGCCGGCGTCGGCATGACTTTCTACGATGCCTTCACTCGGCAACAATTCATCGCACAGTTTGGCGTTGCCATGCAGACCATCACGACGAACAACCCGGATAACCTCGGGCCGTACACGAACGAAATTGCGTTCCTGCCGACCTTGATCGGAAACTACACTGCGGCACTGCGCGGGGCCTTACAGACCCAATACCCTGGCTGCCGGTACGAGGTGTTGTATCCGAACGACGTGAATGCAACGTCTCTGAATCAGCTGATCAATTACGCTTCCAATGATTGGACGCCCGATAAGTTGACCTGTTTGAAGACGGAAAGCTTTGGTTTTACCGGCGGGCATGATCTGGACAACAGCACGCAATCAATGTCATTAGGCGTCACAAAGGGATTTCTAAACACGCAGCGCAGCCATCTGGTCGGTATTGGGGACGCGTGGACGGCGTGGACCAGAGAAGTGGATGTGGCGCAGTCGCAAGGCTTGGAATCCGTAGTGCTTTTCGCGTTGGACCAATATTGTCTTATAGGCTATTCTCCGGCCCCTTTTGTGAAGCTCGTGAGAAGTCAACGGCAGGGCTAGCATAATGTGGATGCATGATCTATGTCGTCGCGATCTCGCTGGTTATCGCATTGTTGTGCGGCATCACGATCTACAAATCGCGCACGGTAAAAAATAGAACCGATTTCCTTGTGGCGGGCCGCACATTGAGCTGGCCGGTGCTCGTGTTCACTCTTTTATCGTCCTGGATCGGTGCCGGAAGTCTGCTCGGCGGAGCTGAGAACGCCTACCAGCACGGCTTTGTCGCGCTTTGGCAGCCTCTGGGCGGTTGGCTGGGCCTGCTGATCGTCGCCCTGATCGCCGGCCGCGCCCGCCAGTTCGCGCAGTTCACCGTGCCAGATCTATTAGAAGTTCGATACAACGCTACTGCGCGCGTACTCGCGGCAATCGCTATCGTCATATCGAATGTAATTATCACCAGCTATCAGTTGATCGGCGGCGGCGATATCCTTCATCTCATATTTCCTCAGATTTCAAGGAATAACGGCCTATATATCATGGCTATGTTCGTGATTTTCTTCACGGCGGCGGCGGGCATGGCGTCGATTGCTTACCTCGACCTGGCGATCGGCTCTCTGGTCACGCTCACTGTCATCGTTGCTGTCCCCATCCTGCTTGGTCGTGTGGGTGGGTGGTCTTTTGTGCGAAGCGCTCTTCCCGAGACACATTTTCAAGTGCTCGGAGATTACACTTTCTCGAGGGCCGTCGGGCTGGCGCTGCCTACCATGCTCCTGCTGATCGGCAATCAGGGCATGTACCAAAAGTTCTTCTCCGCCAAGTCCGAGAGCGACGCTCGGAAGTCAGTTGTCGGCTGGATCGTGGGCACAGTCGTGTTGGAGACTCTGCTCATGGCGGTTGCGGTCATAGCGAGCGCAAAACTGCATACAGAAAGGCCGCGAGAGATTCTCGCTCTCACCGCTAAAGAAGCGCTGCCTTCCTGGCTAGGGGCGATCCTTCTGGGCGGAATTTTCGCCAAGGTCATCTCGACAGCGAATAACTATCTATTTTCACCGGCCACCAACCTGATCCACGACATTTACGGCCGCTTCATCGACCGAAATTCGTCCGAACGCAAAACTCTGTTCGTTTCGCGGTTAATTGTAATTCTGCTGGGCGTGTTCGCGGTCCTGCAGGCCACGCAGTTTGAATCGGTGTTGCAGGCTGCGCTGTATGCCTACACCGTATATGGCGCCGCCGTCACGCCGGCCGTTCTTGCGGTCTTCTTCTGGCGGCGCAGCACGGCTGCAGGTGCCGTCAGTTCGATCGTCCTCGGCACGATCGTTACCGTCGCGTGGGAGCTTCTCCAGCAACACGGGCAGGCGCAAATACGATCCACGATTGGCGGTATAGATGCGGTTTATCCAGCTCTTTTGATTTCGGTATTCAGCCTCGTTGCAGTGAGTTTGTGCACACGGCCTACAATCACAAAAGATGACGACCGACCGCATACAAGAAGCCCTGCGCGCCAGCAAACTTGACGGCTGGCTATTTTTCGATCATCACCATCGCGACCCGCTCGCCTATCGGATCCTCCAAATTCCGACGGATTTGCTGGTCTCGCGCCGCTGGTATTACCTTATTCCGGCGGAAGGGGAGCCTCGAAAGCTGGTGCATCGCATCGAAAGCGGTACATTGAACGCCTTGCCGGGCCGGTGTGAAGTCTATTCAAGCTGGGCGGAGCAGCAGAAAAAACTATACGCCATGCTCGCGGGTTCCACGCGGATCGCCATGCAGTATTCACCAAACTGCGCGATACCCTACGTTTCACTGGTGGATGCCGGAACTCTGGAACTAATTCGCGCAGCCGGCGTTGAAATTATCAGTTCGGCTGACCTGGTGCAGGAATTCGAAGCGCGTCTCACTGAAGCGCAATTTCAATCGCATATCGAGGCAGGCAAGCGGATTGACCAAATCCGCCGCGAGGCCTTTGAGCTGATCGATGCGCGTATTCGGGCGCAAGATCCACTTACCGAATACGACGTTCACGGATTTATTCGGCGGCGTTTCGATCAATCGGAATTGGAGAGCGACCATGGGCCAATCGTGGCGGTCAACGCGAACGCGTCAGACCCGCACTACGAGCCATCGCCGGAACGAGCGGCGCACATTCAGCGTGGAGACGTCGTTCTAATCGACATGTTCGCAAAGCTTTGCCAACCGGGAAGTATTTTCTACGATATTACATGGACTGGAGTGTGTGGAGATTCCATTCCAGATCGGGTCCAGAATGTTTTCGAAGTGGTTCGGGATGCGCGCAAAAAAGCGACTCAATTGGTCACACGGAAAATTGCGGCGCGCGAACGGCTGGCAGGATTCGAAGTCGATGATGCCGCGCGCGGTCATATAGAAAACCATGGGCTTGGCGAATATTTTTTCCATCGGACCGGACACAGTATCGCAACGGAAATTCACGGCACGGGAGCCAATATGGATAATCTCGAATCGCACGACGAGCGCCAGATCCTCGCGGGGAGTTGCTTTTCGGTGGAGCCGGGTGTCTACTTGCCGGAATTCGGGATCCGGTCGGAAGTCAACATGTACGTAGGCGATGGTTTTGCGAAGGTGACCGGCGAGGAGCAGGAGCAACTCCTTTTAATGAGAGCGTAACAACCACGCTCTGGCGGTGCTGCTTTAAACTGGTGAATCTACTGACCTTACACGAGCATGGGTCGGATCAATAAATTTGATTGGCTCTCGTGGCTGTTGCCGTAATACAGTTCGGTATGGCGACAATGAGTCACATAGAACCTCCAGCAACCCTGGTTGGCCTGCTCCATCGGGTCAGCGGCATCGTGAGTTCCGAGCTATCACTCGACGAGATGCTGGGTGAAATCGTGGGTCTGACAGTTCAGGTCACCAACTGCGACGCATGTCTGGTGTACCTAATCGAACGCGAGGCAAACGAAATCGTGCTGCGAGCTTCGCAGGTCCCGCATCAAAGCGATCTCGGCAATATTCGTCTCAAGATCGGCGAGGGCGTAACGGGATGGGTGGTGGAGCATCGTTCCGTGGTTGCGCTCGCCTCGAATGCGGCCGCCGACAGCCGTTTCAAACGCTTCCAGGCTCTTGTTGAAGATACCTATGAGGCGTTTCTTTCCGTCCCGCTGCTGAGCGGAGGCGAGGTGATTGGGGTCATTAACGTTCACCATCGTGATCCTCATCCGCACACGGCCGACGAAATCGCGCTCCTGACTTTCGTAGGCGAGCAGATGGGCGGCGCGATCATGAAGAGTTTCCTTGCGGAGGAAAATGCCCGGCTCATCGAAGAGACCGCCGAAATGCGTCGGCAGCTCGAAACACGCAAGCTTGTCGAAAGAGCCAAGGGCATTTTGCAAACACGCCATAGCTTGACAGAAGAGGAAGCGTATCTTCGTTTGCGGAACGAAAGCCGCCGCCTTCGCCGTCCAATGCGAGAGCTCGCCGAGGCGATCATCCTGTCTGAGGACTTGAGTAAGAAGAGCGAGCGCGTACAGTAACCTGAGATTTGCCTGAGTTTTGGCCGATCTCCAGCAATCCGCATCTGCTCACGATTGCCGGTAATTTCTGGCCTCGTAAGATCGACGAGCAACGCTTTCCGGCTGTTCGAAAACAATATTCGACTGCGCCAGGTATCACGGTGGTTGCGCTTGAGCATCAGCCGCTCGAGCCTGCGCGCGGACAGATCGTCTTGCTACATGGCTTGGAAGGTTCAGCAGAGGCAGGATACTTCGCAAGCTTCGCGCAAGAGGCTCTAGTGCGCGGCTACGGGGTCCATCGACTTAATATGCGTACCTGCGGCGGGACGGAGGATCTGTGCGAGACCATGTACCATTCGGGCCTCACTGGTGACACAAAATTCATCCTGGAGCAACTGAAGCAGCCGATTTTCCTGGTGGGTTTCTCTCTAGGTGGCAACGTAGCGCTAAAACTAGCCGGGGAACTGGGCCAGAACGATCTGCTGGCGGGTGTATGCGCTGTTTCTACGCCAATCGACCTGGCTGCGTGTGTGCGCGCGATCGACAAGCCGTCAAATATTCTGTACTCCCGCCGCTTTCTTAAGAGGCTACGCGAACGCGTGAGACGCATGAACATGCGGGTGCCGCAGGCTTACAGCCTCCTGGGACTCGACGACGTGCGAACGATCTGGGAGTTTGACGATCGATTCACAGCCCCGTTGTTTGGGTTTGGCACGGCGGCGAACTACTACGCGACGCAATCCGCGACAAATTATCTGGATGCTATCCGCGTTCCGACACTGGTGATTTCCGCGAAGGACGATCCTCTAGTGCCCTTCGAGATCTATCGTCACCGCGCGTTTCAAAATAATCCAGCGCTTACGCTGCTGGCTACAAACCATGGCGGACACCTGGGTTTTCTCGCACGCCGGAAGCCCAGGTTTTGGCTCGATGGCGTCGCACTCGACTGGATCGACTCCGTAAGATCGAGCCTCTCACGAAGCGAGAGCTTTTTGCGTCTCGCGAGATAGGCCGGCATCATACGCCTTATACGCATCATCCAGAACTTCGACAACATGAGCAACGCGCTGCCCGGTGCCATACAATCGCGCGCCAGCAGAAAGCTGCAGCATGCACCCGGGATTCGCCGTGACTATGAGCGAGGCTTTGGTTGTCGCGACGAATTCCATTTTGCGCTGCAAGATCTGGTTCGCCATTTCACTTTGGACAACGTTGTAAATGCCGGCGCTCCCGCAGCAAAGATCCGCCATCGGCATCTCGCGGAACCGCAATCCGGGAACGGCCTTCAGCAGTTTTCGCGGCGCGGCGCGAATTTTTTGTCCATGTGCCAGATGGCACGAATCCTGATAGGTGGCGATCGCATCGATGGGTCCCATAGCGGAATTTAGTTCAATGCCCGCAAGGAATTCCGTCACATCTTTCATCTTTTCCTTGAATGCACGAGCCCGATCTCGATACGTAGGATCGGAATGTAGCAAATGATCATATTCCTTGAGCGTAGATCCGCAGCCCGCCGCATTCGTGATGAGCGCGTCGAAATCTTGGGAGAGAAAGACATCTATATTGCTTCGTGCCAAAGCGCGCGCCTGATCGGCAAGACCGGAGTGAAGATGGAGCGCCCCGCAGCAGTTTTGCGCCGCCGGGATCACAACTTCGCAGCCATTCCTTTGTAGCACACGGACGGTGGCTTCGTTAAGCCGGGCAAATGCGACATTCGCGATACATCCCGCCAGAAAGCCCACGCGGAAGCGGCGCTCGCCCAAAGCGGGAAACGTCTTGCCGATTTTCGAATAGAAGAACGGGGCCTCCGCGTTGGGTGTGAGCGCCTCCAGGTTGGAGAGTTCTCCAAAAAGCCTCAGGATGCCGGTCAGCCGTACCAACCGCTGTAGCCCAGAGACCTGGTAGAGATAGAGGAAGGCGCCGGCTATCTGCAGGTTTGTGCGGGAAGGAAGCAGCCTTTCGAAGACCAGAGTGCGTACAAGCCGCGCGAGGCGTGAGGGTTTCTCCTGCGCCCGGATCTGCTCTCTGGCGTCTTCGATCAAGCGCCCATAGGGCACGCCGGACGGGCATGCCGTCTCACATCCCCGACAGGCGAGACAAAGATCCAAGTGCCGGACATAAGAATCGGTAATGGGCGCACCACTCGCGACCTGATTCATCTGGTAGATGCGCCCGCGCGGAGAATCCATTTCGATTCCCAATTCGCGATAGGTGGGGCAAGCATTCAGACACAGACCGCAGTGTACACACTTATCCAAATCCGCTTGCGCGGGGCCGCTAGATTCTGCCATACAAGCGCGAACGGTTCAGGAGATTGTCGGGATCGAACATCTGTTTTACCTTCTTCATGATGGCAAATGCATTGGCGCGTGCCTGCGAAGCTCCCAAGAGCCAAAGCTCTTGGCTGCTGCGCTTTTCTTCCGGGGCGAACTCTACGGCTGCACTCCATCCGTTTTCGACCGCCGCCTGCCAAAGAGCAGGCAGCGCCTGCCAGGATGTCAAGTACGCATAGGTCACGCCTGAGCCTGCATGACAAATGCATGGGCCCGATACAAGCCGGAGAACCGCCTGGGTCTCCGTAAGCTTCGTCCCCAGACGAACCACTACGCCGTTCGGCTGGCGTCGAATAAACTCGGCAGAGAAATCGGAAATGTCCTTCCACCAATAGGCTTCGGCAGCGCCGCTCAAGCGCTCGCCGGAGGCCAACTCCCCGGCGTATCGTGCCAGCACATTGCCGCTGCCGCTCACGCGTACCACAAGGACATAGCCGGAAGCGCCCAATCTGGCGGCGGCGGGGGGGGAAATGATTTCAAGGGCCATCGGCCGCAGGATGCTTCGGACGATCGCATCGCGTTTCTCGATCGCCGAATCGAGATCGGGGAAGGACAGCAGAAATGTATTGGTTTGTTCTGGCAAGGGGTGGATGCGAAAGTTCACGCTCGTAATTACGGCAAGTGTGCCGAAGCTTCCGATCATGAGTTTTCCCATATCCAACCCGGCAACATTCTTGACGACCATTCCTCCAGTGCGGACAAGGCGTCCTTCGAGGGTCGCGAACTGCATGCCGATGATGAGATCGCGGGCGGTTCCGAAAAGACGCCGCAGCGGCCCGCTGGAGTTCGCGGCGACTATTCCGCCGACCGTCGCCTGCGCTGGAAACGGGGGATCTAAGGCGATCATTTGACCATTCGCGGCCAGCAGTTTCTGCAAATCGGCAAAGGCCATTCCCGCTTCCACGCTGATGGTCAGGTCATTCGGCTCGTACTGCAGGACGCGTCGTAGTCCCCTTGTACAAATTAGGACCTCGGCGGGGCGTACTGGGCCACCCATGAGCCGTTTGGAATTGTTGCCGGCTGTTTCAATGTTTCTCCGCTTCGACGCGGCTTCCTGTAAAGCGAAAGCCAGGTCTTCCGCCGAAGATGGCGTGACTCGGTGCATGATCTTTTTGTTTTCTGAGCTAACCTTACTCTAAGACACAAGGCGAAACGCCGAAAAATCGCACCATGAACTTTGAGTATTCCGCCGAGCAGGCCGAGCTTCGGAAGTCTATCCGAGAGTTTGCCGAGGCCGAGATCGCGCCGCACGTTCTCGCCTGGGACGAAGCTCAGACTTTTCCAATCGAAGTAATCAAGAAGGCCGGTCAACTGGGAATCATGGGAGCCATTTTCCCGGAGGACCTGGGTGGCGCCGGATTTGGCTATATCGAATATTCGATAGTGATTGAAGAACTCGCGCGCATCGATCCGAGCGTTGCGTTAATTGTGGCCGCTCACAACTCGCTTTGCACGAATCACATTTTTTTGGCGGGCGACGAAGCGCAAAAGCGGAAATACATACCGAGGCTTGCCACTGGTGAATGGATAGGCTGTTGGTCGCTGACCGAACCGGAAGCGGGCTCGGACGCAGCGGGAACGCGTTCCACCGCGGTGTTGAAAGAGGGCGAGTGGGTGCTGAACGGCGGGAAGACTTTCACCACCAATGCGCACTACGCCGACGTCTGTGTGGCCATGGCAGTCACAGACCGGGGCGCTTCGCAGCACGGCATTTCGGCATTCATTTTGGAAAAAGAAATCCCCGGCTTCAAGGTAGGAAAGAAAGAAAATAAGCTAGGGATGCGCGCAAGCGCTACCGGTGAGGTGCTCTTCACGGATTGCCGCTTGCCTGCCACTCAACTTCTCGGAAAGCAAGGCGAGGGATTCGTGGACAGTCTGCGAATTCTGGACGGAGGCAGGATTTCTATCGCGGCGCTTGCGGTTGGCGTTGCCCAGGGCGCTTTCGACGCGGCGCTGAAGTACTCCAAACAGCGGAAGCAGTTCGGCCGCTTCATCTCCGAATTCCAAGCGATTCAAGACAAACTGGCGAACATGGCGACAGATATTGAAGCCGCACGCTGGCTGGTGTATTGTGCGGGTGCGCGCAAGGACGCAGGCCGGCGAATCACACGCGAATCGGCCATGGCGAAGCTTTTCGCTTCGGAGATGGCAGTCAAAGTTGCAGACCAGGCCCTCCAGATACATGGCGGATATGGATTTATTAAAGACTATGGTGTGGAAAAGTTCTATCGCGATGTGAAGTTGTGCACCATCGGAGAAGGAACCAGTGAGATTCAGCGCCTGGTGATCGCACGCCAGTTGTTGAAAGAGTAGATGTCAGCGGCAGCCGAGATCGTAGCCTTATCGCAACGAATATTGGAAGGCGATGCGCGCGCCATCGCTCGTGCGGCAACCCTCATGGAGAATCAACCTGCGGCTGTTGAAGCGTTGCGGAACGCGTTATGCACGCACACGCGCCACGCGATGACAATCGGGATTACCGGCCCGCCGGGCGTAGGCAAGAGCACTTTGGTCGATCGTTTGACTGAGACTCTGCGCGCGGAGGGGAAAACGGTAGGCATCGTTGCCGTGGATCCGAGTAGTCCGTTTTCGCGTGGTGCAATTCTTGGCGATCGGGTCCGCATGCAGCGCCACCACAACGATCCGGGTGTGTTTATCCGCTCGATGGCCAGCCGCGGCAAATCGGGCGGTCTTGCGGCAGGCGCTCGTGACGTCGCTTTCTTGCTCAGTGTCGCGGGACGAGATGTGGTCCTGATCGAAACTGTTGGCGTGGGCCAGGATGAAGTGGAAATTGCGCGCGTGGCGGACATCACGGTTCTTGTGCTGGCGCCAGGTCTGGGGGACGATGTGCAAGCGATGAAGGCCGGTATCATGGAAATCGCCGATGTGTTCGCCATCAATAAATCCGATATGCCAGGTGCGGAACGCCTCGAACAGGAGATCCGGATGATGCAGAGTCTGGGCGGCGAACAAGAGCGTTCGAATGCAGCCCCGGTGCGCCGCGTTATGGCGACCGAAGGCACGGGAATCACGGATCTGCTGGAAGCGATTCGTGACGTGATCCAAAATCGTAAGTAATGGCTATCGAGATCGATCACCTCGGCATTGCAGTGCGGAGTCTCGAAGAAGGATTGCGGCTTTACGAGAAGGCGCTCGGCATGACCGTAATCCAGACAGAAACCATCGCCACGGAGCAAGTAGTGGTCGCGATGCTGCCCGTGGGCGCCGCCGACGCCCCGCGTATAGAATTGCTCGAAGCGGCAAGTGGATCATCTCCAGTTGCGCGATTCATTGAAAAGCGCGGTCCGGGATTGCACCACATTGCGCTGCGTGTAGACGACCTACCGCAAGCGATCGAACGTCTGAAGAATGAGGGTGCGCGGATGCTCGGAGAGCCGCGGCGCGGTGCCGGGGGCCATTTGTATGTATTTCTTCATCCTGCATCAACCGGTGGAGTGTTATTGGAATTAATTCAGAAGGAGCCAGTTAGAGATTGACCGTCAAAGCGGAAATCGGTGTTATAGGCGGCAGTGGCCTGTATGCCATGCCAGGATTCGAGGCGCAGGAAGAGGTTCGCCTCACTACGCCGTTCGGGGAGCCCTCGGAACCATACGTGGTTGGGCGGCTGGAGGGCAGGGAAGTGGCGTTTCTCGCCCGGCATGGCCGCGGCCATCGCCTCACGCCATCGGAGCTGAACTTTCGCGCTAACATTTTTGGGCTGAAAATGTTGGGTGTTGAGCGCATTCTTTCCTTGAGTGCGGTTGGTTCGATGAAGCAGGAGCACGCGCCGCTCGATTTCGTGATTCCGGATCAGTTCTTCGATCGCACGCAAGGACGCATCTCAACGTTCTTCGGCGGCGGCATCGTGGCGCATATCAGTTTCGCGGATCCCGTCTGCCCGCTGCTTGCCGCGGCATCACACCGCGCCGCTCAGGAACTGGGCATCCACAGCAAGCTGGGAGGGACTTATCTGTGCATGGAGGGTCCGGCATTTTCCACCAGAGCCGAGTCGAACGTGTACCGAAGTTGGGGCATGGACGTTATCGGAATGACGAACCTGCAGGAAGCGAAATTAGCGCGCGAGGCCGAAATCTGTTATGCGACCATCGCCATGGTCACCGATTACGACTGCTGGCATGAAGAGCACGATGCTGTCACCGTGGAACAAATTATCGGAAATCTGACGAAGAATGCGGAGAATGCGTGCAAGCTGGTGCAGCGGGTAGTGCGTGAGATGCCGGAATCCAGAGACTGCAAATGCGGCTCCGCGCTGAAGCACGCAATCCTGACTGACCCGAAGGCGATTCCGCGCGAAGCGAAAGACAGGCTAGGGCTACTCATTGGCAAGTACACCGGCTAGTGAATTGGCCAGAGAGATTCTGGAAGCCTGCCTGAAGGAAGGTACCTGGCCGGCGCGCGTACTGGACGACCTGATCGAACGCGCTCTGGATGAGGACGATGAGTTCGCAGCCGCGGCGGCGACGCGGGCGCTCTTCGGAATTGTCATCGAACGGCTAGGGGATCTGTTCGAACCGTCTCTGTGCGATGTATATGCGAAGCTCTTTTCGCACGTGATTGCGCGCGCGCTCCCTGAATACAACGCGAACGATCTACTTATTCGCTATCGCCGCATTCGGCAGACGCGTCGATTTCAGGGAGGGAAAGTTCGGCGCGTGTTCGTCTTATCGCGCGTCACACTGGGTGCGGACGTGGCGGTGACAAGTATCGCCCTAGCGGCCGCAAAGGAACGATTTCCGGATGCGGAGATTTGCCTGGTGGGTCCGGAGAAGAACGCGGCAATGTTTGCCGCCGACCCAAGAATCGTTCCTGTTGCCGTTCCGTATGGCCGCTCAAGTCTGCTCAAGGAGCGTTTGCTCGCCGCCGCTGAGCTGCAGGTTACGGTAGATGAGCCAGGCTCGATCGTGATCGACCCCGATTCGCGGCTGACCCAACTCGGGTTGATTCCGGTCTCGGACGATGCGCGGTATTTTTTCTTCGAAAGTCGTGCGGCCGGAGGCGAACTCGAAGTGAGTTTATCCACGCTAATCGCCGCGTGGCTCTCGCAGGCATTCGACATGGAACCCGTGCAATCCTACGTTGCGCCGGTCCCGCAGGAAAAGATCGCCAGCATCACCGTGAGTTGGGGTGTCGGCGAGAACGCCGACAAACGTGTGTGCGACCAATTGGAATCGGACGTGTTAGCCAAGCTGCTGACTTGGGGCCGTCCTGTTCTGCTTGACCGCGGTGCCGGCGGTGAGGAGGCCGCTCGCGTGGATGCGCTGGCTCGCCGATTAGATGCTCCCGGCTTACTGGCTATTCACGATGGTAGTTATGCTTCGTTTGCAAGCCACATACTCCAAAGCGATCTCTACGTCGGTTACGACTCTGCTGGGCAGCATGTGGCTGCTGCCGGCCACGTTCCGCTTGTGTCGGTCTTCTGTGGATATGCCAGCCAACGCATGTTTTCACGCTGGTGTCCCACCGGGGCCAACTCTCATGTCGTAGCGGTGGATCAGACGAACCGGAGCACCGCGATCGAGCGGACTCTCCGGGCTATTGAGAAGGCGGGGGAGGCGCTTGCGGGAGCGTCCAGGGGCTTGACGGAGTAGGAGCAGGAGCTTTTTGAGGCGCGGGCTTCGGTTCGGCTACCGCTGGCTGCTCTTGTGTTTTGCTCGCCGGCAGAGGTTTGGACGCCTCATCCATGTCATAAGTGATACTGCTCTCGGTGCCGAACTTCCGGTAGTTGCGAAACTCGATTTCGTTATGGGTGCTTTCCCGGCCAGCGCGCATCCACAATTGTGCAACCAGCGGGCAGATATATTTTTGCCCGCTGATCTCGGCCAAATCGTAATCCAGTATCTCCGAGGCTTCCTGTACGGGAAAGCCTTTGGGAATACCTACCGCGACGAATTTAATCCGCGAAATCTCGCCTGTCTGCGCGTCCGCATAGACCAGTCCTCGATATGCCGTGATGATGCGCTGCCCATCGGGCCCGCCGCCGTCATAGGTGATAGACCAGTTGGAGTGGCCGCTATCGATGAAGTAGTTGAACACCGCCATGCGCCTGCCGCGCAAGGTCCCCCAGTGATCCCAGCCAAATGTAGCATCGCTCTTCGGCTCGAAAATTTCCCGCATGAGGCTACCGAATTCGCCCGTTGAGCTGGCGCCGCCGCCGCGTAAACCGCGCATGTCGGTGTCCACCAAATGACCATATTGGGAATAAACGTTATATTTTTCCTGGCCTTCGTTGTAACTGACTCTGGCGAGAATGGTTCCAATCGACCGATAGTTATCGCCGCCTGTAGGATCGACATATTGCCGGGTGACCTGCACGCAAACGAAGTTCGGCAGGTTCGCCGTGTAATTCATTGCATACTGCGTCATGGCGTCACGGATTTCTCGCTCCCGCACCGAATTCGGGGGCGGAATGGGCGGAGCCTTGACGCTGAGGGTAGCCGTCGAAGGCCCGGTCGGGACGCCCGGGTCCGGCGCTGTGGCCGGCGAGGACGTCACATCGTGGGTGGGCGGTTTCATACTGGCCGTTTCGTCACGCAACGCTTGTAGCGCTTCCACGGTCTTCGGCCCAGCGCCTTGCGCCTGTAGATCGAGAATCGTCTTATCCGTGAGTCTTTCGGTGAGCTTCAGCCTTTTGACAGCAGCAGCGATTTGCTTGTCGCTGTGCTGCCGCAAGGCCAGCTCCGATCGCACAAAATCAGCTAATTGCTCCAGATTCATCTGAAGCTGCGCCTGCAGCAAGAGACCGAAGCACAGCAGCAGGCCGATATACCGCATATTTACTATCATGACGTACCTTTAGACCGGAAAGTTGCGCTCAGGCCCGGCGATGTTATACGAAACAGTGAGGGGTTTAACTTCCTTCGGCTGCCGGACTTCGCTTGAAAGAAAAGTTAGTCCTAAAATCGCTCGTGCTTCTCCAATTCAAGCGTGATGGTGCCAACCGGAAACCCCATTTGCAGCCGAAATTGGACCGGTATGCGATCGACATCATCGGTGATCCACATGAACAGGCGCCCTTTGCGTCGGTACACCACATTGTTGAAGACCAGCGCTTCATAGCGAATAGTGGAATAGCTCTTGTCATTCAAATGGATGTTTTCTTTGGCTTGCGCTTCGACTTTAGCCTGCACGAGCTTCTTGCCATTCGTCAAGGAAAGAGAAAGCGTATTCTTCGGTTCCGGTTTCAACATCCGCAACACACTGAGCGCGCCCATGACATCGTAGGTGCAGGCAGAAATATCGATCTCGTTTCTCTGCGCCACATTCGTTACCAAATCTGACTCGGTGTAGAAAAGCTTGTGGCGCGCATTGTCGAAATCCATCCGCGTCGAAAAGCGTTTTTTGCCCTCGTGCCCGGCGAGTTCGGAGTTTATTGCACAGAACCGCTCGTTAGTGGAAAGCTTATAGGTGTCGGAAACCTGATACATCCGGTCCACGAGCCCGGCGCTTAAAAGATCCAATTGGAGATGCCAATTCTGCTTGTCGCCGTGTGAAAGCTGCAGCGTGGCTGAGCCGGCCGTCATCAGCCGCCACTCAATGCGGTAGGTGGCCTTCTCCGAATATGGAAACCTGGCGGGATCTCCATGCGAAGCCTGCGCCCATTGATTGCCGGCGAAAACGACGAGCAAAACCAAAAGCGAAACATATGCCACCGCTCTTAGCCTACTAGAAGCCTATAGATAGAAGGACGTCCGAAGGCTTGCGGTCGAAGGCGCGGCAAATCGCCAACAGGCTCTCTACGCTCGGTAAATTCGCGCCGCGCTCGATAGAACTGATCTGTGAAACGCTCAGCCGGGTCGCGGATGCCAAGTCTTTCAGCGACCAATCGCGCTCGACACGAAGCAGCTTGATTCTGTGCCCCAGGCGCTCACGCAGCAAGTCTTGCGGTATACGGCCCAAACCAAAACGTTCGATCGCATTTTGCAGAGCCTGGCGCAATTGCGCGATGGAAAATGGCTTGGCGAGGTAATCGAAGACGCGCAGCTTGAATGTCGCGCGCATGCTCTCGAGCGACGGATACCCGGTAATCACGATGATGCATAACTCGGGCCAACGGGCGAGTAACTGCTCAAGTACCTGTTCGCCGGATGCCGCGCCCATTTTCATATCGAGCAATACGATATCCGGGATGCTGTTTTCGGCGGCCGCAAAAAGATCCCCCGGCGCGGCAAATGAGCGCACTCCATACTTGCCCTCATCACGTAGCAGATCTTCGATGTAGTTCCGGAAATCCACATCGTCGTCGAGAACGGCGACATCCACTAATCCGGCTACGGATTCTTCGCTCATGGGTTAGACCGCCGCTGGCAAGATCACCTCGAGGCAGGCGCCGCCTTCTGTGCGGTTCGATGCCGATATGGTGCCGCCATGCTGAGTCACGATGCCTTCCGCTACGGTAAGTCCGAGTCCGGTGCCTTGCGCATCGAGACGAGTAGTCACGAACGCCTCAAAGAGATTGGGCAGCACATGACCAGGTATTCCCGGACCGTTATCAAGTACCGTGCAGCAGACCCAGTTCTGGCCGCCGCGGACTAGCGGCCTGGATTCGACACGGATTGTGCCACCGCCCGAGACGGCCAACAGAGCGTTCCGCAACAGATTCACAAAAACCTGGACCAGCCGGTCGCCATTGCCCGCTACGCGATCGCCCGCCCCTACATCGTTCGAAAACGTCACGGCCGAAGCCTTTTCATCAATGGCGACCAAACTCCAGCTTTCGTCGATCAAAGAACGCAACCCCAACGCTTCGGTTTGTTGCCTGCGAACGCGAGCGAAATCCACCAAGCCTTCGCTGATCTTGCGCAGCCGCTGGGTGACTCGCAGCATGCGATGCAGGCGTTCGAGCGTGTGGCTATCCTGCTCGGTCTCGAGGAGCTTTTCGATCGAGCCCTGCAGTACCGCGAGCGGCGTGTTCAGCTCATGCGCCACGCTCGTACTGAGCAAGCCGAGGCTCACCAGGCGATCCTGTTCTTCCAGTTTTTGCAGCGCAATGGCCAGATCGTCTTCCTGACGTCGCAATTGCGCAACAGTTTCGTTGCGCGACCGCATGATTTGCCCGATTTCATCATCGAGGATGAAATCCGCGTCGATCATTTCGTGCTCGCGATCGTCCTGTTGCGTGGCCTCGTCCGCTTTGAGCATCAGCGTCAATGGTTGATACACGTATTGCGGCATGATGATGAATTCGAGAACCACTATCGAGAGGAGATAGATAGTGCCGAGGACCAGAAACAATCCGGTACGCGCCTGCCGCAGCGCATGGTTGTCGAACTCAGGCGGCACGCTGATGCGGCGATAGACGCCCGGTTTGCCGGCATTGCGAATCAATGCGCCATTCGCCTCCGGCCAGGTGGATTCGGGATACTGTCGCAAAAATTGTTGCCCTTCGGTGGGCAGGCCGACCAGTGTCGCCGGTCCCTCGACGAAATCGATGTTGCTCGAAAATAGCGGAATCACCGAGAGATACACGGAGACGGCCAAAACGAAGAAAAAAACGTTATGCAGTAGGGCGAGCTTATGCCTTACCTTTAGGCCGCCGAATTTTCGAAAAGCGTAGTTAGGCGGTTTGGGTGGTTTATAAGTGTTGCGGCGCGAGCTCCCGGCCAGGTTCAATTTCTTGTTCCTTGTATTACAGTTGATAGAGCTTCCAATAAATCCCCCGGCGCGCCAGAAGTTCCTGGTGCGTGCCGGCCTCGCGTAGCTGCGCGCGATGCATCACCAGGATACGATCCGCGCTCTGGATGGTGGAAAGCCGGTGCGCAATTACGAGCGAGGTGCGGTTGGTTACGAGCCTGGTGAGCGCATCCCGCACGCGCAGTTCGGTTTCCGTATCCACACTCGACGTGGCTTCGTCCAATATGAGTATTTGCGGATTGTGCGCTAACGCGCGGGCGAAGCTGACAAGTTGCTTTTGTCCGGTCGAAAAGCCGTTTCCCCGCTCGCGCACCGGAGTTTCGAAACGCTCTGGGAGTTCTTCGATGAGTCCGCTGAGATTTACTTGATCGGCTGCCCGCCGGACGTCTTCGCGTGTTATCCCTGGCGTGCCAAGACGAATATTGCTTTCGAGCGTGCCGGTGAACAGATAGGCATCCTGCAGAACAACCCCAAAATGGCGGCGCAAATCCAGCAGATTGAATTGCCGCACATCGACACCACCGATGCGGATCGCGCCGCGCTGTACATCGTAGAATCGCAACAGCAAATTGGCCAGTGTAGTCTTGCCGGCGCCGGTATGTCCCACGATGGCGATGTTTTCGCCGGCGGCGACATGGAAGGATACGTCCTTCAGCACCCAATCTTCGCCGTTGTAGGCGAACCAAACGTGATCAAACTCCACGTCCACGGCCCCCTGAGGAAACGGTGTTGCCGTCACCGGAGAAACGATGGCCGGCCGCGTATCGAGCAGCTTGAAGATGCGTTCAGAAGCAGCCATTGCCCCTTGCAAAATGTTGTATTTTTCACTCAGGTCCTGTATCGGCCGGAAAAAGCGCAGTCCGTATTGGAAGAATGCCACCAGCACGCCGAGCGTAAGCGCCCCCTGCCGGATCCGCACACCACCATAGGCGAGCAGCAGACCCAGCGCCAGCATGCCGAGAAACTCGACGACCGGGTAAAACCATCCATACGCGGTAATCGAATCCTTGAAGGCGAGCATATGGTCGCGATTGATGTTTTCAAACTCTTGCTTGCTTTTCTGTTCGCGATTGAAAAGCTGCAACACCGCGATTCCCGCGATATGCTCCTGCAAATAGGCGTTGATGCGGGCGATGGCGACACGGATGCGGCGGTAACTCTGCGAAGCGGTGCGCCGGAATTGAATCGTGACCAGGAGAACCAGCGGCATCACCGCGAGCATCAAGCCTGTCATTCCCGGGCTGAGCCGCAGCATGGCGCCGATCACAAATGTGAGCATCAGAATGTCGCCCACGATGGTGACGAGCCCGGAGGCAAATAGATCGTTCAGCACGTCCACGTCAGTCGTTACGCGTGTAACCAGTCGGCCTACCGGATTTTTGTCGAAATAGGCCACGTCCAGGGTTTGCAGGTGTGCGACAAGTTGGCGGCGCAGGTCGAACATCGCGCGCTGTCCCGTCCATTGCATCAAGTACGTCTGTCCGAAGTCGAAAAAGAATCCCAAAACAACCACGCCCAGATAGATCAGGCTCAATTGCGTTAGCCCTGTCCATGCATCGCGTGAGAGCCAGTTATCCAACAATGGGAGAATATGAGCGTCGTTTGTGGGAACCAGGTAGCGGTCGATTGCTAATTTCGTGAGCAGCGGTCCGGCGATCTGTAGGCCGGAATCGATGAGCAGCAGTACAAGGGACGCAACAACCACAGCGCGGTACGGCTTCATGTAGGTCAGAAGCCGCTTCATGAGACGCGAATCGTACGCTTTGCCGAGTACTTCTTCTTCCAAAATGTTTGTGCCTGCTTATCAACAGACTAACCCAGAGGCAACCGCTTGCTCGCTTCCAGCACGCAGCGGAACGCTGCTATGAACGGCGTAGTGCTGATCGATAAGCCAGCCGGCTGGACCAGCCATGATGTGGTGAACCGATGGCGTAAACTTGCCGCCGTCAAGCGCGCCGGACACCTGGGCACGCTCGACCCGATGGCTACGGGCCTATTAGCCCTCGTGACCGGAAAGGCAACGCGGCTGGCACAGTTTTACGTGAAGAGAGACAAAACGTACCTTGCCGAGATCACCACCGGCATGATCTCTGACACCTATGACGCCGAGGGTGACGTCGTCCCAATTGCGGGTGATCTTCCCTCCAATGCGGCCATCACGTCGACCCTCGAGCATTTCACCGGCCGCTTCTGGCAGACGCCACCGCCGGTATCGGCGAAAAAAATCGGCGGTGTTCCCGCCTACAAGCTGGCTCGCAAGCAAGTGGCTGTGGAACTGAAACCTGTTGAAGTCGAAGTGAAACGCCTTGAGGTACGGAGCATCGCGCAAGGAAAAGTCTCTGCGCTCATACAGTGCTCGAGCGGCACCTACATTCGAAGTATCGCGCATGAGATGGGCCAACGGCTCGGATGCGGTGCTTTGCTGAGCGC
>Ga0157369_10003006_pt1 | contig 20165 bp, 15 predicted proteins | sample C25metaG_FD_113461 | JGI IMG/M metagenome (GOLD analysis project Ga0157369, IMG submission 113461) | Corn rhizosphere microbial communities from Kellogg Biological Station, Michigan, USA - C2-5 metaG | ecosystem: Host-associated > Plants > Roots > Rhizosphere > Soil | place: USA: Michigan...
CCACCCAGTTGATCAGCACGGAGGACACGCCTTGAGGCGGCGCCGGTTCCGTCCGGTGCGTCGTCCGGATCTCCGCCGCATGGCGTGGCGTGGCTGCTGCGCCGGCGTGGTGTTGTGGGCAGGTGGCGTTGCCACCGTGCATGCGCAGGAGTACTACACCCAAAGCGACTTTGGTGGCGTAGGCCTGCTGCAGACGCCCACGGCGCGCATGGCCCAGGAGGGCGAATTCAGCTTCGTGTTGAGCCGGACCACGCCGTATACGAACTACAACGTCTCCATGCAGCCGATCCCCTGGCTGGAGGGCAGCTTTCGCTACACCAACGTCAGCAACCGTCTGTACGGCGCCCGCTCGCTCAGTGGCAGCCAGACCTACAAAGACAAATCGATCGACGTGAAGGCGCGCCTGTTCCAGGAAACCCGCTGGACGCCGGCGGTGGCGTTCGGCGTGCGTGACGTCGGCGGTACGGGCCTGTTCTCCAGCGAGTACCTGGTGGCCAGTAAACGCGCCGGGCGGTTCGATTTCAGCCTGGGCCTGGGTTGGGGCTACATCGGCAACCGTGGCGATATCAGCAACCCGTTGAGCATCATCAGCGATCGCTTCAATACGCGCCCCGCCAGTGGCACGGGTGCCACGGGTGCCCTCAGCATCAACAAATTCCTTCGTGGCCGCCCGGGCTTCTTTGGCGGCGTGGAATATCACTCGCCGTGGGACTGGCTCGTGCTGAAAGCGGAGCTGGATGGCAACGACTACAAGCATCAACCACAGAACAACAACCAGCCACAGCGCTCGCCGATCAACCTGGGCGCGGTATTCCGGCTAAATGGTAACGCCGACCTGACCCTGGGCTACGAGCGTGGCAATGTCGCCACGGCGGCGCTAAACCTGCACGCCAACCTGGCCACCCATGTGGGCCCGCAGAAATCGTTTGATCCGCCACCGGAGCCGGTGTCGTTCACCAGCACGCCGGTGACGAGCATGCCGACCGGGCCCACGCAGGGCGCGGGCAGTGCACCCAGCGACCTGGCATCCAGCGAACCTGGTCCTACGCAGGCGGCGACGTCAGTACCTGACCGGAGGGCGCCGGAACAGGTTGATTGGGCGCAGGTCGCGAAAACCTTGCAGGCCAATGCCGGCATCAATGTGAGCAGCATCCGCCGCCGCGGTTCCGAGCTGGTCATTCATGGCGAGCAGGAGCGCTTCTTCTACACGGCTGAAGCTGCCGGTCGCGCCACGCGCATTGTCGATAACCGCGTCGATAGCAGTATCGATTGGGTGACGGTATCCAGTGAAACGAACGGTCTCAACACCGTGGATACGAGCGTGCATCGGCCGCGCTTCATTGAGCTATTGAACCATCAGATCGATCTGCCGACTTTCCGCCGTAGCGTGGAGCAGGATCCGGTCACCTCGCGTGATGAGGAGGTGCTTTACAACGCCCCTTTGAAACGTTTCACAGGTGGTACATCGATTGGTTACCAACAGAACCTGGGTGGCCCCGATGCGTTCGTGCTGTACCAGGTGTATGGCGCGGGCTACGGCACATTCAACTTCAACCGGCACCTGTGGCTCGATGGCGTGCTGTCGGTCAACATCGCCAACAACTACGACAAGTTCAAGTACGACGCGCCGAGCAATCTGCCGCGCGTGCGTACCAACGTGCGCCAGTACCTGACCAGTTCGGATATCACCATGCCGAACTTCCAGCTTACCGGTACCCGCAAGTTGGGGCAGGACCTGTACGGCATGGCCTATGCCGGCATGCTCGAGAGCATGTATGCAGGCGCTGGTGGCGAAGTGTTGTATCGCCCATTCGGAGAACACTGGGCCGTCGGTGGCGATATCAACTGGGTGAAGGCACGTGGATTCGACCAGGATTTCTCGCTGCGCAAGTATCACGTCATTACGGGGCAGGCCACGGGATACCTCGATACCGGCTTCCACAATGTCACCCTGGCCGTGAGCGTGGGCCGTTACCTGGCCGGTGACTGGGGTACGACGGTGGATGTGTCCCGCCAGTTCGCCAACGGCACGCGCATGGGCGCGTACTTCACTGTTACCGATAAGTCGGGTAGCTCAGGTTACGGCGAAGGCAGCTTCGACAAGGGCATTTACGTGTCCATCCCGTTCGATGCACTTCTGCCCAACTCGTCGCGCAACCGCGCCACGCTGATGTGGCAGCCGCTGGTGCGTGATGGCGGTGCCCGCCTCAACAAGCGCTATACGCTGTATACGATGACGAACGACCTTGATTCGGACCTGTTCGACAAGAACCTGGGCAAGATCTCGCAGTAACCCGATTCCGATAACACGGTAGTAGCGCGCTTGCGCGCGATGGGTGCTTGTCGCGAGCACCCCATCGCGCGCAAGCGCGCTCCTACATGGGTTTCATTTCATGAGCGAGCGGCCGCGGCCGATGCCGTAGTAGGCCAGGCCGGCGTCTTCCACGACCTGCGGATCGTACAGGTTGCGGCCATCGAAGATGGCCGGCTCCTTCAAGGCCGTCTTGATCCTTGCGAAGTCGGGGCTGCGGAAAGCCTTCCACTCTGTGATCAGGGCCAGTACGTCGGCACCCTCAAGAGCCTCATAGGGCTTTGTACACAGCACCAGGTCGTCACGTTCGCCGTAGATACGCGCCGTTTCCTCGCGGGCTTCCGGGTCGTACGCGCGCACCTTTGCGCCTGCCTCCCACAATGCCTCGATCAGCTTGCGGCTGGGGGCTTCACGCATATCGTCGGTATTTGGCTTGAACGCCAGGCCCCACAACGCGATGGTCTTGCCGGCGATATCACCGTTGAAGTGGCGGAGAATCTGGGAGAAGACCCTGGTCTTCTGCGTGTGGTTCACGGCTTCAACCATTGCCAGAAGACGGGCATCGTAGTCGTGCGCGCGCGCGATGCGTTCGAGGGCCTGCACGTCCTTCGGGAAGCAGGAGCCGCCGTAACCGGCACCGGGGTAGATGAAGTGGTACCCGATACGAGGATCCGAGCCGATGCCCTGGCGAACGAGTTCCACGTCGGCACCGACGCGCTCGGCGATGTTCGCGATCTCGTTCATGAAGCTGATCTTGGTGGCCAGCATGGCATTGGCGGCGTACTTTGTGAGCTCGGCGGATCGCTCGTCCATCACTACCATGCGATCGTGGTTGCGGTTGAACGGCGCGTAGAGCTTACGCAGGCGGCCCACGGCACGCGTGCTTGAGGATCCGACCACGATGCGATCGGGACGTAGGCAATCTTCGACAGCATCGCCTTCCTTCAGGAATTCGGGGTTAGAGACGACATCGAACTCGATCCCGGCATCCCGAGCCTTCAATACATCGCCAATGGCTTCGCGGACCTTGTCGGCAGTGCCGACGGGTACGGTCGATTTGTTGACGACAACGGCGTAACGATCGAGATGTTCGCCGATGGTTCGTGCGACGCTCAGTACGTATTTCAGGTCGGCGCTGCCGTCCTCGTCCGGGGGCGTGCCGACGGCGATGAAGATGATCTCGCCGTGTGCGATGGCGCAGGCCGGGTCGGTGGTGAAATCCAGCAGGCCGGCGGCGTAGTTGTTGGTGACGATCGGCTCGAGGCCCGGCTCATAAATGGGAATGACGCCATTTTTCAGGCCTTCGACCTTGGCGTTGTCGATATCCACGCAGACTACGTGGTTTCCCATTTCCGCGAGACAGGCGCCCGTAACCAAACCGACATAACCGGTTCCAAAAATTGTGACTTTCATTTATTTCGCCTGTAGTGCGGAAAAAACGTCGTTGCTACCTCCGTTACAGCTGGCGATCGCGATCCAGGTTGTACTGGGCGTTGGCCGCATTGCTGATCAAGCCAGAGAGGGGAAGCAGCTGGCTGATGAAGCGATTCCAGCGGGTGATGCCGGCAGGACCCACGTAGATGACATCGCCCGGCTCGACGGGGAACTGGGCAGCTATCGCAAAGGCCGAGGGCGAGCGGTTGTCGAGCTGGTAGATCGTCGCGGGTGCCTTTTCCATATTCTCCACGCCGCGTATCACGTACACGGATTTGCCGCTGGAGCTGGTCTGGTTAAGGCCGCCCGACCGACCCAGGGCCTGGGTCAGGCTGAGATCGGTGGTCTTGAAGGAGATGGCTTGTGGGCGAAGTACCTCGCCAAGCACGTACACTTCGTGATTGTCGTTATAGGGCAGGTATACGTTGTCACCGCCCTTGAGATAGATGTCCTGGCCGCCTTGCAGCGTATGCGACAGGGCATCCAGGTTCAGGTGGTACTCGCGGTTATCGCGTCGAAGCACGACGTTTGACAGGTCCGCGAGTTGCGCATTGACGCCCGCGGAACCTACGGCTTGCGACAGCGTGAGCGGCGCGACCGTGATGTTCTGCGGTGAAGTATTCGTGAAAGCACCACCCATGGTGACTCGCTGGCTTGCAAAGCCCACGATGCTGATATCGACCTGCGGCTTGGCGATGTACTTGGTCAGCCGGTTGGATATCTCAGTTCGCAGCTGTTCGATTGTTAACCCATCGGCCTTGATCTGGCCCACATAGGGGTAGAACAGTGTGCCATCGGGCCGCACGAGTCGGCCATTAGCGGCCGTTTGCTGCTGTGAGCCCGCAGGTGAGGTGAGTTCCGGGTGCTCCCATACGGTGATGTAGAGCGAATCGCCCGGCCCGATGTGGTAATCGTCGGGCTTGTAGGCGGTAAGTGCGGGATCCAGGCTGGTCGGCGATGCCGAGGCCTTATCCATGGCGATAAGCTTTGGGGTGATGGGGACGAGCTGATAACGCGCGCCCGTGGCGCTCTCCTTGTCGTTCAGCTCGCCGGTATTCATGTGCTGGCCGGGTGCCAGGACGCAGGCATGCAGGAGCAGGCAGCATCCGGCCAGACCCAGGGTCGGCAGGAACTTCATCGTGCGCGGATTCCTTGGATAGAACGACTGCCCGGAATCGGACGGCCCACTACTAAAACCGACCCAGCATTAACCGATCGGGAACATGTTGGACGTTTGGACGTCCATTCGCTTGGGTATGGCAAATCAGTGCGTACCGCCCGTGCCGCCGGTGCCGCCTGTACCACCGGTTCCGCCCGTTCCACCGGTTCCGCCTGTTCCGTCATTACCGGTGCCGGTGGCGGAATTCGCCGTTGCACCCGTTGCCGCGGCCATGGCAGCGGTACCGGCACCGACCCGAGTTGGTGCAACTGCACCTTGTGATGCTGAACGAGCCTGGTTAGGCGTCGCGACGCGCGCGCCCTGAGATGGCGTATTGGCGCCATTTGCGGGCTGCGGAGCGGCTTCGCTCGAGGCGCGTTGAGTCTGTGCCCACAACGGTGCGGCAACAGCCAGGATGGTGCATGCGATGAGCAGACGCTTCATGGCCTGGTCTCCTGTGAAGAATGAATGGAACGAACTGGAAGGATGCGCGTCATACATGAACAACATCGAGCGCGTATTCATGAACGCATGCGCGTCGAAACACGCGCGAACCATTCACCGCTATTGATGTGTCAACAAGCAAGTCATTCTGCTGAACGACAAAATTCAGCGAGTGTTTCTGTGAAGCGTGTCAGGTTTTAGTACACGCACGATTGCTGCGGATTTCGTGGCGATGCAGCATCATCACATCGTCTCCGTGTTGCGAGCGTAGTGAGCTAACTGAATCCGGTGCTCCGCGGATTCGGGCAATAGCGTGTTGGGTCGATACGGGCTTCGGGATGAAGCGACGCCGACCCTACAGGGGGCACGTACCTTGGCAAGACGGCTTGCGCCGCCTTGCTCCCTGGCAGAAGGTACTTGTCATGCAACTGAAAAAAATCAACGCGTTAGTTGATCTGGAGCTTCGCGTCGGTGACTTGATGAGTGCAGTCACCGCGGCCCATGTGGCCTATCTGGCTCGCTTTAATGGCGAAGCCATGGACAAGACCTATGCTGCGGCCATGGTCATGCTAGTGATGCTCACCCTCGTGCTTTCCATGGGGCTGCGTGTCTATGAGCAACCGCTTGGCGAACGCCCGGTCAGTCAATATTTGCGCATCGCAGCATCATGGGCAGGCTCATTCATAGCGCTCATGGTGATGGGTTATCTGCTGAAAGTCGGCGATGTTTACTCGCGTGGATGGGTGTTGCTCACACTTCCACTCGGTCTCGTCGGCTTTGCGCTGGTGAGACTCATTGCCCTTGTTGCATTGCGACGCCTGCGCAAGCGTGGCGAGGGGATCGCCCGCTGCCTTCTGGTGGGTGCGACCGATTCGGGTCTGCATATGCTTGAGCAAGCGCGTGCCAATCCCGCGCTTGGCATGGATATCACCGGTTACGTCAAGACAAGCTACGACCATGGCGTGCCCGATGGTGTACCCAAGGTGGGTTCATTGCTCGAGTTGGAAGATATTCTGTTGCGTGGTGAATGGGACGAGGTGCTGTTGGCACTGCCGGTGAGTGCCAATCGTGCCATCACGTACGCCATGGATCGCATGGAGCAGCACGTTGTCACGGTGAAGTTTGTTCCTGACCTGCTCGGCCGCCAGCTGATTAACCATCAGATGGAGGACTGTGGTGGCGTTCCCATCGTGACGTTGCGTTCCAGCCCCCTCGAGGGCCATGCATGGCTGGTCAAGAACATCGAGGACCGGTTGCTCGCTGCCGGCATCTTGCTGATGATCTCGCCGATCATGGCGTTGCTCGCCATTGGCGTGAAGCTTTCCAGCCCCGGTCCCGTGCTTTATCGCCAGCCGCGTGTCGGCCTCGATGGCAAGGAATTCGAGATGCTGAAGTTCCGCTCCATGCCTGTGGACATGGAGAAGAGCGGCAAAGTGGCTTGGGGTGGTGCGCAAAATAAAACGACCACCCGATTCGGCAAATTCATCCGCCAGACCAGCCTTGATGAGCTGCCGCAGTTCCTGAACGTGCTGCGTGGTGACATGTCGATCGTTGGTCCGCGCCCTGAACGGCCCATGTTCGTGGAGCAGTTCAAGGGCGAGATTGATGGCTACATGCACAAGCACCTGGTGAAAGCCGGCATCACGGGCTGGGCGCAGGTGAATGGTTGGCGTGGCGACACCGATCTCACCCGTCGCATCGAACACGACCTGTACTACATCAACCATTGGTCGCTGGCATTCGACCTGAGGATCATTTTCCTGACGATCTTCAAGGGCTTCGTGCACAGTGAGAAGCAGACGTCTTCGCGGACGGGAGCGGTCGCCTCGGTGGCCAAACCCGTCGAGCCGGTGGTGGAGGAGGCACGTTAGTTCTCCGCTTGGCTGGCCGCGCCCGGCGGGCGCGATCGCGCGCAGGCGCGCTCCTATAAAAGAAGGCTTTTGCTTGAAGATTCTAATTTGCGGTGGTGCGGGTTACGTGGGATCGCACATGGTGCGATACGTTCTGGAACGCGAACACGAGGTGGTCGTATACGACAATCTTTCGACCGGGCATCGTGAGTCCGTGCCGCATGGGACACCATTCGTCCACGGCGATATCGGTGATGCGGGAAAGCTCGCCCGCGTCTTCGCAGAGCATAAGTTCGATGCCGTCATGCATTTCTGCGCGCGATCCCTCGTCGGCGAGTCGGTGGTCGATCCCTATGCCTACTATGAGAACAACGTAGGCAACACCATTGCCTTGCTCGATGCCATGCGCCATGCAGGCGTGGATCGGCTGGTGTTCTCGTCAACCGCCGCCGTATTTGGGCACCCTGTATCCGAGACCATTGACGAGAACCACCCCACGGCGCCTATCAATCCATACGGGCAAAGCAAGCTGATGATCGAGCAGGTGCTGGCGGATGCGGCGAAGGCGTATGGCCTGCGATCCGTGGCGCTGCGCTATTTCAACGCGGCCGGTGCGTCGAGCTGCGGCACGATCGGCGAAGCCCACGACCCGGAAACGCACCTCATACCTAACGTGTTGAAAGCGGTTCTGGGCCAGGGCAAAGGGCTGAAGGTGTTTGGTACCGATTACGAAACCCGCGATGGCACCTGTGTGCGCGACTACGTCCACGTGAACGACCTGGCTTCTGCCCATCTCCTCGCCATCGAATACATGGGCAGTCACGAAGGGGCGTTCACGTTCAACCTCGGCAATGGTGAAGGCTTTACGGTGCGCGAGGTGATCGCCGCCGCTGAAAAAGTGACCGGGAGAACCGTGCCCCATGAGTTCGCTGATCGGCGTCCAGGCGATCCCGCCGTGCTGGTGGCGTCGAGCAAGCAGGCGCGCGAGCAATTAGGCTGGCGACCGGCCATGGCGCGTATGGAGGATATCCTGGCCAGTGCCTGGAACTGGCACCTGGAACCCCGCTACTGATGCAGGCGAAGCCCCGGATACAGCTTGATTTCATCGATGCGCTGCGTGGCCTGGCGATCATCGCCGTATTGGTGAGCCATGCGCAGCGTAACGTGGAGATCTATCAGGCAATGGGGCGTCCGGCCACGATGTCGCCCTGGCTCAGCCGGTATGCGGAGCAGGGTGCACGTGGCGTGCAGCTGTTCTTTGTGGTCAGCGCGCTGACCTTGTTCCTCTCCGCCGGCAAGCGGTTGGGGGAGTCGGGTGAGTGGCTGAATTTCTATATCCGCCGTGTTTTTCGTATCGCACCGATGTTCTACGTGGCGTTCGGTGTCTATTGCCTCGCGCCCTTCATCCTCAAGGGCCACGAGCTGCCTGGGGCGGGAACGATCCTCAGTACGCTGACATTCACCAATGGCTGGAGCCCGGCCTGGTTGCTCGGCGCTAACGATGTCGTTCCGGGCGGGTGGTCTATCGGCGTGGAAATGTCGTTCTACATTGTATTCCCGCTCGTGTTCCTGCTCGTCAGGGACCTGCCGCACGCGTGGATGGCGCTCCTGTTGTTCCTGTTGCTCGATGTGTTCCTTACCCCTGTGCTCGTTGCGAATCCACCGATCGCCGATGCCGATCTGTGGGAGCGCTTCATGTTCGTGTGGCTACCCAACCAATTGCCGATCTTCCTGTTCGGCATCTGCGCCTATTTTGTCTTGTTCGGTGAATCGGGTGCGCTGACGCGATTCTTCCACGCCGGCGATCGACGGGTGAATGGCGGGCTATTCATCGCGGCGTGCGCAGTATTGTTAGCGGTACCGCAACTGATGGGCGACAGCCGCGCGGTCTACGTCTACGGGGCCGCCTTTGCACTGATGGCACTGTGCCTGAACCGGCAGCCGTACCGCTGGTTGGTCAATCCGCTCGTGTGCCACGTGGGGAAGATCAGCTTCAGTGGCTACCTCGTTCACTTCTTCATGCTTCAGCTTGCCCGCAAGCTCCTGGATAAAGTGCACGCGGGTGCGCGGCTTGGCCCCGATGCGTACTTCATCGCGACGGTTGTGGTCGCTTTGGCGGGTACGGTCATCCTGGCGACGATCACGTACCGGCTGGTGGAAGTCCCTGGCCAGGCCTTGGGCAAGCGCCTGATCCAGCGCCTTGCGGCGCGTCGTGAAGCGGGCCGCCGTGCGCTGGAGAGCGAAGTCGGCTGAGATCAGCCGGTGGTCAGGTGGCCGATAAGGTCCATGGCATTGGCGACGGGCTTTCCGTTGGCGAAGCAGGCTTTCACCAGGGCATTGACCTGCGCCAGTGTGGGGCGATGGCTGCGGAAACGTTCGAGCATGGCATGGTCTGCCGTGGCGGCCTGAACCCCTGGCGTCGTCGCCTGGCCACCGGCAGTGGCAACCATGCGGTTCTCCGTGAGTTGGGTCGCCTGGGCGACCTGCATGTCGATGCCAGGCGATTGCGGCGACACCACGATGTTGTCGTGGATATTCGTGCTGCTGGGTACCCCCTTCCAGCTGGTCGCCTTGAACACCGTCACTTCGGCGCCCGCGATCGGCTTCTCGGGAATGATGATGATGTTGTTGTAGATCTGGCTACCGTTCACGGGCCCTGAGATGCGCAGGCTCGCGCTGTCGCTCTTGCGCAGGGCATCGTTGATGCTCACGTTGAAGCGCACGATAGTGCCCGTATTGCCGATGTCGCCGCCGCTGCGTCCGTCGTTGCAGACCAGGGCCATGCCGCCGACGTTATCGTGGCTGTAGTTGTACTGGATTACGGTATTGCGGCAGCGGAAGTCAGAGTCGTAGGCCTGTCCGTCGGCATAAGCCTTGTGATCGCTGACCTCGTTATACTGAACCGTGGTGTTGTCGCAATCGAACGGCCAAATGCCCGCCGCGGCTTCACCGCGGGGAAGTGGTCCGCACTTGCTGACCGTATTGCGCTCGACCAGCGCGCCGTCGCAGCCTTTCACAAGGATGCAATCGCCCGGCACGCCGGTGATCTGGTTGCCGCGGACGACGACGCCTTTTGCAAGGCCACCCTGGCGGTTGCCGGCGCCGAGAAAGAGAATGCCATCGCGCTGGGTGTTATCCAGGCGGTTGTCGACAATGGCTAGGCCTTCGTAACGCGTGGGCGTCGTCTTGCCTTTTGCCTCGACCAGGATGCCGCTGCCGCCGCCATCCTTCTTTACCGGCACGCCGTTGACGTCGCGCACGTGCAGGCCCTTGAGGGTGATGCCATGGGCGATGCCGAAATCCTGATGAAACAGGTGCACGCCGGTCCGCCGTGGCACCGGCTGCGGCCCCTGGTTGGAAATCTCCAGGTTCTGCACCGTCCAGTACTCAATGTTCTGCAGCCGCAGCGTCGATGGCGCCTTGCCATCGGCATGCAGGTGCGGCAACGCGCCCTGGCCGTACGCGTCGACCACGACAGGTGCACCGGCGCTCCCCGAGCCCTTGGGAAGGAAGGCGCCGGGATAGTCGCGACCGCGTTTGAACAGGATGCGATCGCCGGGCCCGAACGTTTCCTTGTTCAAGCGATCCAGGCTTCGGAATGCCTGCGCCTCGCTGCTTCCATTGTGGCCATCATCGCCCCCGCTGCCATCGATATACCAGGTCCTGCCGCCGGTCGCGGCGTAAACCCGGCTGAGGGGAAGTACCGACAGGGTGGCGAGTGCCAGCGTGCCATGGCGCAGGAACGAACGGCGATGCATAGGTGCCTCCGTAGGGTCAGCGGCGCTCGCTGAGCGAGTAGCGGTATACGCCTCCATGCTTCTTGAGCATGTAGGCGAACCCAGCGAGATGCTTGATGGTGAGCTTGGAGAACTTGCGCGTGCGCCGTTTGTAGTCGTGGACGATCGAGATGCGGCGCGAGTAGTAGTTACGCAGGCCTATCTTGCGAGTGCGTACGCAGAACTCGGCATCCTCCGGCCCGAAGAAGATCCGGTCGTCGTAGCCCATGAGGAGAGCGGCCGTCTTCTTTGTAAAGGTCTGGTTGGCACCGAGTACGTAGTCCACCTCCATGGGATCGGCTTCATTATCGAAGACCGTATCCGTCATAAGGTGGCGATCGAGCTCCCGTTGGACGAAGCCGAGCTTGCGGGTGGCGGCGATACGTGCGGCGATGGGCTGGTAGAAGCGCGGGAAGCGGCGCGTGGAATCCTGGCGGGTTCTATCGACGTTGAGCAACTCGAAGCCCACCACGCCCGCGTCAGGGTGCGTCGTGAAGAATTCATCGACCACCGTACCGGGGTCGTTGGTAAGGAAAATGGTGTCGTTATCCAGGGTCATGCAGTACTTGCCGCGTGCCAGGAACAGGCCACGGTTCCGCGCCGGGCCGACGCCCAGGTTGGTCTCCAGCGGGAAGTAGCGCACATGCGGAAGCGTCGCGACGAACTCCGCGCTGCCGTCGCGGGAACCGTTATCCACCACGATCACCTCATCCCGGCTGAAATCCACCTTGTCCACCAGCGAAAGCAGGCAGCGCTCCAGGTTGGCCAGTTCATTCCAGGTGATGATGATGATCGATAAGCGCTTCTCTGCCTCGCTCATGACGCTGCTCCTAAGGGATCGTGGTTTTTAGGGGAAGAAGCGGGGGCACTGTCGCGCAGGGTCGACGGGGTGATGACGGCGTTGGCCTTCACCACATAGTTATCGGGGATGACCACTGGCCCGAAGATGCACGCGCCGGTGCCGATGGTGACGTTATCGCCGATGATCGGCGTGCCGTCGCCCGGGAAGCGGTTGCCGATGCACACGCGGGCATACAGCGTGCAGTTCTTGCCGATGGTGGTCTTGCCGTTGATGATCACGCCGAACGCGTGGAATATCACCAGCCCCGGGCCGATCGTGGCCGTGGTGGGCAGGTAGCTCTTGAAGATGAATTCGGCGGCCTTCTCCAGGATGCGCAGCGGCGTATGCCATACCGTCCCGCGCGCGCCGGCGATGATCCGGTAGGTGAGGATCACCCAGAACGACTGGTCCAGCATCCACCAGATCATGCCGCGCCACCCAGGCAGGGACTTCAGGCGGCGCGCATCGGCGCGGAAATCATTGAGCATGGGCGACCTCCGGACGGGGCAAGGGGGCTTTGCTTCGTATGAGCTCTCGCCGGGCCCTGGCATGTTCGCGGCTTTCAGCGGCCAAGCGCTGCTGGCGGACCTGCTGCCGCGCATAGAACATGCCGACGAAGAACCAGAAGTACGCCTCGTATCCGCTGAATTCGATGAAGGCCAGCATGAGGTAAAGAAGCAGGAACATCTTCACATTGCTGTTCTGGCCTTCGGTCTTCGAGAACAGGATATGCGCGCACATGACCAGGAACAGCAGCGCCGACTGGAGGCCACCTTCGAGGAAGAACTGCAGGTAGATGTTGTGGACATTGTTCTCCACGAACTTCAGCCCCGAGATCTGCTCCATGATCGGCACGCCGTTGCCCACCCCGTAGCCAAGCATGTTCTGCTTCAGGGCAATGCCGGCGTTGCTCCACAGGGCCAGGCGGCCCACGTTCTTGTGCTCGAGCTGGGTTTCCGCCTGCAGGTTGAAGCGATCCAGGACGGGCACATCGATGACCTGGGACAGGACTAGGCCAATGACCAGCACCACCATGGCGATGCAGAAGAATGTGTAGAAGTAGTAGTGGCGGGTTTTGCGCATGCGCCACGCCGCAATGAAGATGGAGACAGCGGCGCCGATCAGGCCAGCTCGCGAGAGCATGGTGGCGCTGGTCAGGAAGGCAATACCGGCGGCGATGGGGTAGGCGCGGGTGCCGATCAGCAGAATGGAAAGCAGGGCGAGAAGGCTCGCTTCGATATTGCGCCCGCCCGTGGACATGTACAGCACGCTCGACGCCGTTTCGCTGCGTGTGTAGATCGAGCCGAGCGCGTTGGCATAGGCAATATCGCGCAGGATGATAAAGGTGATGCAGCAGCCGAGCATCCAGATGAAGATGCGACGCAGCTCCATTTCCGCGAGCTTGTGGCCAAATACCAGGCCAAGGAAGTACGAGGCGGCAACGAACACGATCAGGGTGGAGCGAAGGCCGCCGCCGTACGTAGCCGCCGCGGCCAGCGAGGTCGCAGTCAGGACGCCGACAAACGCCGTGGCCGGGTTGAGCTTCAGGTAGCGGGCGGCAGGCAGGTACAGCACCGGCATCATGAGCAGCAGCAGGTGGTACACGTTCACATGGGTCTTGCTGGCCGAGCTGTGGCCAAGCGGGATCTGGACGAAGATCATCGCCATCAAGGTGATCGCCATCGCCCGGGTTCTGTTGATCACCATCAGCCGAGTGCCACCCCGAAGAACTTGTGGATCAGCACCTTCACCGTCGATTTGTAGCCGCCGAGCGAGACATTGCGCGCGATCTCGCCGAGCGGCGGGCGCTCGCGGTTCATGACGAACTGGATGTTGCGGTGGTTGCGCTGCTGGTCCGCGCTCATGAGGTTGGCGTGCTTCGCAATAAACCGCTCGCTGCCTTCGGCGCGCTTGGACGAGTTACGGATGCGCGCGCGGCTGCGATCATCGTCCACGAAGGACAGCAAGTGTCGGGAACGCACGGCGGTGCCGTACCGCGCCGCCAGGCGGATCCACATGTCGTAGTCCTGCCAGCTTGGCATGGCTTCGTCGAAACCGCCGAGCTCGCGCATGCGCGAGAGCTCGGTGAGAACCTGGTTACCGGCGTGGTTGGCATAAAGCTGCGCGGGCAGGGTGAGTTTGTCGGCTTTCGCCAGTTCGGCTGGCGAGTACGTCCGGTCGCGCAGCATCGCTACCTGGTCCTCGTTCTGGAAGTAGCGAAAGCGCGTGCAGGCAAACGATGGCGCATGCGTTTCATACAGATTGACCAGACATTCCACCCGCTGTGGGTGGAAGAAATCGTCATCGTCCAGGCCCGTCACATAGGTGCCGCTGGCGTGCTCGATGCAACGGTTGCGGGCGCGGCAGGCACCCTGGGGCGTATCGTTGCGCAGGTAGGTGAACTTGCCGGGGAATCGCTCTATATAGCCGGCCATGACCTCGGGGGTATCGTCCTCGGAGGCCTCATCACACACCAGGACCTCGATGTCGGCATAGCTCTGGGCCAGCACGGAATCGATGGCCCGGCGCAGGAGGGCAGAGCGGTTACGCGTGGGGATATAGACACTTACCAGCGCCATGGCGTGTTCGCTCCTCGGGTGGGTGGGGTGCGCAGGCGCATGTCAGGCTCCGACCGGTGTGGCGTGTCGCGACAGCAGCAGGCCGCGGTGGCGCCAGGCCACCCAGCACAGCGGCGGCACGGCGAGCGCAAAGCGGATGGCGCACGCCTTCCAGTCGTCAGCGGGATAGATCGCCACCGCGATCATCAGGAACGCGTAGGGCACCACGGTTTCGAGCGTCCACGCGCTGAAGAAGTCACGCGGCGTGATGTCGATGATCTTTGAAGAGAAGAAGTAGTACGACAGCACCGTGGAAAGCACCTGGCTGAAGGCCAGTGCCACCGCCATGGTCTCCAGGGAACGCGACATGGCGCCGGCAATGCTCACCGCTAGCGTAATGCCGCAGATTTTCAGGTTCCAGCCGAACTCGATATCCGAGCGGCCCAGGCTCTGGCTCAGCGCGCCAATCAGGGAGCCCAATGGGCGCAACATGCCGAACAGCAGCATCAACGGGATCAGCGCAGCGACACCATCGTAGCGATGGCCGTACAGGATGGTGACGGCGAGTGGGGCGGCCACGGCCAGCATGATGAAGACGGCGGCGCTGAAGAGGGATACGCCGCGCAGGCCCACCAGGTAGATGCGGCGCAGGGCGGCAGGATCCCCTTGCAGCGTGGCCAGGCGCGGCAACGCAAGGCGCTGGGCCACCGGCATGATCAGCTTCGTGGGCTGCAGCACCAGCTCTTTGGCCAGTGAGTACACGCCCAGCGAGGCGAGGCCAAGGAACTTGCCAAGGACGATCTGATCCGCCTGGCTGCGCAGCTGGTTAATGACCTGGGAGCCAAGCTGGAACGCGCCGTAACGCAGCGCCTCGCGGATGATCGGCCGGTCGAATTCGCGGCCCGGGTGCCAGTCACGATCCGCCGCGATAACAAACAGCGCCAGGCGGACAAGGCTGTTGACGATCATGGCGTACACGGCCGCCTCGATGGATGCGCCAAACGCAAGGACCATCACCACGACCGTGGCCAGCCCCGACAGGCGGCCAACGACCTCGATACGGGCCAGGCGCGGGATCTGGAACGCCTTGATCAGGCTGGCCTGGTATTGCGCGGCCAGACCAAGCATGAGGAAGTTCAGGGTGGACAGGCGCAGCAGGTGGCCCAGCACATCGGAGTGGTAGAAATCGGCGATGACGTACGACGAGGCGAACAGGACGGCGGCCGAGAAGACGCCGAGGCCCGCGCTGATCAGGAACAACGAGGTGCGCTCGGGCTTGCTGATGTCCTGGCGGTGGATCAGGTAGCTGGAGAGCCCCATATCCTGCAGCAGGGTGGCGATAGCGTTGACGACGTTCACGATCGCCAGCGCGCCAAGCAGGTGGGCGTCGACATGATGGGCCAGCAGCGCGATCTGCAGCAGCTGGCTCAGGGCGCTGATGACCGTGGAACCGGCGGTCCAGATCGCGTCGCGTCGGACGGATGCCATCATGTGCCTCCGTCAGGCCAGCTGAGCGGCCAGCTGGTCGTGCAGCTGGCGTTGGTTGAAACGGGCTTCGACGGTCTCGCGTGCGCAGCGTGCGACCTGGAGCAGGTCGTAGGTACCACGCTGGATGGCGGCGAGCTTCTGCGCCAGTGCTTCGGCATCGCGCTCGGGGACCAGCCAGCCGCTGCGGCCATCCTCGATCAGCTCAGGGATGCCGCTGTGCAGGGTGGACAGGCACGGTACGCCAGCGGCCATGGCTTCCATCAACGAGACGGGAATGCCTTCCTGGTCGCCATCGGCGGCGGTGACGCTGGGCAACGCGAACACATCCGCCGCGCGCAGGGCCGCCTGGACGTAGGCCTTGTCACGGCGCCCGCTTAGCTGGATGCGCCCCGCGAGGTCGCGGGACGCGACGAAGGCATACAGCTCCGCCTGGAGCGGTCCATCGCCGATGATCTCCAGGTCGACCGGTACGCCATGCGCCGCGGCCAGCGCGACGGCTTCGCACAAATAGCGGACGCCCTTCTTTTCCACGAGGCGAGCCACCGTTACCACGCGCAGCGTGCGTTCGGGCGATGAACTCGCGCGCGTGCGTGGAAGAAAAGGGAAGCTATCCAGATCGACGCCCATGCGATGCACCTGGATCTTCTCCGGCGCGCAGCCGAGTGCTTCCAGTTTGTGCTGCCAGCGCTGGCTGATCGGCAGCATGCGCTCCCCGGATGCGAACAGTTTGGGGTAGTCGTTGACGTGGCGGGCCAGGACGCTGTGCTGGGAGAGGTCGTAGCCGTGGAATACGGTGTAGATCGGGCCTTCGATGAGGCCGAGCGAGCGCAGGTGGATGGCCAGCACACCGGTGGGGCCGAAGTGCGCGATGATCGCGTCGGCCTTGATCGGGTGCTTGATCCTGCGCACAGCGCCAGCCAGCGTGAGGCTGCGGGCCACGTGGCCGTAGCGCTGCACGGACAACGCCCGCCGCACGCGGCTCTGGCCAAGGGCCGGCCCCACTTGCTTCAGGCGATCCATCAGTACCTTCCAGCCACTGGCCGAGCTCGCGGCGCGCTCAAAGATAAACGTCGCACGGTCCATCAGCCCATGCCGCGCCACCACGTCACCTGGCGTGGGCTCCGGGCCCCTGCTTACCGCCAGGATGCGCACATCGAATCCGCGCTCCAGCAGCCCTACGATCTGATCGATGACGAAGGTTTCCGAGTATTTGGGGAATTCGGGGAGCACGAACAGCACCGTCATGGTCAGGCCCCGATACCCAGCGTGGCCAGGACGGATTCCCGCGCGAATGCCTTTTCCCGGGCCACGGCCGCGGCGATGCGCGGGCGAAGGGTTTCGTCCTGCAAGAGGGTGAGGACCTTGGTTTTCAGTGTGCCATCCAGAAGGGAATTCACAGGCATCGACAGTTCCGGGGTGCCCAGGCGCTTCATCACGCCCTCACTCTTGTGTTCGTAGGCGAGGGCCACGGCCGGCGTGCCGAAGTTCATGGACATGATGGCGCTGTGCAGCCGCGTCCCGATGGTGAGGGCGCTGCGCGCGAAGCGGTTACCCAACTCCACGTCGTTGAGTTCATCCATCTCGACATCCATGGCATCGGCGCGGCGCATACGGTTGCGCACGCGCAGGGCGATCATGCGGTCGTCCTTGGGGTAGCCATCGATGGCGGTGCAGGTCGATAGCGCCTGGACTCGGTAGCCCGCATCAGCCACGGCATCGAGCAATTCGGCGAACGCCGTTTCGTAGGTGTCCTGGCTGATACCGAGGCGTTTGTCGAATGGCGCGAGCTCTCGGAAGGTCACAGCCACGCTGGGGTGGCCGGTCGGGTTCGCCTGCTCGCCGGTGGAAACCAGCCAGGCCGTATCGGCGGCGGTGCGCACCTTCGCCTGCGACACCTGGCCGTCCGCCATGTGCTTCAGGCTGACCTCTTCGCGTAGCGCCAGTGCGTCGACGCGGGCCATGACATCCTGCGAGATCTTGCGGAACAGCGGGTGCTGGAACGGTCCCACACTGTGGCCGATGAGGAAGATGGGTTTGGCCGCAAGCAGTGCACACACCGTGTGGTCGTACTGGGTCGGTCCGTACAGGTCCACGAAGAACGATCCGCCTACCTGGATAACGAGATCGTAGGCTTCGAGCGAGGCAATGTAGTCCGCGTGCCGGCGGGGCAGGCTGATTAATCGCGACCACCATGTACCGGTCATGTGGCCATGCAGCAGCCAGGGGATGAAGCGGCGGAGCACCTTGGCCCGGAGGGAGCCAAGCCGTTGCTTCCCAGCCTCGTTGTAATACGCGTTGAGCGTATCCGGCCTGAGCGTGCGCCCAAGCAGCCATGCGGAACTGGTCGGGAACCGGCTGGTGATATCGATCTTGCTGCCTGGGATGGCCTCTTCCAGGCATTCCAGCAGGCCGCGCAGGATGGCGGCGTCGCCACGGTTGCCGCAGGTGTGGTTCCCGACGATAAGAATGCGCGTCATGGTTACGTCGGCTCGGTCTGGTACTTGTAGTAGGCGTATGCGGAGTAGCCGGCAGTGCGGCGTTCCACGGCATTGAAGATGGCGCCCTTGAGCTCCACGCCGTTTTGCTCGAAGCGCTGCTGTGCAAGTGCCAACTCACGCGCCTTGTTCAGGCCGAAGCGCGCGACGAGCAGGCTGGTGCCGGCGTGGTGGCCGATCACGGCAGCATCGGTCACCGCCAGAATGGGCGGTGTATCGATGATGACCAGGTCGTAGAGCGGCACCACGGCGTTGATGAAATCCGTGAAGTGCTCATGCATGAGCAACTCCGAGGGGTTGGGCGGTACGCGGCCACGGGTGATGAAATCCACGTTCGGCACGATCTCTTTCTGTACAACGGCGCTGATCTCATGCGAGCCGACCAGCACATCCGAAAGGCCTTCGCCGGCACGGATGCCCATGTGCTGGTGGAGCGTCCCGCGGCGCATGTCGCCATCGACCAGCAGCACCTTCTGCCCGGCCTGGGCGATCACCGCGGCGAGGTTGGCCGAGACGAACGTCTTGCCGGCAAACGGGCTCGCACCCGTGATCATCAGGATGTTGTTCTTCGCCTCCAGCCGGGCGAAATGCAGGCTGGTACGCAGGCTGCGGAACGCCTCCACGGCCAGGTCTGCCGGATCGGAAATGGCCAGGAGCTTTTTCTTCGCGGGGCGCTTCGTTCCGGAGATTACCGCCGACTGGCCGCGGCTCAACGGCACGGAGGCGTAGACCGGCAGACCGAGGTCCTCGATGACCGCAGGATCTTCGACGCCACGGTTCAGGATTTGCTTCAGGAAGATGAAGGCGAGGGACAGGAAACCGCCGAGGAAGGTGGCGATAGCGACGACGAGCAACTTGCGCGGTTGCACCGGCTGGTTGATATCGACCAGCGAGGAATCGACGATGCGCACGTTTCCGACCGTGCCGGCGCGGGCGATATCCAGCTGTTGGGCCTGGTTGAGCAGGCTGGTGTACGTGTTGGAGCTGACCTGGACATCGCGGCTAAGCTTGAGCAGCTCCTGCTGCGTATCCGGCAAATCGCCGACCTGCTTCTCCATCGCGGCTTTCTGCGCCTGCAGCGTGCCCATCTGCTGCTGCAGTGCCTGGTAGGCCGGGTGGTCATGGGTGAATCGGCGGTCAATGTCCGCCTGCTGCATATGCAGCTGCTGGATGCTGTTCTCCACGCCCACGATCTGGTCCAGCAGGCCCTTGGTCTGCATGCTGATATCCACGGCATGCGACTTGGTCTGGAAGGCGTTCATGGCCGCCTGTGCGCGGTCGAGCTCGTTACGTACCTTGGGCAGCTGGTCCTTGACGAATTGCAGCTGGCTGGCCGCTTCCGCCGAGTTGCGCTCCACGTTCTGGCGTACGTACGCCTTCGTGATGTGCTCCATGGTCTGTTGGGCGAGCACGGGGTCGGCATTGTTATACGTGAGGTCGATGATGCCCGAGTCCGTGCCCTGCTCAAGGGCGGTCACATCGGTCTGCAGCTTGTTGATCGTGGTGAGGGCGGGCTGTTCCACCACATCGAAGCGGGTGCCTGGGTTGGCCGCGAGCTGCCGGATCTGCACGGTGACATCGCCGGCCTTGACCAGCTGGCCCACCGATCCCTGCGCGATCGTCTTGCCGTTGTCATCCAGCAGCGTGAACGTGTGGTTCTCGCCTGCACGAAGTTCGAGCTTGTGATTCATCAGCCGATCGGGCAGGTCGAGCTTGAAGATATCCACCAACTCGCCGCCCCAGCCGTACCGGCTCAGGCCAAAGCGGACGGGGCCGGGCTCGCCCGGCTTGTGGCCTCGCGACAGGTAA
>Ga0157369_10003007_pt1 | contig 20164 bp, 18 predicted proteins | sample C25metaG_FD_113461 | JGI IMG/M metagenome (GOLD analysis project Ga0157369, IMG submission 113461) | Corn rhizosphere microbial communities from Kellogg Biological Station, Michigan, USA - C2-5 metaG | ecosystem: Host-associated > Plants > Roots > Rhizosphere > Soil | place: USA: Michigan...
GCGGTGATGCGCGCCTACGTCGCGCTCCGCGACCTCACCGCCCGAACCCCCACCGGATCCACCGCGCCGGTCGCCGGGCAAGACCTCGACCACATCAACCCCGACGGCCCCACTACACCCGCGAACCTGCACGGGCCGACAAGAGGCTGGCACCGCGCCAAAACCTTCCGGCACTGGACGGTGACCGCCAACCCCGACCGGACCATCACCTGGACCAGCCGACGCACCGGCCGCACCTACACCACCCAACCCTTCAACTACCGCGACGGACCCTGATCGAGCAGAGACGGATCTGATCAAGCAAGGGTGGAGAGACCGCCGTCGACGGCGATGACCTGGCCGGTGATGTAGCTCGCGTCGTTGCTCAACAGGAAGGTGACTGCGGCCGCCACCTCCCACGCGGTGCCCTGGCGGCCGAGCGGGATCCGAGTGTTCGCGCGACTGGGACGGCCTGCCGTCGCCAACCGCCCGAGCGGAGTATCGATCAGTCCCGGGCAGACCGTGTTGACGCGGATGCCGCGCCGCGAACCCTCCCGCGCCGCGTGTCGAGCGAGGCCCAGCTGGCCGGCCTTGGAGGCGTCGTACGCCGGCAGGTTGCTGCCCGGCCGGAGCCCGGCAACCGAGGAGATCACCACGACGGATCCGCCATCGTCCATGACCGGAAGCGCCTGCTGCAGCAACAGGAACTGGGCCCGCAGGTTCACCGCGAACACGGTGTCCCACTGGGCCGCAGTGGTGCCTTCGAGGCCGCCGCGACCGAGCCCGATGCCCACGTTGAGAACCAATGCGTCGAGGCCGCCCAATGCCGCAACTGCCGCGCTGACGGTCGCGCTGCAACCGTCGGGATCGGCGACGTCCGCCACCACGACGTGCGCGGTGCCGCCGTCAGCCTCGATCAACCGGGCGGTCTCGCCCGCGGCGTCGCGGTCGCGATCGCTGACCGCAACAGCCGCTCCGAGTTGTGCCCCTCGCACGGAGATGGCTCGGCCGTTGCCCGGCGGTGCCTGCGGATCATCGCTTCGCTGCGTGCCGCCGCCGACGACAAGCAGGCGGCGTCCCGCGAGATCGGGGTTGCTCACGATTCGGCCCGTGGTGCCTGTCGGCGCGCGGAGGTGCCGTCCGGCCACCCCGGCGTGGTCGGCTCAAGTGGCACTCCCGCGCTGTTGAGCATCCCGGAGACGAGCCGGTAGTAGCCGGCGAGCACAAGCAGTTCGAGCAGCTGGGCATCGGACCACTTCGTGGACAGCTCACGCCAGGTCTCGTCGCTGACGATGTCGTCGGCGCACAGCTCATCGGACATGGCGACCAACGTTGCGTCGTCGCCGGACCAGCCGTCGTGACCGTTGGTTGCCAGCCGGACGATCTCCTCGTCGGTCAGCCCAGCCGCTTTGCCGATCACGGTGTGCTGGCCGAACTCGTACTCGGACGCGCAGCGGTAACCGACCCGCAGGATGACGATCTCGCGCTCTCGGGCAGGCACCTCGCCGCGCCGCAACAGGTGGCCGCCGAGCCGGGAGAACTGCTTGAACAGCGGCTCGTTTCGAGCGAGCGTCCGGAAGATGTTGAGCACCGGACCCTCGCGTCCCGGAGGTGCGCCGTAGGCCTGGGCCACGGGGTGATCGGCATCGAGCGGAGCAATACGAACCTGCGTCATCTGACTAACTCCATATAGTGGCGTGCTTGTCGAACATCTCTTTGATCTGGATCTTCACGACGCAGAAGACGGTGCCGACGGGGTCACGCATCACGACCCACGACTGGATGCGCTCGACGACCTCGGCGCCGAGTTTCTCGAGCCGGGCGACCTCCGCGTCGATGTCGTCGGTCTCGATGTCGAAGTGCACGCGCGGCGCGGTGTCGCCGCCCGCTGGCTGCAACGCCTGCACCATGAACTCGATGCCCGGCGTCACCTCGCCGTAGAAGGCGTACTCAGGATGCTTGTCGAGCAGCTTGCCCTCTGCGCCGAGCGCGCTGCTCCAGAAGCTCACTGCGCGCTCGTGCCCACCGGCCGGCACGTCCACCAGCACCGCCGCGAGGCGGCTGCGATGCGTCATGGCGCACACCCTGCCATGCACGCGGCAGGCCTTCGGCAGCCGTAGCCTGGGAGGCGTGAGCGCGCGCACGTACGAGGTCCGCACCTACGGGTGCCAGATGAACGTGCACGACTCGGAGCGGATCGCCGGCCTGCTCGAGGAGGCCGGCTACGTGAAGGCCGTTGATGCGGTTCCGGATCTCGTCGTGTTCAACACCTGCGCCGTGCGTGAGAACGCCGACAACCGCCTCTACGGAAATCTTGGTCATCTGCTGCCGACCAAGAAGCAGCATCCGCGAATGCAGATCGCTGTCGGCGGATGTCTCGCGCAGAAGGACCAACGGACGATCGTGGATCGCGCCCCATGGGTCGACGTCGTCTTCGGCACGCACAACGTGGGGGCGCTGCCGACGCTGCTGGAGCGCGCGCGTGTCGAGCAAGAGGCGCAGGTCGAGCTGCTCGAGGCTCTCGAAGTGTTTCCATCGACGTTGCCGACACGACGAGAGTCGGCCTATCGGGCTTGGGTGTCCATCAGCGTCGGGTGTAACAACACGTGCACGTTCTGCATCGTCCCGTCGCTGCGCGGCAAGGAACGTGACCGTCGACCGGGAGAGATCCTGCGCGAAGTGCGGGCGCTCGTTGACGAGGGCGTCATCGAGGTCACGTTGCTGGGTCAGAACGTGAACTCCTACGGTGCCGAGTTCGGTGACGGGCAGGCGTTCGGCAAGTTGTTGCGCGCGTGCGGTGAGATCGACGGCCTCGAACGCGTCCGCTTCACCAGTCCGCATCCGCGCGACTTCACCGACGACGTCATCGAGGCAATGGCCGACACCGCCAACGTGATGCCGAGCCTGCACATGCCCTTGCAGTCCGGCAGTGACGCCGTGCTCAAAGCGATGCGGCGTTCGTATCGCGCCGACAAGTACCTCGGCATTATTGATCGCGTGCGCGCTGCGGTGCCCGACGCGGCGATCACCACGGACATCATCGTCGGCTTCCCCGGTGAGACCGACGCCGACTTCGCGGCAACGCTCGACGTCGTGCGCGCCGCTCGATTTGCCGGCGCGTTCACGTTCCAGTACTCGAAGCGACCGGGCACGCCCGCCGCCGAGATGCCCGACCAGGTGCCGGCCGCTGTGGTGGCTGCGCGCTACCAGCAACTCGTCGAGGTGCTCGACGACATCGCGTGGGCGGAGAACAAGACGCTCACCGGGACGAAGGTCGACGTGCTGGTCGCCGAAGGCGAGGGACGCAAGGACGGCGCAACGCAACGGTTGTCCGGTCGCGCGCGGGACAACCGGCTCGTGCATCTCGCTTCGTGCGACGCGCGCCCCGGCGATGTCGTTGATGTCGTCATCACCTATGCGGCGCCGCATCACTTGGTGGCAGATGAGGTCGTCGCCGTACGACGTACCCGAGGTGGCGATGCTCATGAGGCGCGCACGAGCGCGCCCGCGCAGCGCGGCGTAGCCCTCGGCATGCCGACCGTGCGGTCCTAGCTTCCGCCGTGCTCATTGCCGCCGCTGTCCTGCCACATCCGCCGCTCCTCGTTCCGGCATTGGCGAGCGCAGCAGCCGCCGAGCTCGACCCGTTGCGGGGGCGCTGCACCACATCAGTCGACCGGCTCTGGGCAGCGAAACCCGACGTCGTCTATGTCCTCGGCGATGACCGCGGCTTTCGGGCGGCGTCCTTCGGTCCGTGGGGGGCGGACGTCGCGGTCGACGTGCCCGAGCCGCTGCCGTTGGCGCTGCTCGTGGGCGGTTGGCTGACGACGGGCCGGGTGCGGTCGTTCGTCGCTGTCAGCGACGACCTGGAGCGGCACGACTGTGCCGAGATAGGCGTGGAGCTGGCCGGATCGGCCGACCGCGTCGCGCTTCTCGCGATGGGTGATGGCTCGGCCCGCCACAGCGAGAAGGCGCCTGGCTACCTCGACTCGCGGGCGGCCGCATTCGACGCCGAGGTGCACCGGGCCCTCGGCGCCGGCGATGCCGGTCGCCTCCTCGGGCTCGACGCCGGCCTGGCCCGGGAGCTGATGGTCGCCGGCCGGGCCTCCTGGCAGGTGCTCGCCGGTGCGGCCGCGGGGTGGCAACCGCCGGCGGTCGTCGATCTTGCGTTCGAGGCGCCGTACGGCGTCGGCTATCACACCGCTTCGTGGACGTGGCAGGAATCAGCCTGATCGGTGGCGAAGTGTCACAGCATGTCGCGCCTGCGCTTGTCCCTTGCTCTGGGCACCACTGCTGCTCTGGCCACTGGAGGCCTCGTCGCCTCTGCGTCCGCCGCCCCCAAACCGGCGCTGAAGTTCTCCCACGAGGTGGTCGTGGACGAGCAGCGTGCCGGCTTCGAGCCGGACATCGCCATCGACAGTGGCGACCGCTGGTACCAAAGCGTGCCCAACGGCTCGTCGACCACACACAGCTTCATCTGGACCTCGCTCGACCACGGCAAGAGCTTCCAGATGATTCCCGGCCAGATCGGGCTCGGCAAGCCGACCACCTGCCCGCAGGGCGGCGGTGACACCGAGCTGCAGATGGACCGCAAGGGCGACCTGTTCTTCTCCGACTTGCAGAACCTCAGCAACCTCTCGAACAGCGTCAGCACCGACCACGGCACGACGTGGACGACGCAATGCGCATCGGTTCCCAACTCGCCGGTGGACCGCATGTGGTACGCCGTACACGGCAACCTCGGCGACCCGGACTTCGCGATCTATGAGGAATACGACGACGTCGTCGGCGGCCAGAACATCGAGGGCAACTTCCCGTCGAACCAGCTGGTCGAGGTCGTCAGCCACGACGGCGTCAACTTCCTTCCGGTGGCCAATGGCAAGCTGACGTCCGGCTCGGTCGACCCGGACTGCATCGGTGGCGGCGAGGTCAACTGCGTCACCGACAACGAAGGCATTCCTGGCAACCAGGTGTTGGCGCCCAACGGTGATCTGCTCATCGCGCACACCAGCGCCGACAGCAACCAGGTCATCATCAGCCGCGGGCATCTCACTCAGCTTCCCGGCGGTGTCGTGACGGCCAGCTGGAAGCACTACGTCGTCAATGCGTCGCTGTGCCCGGACAAGGCGGGTGCCGCTCCCGGGATCTGCGGCGCCGCCAACTTCGCGACCATCGCCGAGGACAGTGCCGGTCACTTCTACGTCGCCTTCTCCTCGCAGAAGACCGACCAGGGTGGCAACCCGATCGGCCCGTACCTGACCTACGTGGTCGCGTCGAAGGACGGCGTGCACTGGGGCAAGCCCATGCTCGCCAGCCGTGACGGTGGCTCCAACGCGTTCTCCTGGGTCACCGCCGGGTCCAACGGCCGCGTTGCCGTCGCGTGGTACCACGCGAACGAGACCAACGAGAACGGTCACTACCTGCTCGACGACCTCGCGCATGCCGAGATCAGCGTGCAGGTCGGCGAGAGCCTCGACGCACTGTCGGCGCACCCGCACTGGTCCGTCACGACGGTCAGCGAGCACCCGATCAAGTACGGCCCGATCTGCACGCAGGGCACGACGTGCACCGTGTCGATGGGGGACCGTAGCCTCGGCGACTTCCTCGAGGTCAACCACGACGCCAGCGGCGCGTTGGTCCTGTCCTACGTCGACGACACCTCCAACACCTACTCGACCGGACCGACCGGCGCCATCGCTGAAAATGGGCCATCCGTGGTCGTGCGCCAGATCGCCGGGCCGAGCCTGATCGCCGGCACGATCCACGGACCGGGCCGCGGCGCCGGCGCGCCGTGGAACAGCGTCACCGACGCAACCGGCGACGACGACTACAGCGCCAACGACCTGCGCCAGCCGGCCGGTCCCAACCTCGACCTCACCGCTGCCGCGATCAAGCAGGACGCCAAGGGCCTCGTCATCACCATGCGGGTCAAGTCCCTCTCCAGCCTGCTCGTGACGCCGAACCTCGGCGGCAGCACCGGCGAGTGGATCACGCGCTTCACGACGTACAACCCGCACACACCTGGCAACGGCCACATCTACTACGCCGGGATGGAGTCGGTTGCTGGTGGCACGCCGAGGTTCTTCGCCGGTGACACCGCACCGACGTCGATCATCGGCGAGCAGGTGAGCATGCTGTTCGACTCCTCGACCGCCGTGCCCGGGGCCGTGCAAGGTGGAACGATCACGATCCACGTGCCGTGGTCCTCCATCGGTGGTCACAAGCGCGGCAAAGTCCTCTACAGCGCCACCGCCTTCACCGCGACCACGGTCGGCACGCTGGCCGGCAACCCGGCCGGGGTGTTTAACCTCACTGACGCCACGCCGCCGTTCGACTACAACGAGCGGTAGCAGCGTCGGCGCTCGTCCTGGTTGCATGGACTGGTGCCGACCGTCATAGCCGTCGTAGGGCCGACTGCCACGGGGAAGTCGGCCCTCGGCGTTTCCCTGGCCAAGGCAGTCGGGGGTGAAGTGGTCAACGCCGACTCGATGCAGCTTTACCGCGGCATGGACATCGGCACCGCAAAACTGACCGAGGCGGAACGGGAAGGCGTCGTGCATCATCTGCTCGACGTCTGGCCGGTGACGCGCACCGCATCGGCCGCTGCCTACCAGCAGCTCGCCCGGGACGTGATCGACGACATACGTGCTCGCGGGCGAACCCCGGTCCTCGTCGGGGGAAGCGGCCTCTACGTCCGCGCAGTCATCGACCGGATCGACTTTCCCGGCACCGATGAGGCGCTCCGCGCGGGACTCGAGGCCGAGCTCGCCACCGCCGGTCCGGCCCCGCTCTACCAGCGGTTGCAACAGCAGGACCCAGCCGCCGCCGCTGCGATCCTGCCTGGCAACGGCCGGCGCATCGTGCGCGCCCTCGAGGTGATCGAGCTGACCGGCAGGCCGTTCACCGCGACGCTGCCGCGGTACGACGACCGGTCCGGCGCCGCGTGGTGTGACGCGGTGCAGATCGGGCTCGACCTGCCCGACGCGGCGCTCGACCAGCGCGTCGACATGCGCGTGGAGCGAATGTTCGACGCGGGTCTCGTTGACGAGGTGCGCGCCCTCGAGACCGAAGGTCTCCGCGACGGCCGCACGGCGCGTGCCGCACTCGGCTACCGGCCGGTGTTGGAGATGCTCGATGGCACCTGCACCGAGCCGGCGGCCCGTGCTGCGACCGCGCGCGCCACCCGCCGGTTCGTGCGCCGGCAGCGTTCGTGGTTTCGCCGCGACCCCCGAGTGACATGGGTCCCGACGAACGACGGCCCCGCCGACGACAACGTGATCAGCGCCGCCCTCGAGGTGCTTCGATCGCGATCGGCGATCTAGCCCCATCGGGCCATACCGGCAACTGTTGTTAACCCGCACACTTGCCCCGCAGGAGCCCACCCTGCGGGAGTCGCCCATGCCCAGCCTCGACCTGGACCTCGTACCGGCACTGCGCACTGCGCTGGACAACGACGAGTTAGTGCTGCACTTCCAGCCCGAGGTCGACCTCGCGACCGGCGCGGTCGTGGGCATGGAAGCGCTGTTGCGCTGGCAACACCCCCAGCGCGGGCTGCTCTGGCCGGCCGACTTCCTCGCCGTCGCTGATGGTGCCGGCCTGATGCCGGAGATCGGTTGGTGGGTGCTCGAGCGGTGCGCCACCGAGCTCGAGACGTGGCGTCCATTGCCGCCGGCGGCCGACGGCAGTCGGCGCCAGCTGTGGGTCAACGTTGCCGGCTCGCAGCTGCTGCAAGCCGGTTTCGTCGACCGGGTGAGGCGCGTGGTGACCGACTGCGCGCTGCCGCCGGGGGTGCTCGGGCTCGAGGTCACCGAGGAAGGTCTTGCGGCCGGAAGCCGGTTCGCCGCCGAGCTGCTCGAAGACCTGCGTAGCGTCGGCGTCGCGCTGGCCCTCGACGACTTCGGCACCTGGTACTCCTCGCTCGGCACCATCGGTGAGCTGCCGTTCGAGGCGGTGAAGCTCGATCAGTCGTTCGTGCGCGGGGTCGGTTCCGACCTCGAGAACGACACCATCGTCTCCTCCGTCATCGAACTGGCGCACGCGCATGGCGTGCGCGTCGTGGCCGAGGGCGTCGAGTCGTGGGCCGAGGGCGCGCGCCTGTGCGAGCTCGGTTGCGACCGGGCGCTCGGCTACCTCTTCAGCGGACCACAGCGCGCCGACGCGGCTCGATTGATGCTGGCGCACGGCACGGGCTGGCAAGGCGCCGGCCGGGTCCCGGTGCCACGTGAGCGGAAGACGCTGAACCACCTGCTCTGAGCGAGACCTGACGCGCGGGCACGCCGTACGCTTGATTCGTGCAGTTCGTCAAAGGTCACGGCACGCGCAACGACTTCGTCGTGCTGCCCGACTTCGAGGATGAACTGCGGCTGACCGACGCGGCGGTCGCGGCAATCTGCGATCGCCGGTCCGGCATCGGCGCCGACGGCGTGTTGCGCGTCGTGCGCTCTGCTGCCGCCGGTCGCGAGAGTGACGCGGAGTGGTTCATGGACTACCGCAACGCCGACGGGTCGGTCGCCGAGATGTGTGGCAACGGCATCCGCGTGTTCGGTCGTTACCTCATCGACAACGGACTGGCAGACCCGGGACGCCTGCACGTCGACACCCGTGCCGGTGTCAAGAAGCTCGACGTGCCGGCGACCGGCGACATCACGGTGGGCATGGGTGCACCCGAGCGCCTTCCGGACGCCAAGGTGATGCTGTCCGGTGACTGGTGGCCCGCACACGGCTGGTCGATGGGCAATCCCCATCTGGTCCTCGTCGACGGGCCGCCGGTCGATGCCGCCGACCTCAGCAGCGCACCCGCGATCGACCCCGGCGACGCGTTTGCGGACGGGGTCAACGTCGAGGTCGTCGAGGTGCTAAGCCCGACCGGGATCCGCATGCGCGTGCACGAGCGTGGGGTGGGCGAGACGCAGTCGTGCGGCACAGGCGCGTGCGCTGCCGCCGTCGCCGTCATGGCGCTGCGAGGCGAGCGTTCGACGTACGACGTGGACGTCCCCGGGGGGCGGCTCACGGTCAAGTGGTGCGACGGTGGCCAGGTGCTGCTCACCGGTCCCGCCGTGATCGTCGCCGAAGGCGAATATCGCAGCGACAGCGTCGCGTGAACCTGCGACCATGCGGGAAGCCTGACCTGACCGCCGACGCCCGAGATATGTGATGACATCCGCACCCGAGTTCGCTGAACTACCCGACGACGTCGAACGCATCGAGCTCGAGCTCGAGGCCCGACGTGGCCTGCGTCGCGTGCCAGGTATCACGACCGAGCTCCAGGACGTCACCGAGGTCGAGTACCGGCGGTTGCGGCTCGAGCGGGTCGTCCTGATCGGCGTCTGGACCAGCGGCACGTTGGAGGAGGCAGAGACCTCCCTCCAGGAGCTGAAGGCGCTGGCCGAAACGGCGGGCTCGCTCGTGCTGGAAGGCGTTGTCCAGCGCCGCGACAAGCCGGACCCGGCGACGTACGTCGGTAGCGGCAAAGCGCGCGAGCTCAGCGAGATCGTGGTGGCCACCGGCGCCGACACCGTCGTCTGCGACGGCGAGCTCACTCCTGGCCAGCTGCGCCAGCTGGAGGACATCGTCAAGGTCAAGGTCATCGACCGGACCGCCCTGATCCTCGACATCTTCGCCCAACATGCACGTAGCCGCGAAGGCAAGGCTCAGGTCGAGCTGGCGCAGATGGAATACATGCTGCCCCGACTTCGCGGATGGGGTGAGTCGCTCTCCCGACAGGCCGGTGGCCGCGTTGCGGGCGGCGGCGGCATCGGCACGCGCGGACCTGGTGAGACGAAGATCGAGACCGACCGTCGCCGGATCCGCCAGCGCACCGCAAAGCTTCGTCGCGACATCGCATCGATGCGCACCGCGCGCGAGGTCAAACGTCAGGAGCGGCGCCGGCACAGCGTGCCCAATGTCGCGATCGCCGGCTACACCAACGCGGGAAAGTCCTCACTGCTCAACCGGCTGACCGGCGCCGGCGTCCTGGTCGAGAACGCGCTCTTCGCCACTCTCGACCCGACGGTGCGACGAGCGGAGACGCCGGACGGTCGGGCCTACACAATCGCCGACACGGTGGGTTTCGTCCGACATCTTCCGCACCAGCTGGTCGAGGCATTTCGATCGACCCTGGAAGAGGTCGCCGAAGCCGATCTGGTGCTCCACGTCGTCGACGGGTCACACGCCGACCCGCTTGCGCAGCTCGACGCGGTGCGCGAGGTGCTTGCCGAGATCGAAGCCGACGAGGTGCCGGAGCTCGTCGTCGTCAACAAGGCCGATGCCGCCGACCCCGCGGTGCTCGACCGTATCCACCGGCACGAGCCGGGCGCGGTCTGTGTCTCGGCGCTGACCGGCGAGGGCCTCGACGAGCTCGTGCGAGCGATCGCCGACGTGCTGCCACGGCCCGACCTGCACGTTTCGCTCCTGGTTCCCTACAACAGGGGTGACCTCGTCTCGCGACTGCATGAGGTGGGCCGAATCGAGTCCGTTCAGCACGTCGAGGCCGGCACGCTGATCAGCGCGTGGGTGCCGGAGTGGCTGGGCGGCGAGGTGCGCGGCTTCGCCGTTGACGCCACTGCCATGACACCCGCCGGCTAGCCCATACGAGCCATTTCAAAAACTGCGCGACCCTGGTCGAATTGACGCAATGTGCCCCGAGGTCGCCGTCACAGCCCGCACGCGTCGCGTGCGGTTTCTGTCACTGGCCGTTTTTCTCGTCGTAGCCGGTCTCGCGGTTGGCGGAAGTCTGGGGACCCGGCAGGTCGTCTCCGACCAGGAGCGCAAGCTGCTGCACCAGCGCACGGATGAAGCAGCGCTCTACCTCTCGAGCGTCTTCGGCTCCGTGCAAGGGGAGATGTCGTCGATCGCCGCCACGGCCGCGCTGAGCAAAGCCGATCCCAAGGCGTTCGCGGCGGACAACTTCCTGCTCACCAAGGTGCCGCAGGGCTTCACGTCGATTGCGCTGGTTCGGCTCGGACCACCGACGGAGCTGGTGGCGACGGCCGGGACACCGATCACCGACCTTGGCTCGGTGCGCACGACCGCGGTCAACCAGGCCTATGCCGCTCGCGCCAAGGCGCTCACCGGCGCGCTGGTCGCGACGCCGTTGTTCGATGGCACCGGCGGCAAGGACCGCCGTCTCGGTTTCGCCTACTACGCGCCGCAGCTGCCGGGCTACGCCGTCTACGCCGAAGCCCGGGTGCAGCCGTCGGTGCAGTCGCCGGCCACCGCCGGCCAGCCCTTCAGCGAGCTGATCGCCGCGGTCTACGCGGTGCCTCGCGTGCAGGCCGACCAGCTGATCGCGGCGACCGGTTCCTCCGGCCACCTGCCGCTGCGCGGGCACATCGCGTCGGCAAAGTCGCAGGTCGGTCAGGGGCCGTCGTGGCTCCTCGTCGCGAAGGCGCGCCGTCCCCTGGTCGGGTCGGTCGCGAGCTTCACGCCGTGGGCGATCCTCATGGCCGGCTTGTTGGCCGCCGCTCTCGCAACGGCGGTCGTCGAGGTGTTGTCGCGGCGTCGTGAGTACGCGACGCAGGTGGCCGACGATCGCACGCGTGAGCTGCAACAGTCGCTCGAGGACCTCGCCGCCGCGCACGAGCAGCTGGTGCGCCAGGAGCGGCTCGCGGCGATCGGCGAGCTCGCGTCGAGCATCGGCCACGAGCTGCGCAACCCGCTCGGCGTCATCAGCAACGCTCTCTACTTGCTGCGCGGTGACGTCGCCAAGCGTCCCGACGCCGCCGCCGATCGTCATCTCGCAACGGCGGAACGCGAAGTCTCCGCCGCGACGGTCATCGTCGCCGATCTGCTCGAGTTCGCTCGCCAGCGTGACCCGGTCATCACCGATGTCGACATCACTGGTCTCGTCGACGAGGTGCTGACGGTGCTGCCACCGCCGGCGGGCATCGAGGTTGACCGGCAGCTTCCGAGCGGACCGCTGAGTGCCCTCGCGGATCGGGACATGCTGCGCCAGGTTCTGCTCAACCTGTTGGGCAATGCCTATCAGGCGATGCCCGAGGGGGGCCGGGTGTCCGTCGAGGTCAGCGACGAGCGGAACGTCGTGCGCATCTCCGTTGCCGATACGGGGGCCGGCATGACGCAGGACGTGAAGGACAGCCTGTTCCAGCCGTTCTTCACGACGAAGGCCCGTGGCATCGGGCTCGGACTCGCCGTGTGCAAGCGCATCATCGATGCGCACTCGGGGCGGATCGAGGTCGATAGCACGCCCGGTCAGGGTGCGGAGTTCATCGTCACGTTGCCCGCGCTGCGGCTGCCGCAACAACAGGCGACTGACGAGGAGTCCGCCGCCGAGGTCCAGGCATGAGTGCCCAGGTGCTGCTCGTCGACGACGAGCCGGGCATGCTCGAGACGCTGTCCGACATCCTGTCGTCTGCCGGCTATGTCGTGACGACCGCGAACGACGGCAACCGCGCGCTCGAGGAGATCGTCGGCGGCAACTACGACGTCGTCGTGATGGACGTTCGCATGCCGGGACGCGACGGCGTGTCGGTCGTCATCGAGTCCGGTGCGCCGCCGCCGCCGGTGATTCTCATGACGGCGTACGCCGTGGAGGAGCGGTTGCACATCGCTCGCGCCGAGGGCGTGCACGCGATCGTGCAGAAGCCGTTCGCTGCGCCGTACCTCCTTGGACTCGTCGCCGAAGCGGTGGCCGCATGAGTGGCCCGATCGGCGACCCGTCGCAGTGGCGGGTGCTCATCGTCGACGACGACGCCGGCATGCGCGAGACCCTTGCGGACATCCTCGCCACCCATGCCATCCCTGCCGTGACGGCGCCGACCGGCGCAGCGGCGCTGGAGGCCGTGCGGGCAGGCAGCATCTCGCTTGCCATCGTCGACCAACGGCTGCCCGATGCGGTGGGCACAGAGCTGGCCGACGACTTCAAAGCGCTCGACGCTGACCTGCCGATCCTGCTGCTCACCGGTTATGCCTCCGCCGAGATCGCTATGGCCGCGGTCGGCAAGGTCGAAGACTTCCTGGTCAAACCGGTGCGGCCGGAACTCGTGCTGAGCGCTGTGCGCAACGGGCTGGATCGCCGCTGGTTGCGCATGCGCAACGCTGAGCTCGTCAATCAGCTGCAGCAGGCCAACGCGGTGCTCGGCGACAACGTGCGCCGTCGTCAGAACGAGCTGGCCGCGCTCATCGCCATGACCGCCGCAGTGTCGTCGTCGTCCCGGTTGCCCTTCGTGCTCGACGCGGCCGTCGATGTGCTTTCGCGTATCGCTGGCACCTCGACTGCGGCCGTCTACCTGCTCGATGACGAGCATGCGCTCACCCTGCGCGCCGTGCGCTCGACCGAGTGGCCGCCGCCGCAGGTGTTGCCCTTGTTCAACGAACGGGTGCGGCGCTCGGAGGTCGACGAGCACGAGTGCGTGTTGGCGGCCTTGATGTCCGACGGCGTCACCATCGGTGCGTTGCTGCTCGAGCGCACCGAACAGGAGGCCGACGCGTTTCTCGTCGCGTTGGCGGCGCAGATCGCGGTCGGCGTCGAGAATGCTCGGCGCTCCGAACGCGAGCGCGCGACCGTCGAGCGCATGGCCGAGCTCAACCGGATGAAGTCGAGCTTCCTTGCCAACGTGTCACACGAGCTCCGCACGCCGCTGACTGCCGTCATCGGTTTCGCGCGGACCCTGCAAGGACGCGGCACGAGCCTCGGCGATGAGGAACGTGCGCGCTTGCTCGAGCGCATCGAGACGCAGGCCCGTCGTCTGCACCGACTGGTCGAGGACCTGCTCGACGAGGCACACCTCGACCGTCGCTCGCTGCGAGTGTCGAACTCACCGGTGCGCGTCGCGGAGGTCGTCGACCGCGTCGTCGGCTCGGTGCCCGACAGCGTTCATCAGCTGACTGTTGAGGTCTCGCCGACAGCACCGCTTGTCATTGCCGACGCCACGCGGCTCGAACAGGTGCTGGGCAACCTCATCGACAATGCACGCAAGTACTCGCCCGTCGGCTCCGAGATCGTCATCGCACTCGCGACATCGGGGCGCGGCGTGGAGTTGTCGGTGACCGATCAGGGTCCCGGCATCGATCCACAGTTCATGCCGCATCTGTTCGAGCCGTTCACCCAGGCCGACCTCGGCGACACCCGTCGTGACCACGGTGTCGGTCTCGGGCTGTCGATCTGCCAAGGGCTGGTCGAGGCGATGGGCGGCACCATCGAGGTGGACTCCGAGCCGGGCAAGGGCACGCGCTTTACCGTCGTGCTTCCCCGCGTCGTGCCCTCACCGGCGGCTTCTCCGGAGGAGACGCCTGAGGAGACGCCGGTCTCGGCCCCGGCGGGCTGACAGGCCGTACCAACCCCGGGCGACAGGCTCCCCGTTCGCGCCTACGGTGAGCCGGTGAACCGGATCGACATCGAGATCGAGCTCAACCGCAGCCGCATCGAAGCGCTGGAGTTCATCGTCGCTCTCGACGAGGACGAGCTTCGGGCGCCGCGCACCCGCAGCGAGCACGACCCTGACTCGTGGTGGTCGTACGCCGACCACTTCATCCACACGACGCTGATCGAGCGCAACTTCAACGCCATGGTCCGGCGGCAGATCAGCGGCGGGCAGGGCATGGACGCCGGTCTCGTCGATGAGAGCGGCCGGGCGCTGCGTCCGCGCGAGGACATCATGCGTTACGTGCACGAACTCACCGAGTCGTGGAAGGTGAAGCAGGACGGCAAGTCCGTCGACGACCTCGTGCGGATCGGCCTGGCGACGAGAGCGGACACACTCAGCCTGCTGGCCGAGCTCGACGACGATCAGCTCGGCGTGATCATCCCCGGCGCCCCGTGGAGTGACGGCAGCGTCGGGGGAATCCTTGCCGTCCACGGCGGGCACTGGACCATGCACCGGCGCTGGGCCGAAGCGGGCAGCGGGCCTGCCGCGCAGACAGACGCTGCGTTACTCCGTTCGGGCTGATCCGTTCGGCGCCGTCCGGGCGTCGGGAAACGGCCGAGAACGACTACGTAGGCGCGGCCGATGTCCGCCGACACAATTCAGGTGGCCGGAGACCGCGGGAAGCCCCTGAATCGCCACAAATACACCGTGGCCGCGGTGCCGGCGGCGCTCGGTGTCGCGACCGCGGCCACCTTCGCTCGTCACAGCGGGCTCGATCCGGTCAGTCTGGCCAGGCTCGCTGCTCTTCTGGCCGCCGGCTGCCTCGCCGTTGCGTCGTGTTGCCTCCGAACCGCGGCGACTACCGGAACCCACCGGGTGCCCTGGATCCTCCTCGGCGCTGCCGCGGTGGTCGAACTGGTGCAGCGCTGGTCGACGTGGAGCCTGGCAGCGGGGCCCGCCCGGCTTAGCTGGGTCGGTGTGCGACCCGGCCTGCACATCGTCGCGGCCGTGTTGGCCGCGGTGGCGGTCGTGCTGTTGCGCGCCCCGTGCATCGACCGGGCGGCAGCGAGGCGCAGCCGGCTGGATGGCGCAACGATGTTGGTCGCTGTCGGCGTGGCTCTCAGCAACACGCTCATGAGCGCGGCCGAGGGAGTCGCCGTCTCGACGCCGGCTCTCGTCGGCCTCACGTCGATGGCCGCTGCGGATGGTGTGTTGGCCGTGGTCGCGCTGCTGGCGTTGTCCCGGGCGCGGCACCCCGGCGGGGTCAACCTGCGCACGCTGCTGCCGTTGTGCGCCGGGCTCGTTGCTCTGGCGGCGGGCGATGCCGGCGTCACCAGCGCTTGGGTTTCCGGCGAGACGGCCCAGCAGTCACCTGCCGACTTCTTCGTGATCGGTGGCTTCCTGTTGATGGCGCTTGCCGCAACCGGGCCGAGTGTGGCGGACGACCCCGCATCACTGGCCCGGCGCGAGCGCATCGCAGTGTGCGCAGCAGTCGGGCCGGTCGTCATCGCGGCGCTCGCGCTCGGTGGCTACGAGACGTCGGCCGGCACGATGCCGGCACTCATGGTTGGCGGCGTGTTGGCGCTCGCGACGTTGCTGCTGGCCCGGCTGATCGTCGCCCTGCTCGACAACCTCGTTCTCTCCCGGACGCTGGAGTCGCAGGTTGCCAAGCGGACACTCGAGCTGGTGACCCGCGAGCAATGGTTCCGTTCGCTCGTGCAGCACTCGTCCGACGTCGTCACGGTGGTCGACGTATCCGGTGTCGTGCGTTATGCATCGCCCGCGGCGCAGCGACTGTTCGGTGTCGATGCCGCCGGCTTGGTCGGCGGCGTCATGACCAACCTCGTGCGACCGAGTGATGCCCGGCGCATGACCGCTGCGGTGGATCGCGCGGTCGGTTCACCGGGGGCGTCGTTCCTCTTGGAACTCGCGATGACGCACGCCGACGGCACTTGGCGCGAGACCGAAACCGTGATCACCAGCCTTGTCGATGTCCCGGACGTCCGCGGCATCGTGCTCAATATTCGCGATGTCACCGAGCGCAAGCAACTGCAAGAGCGACTCACCCATCAGGCTTTCCACGACGGGCTCACCGGCCTCGCGAACCGCTCGCTTTTCCAGCAACGCCTTGCTACTGCGCTGAGTGACCGGGCGCCGTCACGCGTTGCGGTGTTGTTCTGCGACCTCGACGGTTTCAAGGCGGTCAACGACTCGCAAGGACACGATGTCGGAGACGCCTTGCTACAGCTCGTCTCGGACCGGTTGCGGCGTTGCGTTCGCGAGGGCGATGTCGTGGCGCGCTTCGGCGGTGACGAGTTCGCCGTACTGGTTCAAGACGTCGCTGCCGAAGCGGCGGCACGGGAGGTGGCCGAGCGCATCGAGGTGTCGCTGCGGTCACCGTTTTCGTTGGCCGATCGCGAGGTGCGCGTGGGTGTCAGCGTCGGCATCGCCGTCGCGGACGATGCCGCCGAGTCGGTGGATGTGTTGCTACGCAACGCAGATCTCGCGATGTATCGCGCCAAGGCCGACCGTCATGCAGCGATCGTCGTCTTCGAGCCGGAGATGCATGACGCCCTTCTCGCCCGGCTCCAGGTCGAGGACGACCTGCGCAAGGCGATCGGCGAAGGCCAGCTCGTCCTGCACTACCAACCGACGGTCGAGCTCGCGTCCGGCATTCCGGTCGGTGCCGAAGCGCTGATGCGCTGGTATCGGCCCGGCCAAGGCATCGTGTCGCCGCACGAGTTCATCAGCGTCGCCGAGGACAGCGGCTTCATCGACGCCATGGGCCAGTGGGCGCTGTTCGAGGCGTGCCGGCAAGCCGTGGCCTGGCAGCAGCATGCGCGGCCGGGAAGTGTCTTCAGTGTCGGCGTCAACATCTCGGCACGGCAGGTGACACCGAAGCTCGTCGATGTCGTTGCGGGCGCTCTGGCGGAGTCCGGCCTCGCGCCCTCTGCGCTGTTGCTGGAGATGACCGAAAGCGTGTTGCTCGGCCGCACCGACGAGGCGGTCGAAGTGCTTCGCGCCTTGAAGCGGCTCGGTGTGCGGATCGCCATCGACGACTTCGGCACCGGCTTCTCGTCACTGTCCTACCTGTCGCGGTTCCCGGTCGACGTGCTCAAGATCGACAAGCACTTCATTGCCGATTCCGATCGTGCCGGCGAGCGCGCGGAGTTGGCCCGCACGATCGTGCATCTCGGTCGGTCGCTGCGACTCGCCACCATCGCGGAAGGCATCGAGACACCGGCTCAACGACAGGCGCTGCTGACGATGGGCTGTGACTACGGGCAGGGCTACTTGTTCAGCCGTCCACTGCCGGGCAGCGGTCTGTCGATGTTGCTGGCGGGGGAGACGGTAGGCGCGGCTGCGTCGCGGTCGTCGTACGACCTGGTTGCAGGCAGCTAGACGCTGCTCGCCTTGACCCTGCTCTTTAAACCCGGCGCAACACAGCGGTGACGCGGCCGAGGATGGTGGCGGCGTCGCCGTCGATCGGGGAGTAGGCCGCGTTGGCCGGCATCAGCCAGACGTGCCCGTCACGGCGACGGAACGTCTTCACCGTCGCTTCGCCGTCGAGCATGGCGGCGACGATGTCGCCGTTGTCGGCGGCCGGTTGTTGGCGTACGACGACCCAGTCGCCGTCGGCGATCGCGGCGTCGATCATCGAGTCGCCCCTGACCTGCAACAGGAACAGCTGCCCGTCCCCGACGAGCTGGCGAGGCAGTGGGAAGACGTCCTCGACGACCTGCTCGGCCAGGATTGGTCCGCCCGCGGCGATCCGTCCGACGACCGGGACGTAGGCCGGTGCCGGGCGCGCGTCGCCTTCGCCGGTTTCGTCGTAGATCGGGCGGTCGGTCGGCGGCACCTTCACCTCGACGGCTCGGGGCCGGTTGGGGTCGCGGCGCAGGAAGCCCTTCTTCTCCAGCGCCGACAGCTGATGCGCGACGCTGCTCGTGCTGGTCAGCCCGACCGCTTCGCCGATCTCGCGCATCGACGGCGGATAGCCCCGTCGCTCGACTGAGTCGCGGATCACCTCGAGCACGCGGCGCTGTCGCGGGGTGAGCCCGGCGGCGTCCGGAGGTCCGTCCGGAATCTCGCGCACGGTGCTACCCCGTTGGGACCCCTTGCGGCGGGCGGTTGAGGCGTCGCTGTCAGCAGCCATGGGCCGACGGTAACCGCTGCGGGCGAGGAGTTCAAACATCTGTTCGAACGTGTCGTGATTTTGTCGGCGACGCGTGGTACAACTCAAACATGCGTTCGATCGAACAGGCATTCGATGTCGTCGCTCCGTCCGGAAGCCGTCCGGCCCGGCTCACCCGGCGCGGCCGGCTGGTCGTCGTCCTGGCGATGCTCCTGCTCTTGGTGTTCGCCGGCTTCACCCACGGCCGGGTGTCGAGCCAGGCCGCGGGGCCGAGCCGGCCGTTGCCGACCGTCACCGTGAAGCCCGGCGAGACGCTGTGGCAGATCGCCGCCCGCGTGGCCCCGAGCGCCGACCGTCGTGCCCTCGTCGCCCAGATCGAGCAGCTCAACGGCATCGGCGACGGCCGGGTCATCGTCGGACAGCAGCTGCGCCTGCCGCGCTGAGGGAAAACCGCCCGGCGCGGATGCGCCCCAAAAGGACACGTCGAGAGATCCGGCGTTTCGCTTGCAATCGGCTCGTCCAGCGCTTACGTTCTGGCCCCAACATCTTGTGTTACACCGTTGTAGTTTCTCCACAGGTTGTGCCACAGGATGTCCACAGATCCACAGGCCAAGCCGGTGCGATCCCGGGCGAGAGGGGACATTCGGTGCACTGCCCGTTCTGCCGACACCCCGATTCCCGGGTGGTCGACTCGCGGATGGCCGACGATGGCGCCGCGATCCGCCGCCGCCGGGCCTGCCCCGAGTGCGGCAAGCGCTTCACGACCCTGGAGTCGGCCAGCCTGACCGTGCTCAAGCGCTCCGGCGCCACGGAGCCGTTCAGCCGGGCCAAGGTCGTCGCCGGCGTACGTAAGGCGTGTTCCGGGCGCCCGGTCGACGAGGACGCCCTCGCGGTCCTCGCCCAGCAGGTCGAGGAGTCCGTGCGCGGCGGCGGCGCCGCCGAGATCGCCGCCCATGACATCGGCCTCGCGATCCTTGGGCCGCTTCGTGAGCTGGACGAGGTGGCCTACCTGCGCTTCGCCTCGGTCTACCGGGGGTTCGACACCCTCGACGACTTCGCCGCTGAAATCGAGGAGCTACGCGCCGAACGCCGCGTCGAGATCACCCGGTTCGGCGGCGCGCATGACCCGGCGCCGCCCCCGGTGATTGCGACGTCCGCGCCTTAAGACGCGCGCACGTCAGACCCCCGGGGGCGGCGCCGCCCAAAGCGAAAACATCGAGCATCGGCATGACCTGATTTCGGACCTTTTCCGGGGACGATCCCCGGCCCTGAAAGCGTTGAGTAGTGGTGGAGAGGACCCCCATGACTGAAACGGTGAGCACCGACGGCGGTGCTGTCGGCCGTGCCCCGGCACGGCGCAGCAACGCCCGCGTTGGCCTTCGACTCGAGCGCGTCTACACCCAGCCCGGCGTGCACCCCTATGACGGGGTGACCTGGGAGCGTCGTGACGTCGTCATGACCAACTGGCGCGACGGCTCGATCAACTTCGAGCAGCGCGGCGTCGAGTTCCCGGATTTCTGGTCGGTCAACGCCGCCAACATCGTCACGACGAAGTATTTCCGCGGAGCGGTCGGGTCCCCGCAGCGGGAGTCATCGTTGAAGCAGCTGATCGACCGCGTCGTCCTCACCTACCGCAAGGCCGGCGAGGAGCACGGCTACTTCGCGACTCCGGCCGACGCCGATGTCTTCGAGCACGAGCTCACCCACATGCTGTTGCACCAGGTCTTCA
>Ga0157369_10003008_pt1 | contig 20163 bp, 22 predicted proteins | sample C25metaG_FD_113461 | JGI IMG/M metagenome (GOLD analysis project Ga0157369, IMG submission 113461) | Corn rhizosphere microbial communities from Kellogg Biological Station, Michigan, USA - C2-5 metaG | ecosystem: Host-associated > Plants > Roots > Rhizosphere > Soil | place: USA: Michigan...
CGTGATCGCGGATGTCTCGCTGTTCGACCGCGTCACTATCCCAGGCACCTGGAAAGTCGGCAACCTCGGTAGCGATTACGCCGTGCCGACCGACGCGCTCGCGTACAACGAGAACGTCGTTGGCATCGTCGCGGATCACTGCTCGGCGCCGGTGATCGTCACCGATCCGGCCTTCGTGCCGGCGAATGCGAATGTCGGGTGCGGCCGAGGAGAGCCGAGTGTTCGTTCGGATAACGCCAACGCCATCGCCATGATCGGAAGCATGCCGGAGCATTTTCAAACGCTGGCCGGCATCGGCGATCCGGCGCTCTATGCCGCGCAGGCGCTGCGCGATGTGCTGGAACACGCGGGCATTCGCGTCGCCGGCAAGACCACCGTCAACGCGACGCCGCGAAGCTGGCAGGAACGGATCGCGGTCATCGAATCGCCGCCGCTGTGGCAACTCCTCTCGGTCGTTCTCAAGCCGAGCCAGAACCTCTACGCGGAGATGCTGTTCAAAGGGTTATCGGCGCAACCGGCGTCGTACGAAGCATCGGAAGAGATCGAGCGGCGGTTTCTCACGTCCGAGGTGGGCGTGGCGAACAGCGACTTCCGATTCGTCGATGGATCGGGTCTCTCGCCGGACGATCTCGTCACGCCGCGCGCGATCGTGACGTTGCTTCGCTGGATGAACGACCCGTCGCGGCGCGCGATCTGGTGGATGATGCTGGCCCGTCCCGGCGACGAGGGGACGCTGCGCCGGCGACTGCTGCCGTTCGCGGATCGCATGCGCGGCAAGACCGGAAGCATCAACGGAGTCAATGCCCTTGCCGGCATACTCAACATGCCGGACGGCGGGAACCGCTACTTTTCGATCATCGTCAATCACAACGCCGGCGATTCGTCCGACGCGCTGAAAGCGATCGACGCGATCGTGGGCGAAATCGCGAAGTAGCGCAGCCTGTCATCCTGAATCGCCGGAGCCGAGTAGCGCGAAGCGCGGATCGGCGTAGGACGATAAAGGATCCCCGGCTGATAACCCGGTTGGGTGGTAGCAGCGCTGATGACCCCGCCCTTTCCGGGATACCAGCCGGGGATCCTTCGGCGCGCTTTACCCCTCCGGGGTGCCGCCGCCTCAGGATGACAGATCACACCAGCGTCGAAAAGTCGCGCACCAGGTGGCGCAGCCGCTCGAGGTACTCAGGGTCGTCGGCGATGCGGCGCTTGAGGTCTTCGGCGAAGGGGAGGTCGCGGCGGCGCTCCTCGTCCGTGCCGTTCCACTCCAGAAACTCGATCCATTTCTGCGGGTCGCCGTCGAACATCGACAGAAACATGTGGACGCGCGCGAAGTTCGCTACCAGGGCAGAGAGGTTCGTCGTATCGATCCAGTCGTAGGTTTCCACAGCCATCGCCTGCACAAAAAATCTCCCACTCTAGGAGTGATGGAAATGAGGCGATCCCTACCCATGGCGACAAAAATAAAATTTATTTGTTGACGCCGGCGAGCTCGGCCGTCTGGCCGTTCCACGTTCCGTACGACAGGCAGCGCACGCACGTAAAGGAGTACTGGGCCTCGCCCGTGTCGGGATCCGCCGTCGACTCGATGACCAGCTCCGACTGGCAGCGATAGCAGAGGTTCGCGTCGCCGCGCTCGATGTTCTCGAGGAAGCCTTCGACCTGCTGGCGATGAAACTCCATCTGCCGCGGGCGCTGCGGAATGGTGATGGTCTCTTTGCCGCGCTGGCAGGTCAGGACGATGTGATCGGCGAAGGTGGTCTGCACGAAGCTGCCGGTCATCGTCGCGCCGTGATGTTTCGGACAGGGGATCGGCTGCCCCGCCCAGAACGCCCGCGCCAGATCTCGAAGTTGTTGTACGTCGTTGGCCATGGTTTTCTTGATTCTATCCTGCGAGCCGCGAAGCGGATCGTCAGGATCTCCGTCCCGCTTCAATCTCCCCAAACACGCGCAAAAAGTTTCCGCCGAGGACCTTCTCTACATCACCCTCGGACATGCCGCGCTCCAGCAAGCGCGCCGTCAGCAGCGGAAGGCCAGATGCGGTCTGCAACCCGGTCGGCAGCGCCGGAACGCCGTCGAAGTCGCTGCCGATGCCGACGTGATCGATGCCTGCCACTTCGGCGGCATGGAAAACGTGATCCGCCGCGTCGTCGAGCGTCGCTTGCGGGCAGCCGAGGGTGTTGAACCATTCGAGGTAGAGATCCCAGTCGGTGGCGTCGTTCGGCATCTCCTCGGTGCCGCCTGCCGATTCGCTCTTCACGCGTTTCTGCGAATTGATGATGACCTCGGCCACGCGATCGTTCAGGAAGGCGGAGAAGAAGTTGATCATGCAGACGCCGCCGTTTTTGGCGAGATCGCGCAGCATCGCGTCGGTCATGTTGCGTGGATGGCGGCAGATCGCGCGGCAGGAGGAGTGCGTGGCCACGACCGGCACGCGCGTTGTTTCCAGCGTCGCGTAATAAGCGGCGTCGGAGACGTGCGAGATGTCGACGATCATGCCGAGGTGGTTCATGGTGCGCACGACGTCGCGTCCGAAATCGGTGAGGCCGTTGTGGCGGCCGGCGTCGCCCGAGGAGTCGCACCAGTTGTTCGTGTTGACGTGCGTGAGGGTGAGGTAGCGCGCACCGAGCGAGTAGAAATCGCGCAGGATCGACAGCGAGTCTTCGATGGCGTGGCCGCCTTCGACGCCGATCAGGATGGCCGCCTTGCCATCCGCCTTGGCCTGGCGGATGCCGGCCGAATCGTTGCAGAACGTGAGGACGTCTGAATTGCGGCGCACCTCGTCATGAATGAGATCGATGACGCGATACGCGAATCGCGCCGCGCCTCGGCCGGCGTAGAACGGCGGCACGTACGCGGCGAAAAACGACGCGGTGATGCCGCCCTCGCGCATCGATTTCAGATCGAGCTGCGCCTCCGGATCGTGCTCCCCGAGGTGCAGGTTGTGGCGGAGCAGGCGGTAGGGCGTGTCGCAGTGGCCGTCCACGATGATGGCGCGCGTGTGGACGGCAGGGGCGGCGGCGAGCGCCGGCTCATTCGTTGTTGAAGTACTCATCGACTCGATCGATCTCTCTCACCAACTCCCCGACATCGTCGAAGAGAAACTCCGCCTTCGTCAACAGCTCGCGTTCGAAACCGCCCGACAGGACTGCCGCGATCGCCAGCGAGGCGCGATGCGAAGCGAGAATGTCGTAGGGCGTGTCGCCGACGGTGAGCGTGTTGCTTGCCTCGGTGCCGAGCTTTTCGAGCGCCGCCTGAAAAATCTCCGGCGACGGCTTGGAAAGATCGGCATCGCTCTTCGACGTCGAGCCTTCCACAAGCTCGCCGACGCCGAGAAGCGCCGTATAGTACTTCACCTCATCCTGGTTGGAAGACGATCCGAGCGCGAGCTTGATGCCGCGTCCGTGCAGCGTTTCGAAGAGCTCGCGGATCCGCGGAAACGGCTTGACGTTCGGCAGGTATTTGTCCTTGTAAAGCTTCGTCCGATACTTCTTCAGCTCCTCGCCGAACTTGCGCATCTCGCGCGCGTTGAGCAAATCGGGAACGAGCAGATCGCCCCCTTTCCCGATCTGATTGCGGATGACGTCCCACTCGAAGTGCTTGCCGAAATGTTCGAACGCGTCGATCCAGCAGCGAGCATGAATGTCGTTGGAGTCGACGAGAGTTCCGTCGACGTCGAAGATGATCGCCTTGAGTTTCACGAGGATGGGGAAGAGCAAGATCGGTGCAGCTTTGTAGGGAGTGGGGCGTAGGGTGTGGGAAGTGGGAACCACGTCGCTGTTGCTCCCACTCCCCACGCCCAACTCCCCACTCCCATAAACTACAAGTAATGAACCTCTCCCGGCAGATCGCGTGGCGATACTTGCGGCGTCCTACGGACCGCCTCGTGTCGGCGGTTGGATTCGTGTCCGTGCTTGGATTGGTCATCGGCGTGATGGCGTTGGTGATCTCGATGGCGCTGATGACCGGGTATCGCGGCGACCTGCAGCGAAAACTGCTTGGCGGGAATGCGGAGGTCTTCGTCTACTCGGTCGGCGGTCCGATCGAAAACACGGAGCAACTCGTGGGCGTCGTGCGGGCGACGCCGGGGGTGGCCGAGGCTGCGCCGGTGCTGTTCAAGAGCGCGCTGGTGACGACGGAGCGGAGCTCGACCGGCACCGAGACGATGCTCAAAGGCCTCGAGCCGTCGCGCGCGGCGGAGTCGCAGATGCTGGCGAAGATCATCGGGCCGCGTCACGCGTTCAACACCGCGGAAGGGGAGCGCGGCGTCGCGGTCGGACGTTATCTGGCCACGAAACTCGGCGTGACGACGGGACAGTCGATCAGCATCACCGTTCCGGTCGAAGATAGCGGCAGCTTCCTGCCACGCAGCGCGTCGTTCGTGGTTACGAATGTTTTCGACACCGGCTTCTACGAATTCGACGCGCGCTGGCTCTTCATCGATCTGCACGAAGCGGAGTCGCTACTCAACGCGCCGGGCGCGGCGAACCTGCTCGAAGTGAAGCTCGTCCCTGGCGCGGACCTCGATGCTGTCTCGCGCGCCATCGATGCGCGCACCGATCATCGCTACGCGGTCAGCGACTGGCGCGACATGAACCGGCAACTCTTCTCCATGCTAAAGATCCAGCAGCTGGTGCTGTTCATCGTCATCGGCCTGATCGTGTTCGTCTCGACGTTCAACATCGTCTCCACGCTGATCATGACGGTGCACGAGAAGCGGAAGGAGATCGGGATTCTGTCGTCGATGGGCGCGGAGTCGGGCACGGTGAGCCGCATTTTCGTCTGGTACGGCACGATGGTCGGCATCCTCGGCACGGCCACCGGCATGCTCCTCGGCATGGTGATCTGCTGGGTGATCACACGCTATCACCTGGTGTCGTTCCCGCCGGAAATCGCGCAGGTGTACTTCGTGTCGTCGATTCCGTTCGTCACGCGGCCGATCGATCTGACGATCATCGCGGCGTTCTCGCTGGCCGTCTCGTTCGGCGCGACGATCCTGCCGTCGCTGCGGGCAGCGCGATTGAATCCGGTCGAGGCGCTGCGGCACGAGTGATGTGGCACAGACACTCTTGTCTGTGCTTGTGAAGCTACGTAACTTGCGAGTTTGCCGCGAGCCTCCCAGCCGCACAGACAAGAGTGTCTGTGCCACACCAGCCCGTATAATCGCGCCCCAATGCCCGCACGCCTCATTCTCGAAGATGGAACCGTTTACGACGGCGAGGCCTTTGGCGCCTCCGCCAACTCGATCGGCGAGGTGGTTTTCAATACTTCGCTGACCGGATACCAGGAGATCGCCACCGATCCTTCCTATCGATTTCAGATCGTGGTGATGACGTATCCCCACATCGGAAATTACGGGATCGAGAAAGCGGTCGCGCAGAACGAGCAGGCGCAGGTGGCCGGCTTCGTGGTGCGCGACGCGATCGCGGAGCCGTCGAACGCGCTGTCGGAGATGCCGCTGGCGGATTACTTCTCGCAGAACGGCATCTCCGCGATTCAGGGCGTCGACACCCGCGCGCTGACGCGCCACATCCGCAACCTCGGCGCGATGCGCGGCATGATCACGAGCGAGAACGAGCGTAGCGTCGAATCGATCGTCGAAGAAATCCGCCGCGCGCCCTCGATGAGCGGACTCGATCTCGTGCAGCGCGTGACGGCGCTTCGCCCGTACACGTTCGACGAGCCGCCGGAGCATCCGAAAAAACGGATCGCGCTCTACGACTTCGGCGTCAAACGCGACATCCTTCGCCAGCTTTCGCAGCAAGGTTGCGAAGTCACCGTCTATCCCGCAACGACGCACGCAGACGAAATCCTGGCGCAGCGTTTCGACGGCGTGATGCTTTCGAACGGGCCGGGCGATCCCGAGCCGGTGACGTACGCGCAGGAGAACATCCGCCATCTCATCGGCAAGGTTCCGATCTTCGGCATCTGCCTCGGCCATCAACTTCTCGGCCTGGCGCTCGGCGGCCGCACGTACAAGCTGAAGTTCGGACATCGCGGCGGCAATCATCCGGTCAAGGATTTGCGCACGGGACGCGTGGAGATCACGGCGCAGAATCACGGTTTCGCGGTCGATCCCGATTCGCTGAACGCGAATGAAGTGGAGCACACGCACATCAATCTCAACGACCAGACGCTGGAAGGTTTCCGGCACAAGAGCGAGCCGGTGCTGGCCGTGCAGTATCACCCCGAGGCCGCGCCGGGGCCGCATGACTCGTTCCATCTGTTCGGCGAGTTCATGAACATGATCGACGAGTGGAAGTGATGCTCGCGTTTCTCCTTGCATTGCTTTCGGTCGCGGTCCCGCCGAAACCGGCCACGTACGTGACGGACAAGAGCGGCGTGCTCGACGCGGCGAAAGTTCACGCGGTCAACGAGAAGCTGGCGCAGTTCGAGCGCGACACGTCGAATCAGATTTTGGTCTACGTCGATCGAAGCCTTCCCACGGATTCGACGATCGAACAGTTCGCGAACGACGCGATGCACACGTGGGGCGTCGGCCAGAAGGGGAAGGACAACGGAGCCGTTCTTTTCCTCTTCACCGGCGATCGCAAGATGCGCATCGAAGTCGGTTACGGCCTCGAAGGCGTGCTGACCGATGCGAAGTCGAAGGAGATCACGAGCACGATCATCAAACCGCGCCTGCGCGCCGCTGACTATGACGGCGCGGTGGAGCAGGGCGTCGACGCGATGCTGGCGGTAGTTCGCGGCGAAGGGTTGAAGGGAACGGGTCGGACCGTGCACGAAGCGAAGCGCGTGCGGCTCGGCAGCGGGTTCGTGAAATTCATTCCGTTCATCTTCATCCTGTTGATCGGTCTCATCATCGCGATCGCAAGGGCGGCGCGGAAGGCCGGACCGCGAACGAGCGGTTGGACGCCGTCGACGGGCAGCGATTCATCGTTGTGGACGTCTTCCTCATCATCCTCATCGGATTCGTTCTCCGACTCGTCGTCATCCTCGGATTCGAGCTTCGACGGAGGCGGCGGCGATTCCGGCGGCGGCGGCGCGAGCGACTCTTGGTGAAAGGCGTTTCACCACAAAGGCACAGCGCGGCATAGCCGCAACCAAAATCTTTCCGGTCGAGAGTCCCTCTCCCCGAGTTTCTTCCGGGGAGAGGGAGACACGCAGCGAAGCGGAGTGCGGGTGAGAGGCGGCGCCTGAAACCGCAGGTCGCGCAAGCTCCGCCCCCTCATCCGCCTTCGGCACCTTCTCCCCCGACAAAAAGACGCCGGGGGAGAAGGACTCTCGATGGAACAAACGCGCGAGAACCGTCAAAGAAAATCTTCGCGGCGCGCGCAGAATCTAATGGGTTAGTAGTACAAAGGACACGAAGAAAGGCGCTACGCGTTCATCTACGCGGGGCTGATCGCATCCGCGTCGCGGCGACCCGATTGCAGGCGCGAGATCCACTGGAGCACGTTGGCCATGTCGGCCTCGGCTTCCATGCGCTGACGGACCTCGTTGTCGGCCTCGTCGATTGTGCGCTCGAGAACTGCGTCCACTAACTCGCTCATCTCTCGACGGCACGTGGAGCAATCGTCATGCCGGACGAAATCAGTCGAGGGCGATGATGCCGTCACGCCAGAGCTTGTAGAAAATCAGCATCGCGTCCGGCTCGCGGATTGGGCTGATCTTGATGAGCGAGCCGAGGTCCCACTGGCCGTTGATGCGCGAGAGCATGAAGCCCTCGTTCGGCGTGAAATTCATTTGCGTGATTTCGTCCAACGGTTTGGCGACGCGCGGCACTTTCGAATCGTGTAATCCCTGCCCGCGAAGATCGGAGAGGATCGCCGACTCGGCACCTTTGATCGCGCTGCGGACTCGCTGATGATTCGGATCGAGGTTCTCGGCCGCCTTCAGCAGCCGCTGCGCTTTCTCGTACTCGCGTCCGCGCAGCGACTGTTGCGCGCGCGCGATCAGCGAGACGATCTCGTCGTCTTCCGTGAAGTCGTCGACCGTCGCCGGCTCCTCGTCCGGTTTCGGCGTCGGAAGCACGACCAGCGTTGGATCGGTCAGTTTTACGTAGCCTTCGCGCGTGAGGTGATAGACCGCCGAGGAAACGTTGAAGGACGACGACCGGCTTTCCAGCACCAGCTCCGCGAGCGAACGCTTGCCGTCGATGGCATTGACCACGGTGCGTTGCGCATCGTCTTCGAGCTCTTCCGGCGGAAGCTCTTTCACGATCGACGGCACCAGTCCCTCGTGTCCGATGAGCGTGTGGATGCGGTTCCACTCGTCGACGCGGCGCGTCCCTTCCATGATCAGGCCGGTGACGTCGACCTGCAGCGGGATCATCTCCATCTGCGGCAGCTCGTCGTCGATGAACTGGAAGTCGCCTTCGTTCCAGAGAAAGATGTCGTAGATCTCTTCCTCTGCTTTCAACCGCATCAGCCGCTGCAGATCCTCCTCGGTGATGACGTCGATCATCACCAGAATTTTTCCGAGGAGGATGCGCGACTGCGCCTGCACTTCCATCGCCTTCATCAGCTCCGGCTCGGTGATGTAGCCGTGGCTCATGAGGAACTGGCCGAGGTATTCGCGCGGATCGTTCGATGCGGAGGAGATCACGCGGCCGTTGCGGAAGAAGATCTTCTTCTCCGTCCCCTTGTTGCGGACGCAGAGCGTGCCGGTTTTCTGCCCGAGGCTGAGCCACTGGAGCAGATCGCCGGGAAGCATCGTTTTGAGATTGCCGCTGACGCTCATGGTTGGAAGGGTGCCGAAAAAGGGGGTGAATTATACGGGCCGCCCGATTGCGCCCGCTATGATTGCGTTGAATGGCCGACGAGAAACTTTTTTTCGACGCGGACGATCTCCACACGCGCAAGTTCGATGCCGCAAACGACCTCGGCGAGCCGGGGCGATTCCCTTTCACGCGCGGCCCGCAGCGCTCGATGTACCAGGGGAAGTTGTGGACGATGCGCCAGTACGCTGGTTTCTCGACCGCTGCGGAGTCGAACAAGCGCTATCGCTATCTGCTCGAACGCGGGACGACAGGCCTCTCGGTTGCCTTCGATCTTCCGACGCAGATCGGGATGGATTCCGATGATCCTCGGGCGCGCGGCGAGGTCGGCAACGTTGGCGTGGCCATCGATTCGATCGAGGACATGGAAGTGCTGTTGGACAGCATCCCGCTCGATCGCGTTTCGATCTCGATGACCATCAACGCGCCGGCGTCGATCCTGCTGGCGCTGCTGCTGGTCGTCGCGGAGCGGCGCGGCATCGAATGGACGAAGCTCTCCGGCACGATCCAGAACGACATCCTCAAGGAGTACGCGGCGCGCGGGACGTACATCTTCCCGCCCGCGCCGTCGCTGCGCATCGTGACCGACATCTTCGAGTTCTGCGCGAAGGAAGTGCCGCGCTGGAACACGATCTCGGTCTCCGGCTACCACATCCGCGAGGCCGGCTCGACGGCGGTGCAGGAGGTGGCGTTCACACTCGCGAACGGTTTGCAGTACGTGCAGGCGGCGGTGGAGCGCGGACTCGACGTCGATGCGTTTGCGCCTCGGATTTCGTTCTTCTTCAACGCGCATAACGATTTTCTGGAAGAGGTGGCGAAGTTCCGCGCGGCGCGCAAGCTGTGGGCGCAGTTGATGCGCGAACGCTACGCGCCGAAGGACCCGAAGTCGCTGGCGCTGCGGTTCCATGCGCAAACGGCCGGCTCGACGCTCACCGCGCAGCAGCCGGAGAACAACGTCGTTCGCGTGGCGTACCAGGCGATGGCGGCGGTGCTGGGCGGCTGCCAGTCGCTGCACACGAATTCGCGCGACGAGGCGCTGGCGCTGCCGACCGAGGAGTCGGCCAAGATCGCGCTGCGCACGCAGCAGGTGCTGGCGCACGAGACCGGAGTGCCGCGCTACGCCGATCCGCTGGCCGGTTCCTACGAGATCGAGTCGCTGACGCTGGACATCGAGCGCGAAGCGCGCGCGCTGATCGAGCGCATCGACGCGATGGGCGGCGCGCGCGAGGCGATCGAATCGGGATTCGTGCAACACGAGATCGGCGAGTCGGCCTACCTCGCGCAGCGCGCGCTGGAGGAGAAGCGGGACATCGTCGTCGGCGTCAACGATTTCGTCGACGACTCCTCGGCCACATTGCCGATCATGTCGATCGATGAGTCGGTCGAACGCGATCAGATAGCGCGTCTGCGCGCGTTCCGCTCGCAACGCACGGGCGACGTCCCTAGGGCACTGGCATCACTCGATGCCGCCGCCTGCGAGAATCGCAACCTGATGCCGCTGATCGTCAAGTGCGTTCGCCAGGAGTGCACGGTGGGGGAGATCGTCTCGAAGTTGAAGGAGACGTTCGGCGAGCATAAAGACCAGGGCTTCTAAGCCGCCGTAAGTGCGTCACGGTCGGCGCTTGCGCGTCGGAACAGCAGCGCCGATCCGATAAAGAGTGCGGCGTAAATCGCATTCGCTCCAAACGCACCAGCCACGGTCGGGGCAAACAGCATCGGGAAGGAGACGTGCCGCAGGTGTCTCATCTCGACGGGCCAGACGAACAGCGCAATGACAGGGACCGTCATTTGCGCAATGGCCATTGCCGCCATCACGTACATCATGCCGCGCGGTTTCAAACGCGCAATCGCGGCGCCGATCAGTCCGATCAAAATTACGGCCCAATAAAACGGCTTGGTGGGTACGTCGTCAAATTCGCCAAAAATGCCGACCGCGAAATTCGCCCAGTTCATTGCGAATGCCGAAATGACCGCAACGCCGACCGCCAATCGATACGTCTTATTGTTCATTCTCCTGGCGACGAGCTCATACCCAAGAGCAGCACTGAACACGAGGGCGCCGGCAAAAACGAATGAGTACCAGCGCCAGTTCCAGTCAGCGACGTAAAGGCTTCCAAAGATCGGGAACAACATGATGATCGCTGTCAGAATCAGGGGACGGACAATGTATTTGGGCATGATGAGAGCCTCTCTAAGAATTCCGATGAATGTCTCAACAAATATCCAGAGCGCGAAGCCGAACAATCCTTTTCCTTCGTCTGTGCGCTCGCGGAGAAGATCGTTGAAGGTTTGCTCCATCGGTTCTCCAAAGCGCTCGCGGTATTGCTTCGGATAGAGACGAAGCAGCGTCGCGTACCAGTTTCGAAGCCGTCGGATCGACTGTTTATGAGCCATACGCAATCCCCGGCTGACGCGATTTTCGTTTGGCGACGGCGATGACCTCGCGGTACCTCTGCAACTCCGCCTCGAGCGCTTTTTGTCCGAGGGCGGTGACCTTGTAATAGACGCGCCGCTCGTCGTCCATTTCCGGGTCGATCTTCTTGTCGCTCTCGCGGATCAGCCCGGCCTCGATCATGCGCCCGAGCGAGCCGTAAAGCGTCCCCGGCCCCATCTTCACTTTCCCCTGCGAGTCGGACTCCACCATCTTCATGATCCCGTAGCCGTGCCGCTCCTGCGCGGAGAGCGCGAGGAGGATATGCAGCACCGCCGGAGTGAGGGGTGCGTTGGTGGTGTCCTTTGCCATGACAGGTAATATATATCCGCGACGGATATATTACAAGGGTTAACTTTGAGCCGGGATCTGCATGGGATCGCTGGCCCGCGTCTGGTACGCTGCGTCGGCGGCAAACGTTCATGGGATGCTACACACGCTAATCGGGATCATCTTCGCTGGCCTCGGTGCTGGCGTTCTCGCGTGGTCGGTTTGGAACCTGATCAAGACGGCTGCCAGCCGGAACTGGATGACCACCCAAGGCGTGATCGTCGCTTCAGATCTGCGGCGATCGCGGGATTCGGAGGGCGGGTTCCTATATCGACCTGAGGTCTCGTATCGGTACACGGTCGATGGTTCGGAACTCGTGTCGGCGCGAACGAGATTTGGCGACCGAATGAGTCTCAGTTGGTCAGGTCCGGCGCTCAAACTCGTTCGACGGTATGCGGTTGGAGCGACAGTAATCGTGCACTACGATCCCGATGATCCTGGCGAGGCAGTGCTCGAGCCGGGCGTGACGGGCTACATTCTCTCCGGCCTGTTCTTCGGGTTCGTATTTGCGCTGATCGGAACCCTCTCCATCGTTAACGGCGCCTGATTGCCGCGTCGCGGCTTGCAGAAGGTAGCGAGGGGTGAGAGCGAAGCGAACACCCCTCGAATGAGGAGTGGTCCTAAGGTTTGTGCCGCGTCAGCGGCACTGGAAAGATGTAGCGCTCCATCTGGTGCCGCTGACGCGGCACAAACTCCCTGGGCGCGTTCGTGTTCGAGGGGTGTTCGCTCCGCTCTCACCCCTCGCTACCCTCTTGATGCCGCTCCGCGGCTTTTGATCCGCAGATACAGCACTTTCGACACGATGCGATAGTCTTAGCCATATTGGGGTTGGTCAGACCAGGCCAATGAGCAACCAGATCGACATATATGAGGTGGAGTCGCAACTTTCCAAACTCGTCGAACGAGCCGAGGCGGGGGAGGAGATCATCATCGTTCGCCGCGGGCGTCCCGCGGTGAAGCTGGTTCCGCTTCGGTCGCATGTCGTCGATCGCAAGCCGGGACGCATGCGTGGCCGCATCCGTATCGGCGCGGACTTCGACTCGCCTCTCACAAGTGTTCGATAAAGCCGTAGAGCACTGCCGCAAGCAACAGCGCCACCGCTCCCTCCACATACCAGCGAACCTTCCAGGAGCGCCAGAACGAGAACCCTGCCACAGCAAAGAGAGCGGCCAGCGGAACTAGATAAATAACGGCGAAGAGAATGACGTACGCTCCCGAATCGACGTTGTGACCATACGTGCGAACGGCATCTTCAGCATCTTGATGAGCGATGCGAAAGCACCACGCTATCGCTGCGACCGCGAGGGCAGCGAGCACCCAGTTCAGTCCGGCGAGCCACCGCCAGGCTTGAGTCTCGTGTTTCATCGCCACACCGCCGCGATTACTCCAACCCCACCTTCGCTCGCACCTTCACTTCCAGCGCGTTCATCTCGCCGTCATCGGTTTCGTGGTCGTAGCCGAGGGCGTGCAAAACACCGTGGAGGATGAGGTAGCGAACTTCGGTGGCAAGGGAGTGTTTCTGATCGGTCGCCTGGCGGCGGGCTTGATCGATGGAGATCACGATGTCGCCGAGGGGGCGGCCTTTGGCGTTGGGGTCGGCGTCGGAGTCGTCGGCGGGGAAGGTGAGGACGTCGGTGGTCTTGTTCTTTTTGCGGAACTTGCGGTTGAGATTGCGCATCGCTTCGTCGTCGACGATGGCGATGGAGACTTCGTGGATATCGTCGTCGACGCAAAGGGCGATCAGGGCGCGGCGGACGAATTCGGCGATCTCGCGGCGGCTGAAGCGGGGGACGGCGGGGCCGGTGACTTCGACGTTCGTCAAACGTTGTCCTGCTTTTCGCGTTCTTTGTCGGCGCGGTCGTAGGCCATGACGATTCGCTGCACGACCGGGTGGCGGACGACGTCGCGATCGGAGAAGTCGAAGAATTTGATGCGGTCGATGCCGCCGAGGATCTGGCGGACCACGCGCAGGCCCGACTTGCTGCCGGTGGGGAGATCGACCTGCGTCACGTCGCCGGTGACGACCGCTTTCGCGCCGAAGCCGAGGCGGGTCAGGAACATCTTCATCTGCTCGGGCGTGGTGTTCTGCGCTTCGTCGAGGATGATGAAGGCGTCGTTGAGCGTGCGGCCGCGCATGAAGGCCAGCGGCGCGATCTCGATGACGCTGCGCTCCATCAGCTTCTCCACTTTCTCGAAGCCGATGATGTCGTAGAGCGAATCGTAGAGCGGACGCAGGTACGGATTCACTTTCTCGGCGATGTCGCCGGGGAGGAAGCCGAGGCGCTCGCCCGCTTCGACGGCGGGGCGGCAGAGGACGATGCGCTTCACCGACTTGTCGGCCAGCGCGCCGGCGGCGGCGGCGACCGCGAGGAAGGTCTTGCCGGTTCCGGCGGGGCCGATGCCGAAGGTGATGTCGTTGTCCTGGATCGACTGCAGGTACATCTTCTGGGCGACGTTGCGCGGCGTCACGACGCGGCGCACCGAGGCCTGCACGGCATCGTCGGTGAAAAAGTCGACGATGCTGGCCTCGGGGCGATCCCGAAGAACGCGCATGCCGGTGTGGATGTCGGAGCGCTTGAGCGGATAACCCTGCTCGATCAGCTCCTGCATCTGCGCGAGCAGTTTCTCGACCGGCGCGACGTTGTCGGGATCACCGGTGACGAAGATTTCGCCGCCGCGCGAGGAGATCTTGACCTTGAACTCGTCCTCGAGCATGCGCAGGTTTTCGTCGTGATTGCCGAAGAGAGTATGTGTTCCTTCGTCGTCTAATGTCAGTTCCATTCAGATCCTTTTATCCGCAGATTACGCAGATGGGACGGATTAATACCGCGCCATATCCGGCTCGATCTCTCTCGCCCAGCGGTCGATGCCGCCGGCGAGCGAGAGCGCGTCGAATCCTTGTTGCGACAGCCATTGGCCGGCCATCATCGAACGCATTCCGCTGTGGCAGTAGAGAACGACGGCGCGGTCGCGCGGGAGCTCCTGCAAGCGCTGTGGCAGCGTGTTCATCGGGATCAGCGTGGAGCCGTCGATCGAGCAGATGGCCGCTTCCCCTTCTTGGCGGACGTCGATGAGGGAAGGCGGATTGTCGCCGGCCAGGAGTTGCTGCAGTTCGGTGGGAGTGATTTCGCGAATGCTCATGATGTGAACAAGGTAATCCAGACTTCGCCGTATTCAGCGCGGCGCAACGCTTTCAAATTTTTTGTTTCGATCGTGAATGGCTCGCTGCGGCGTTGATGCTCGATGGCAACGAGCGCATCGTCGCTGAGAATGCCGGCGCTGTCGATGGCGGCGAGCAGGTCGTCGTAGCGGCCGAATGAGTATGGCGGATCGGCGTAGATGACATCGAAGAACCGGCCACGCAGACGCGGGATTTCCGCGAAGACGTCGCCGGCGATGGCGGTGACCGGCGCGTCCCACTCCTCGGCCAGTTGTTTGATCGTGGCGACGCTCTTTCGATCGTGCTCGATGGCGGTGGCCGAGGCCGCGCCGCGCGAGATGGCTTCGAAGGAGAAGACGCCGCTGCCGGCGAAGAGATCGAGGAAGTTCGCGCCGTCGATGCGGCCCCCGGCGATGTTAAAGAACGCCATGCGCGCGCGTTCCGAGGTCGGGCGCGTCTCGCGGGGCGGGACGGGAACACGGCGCCCGCGCAACGTGCCGGTGGTGACGCGCAGTGTGTTCAGCGGCTGGCCGCTCCCGGCGTTCCGATGAAGTAGTTGTAGAGGTCTTTGACGTCGACGTAGATGACGGTGGCCTGGCTGAGGCAGCGCAGCTCGACGAGTTTGTCGTTCACGACGCGCACGACTTTGTAGATTTTCTTGTCGTCGCCGACGAGCTGGTCGCCGACTTTGGGCATGTAGCCGGCCACGGTGTTGGTGACGGCGCGGTCCTGGTAGATGACGCGCAGCAGATCCTGCAGCGGGAGGATCTGGTCGGACAGCGTCTTCGGCATGGTGGCCATCGGATCGAACTGGCGCTCTACGAAATTCATGTTCGCGTCGTACGCGCGCAGCAGCGAACGTCGCGTGTCGCGCGGCTTGCTCAATTCGGAATCGTGCACGGTTGCCAGCGCGGCCGCCGAGATCGAATGCGTGTAGTTGTGGAGCGCGTCGTCCGGGATGATGACTTTCTTTCGGATCGTGCCGCCGGCGCCGCGCATTTCCACGACTACGAGACCGCCTTCGAAGATCGATAGCCGCTGATAGAGGTCCGCGGTCGTGACGTTGTAATCGACGAGCGGATGCGGAAGGCGTCCATCGATCCGCTGCGGTCCGATCGCTTGCCGCGCGCCGGCCAGTTCGGGGATGTCGAATTTGGCGAGCTTTTTCCGCTCGCGCTCCGGCAGCGGAATGGCGATGGCGCCGCCGAGCGGCGCGGCTTCGACCTGGGTGATGTCGTGCGTCGGAGTGGGCGGCGGAGCGGACAGCGGCGATTGGGACTGGGCCGTTGCGAGGAGGAGTGCTGCGAGTATCGGCAGTTGCGGCATGTCGGTTAGGAGTGGCCAGTGGTCAGGGGCCAGTGGTCAGGACGTTCAATCTTAACTGCCGTCCTCCTGACCACTGACCACTGGCCCCTGACCACTCTGCTGACCACTCGAATCAAGGTACTTGATCGCCATCTCGCGCGCAAACGTCCTCGCTTCCGTTTGCGCGATTTCGCCGGTGAAGACGGCTTCGCGCGTCCGCTCCAGCGCCTTCGCCACGTGCGGCCCGAGGGGGACTTCGAGATCGTTGCCGCGCAGGGGGAGTTTGAACGACTGAAACTCCTGGAACCTCGTCACGTTGTCCGACTCCTCGGGCACCTCCGCCGCGACGATGCTCAACATCTCCGGCGAAGCATGTTTGAAGAGCCGAAAGCGCTGATGATCGGACGTCGACTCCGAAAGCGCGTCGGTGAAGCGCGGCAATTCGTTCGCGAGCTGGACGACGTTGCGGGCCCGCTTCAGCGAAAAGCCGGAGCCTTCCAGATCGACCGGCGACGCATCGCCGTGCAGCAGCGCAGCGGTGTACATCACCTGCTTGTCGAGCGTCGTGCCGGCCAGCGCGCGCGCGGTTCGCTGCAGGCGCGGCTCGAGATCGCCATCGTACGGACGTTTTCCGAAGAGCACTTCGAGCACGCCGGCGGCGCTCAATGCGGCGATGGCGTTCGGAGCCGATTCCTCCTCGAACGCGAGAAACAGCTCGCGCCAGATTCGTTCGCGGGCGATCGACGCCAGCGCGCCGTCGGCCACTGCGCGATCGAGCAAACGCGCGGTATGCGCTTCGAGCGAAAAGCCGAGGCGAGTGGCGAGGCGGACGGCGCGAAAGATGCGCGTCGGATCGTCGAGAAAACTCTGATCGTGCAGCACGCGAACGGCCATCGCCGCCAGGTCGCGTTCGCCGCCGGACGGATCGTGGATCTCGCCGGTGGTGAGGTCCATGGCCATGGCGTTGATCGAAAAATCGCGGCGGAGGAGATCGTCCTTGAGCCGGCCCGCGGTGACGGTGGGCATCGCGCCGGGCGAGCGGTAGCGCTCCTTGCGAGCCGTGGCGATGTCGATCTCCGGCAGCCCATCCGCGGTGATTTTGTACGTGAGGAACTGCGGGAAGGAGCGCAGGCGGCCGTTGATCCTCTTGGCGATGGCGCGCGCCAGCGTCGAGGCGCCATCTTCGAGCGTGAGGTCGATGTCGACGACGTCGTGCCTGCCGAGGAGGACGTCGCGCACGGGACCGCCGACGAGGAAGGGGCGCAGCGCCTTTTCGGCGGCGACTTCGCGGACGATTTCGAGGCCGCGCTTCTGCGCGTTGGGAAGGTTTTCGAGACGGATCATTGAATGATGGACTTGTACAGTTCGATCAGCGCCCGGGCGCGGTGCCGCGGCCTGAATTTCGAAGCAGTCTGTTGGGCTGCGATCCGCTTGCTGTGACGGAACTCCGGCTTAAACAGGGCGGCTAGTATCGCATGAGTCCACTCGTTCGGATCGCCCGGCGGAACGAGCACGCCGGTGCGCCCTTTTTCGAGCCGCTGCACGTTGATGGCGGTGCGCGAGGCGATGACCGCCGTTTCCGCGGCGACCGCCTCGGCGACGAAGCCGTCGAAGTCGTTCTCGCTCATGGCCGGATCGGCCCAGACGTCTACGCTGCGTAGATCGTCCGGTGACGGCGCGGTGTCGAACAGTAGCCAATCGACGTCGTCGCGGTATCGCTGAATGCGCGCCGCGGTCTGCTCGATGATGTTGCGCAGTTGCGGCCGCGCGAAGGTGCCGACGGTCGGTTTGCCGAGCGGCCGTGCCTCTCCGCCGAAGTAAATCTCGTCGACAGCCTCGGGGATGAATGAATCCGTGCTGTTCTTCAACGGCGTGATGACGCGTTCCGGCTGCGCCGTCCTGCGAAATCGCCGGCGTTTCGGCCGGACGTTGCTGACATACGGCAGTTTCCAATCGACGCGCACGTCGTCCGGGGCGTAGACGTGGATGAGATCCGCGCCGTTCGCTGAACCGATGCGGACGTCGTGTTCCGCCGACAGCGACGCGAAATCGATCCGGTGCGACTTGCGCTCGTACTCGGAAGCGCCGGGAAGAAGGAACTGCGCGATGATCACAGGTGGACCTTAGCGTAGTGCGGGCGTCCCCGCCTGCATCCGCCGCGGCGTCTCGCCCGGCGGTGGTTTCTGGATTCAATTGCCGGACGCGTTGATTCACGGAAACCCCCGTCGGGCGAGACGCCACGACGAATGCAGGCGAGACGCCTGCTCTACGCTCCTATGTCATCCTTCGCGCGCTTCGCATGGTCCTCATCCTCTACCTCCTCACCGCCGCCGTGATCCTCGGCATCGTGCACGTGTACGTCACGCCGCTCACGCGATGGGCGGCGCTGGCGTTGCTGCTGCTTCCGCTCGTTTTCACGGGACGAGCGCTGCTCACGGGACGCGTCTATGCGCCGGTGGAGATGGCGTACATGACGGAGCCGCTGAATGCGTGCCGAACCGAAATCGGCGCGCCGCTGCCGCAGAACGGAACGCTGTCGGACATCACGTTTCAGATGATCCCGTGGCGGCAGGCGTTGCGGCAGGCGGTGATTGCGCGCGAATGGCCGCTGTGGAATCGCTTCGAGGGATGCGGCGACGTTCTCGCGGGCGCGGCGCAGGCAGCGCCATTCAGTCCCTTCACGTTGATCGCGCTGCTGCTTCCGGTTGCAGCGAGCTTCGGCTTCACGGCGTCGATCGCGTTCTTCATCGCCGCGATCGGGGCGTTCCTGCTGGCCCGCGATTTCGAATGCAGCGAACTGGCCTCGCTGATCGCGGCGGCGGTTTTCACCTTCTCCGCGCCGATGGCGTTGCAGATCCTCTGGCCGCTCGGATTTGCGTGGGCGTTTCTGCCGCTCGTGCTGCTGGCGGCGCGGCGCGTCGTGATCGCGCCATCGCTTCGATCGGCATCGATGCTGACGGTCGTTCTCGCGCTCGAAGTCCTGGCCGGACATCCGGAGACGTTGCTTCACGTCACGTTTCTCGGCGGAATCTACGGCCCGTACGAACTGCTGCGTCCGGGACGCAAGCGCCGAGGACGGGCGATCGCGTTCGCCGTCGCCGCGGGCATCGTGGCGCTGATGCTCACTGCGATTGCACTGCTCCCGTTTCTCGAAGCAAGTCCGCAGACGGGCGAGCATTTCGTACGCGCGGAGTTTTTCGCCAAAGGCCCGTTGCGCATCCCCTTCGGCCGTCCATCCGCGGCGCTCATCTCCGACCTTCTTCCGTTCGCACGGCAGTCGTTCCGACACTTCCTGCTGGCGCATGCCGACGCGGGGAGCATCGCGCTGGCGCTGGCGATTTTCGCGTTGTGGCGATCGCGCGCCCGCGAGCGATGGTTCTTCGCGATCCTCGGCGTCATCTGCCTGCTGGCGAGCGCCGAGGTGTGGCCGGTCGCGCAGTTTCTCCATCGGCTTCCGCTGCTCAAACTGGCGATGAATGATCGCCTCGCGTCGGCAGTCCCGCTCTGCCTCGGCATTCTGGCTGCGTTCGCGATCGATGCGATTTCCGATCGCGCCGGCGCGGTCATGGTGGGACTGTTGATTTTGCTCGCCGCCGGTGCCTCGGGGATGCGATCCGGATCGATCGACGTCCCTCGATTCGTCGCCGAGATCGCGCCGCTGGCGATTGTCGCGGTGATCGTGCTGTTCATGCGAAACCGCTCGCTCATCGCACCGTCGCTGCTCGCGTTGATTCTGTTGCAGCGGACGATTTCGGACGGCGCGCTCGTCCCGGCGAACGATCCGCGAATTGCCTTTCCGCCGGTGGCGCTGTTCAAGCCGATGCAGCAGATTCGCGAACCGTTCCGCGTCGCCGCAATCGGACCGGCGCTGTTTCCGAACACGGCCACGATGTACGGCCTCGAAGACGCACGCATCCTGACCGCAATGTCCCTCGGCGCGATGATCGAAACGTTCCCCGTCTGGTGCCGGCGCGGCCGCTACGGATTCAATCAGATCGACGACCTCACGCGGCCGATGCTGTCGATGCTGAACATCCGCTTCGCGGTCGTCCCGGAGGGCGATCCGATTCCGGACGGCTGGCGCGACGTCGTCACCGATCGCAGTTCGCGGCTCATCGAGAACATGCACGTGCTTCCGCGCGCGTTCGTTCCGCGCAATATGCGCATCGGCGTTTCGAACGAAGTCGAGGACATGGCCGCCGC
>Ga0157369_10003010_pt1 | contig 20156 bp, 27 predicted proteins | sample C25metaG_FD_113461 | JGI IMG/M metagenome (GOLD analysis project Ga0157369, IMG submission 113461) | Corn rhizosphere microbial communities from Kellogg Biological Station, Michigan, USA - C2-5 metaG | ecosystem: Host-associated > Plants > Roots > Rhizosphere > Soil | place: USA: Michigan...
CCCTTGTTGCGGCCTTCTAGAGCAGCACCGAGTTCGCGGATGAACTCCGCGCTTCCGGGCTTGGCTTTCAGGCGGGGAGCGCCCGCGCCTCGCCATGCGTAAAAATAGTCGCGGCCTTTGGAGTGCACCCGGTACACTGATTCAAGATCAACCCGTGCCATGCTGTTTCCGAAATTTTTTCAATTCGAGATCGAGAATATCAGTACCGTCCTGTTCCTCGCCCTTCGCCCTTACCACAAGCGATCCGTCTTCCCGAATCTCAAAGCTCCCGATGGTTATTCCAGCCGCAACAGCGGCCTTAAGGGCGCGCGTCACTTCGGATTGCGTGATCCGGGACCGGCGTCGGGTTGGTGGGGGAGTGGCAGTAGTTACGCTCATTGCGCCATCCAGCTAATGCGCCCCGGCGCTCTTGGCTACAAATGATTTGCGTCCGCGAAATTTATTTTTCATCGCGGCCCACAAATCCATCGCCTCGAAAACATCACCAGAATTCATCCGTGTACGGCTGATCTCCGCAAACTCTTTGCCGCGCCCAACACGCCGCTCTCTCAAAAAACGCTCGACTTGCAAGTCCATCCGCGCCGGAGCCCGCTGCGGGAAGCCAAAAGGATTCAGCTACTTAGGCGGAACGTGGGGAAGACTACAGGTTGACTTTTTCAGAATAGCGCGGCGTCTGTCGTTAGTTTTACTTGTAAACACTTGCATTCAAGGAATTTTCTGAATGTCACGAAAGAGTAGACTAAGACTATCAATACCAACCATTTGATCCTATTGACATTTTTCTTGACAGCCAGCGGGATTCGTGAGATAACCGGGCTCAACAGGACGCCGCATCCCACTGGGATCGCCGTGCCCACCACAACACTCCCCCGCCCCGTGAAAAGGAACGGAATGCCTGAAGACACGTCCGCATGCGTACTGCCGCTGTTGCTCGCTTTGGAAATGACAGCCGACTCCCGCGATATCGTCGCGCGCATCAAGCCCGAATTCCGTAGCGAGGTGATTGCGCATCTGGAGTCGGCGTTACCCAACACAGACGAAGGCTACGATGAATTCGCAGTGCTGGCTGCGCTCGGTCTCCTGTCGGATGCAAAACCGCAACTCTTTTTGACCGCCAAAGAAGTCCGCAAGCGAGTCCGCGAAAGATGGACCGCCGCTACCAAGAAAGAAACGCCATGAAGATCAAACAAAACGTCAACCCCGAGGGCGTGGAAGTCGCGCTCCGCACCATCGCGATTGTCGACGGTCGAACAAGCAAGACTGGGCGGCTCCGGGACCCGGTAGGGGCTGCGGCACGTTTCGCGCAAATCTTACGGCCCGGCTATTCGCATGATGACCTTCGTGGGCTTGTACGAAACCTCTTCAACACGAATCCCACTGGATTCATTCCCGAGGATGATGTTCTCGCTAGCGCCAGAGCCGAACGCCGCAAGCGCGCTGAGCCGCGACCAGATGATGCGACGCAAGCCGCCCTTAAGGACATGACCGTCCGGGAACGCCATGACTACGCGAATGGAGCCGGATTGCCCGCGCGCTTCAAGGACCCCAATGACTGAAGCAATCATCCCGGCTAGACCAGCCGACCAAGTCGCATACGAGGCCGAGGTCGACAAAGTTTTGTTTTTTCCTTTGACGCACAGGCAAAAGCTTCGCGGCCAAAACGGATTTCCAAAACCGATCAAGACTCAAGGGCGGATGGGTCCGCGCTGTTGGCGAAGGGATGCCATCGTGGCGTGGCTTCGGCAGGAGTATGGCGACGATTTTCCTGATGACGTCGCCGGAGTCGAAGCGACATTCCTACGCCCTAAGCAAGAAGAACCGAGTGAGTAAAAAATATGATTCTTTGCGCGACCTGACAGGCACCGAGATTGCGCCCATCGACGGATTGAAGGCGGTGGCCAACCGAGACGCCGGAGCGAAGGTCATCGCGCATCTGGCTCAAAAACTCTCACCCGGCATCGTGATCGCACTCGACGGCTCGGATACGAAGGGCGATCTCGGGGACGTGCGCACCGATACGCTTATCATTTTTGACGGCGAGACCACGGCCATCGTTCCGTTGCGTTTCACTAAGAACCTCTTTTGGATCGACGGCCAGCCGATATTCGTCGCGCGCGAAGATGGCGTGGAAGCAATCGCGGACGCGATCCTGACAGAGGTTGAGAATTTTGAATGGCGGAAAATAAGATGACCGAAACCGTCACTCTGGAGGAAATCGCGTTCGAACTTCAGGCCCTGTATCGAAAACACCCGCGACCACGCGCGGATGAGGTCCAGCTTATTCTCGACAGGATCGCGGCAGTTGACGACGAACGCCTGCGCGAAATTCTGTTTGTGACGGCCAAGCAAAATCTGCGCGGCGCATTGCAGGATTTAGTTGTTTCGACGCGCGTCAGGATTCTTCGGGCCAAGGGTTTGCTCGATAAATAAAACAGTTTTCTGGGTCCCGAGGACACGGCGAAAGGGCGCGGGACGGTTCCGTGGATGATCCGCACCGCGCCACACCATACACATCATCCACATCAGAAAAATCCACGATGGACCCGACAAAATTAGAAGGAGGACTTATCGCGCTCGGAATCGATCCGCGTCATGCGCGCGATGGATTCCGCGCTCAGCATCCATTCGTAGTCGCGCTCCATATGGCGGCGCTCGGGTATCGTGTCATTCCATGCAACGTCCGAAAAATTCCGCACATTGAAAGCTGGCAGCACAGGGCGAGTCGCGAACCACGGACTCTTATTCAGTGGGAGCGCGGACTATTCGAGTCATACAAGACGCCAGAGCCGCACTCGAATTGGTCCGTGCTGGCAGGCGCAGAGAACGGCCTTGTCATCGTGGACGAAGATTGCATCGGCGAGGTCGCAATTCTGGAGTCGAAGCTTGGGAAGCTGGTGCCAACGTGGACCGTTGAGTCGGGTCGAGGGCGGCATCTCTGGTACCGCACGTCCACCGAAGAAGCAGACTATCGAACAGTGTCACGCGTCCTTGGCGCAGGCGTCGATATCAGGGGATGGCACGGACACGCCGTGTTGCCCGGATCAATGCACAAGTCAGGCAATCGCTATCGCTGGGCTGATGGACACGCTCCGGATGAAATTGAAATAGCAGAACTCCCGCTGGCGTGGCGCGAGGCGTTACCCAAGCACGTTGAGTCTGGTGGGCCGGTCGCACGATCAGTGCGGCGTGTAAGCAAGGCGCGGGGGAGTGTCGAGCATGATCCGGGAAGTTATTTGATTGGCGATGGGCCGGGCTTCGGTGGGTTTCAGAATCCGATCTATCGCAATGCCATCCGCTACTTTTTCAAAGCGGGCATTGACGCGCCGGAGTCGATCATCATCGACACGTTACGCGAGATGATCGCGGAAGCTCCGAAGGGGGTAGGCCGCGACACGGCGCGGTACATGGACGGAAATGATTTGCCGCGCATCGTGGAACGGGCGCGGGAGTACGTGAAGGAAGTGAAGGAAAATGAGCGTGACGGATTCGAGTACGAGCCGGACGGCAATCCCGGCTAAGCGAGCACAGGTGGCGAAAGCTTCCAACGCAGTCGCGACCACGGCAGAGAGTTTCACGCCAGAACGGGCGAAGGAAGCGAAGCGCGAGAGACGCAATGAGCTTGACCGCGCAAAGCGCACAGCGGCGAAGCTTTCAAAAAAGCAGAGAAACGAAGCGAAGCGGGTTGAGCGCGGTTTTGACATTCCGCCATCCGTGAGTGTCGAAGACGACGGCACTATCCGTCCGTCATATACAAATGCATTGCTGATAATGGAACCGCAGCCATGGGGTTACGCCTATGACGTAACGACCGGCGCTTACATTTTTCGTGGCGAGACGCTTCCGTGGTCGGTCGGGAGTTTCGGTCGCGTGATGGATGATAAGATCGCAATCGAAATTCGCGATTTCCTGCATTACAACACCGACGCTGAATTCACGAAGCAGCACATCTGGGAAGGGGTCGAAACACTATGCCAAAAAAATCCCGTGGACCCGGTTGTGGAATTCCTTGAAGCGCTACCACCTTGGGACCGAGTGATGCGCGTTCGGTCATGTCTGCCCAATTACTTTGGTGTGGCGTGCCCTGAGGATGGTGAAAACGACAGTGACGACGAACGGAAGTGGAAGCAGCAGCAGCGCGGCTATGTGAGCGCAGTCGGATCGCTCACACTGGTAGGCGCGGTCAAGCGCGCGTATGAGCCGGGCTGTAAGTTCGATACGATGCTCGTGCTCGAAGGTGATGTACAAGGCAAGGGCAAGTCGGGAATGCTGCAAATTCTCGGCGGCGAGTTTTATAGCGACCCTGATATCGGGGACGTGCGGAGCAAGGACACTGTCCAAAAGATTCAGGGAAAATGGATTGTTGAATGGGCTGAGCTTGACGTTGCTACCCGGTCAGATTTGAACGCGATGAAAGCATTTAACTCACGCCAGACGGATCGCGTCCGTATGCCCTACGGTCGCGCGGTTCAGGATTTTCCGCGCCGTGGAATCTTTATCGCGACCACGAATGAGTCGATCTATCTGCAGGACCCGAGTGGGAACAGGCGCTATCTTCCGGTGGAGACGACCGAGTTGAAACCCGATGATTTGCGCAAGGACCGATTGCAGCTTTGGGCTGAAGCGTTGGCGATGTATCGCGCTGGATTCTCCGTCGTCCTGCCGGAGGACCTTTGGGAGGTTGCGCGGGCGATTCAATCGTCCCGGACGGTGGAAGACCCGTGGTTTGATCTTGTCGAAAAATATCTGGCAGAAAATTCGACGCTCGATTTTGTGACTACAGCCGACATTCTTCGCGACGCAATTAAGATGTATGGGGGTGAGATGCGGAATGCGGACTCCAAGCGTGTGGGTGGGATTCTCCGGCGGCTCGACTGGCGGGCCGTCAAGCCGCGTATTGCGGGAGAGAAGAACCCTAAGCGCGGTTTTGAGCGTGTGAGCGGGTGATTTGTCCCGCATGTCCCCACACGGAATCGAGGCTCATACAGCGGCGGGAATCGATACGTACACCTAGCGGGCGTAATGCGTACTGATTCCAGATAGATTTCTAACAATAAGATTCTGCCGGGACATGGGACATTAAATCCCACAAGTACCGACCCTTCGGTAGGCGCGCGGCCCTTCACCCGCGCCCTTAGAGCGCCTCGCGCGGCCCGTCACCGCGCGGGGTGCTCGCGCCCCGGCTGCCACATTCCGCGCCGACCTTGCGTCTATACCTGCCGATGTTCGTATTCGCATTGTTCCACAGGAGGGATGAGTGGAATTATCAAAAATGAGCCTTAGTCCGTATACGGACTAGTTCGCACCGCCAGAGGCGGGACGGGCTGGGTACCCCGAGGCTCGGCTAGCGGCTCTACCGCGCGCTGGGGGCGCCCCCCGGCGACCTTCCGTCCTATCCGCCGCCTATACCGCGCGCGCCGCTCTACGGGGCTCCCACGCGACCTACTAGGCCCCACCATCTCGACCCGATAGCGCGGGGCCGCGCGCCTATCTGGACAAGCAGTTCGGCAGTCCTCGCCCGATCCGCTGAGATAGCAGCGGACAACCATGCGATACTGCGCCATTCCCAGTGCTTGCTCATGAGCATTTTCCGCAGGCGTGCTTTTTGTGCCCGCTCAAGCGAGCCGCCTTGCCAGATAGCCCAGAGTCCCATAACGAAGCCGTAGATCGTGCTAATGATCGTCTCGCCGTCCACGCTCGCGCTTCCTCCGTCAACCTTTGTGAGCTTAACCTTTGCGACCCCGTAATCCAATTATTCCGTATACGGATTATTTGCCAATCTGACGGTCCTCGCTAGATTTCAACCCCACGCACTATCTATAAATCCACCTAACGGACGATTCGTGGTTTTATAATGAGACGGGAATGCTCAAGTCAGTTGACCGAGTGGTTATCTACAAAAGAGTCTCGACCGAAAAACAGGGCCGATCAGGCCTTGGCCTTGAGGCTCAAGAAGCCCTCATTGCGAGCTATCTCGCGACCACAGGGGCGGTTCGGCTTTCGAGCTATCAGGAAGCAGAGTCCGGCAAGAAGCGCGTGAGCAAGCGCCCGGAGCTTTCCAAGGCCCTTGCCGAATGCAAGGCGATGAAAGCGACCTTGCTAGTAGCTGCCCTGAGCCGCATGGGCCGCAACCGAGCAGAAATTTTGACCCTCATTGACGAGTCCGGCGTCAAGGTCGCGTTCGCCGATGAACCGCACGCCTCTAACCTGAGCATCGGGATAAAAGCCGTGGTCGCGGATGACGAAGGAAAGGCAATCTCATACCGCACCAAAGCCGCGCTGGCGGCGGCGAAGGCGCGCGGCGTGAAGCTCGGCAACCCGAACGGCGCGCGCGCCCTGAAGCGCTACATCCGCCAGAACGGTAATAACGCGGGATGCGAAGGCGCAATGCGCGCCGCCGATGAATTCGCCGCCAACCTCAGTTCCTACTTGGTCGCGATGATCGCCAACGGCATGAATAACGCGAAGATCGCCGCCGCGTTGAACGCAAAGGGCGTACCGACGAGGCGCGAGGGCGCGGCGTGGTATGAGACTTCCGTCAAGAATCTCCGCACTCGGCTTGCAATCTAAGACAGGGGCAATGGACATGAATCATGGCAACCCCAGTAGTCATCGTCACGGGCAAGGCTTCATGGAGGCGGCGGGAGTCATCTACGCGATGCAATTCGCGCCGCTCCGGCTCTTCGTGTTCGGGGTGATCCTCTACGCGCTATGTGGCGGACATTAAATCAATCGGGACCGTCCCTCGCATCGCGCGTGAGGTGACGCGGACCTTGGCCCTCGCCCCGTCGCCCCATCGTCGCGAAAAAAATCGCGCCCCGGGGACCCTTGAGCCCGTCCCCTTCGCCGCGCCCAACGGGGACCCCAGCCGCTTACGGATTCGTTTGAGGTTTGTCTGTGTTCTCTGGCGGCGGCGTTTGTGGCGGGGCCTGCCATGGCGGCACAATCACGATTTGCGGCTGAGGCGTCGGTTGGGGCCTGTTCTTAAGCGCCTGCGTAAAGCCTTCGATGGCCAGCGCGATAGCGAACAACCCGAACAGGATGGCCGCGCCCAACGCAAGTGCATTCGGGCGGGTGTAGTTCACGCCGTAACCTGCGATATCGGCTCCGACGCTTTCGGTTGAGCGCACATAGACGACCGCCGCGAAGGCCGCGATGACCGAGCACAGTAAGATTAGCAAAGCGCGCATGGTGGAGCCTCCTGAGGCACGTTGGTCCGCTATCCCTTAGGGCAGACTGGGTTCCAGATTATCCCAAGCCGCCGCAGAACGCGCGCCAAAGACGCGCAAATTCCCCGCACGATCTTCCGGGGACTCTGTGAGTAAGCCAAGTTTGTATCCGCACTTCCGGCATTTCATATCGAGCATCAATTGGTTTGTCGGATAGTCCGCGCTCTGCCGCGCGAGCGGCGTCACCATATCGGCTTTGTTGATTTGCGTGAGATTACATCTGACGCATGACCACAGGATACTCCAATCCTGTGCGACGAATGCACCAAGCGATTGAGGATGGTCGCTTGGAACGCGATACTAGCGATTGGACATGGAGCGTCTCCCGTTGTGGCGTTCCCGGCTGGCATGGCGACGGCTCCACGCGGATCAAAGCGAAAATAGAGTGACTCGCGCGTTTGAGGTATTCCACGTGCCAACACATCTCACTATTTTCATCAATACCGCGCTTAAGCCGAATGGATTGCTGCAACAGAAAATGATTTTCGCTCTTTTTGACTTCATACAATATCGCCTTCGGAAGGGCCGATACGGTGCGGACCAGAAGGACGCGGCCATGGGAGGTCTGTCGCACTACGGCGAAGTCCCTGAACACGTGATCAACGAACTTCGACCCGCCGACCTGTTTTTCACCCAGCGCTTAGATTCGATAATGTCGTGGGGAACAATGTATTTCGGATCATCCAGCGTGGATCATATCGGCGTATACGTGGGTAGCGGGCAGATTCTACATATGACTTTAAGCGGGCCTAGGAGGCATTCTCTCAATGTGGTGGCGCGGGGTGCGCGTGTATTAGTGGTGCGCCCTACACTCAGGGCGGCGCAAGAGAGCTTTTTTGGACTGAACCCCGGGGGCGAATACCGGCGCGCCGACGGCGGATACCAAGATCGCTCATCCGCGTTTTGGCACGTGCTGTCGCCTCGAATGCAATTGTTCTTTTATCTCCCGCGAATTCTCACCGGCTACTACCCAGCGAAATACAAGTGGCAGTTTACCGCCGACATATTTCTGGCCGCGCTGCTACTAGATGCACCGCTCTGGTTTGGCTTTCATGCCGTAATTGCTCTTCCGATTACGGGCATCGCTGCGGCTCGGACTGCTTACAACCTCTTGAGGTATCGGTTGGGTCGGAAAACGAGCAAGCCATACAGAATTCTAAGTCATCCAGATATCGCGTATCGGGGCTTCTTTAACGGAGGCGGGATCGTGTTTGCAGGATTCGATACTTATGTGCTTGGCCCGTGGGGCATAATGCCCATAAGCCTATTCGCGGCCTTGGTGAACGGAGGAACCCCCGACGACGGACTCCCCGATGAGCTGCAAGAGATCGGTGCTCGCGTCCGTCATGCTGTTGGAACTGGCGAATTCGCGTTCGCGACCCCTAGAATTCAACCCTAGCTCAATACGTAGGGCTGCTGGTCACAGCCGCATACGTCGCCCACATCGCCCAAGTAAATAACAGCAGACCTGCAACGGCGACCAGCCAAGCTGCACCATTGAAGCCGTGGCCTGTCCTCCGCGTCCAAGTCCGCGACTTGATATCAGCATAAAAGAACTGAGAGAGGTACCTCAGGCCAAAACCTATACCACCGCAAAGCACACCAACGCTGAGCAACAGCAATGGTAGCGCGAGCGCTCTTACCAATCCGTCGTTCTTATGATTCAGAACATTTCCGAGGAATGCTAGCAACGCGATAGCCGCGCCGCCGTTGATCAAAATGATCGCATTTATCGTTTCCTTGCCTGCGGAAATGACCGTTCGGAAATTCTCAAGTCCGATTTCGTGCCATTGTTGTCGTGCCTCCCTAGAGCGATCAGCCTGCGCGTTCAGATGATCTAGGTACTGACGGAGTCGCTCGACGCTGACGGAATTTTCTCCCGCAGCGGTGACGGTATCTAAGTCAGCTTTAAGAGTAGCGAGCGCTTCTTCCAACTCCATTGGCAATCCACCAACACGTCGGGTTTCTAACCCAAGGCTGGCACGAGTCGGGCAGGGAGCAAAATATAGGGTTAGCTTTGCTGATCGACCGCAGACCCATCAAGCACAATAGAAGCGCCTGAATGCAGTGCGACCTCTAAGAGTTGCCCCGGCTTAGCGGTATCCTCAGAGAACGACAGGCCCTTGACGCGCCACAGCACGTAAGCGCAGGCAATCACGGCGCTATACGCCGGTAATAACCACAGGAGCACCGGGTGTCCGGTCCGAACAAGGAAGGGCAAATCGCAGATCGCGAGCAATACGCCCGCGTCGAAAAGAAAACTCCATCTAAAATACGGCCAGTCACGGCCCATGAGAATCCTCAGGCCTTTCATCATCACAGGTCGCCATCCGTAGGGTCTTCCCACTTGTTGTTTGAACGAAGCTACCAGCAAGCTCCGTTTCTCAGGTGGCATCGGCCAACGCACGGGTAAGATCAAACTCTGCACCCCGAATACCGACTCGATCGATTCGATCCGCACACCAGAAAAAGTCGCATGTGCTATCTGCCGATCTCCCACATAAGATGCGGCATGGCTGATCTCAGAACGGCTTAAATACATCACCAGCCACGCCAAGAACGATTTCAAGGTCTGTAGGAACAACAGGTCGCCGGGTTCGAGGGCGGACACCAATTCTTCGGGGAGACGATCCGCAAATGCACCGCCCATCGGGCTTACCCGATAGTCACGCGCAAACCTACCGGTTCTCATCCGGTACTGGCAGTAATCAATAAGCACAAAAATCACGCGATCAACTCCGAGGCACTCTCAGACATTCTGAACTGCTAAGCTATGCCCATGCGTGCGCACGCCCGAAGTGACTTCCAAGCGCTGTTCTACCTTCTTGGCGACCTCATTGAGAGTCGCCGTTATCCGATTGATCTGGGAAACCGTCGAGGTCATTTCGAGGCCGTAGCGCGTTATCAGATATTCGCGATTGCTCACCATGGAGGCCAAATGCTTCGCGGTTCGGTCGCGCAATTTCAGCCCTCCAGCGAGCGCAAGTTGCGTGCGCGCTCCAAGATCGTGCTGCATCCCTCGAATCCGCTTGGCGTTATGGCCCGTCTGCAGTAGCAGTGCGTTCAAATAGAGTTCGATGGCCTGTATCGCCGCCAAGCGATACGGCGCGCGTGATAACGGATCGCCCGGACGCCCTTGCGGCTCCAGCAACTGAGTTGCAAGCCGATATGACTCGGCAAGTTGAAAGACTTGGTCGGGAGTCGCGAGTTCTCCGAGGAACGGCGTTGCTGGCATATCAGTGCCCTCGCCAAAATATCAGCGCGGCTAAAATCGCCGCCTTGAGAATACCGCAGGACCATTCAAACCAGCGCGGGATTTGGTAATGGGTCAGTTTGAAATTACCAGAGCAACTTAGCACATAGCGACATCGTAACTACGCAGAGCATCCAAAGCACAACCTGACCGGCTGCACCCTTGAATCTCATTCCGAGCGCTTCAAATTCGATTGGCCCTTCAGATTGACGGAGAAACGTTACGGTACCGAACGCGGCGCATACAATTCCGATCAAGCCGATCGTACCCAGAAAATGCTCCTTGAGAACACTTTGCCAGAAGGCGAAACCCGTGCTGTTTAACAACAGAATGAGCGTTCCGCATGCGAGGATCGCAACCACAATAGATGTTATCAGTGCGAGCGTCCGAAGCAGCCGTCCGTACTTAACTTCCCAATTCGCGTTATCAGACATTTGCGGCTCCCGACACTTTCCCTTCGTCGATCATCGCCACCATATCAGGCATCTCCCGACAGCGGCTATCGAGACCGGCTTGAGCGGGAGGCATGCAATGTGCAATCAAACCGACCCACTACCCGGGATTTTGAAGTTCTCCATAGGAATGCTGCGCAGGTTATACGGAACGCCCTGAGCGTCCATACCCATTTTCGCTGCTTTGCGTCTTTGGCCTCGGAATGACCGGCGCGAACGCGGCGCGGCTCCAGTGGAGTCGACAATCTGCTTCTGGAGGAAGGCCCAGAAGATAATCAGCGGGACGACCAGTAGCCAAATCATAGGCGGGAGTTTGAGACGGAATTGGCTAAGAAGCGGTTGCGCACGGGTTGTGCCACTACTCGCGGGGGCAAACCACTTACGGGCAAAGCAGCGAAAGCAACCGCGCTCCATTGCCCTGCGGGGGCACGTATTGCCAATCCGAAGGCGTGCCCGAGCGGTTTTCAATTGTGATGCTCATTTCGCGCATCATGCGCCGATGGCAATCAAGTCTGTAGTAGAACTGCGCGTGCGCGGTCAAATCACCCACATCCGCAAGCGACTTAAACTGGTTCGCGCTGGACCAGCTAAAGCAAGAGAATGTGTGTGAGTATTGCGGCGCGACCTTCGACGCCACACGGCAACTTGTCGGAACGGAATTCAGATACCGCCGCACTGGCATTCTAGGATTCGAGAAGAATTCGTTGGGCGCAGTGCCCGTGTCGTTACTGCTGCAACAACTCATGCGGAATTTCGACTTCGTAAGATCGGACGGCGTTTTCCTGCCGTCCTACTGCCTGAACCCGAAGGCTGGAGTCGCGCTTCCGACGTGCGAAACAGACTTTGTGGTGATCCTGCCCCGTAACGGGCTCGATAAGACACAGGTTGTCATAGGCGAGTCCAAAGACCGGGGCGGCAGTATCGACGCGAACGACGTTGCGAACATGCGCGCAATCGCGGATGCGTTCCCCAAAGACCGCTTCGACGTGTTTATTCTATTCGCCAAACTCTCGCCCTTCACGCCCGACGAGATCGCACACGCACGAACGCTGAACGCGCAATACGAATATCGGGTGATGCTCCTGACGGATCAGGAGCTAGAGCCTTATCACCTATACGAGCGCCGGGCAGGCGAACTCGGGACGGAGCAATATGCGACGAATCCCAAGGACGTGGCGCGGGTGACGCATCGGCTCTATTTTATGGAGCCGCCTGTTCAACCGCTCACGTGAACCCGGCTACAGCGTGATAAGCTCCGCAACGCCTTTTGAGCAAAATAGGGCCCCTAGTAGTTCACGGATCGATTTGAGAGTTCAAAATAGAGTCGGTCTCCACTTCTTAGGTTCACGTTTGGCCCGTGGTGGCTTTTGAGGCTTATAAACGGAGCTATTTTACAAGTTCGGCCAATTCAACTACACCCAACACAAGGGTTGCTATGACGAGCACTGCTGCAAGAGGCCCTTTGGCATAACTCACTATTCGCCAGCAAATCCATCTAAGCGATCTTATCAAAGATTCCAGAAATCCGAAAATGAGTCCGATCAGTAGAAGGCCGAGCCAGCAAGCCGTTTGAACTTCTAATGGAATCATTACGGATGTGATTCCAAGATTCTCAAGAAAGTCATTGTGAAGTTGCTCTGGAAAAGTGCTCCGTCCGTACCAGTGCATAAACGAAAACGTCACCACCCCTAAGGTGACGGTAAGAATCAAATAATGAGCCGCCGAGCGCAGCTTTGACTGGTCAGTGTCGCGAATGAATAACGGGATGACTAACCAAGTCGCGCAGAGCGACAAGAAAATCATTGCGCTGTAGAACAATCCAGCGACGGGCTGTGCCGCAACTTGTTGAGCAAAAGCACCAATACCATGCTCCACCCAGCTGGAATGACTGTCTCGCGCTGATAGGGCCGTATTGCTAGAGATCAACAGCATCCACAAAAGCCCCGACACGACCGCGATTGACCGCGTCACCGTGTCAAAAATGGTTCCGATGAAATGCTTTTCCAGCCATTTTAGGGGCTCGGCGTAATGGAGCCATAGGGTCAGAGACTCAATGCGATCTCCGAAAGCCTCTTTTTGGGCTTCAGTGAGAAATAGGTCACCCGCTCTCACAAAGTTGGCTGTCAACCCAATTAGCAGCAGGGCTTCGGTGAAGGTCATCCGGCAAAAAAATCGAATGGAGGTTACGAGCTACCGGCAATAGCACATGGCCTTGCAAGAAGCAGCGGAGTACGGGTGCACCCGAAGAATATCCAGAAATGAACCGCGCGTTTGGTGCGCCCACACTTTGAAATAACTCGTTGAATTTTCCCGATTGTTGCGGCTTTTGCTCGCCTAGAATATTGGCACAGCCGCAGAAGCAAAACGCCCTCAGACCAAATCTCCACGCGCACGATCTCGCCCTTGAGCATCGCCACGGCCTGCAATTCCGCATCACGCTCACTCGCCGCCGTCGTCACCATGACGATGGAGACTGCGCCGTCCGCTTTGAATAGCCTAACCTCGTAGTATTCCATGGGGTCCCGAAATCGACTTCACTCTTCCCCGGCTCTATTTGCCGCTCGCCGCATCAACCTTTCAATCACCGCGCCCACTAGCTCCAGTTCATCACTTGTGGGGCCTTGTGGTCGGTGTGCAGAGTCAGCGTATCGCGCGTTGGGTCTTTGCTCGGCTAGACGGTTGAATAGCTCGACGAAGGGACGCTCGATATTCCCAAGCTTGCTCCACATATTAATGGCGCTGGCGATTGGCTTATGAGATTTCGCCCGCGATGCTTCGCTGCGATGTAGCATCAGCTCGGCCTTAGCCGTAAGTTCAGCGGCACTAAACAAATTATCTATGCTAGGCCCCGCGTGCCCCTTGAGGGTCGCATCGCGCGCGGCCTCCAAGAATTCTAACGCAAGCCGCAATCTATCCTGCGCTTTTCTTCGACCAGATAAAAAATTGAAGAACATGTGCCATCGATCAGCAGTGCGTATGATTGTGAAATGGCCGTTGTCGAGCAGATCGTCGGGCAGATCAAATCGCTCTATGCGGCCCAAGTCCTCGGTCGTCACTTTGTCACCCGCTTGGACGGGTCGATTTGCGCGCATCAAAGCCACCCCCTTCGCCTCTTCGTTCAAGTGGACGATGGCCTTTCCTTCGATAGGAAACAGGACTTGACCCATGTAGAGCGCAAAATCACCTGATAGGATGCCCTTTCGCTGGCGGCGTTCGATCTCCGGACCAAAATACGCCTCGAACATCTGGGTAAAGGTACGGTTGTTCCGTTCTTCATCGCTTACCGGCGCCGGTAGCTCCTCCTCTTTGTTGGGTTCGTCGCTCATAGTTGACACCATCCTTCTTGCCGATGCTGTCCGCTTGTCAGGCGTCCAGCGTGCGCAAAAGCGCCTCGGCGTATTCTCGTCCAGCTTGGGCGACAAAGTCCGGCGTTACCGCCCAAAGCCACAAAAATAGATATCCTAGATCGAGGCCCACCAAGACAAGGAAATGCGGATAGCTAATGACCGACTGAGCAATGACCAGACGCGTGTAGGGCTGCGGTGTGATAAGCCACCAGCCGAAGAGCGTCAGAAGAATGACGATCACGGTTTCAATGAGTGCGACTGGTTTCAGGCCATACAGATTCCGTCGAAATCCGTATGATGCGTTCTCGGCATGTAGAAGAACGTATTCCGCACCCCGCCGTTGTTCGATAAGTTTCTTTGTGGCCGAACGGTAGATAGCATCGGCATCAGCGGGATTGGTCTGCTCTTGTTTAAGAGTCGGAAGTGCACAGGCGCACATCACTTCTAACGCCCGATGATAACGCTCTTTCGTAGTTCCATCGAGCGTCGCATCGCGATGGCGGAGAAGCATCGTTGTATGCCACCCACCCTGTTGTCGAAGCAGCCTTGCTTCCGTTCGCTTGCCCAACGATCTTGTTATGCTGGTGAAAAAGAAAAGTAAGCAAGCAGAGCCAATGACAAACGCTATACTTTGGCTCGCGCTTTCAAGAAGCGATGGGAATAGCGCAACGCCAGACCAAAGAATCGGCGCGAGCGCGATAACGGACGGATAAAGTCGCGCCACGCGGCTGTAGGAATCAAACAACCCCACGACGGTATCAAGCGGAGATGTGGTCGGCATCTGAATCTACCTCAAGCAAATCAGTCGGCTTCAGAAATGAGAAAATAGACCTGAATCGGAATTCCGTGGTTGCCGTGTTTTACGCCACTTTCAGATTGATATCTCTGCTGTTCAATGTGAATCGCGGATAGAATCTGCTTCGCAATTATACCATTGATTTAGTAGAGTGGGAGTGCCGTGGCGGATTCGCACGGCATTTCATTCTGTATTTCCAATGGTGTGATTTTTGGGGGATGGAGAATATGGACTTAAAAATATTTGATGTGGAGCACGGCGCATGTTCGTTGCTCACTTGTGATGATGCTACGCGCCTGATGATCGATTGCGGCCACAATGCAAGTACAGGGTGGCGGCCCGGAACGTATCTGCGAAGCCAAAATATCTACACGTTGGATATGCTCGCGGTCACAAATTATGACGAGGATCACGTCAGCGGGATCGCCAACCTTTTTGACAACGTCAACGTCCGATGGCTCCACAGAAATCGTTCCGTATCGAGCGGCAGTATTCGTCAATTGAAGTCGGATGACGGTATGGGCTCGGGTATAGAGCGACTGGTCCACGCCATTGACAACACGTTCAACGGTGATGGCACGTCGCCTCAACCGGGCTTCTCTGGTCTAACTTACAAAGTTTTCTGGAACACGCTGCGCGATTTTGATGACGAGAACAATCTGAGTATGGTGCTTCACTTAAAGTGTCACGGCGTCGGCGTACTTTTCCCCGGTGATCTGGAACGCAAGGGATGGCTCAAGCTCCTTGAGCAAGATGATTTCAAGGCGATGCTCCGCGATACAAGAGTGCTCGTTGCGCCACACCATGGCCGCGAAAGCGGTTGTTGCGAGGAAATCTTTGAATATTTCTCGCCCTATTACGTAGTGATTTCGGACAAGGGTTACCAGCACGAAACTCAAGAGACGCTGAGCTTCTATCGCCGCTTTACGCGCGGCGGGCCGTTCCGGGGTGCTCATCGCCACATTCTAACAACAAGACGGGACGGGAGGATTGGATTTACCTTTGAAGCCAACACTTGGGGGCCGTACTAGCTACTCTCGCGTTCTAAGGCGTTACCATCCTGATGAAATAGCCGTGCGATCCTACGCGGGGTCGTCTGTGCACGTGTAACCCTTGCGCACCAGATAGTCGCGCAGGATTGCCACCGCCGATACCGTATAATTTGCTTCTTTAGCGTCAAGCCCTGTGAAATTGAGATTTATCTGGCGAACAAGATCGTCACGCTCTTTCTTCGTAACTATGAGCCGACTCATATGGCCTTGCTTGTCCGGCGTCGCGCTTATCAACGCGCTAAAGACCAGCACGGACATAGGCAGTAGATTTTTGTCGGCATACTCCATGTCAGCGCGTAGCTTCGGCATATCGGCCATCAGTTTGCCGTAGTCTACGCCGGGCTTCGGACCCTGCAACATCGTCTGGCAAATACTACTGAGCGAGTTAAACATCTCGCCCTTTGTCGCGTAGTATTTGACCAGTAGAGACGGCGTTTCTTTGGAGTCGCCGGTCAGCTTGTAGGTGGCCGCGAGATTGGCGGCGTCCGCCGCCGCGTGCATTTGAAGCTGGGCGGTATGGACACACGACGAGAACTGCTCGTTCGGACTCGTGGCGGTTTTGAGTTCTCCCTCTCCCTCCGCGCGGACGTGCTCAATTTCACCGAGCGCACGAATGTAATCCGAGACGAATTGGATTTCCGGCTGCGTCCCCGTCTGGGCCTGCGCCGGAGCCCACAACAAGAGTGAGAATGCTGTCGCAATGTGCCGTTTCATTCCCGCCCCCGTAAGTCCCGCGACAAAGTGCTTCATCAGCGACTCTTTGAGCGATGATAACGCAACACGTGGCAGCGAACGAAATCGCCCTTTGAAGTTTTTCTCCCCGGGAGTAACCCATTGAAACAAAAGGATCGAAATAGCGCCGGTTTTTCTAGCTAACTATTGATTCCAAACGAGAAAATTCTAGCTTCCCAAGCTGCATACGAGGGTTCGATTCCCTTCGCCCGCTCCAGCCTTCGCTCGCGAAGTGAGAGAAGGCTGCGGCGCCGGTGCACGAAGTGCGACGGCGGGCCGCTTGCCGCGAGCTTCGGCTTGGCAAGCCAGCCCGAAGGTCTAGCGCGTATGAAACACCACGCTCTCGCCCGCATAGACATTGCTGGCGTCGAAAATGATGATGCGGAAATCTCCCGGCACCATTGTGGGATCCACCGGAATACTGTCGCTCGTCACGCTCGTGTTGATCGTCTTGCATGTTGCGAATGTGGTGCCGAAAGAGTTGCGGAAGCAGAACTTGCCGCCGGCAGGCAGGCTCGAATAACTCACCGTGATCGTGGCCGTGTGGCTGGTGCCGTCGAGCGTCTGCCCTGTGTAGACGACGTAGTCGGCACAGGCGGATTGAGCGGCGCAGACAACAAGAGCGGTGCACGTCAGCGTGACATGAATAAGCTTCATGATACCCCCCCATCGCGGCAGCCCGCGCGCACTGCGCTAATGCATGTATGTTGGCAATCTGAAAATCCGCGCCCGAAATTGACGCGGCGGGAAAACCATTATAGCGCCATTGTTCCCCTGGGTCTTCGACTCTTCCAGCCACCGTTCGAGTTGCTCCAGTCTTGTGCCTAACCCATTGATCAGACATGAGGAGAGCTTGCTTCCCAAGCTGCATACGAGGGTTCGATCCCCTTTGCCCCGCCCCGGAACAAGACCGCCATTGAGCAGTATCGGCAGGACTGGCGCGATCGTGCTGACCGCGCTTTTGCTGGCGGCGCGCGTTGCCGCCGAGGCCCCGCGACCGGTCATCGCCGACATGTCGCGCGTTCACGGGCCGCGCGACATGGCCTGGCAGGACAGCGTAGGCGCAGATCACGGCGGCATCCTGCTTCGCAAGGACAATCAGGTGCAGCTGCGACTTGCGCATGACGAGTTGGGATTCCACTACATCCGCTTTCACGGCATCTTCGCCGACGACACCGATCCCTACCGCGATGTCGGCGGCAGGCCGGTCTATTCGTTCGACACGATCGATCAAGTCTACGACGCGGTGCTCAAGGCGGGCATGAAGCCGTTCGTCGAGATCAGCTTCATGCCGCGCGACCTCGCGACCGGCACGAAGACCATCTTCTACTGGAACGCCAACGGATCCCCGCCAAGAGACTACGCCCGATGGGCGGACTTCATCACCGCCTTCGTCCGCCATCTCGAGGCCCATTTCGGAAAGGACGAAGTGGAAACATGGCGCTTCGAGGTCTGGAACGAGCCGAACCTCGACGGCTTTTGGACCAATGGCGACCAGAAGGCTTATTTCCGGCTCTATGATACGACCGCCGCCGCGATCAAGGCGGTCGATCCCGCGCTCGCCGTGGGCGGACCGGCGACCGCCGGCGCAGCGTGGGTCCCGGAGTTTCTTGCGCACACGAAGGCGGTGCACAGCGCTGTCGACTTCGTGTCCACGCACACCTATGGCGTCGAAGGCGGCTTCCTCGACGAGAACGGCGAAGGCGACAACAAGCTGTCGGCCGATCCGCTCTCCATCAGCGCCGATGTGCTGGCCGTGCGACGGCAGATGGTGGATGCAGGCCGGGCCACACTCCCGCTCTATTTCACCGAATGGAGCACCAGCTACAATCCGCGCGATCCGATCCACGATGCCTATCTCAGCGCACCCTTCATTCTCGACCGGCTGCTGAAATCGGAAGGTGCCGCCCAGTCGATGAGCTATTGGACCTACACCGACCTGTTCGAGGAAGCGGGACCACCGCCTTCGTCGTTCCACGGCGGCTTTGGCCTGATCAACCGCGAGGGAATCCGCAAGGCGGCGTTTTTCGCCTACCGCTATCTCAACGAGCTGGGTCCGCTTGCGCTCGAGGATGCCGATCCGCAGTCGTGGCTCACGCGCGACGGCGAAAATTTCGCGGGCCTGATCTGGAACTACACGGCGCCCGACCGGACGCAAAGCGACCGGCCCTATTTCCGCAAGTTGCATCCTTCGACGCCCGCCCCGCCGGCAGAGTTGACCGTATCGTCGCTCAAGCCCGGGACCTACCGGTTGCTGCTTTACCGGACCGGCTACAAAGCCAACGACGCTTACTCGCAATACATCGAATGGGGTTTGCCGAAGGATCTCACGTCCGAACAGGTCGCAGAATTGCAAAGACTCGCGAGCGATACGCCCGAGGCGGACGAAACCATCAGCATCGGTGCTGACGGCACGTTCCGCCGCACGATCCCGATGCGGACGAACGACGTGATCCTCATCCGCCTGGTGCGCAAGATTTGAGCCTTACGGCTTCCGCGCGCTCACAAGCGAGTAATAGCCATAGCTGTTCAACGCGCGCGCATCGGTGAAGCCTGCGCCTTCGAGGAAGCCGGCGAGTTCGGCGAAAGAGTATTGGCGGCCGCGTGTGCCTGCGACCATGATCATCGAGAAGGCGGCGGCGGAAAGCGGGCCTGAGCCTTCGTCGTTGATCAGCATCTCGTGCAGGAAGATGCGTCCGCCGGAGGGAAGTGCCTGGAACGCACTCGCCGACAGCGCCGCATTCGTTTCGGGCGACCAGTCGTGGAAGATGTTGGACATGAAGATCGCGTCATAGCCCGTGGGCCACGCCGCGCGAAACATATCGACCGAGACCGTATCGATCCGATCTGACACACCCGCATCGTTCACATACTGCAGCGCGCGTTTGCACATTGCCGGCAGTTCCATGATCGTGCAACTGAGATCGGGCCATTGCTGCGCCAGCGCGATCGAGAAGCACCCCGAACCGCCGCCGACATCGAGCAGGCGCTTCACCTCGGCAAACTCTTCTCGTCTGGCGACGCCAAGCGCGGCGGGGACCGAATGGCTGTGCATGATCCGCGCGACGGCGAGCGCCAGATCGTCGCTGACCTGCCCGCTCTCCCACGACTCGGCCGGGCGCGGCGCATGCTCGGTTCCGGTATTGACCGCGAACTTTTCCAGCAGCCGGTCGGTGAAGCCCGAATCGCGCGTCACGAAAAACGCATTGCCCCAATAGTACGGGCTGTCGTGCAACAGATAGAGCCGGGCCGCGTTGGTTAGCTGATAACGGCCGCGGCGCGGAACCAGAAAGCCGAG
>Ga0157369_10003011_pt1 | contig 20152 bp, 14 predicted proteins | sample C25metaG_FD_113461 | JGI IMG/M metagenome (GOLD analysis project Ga0157369, IMG submission 113461) | Corn rhizosphere microbial communities from Kellogg Biological Station, Michigan, USA - C2-5 metaG | ecosystem: Host-associated > Plants > Roots > Rhizosphere > Soil | place: USA: Michigan...
AAGCAGGTCGGCCGGGGCGGGTGCAGTGCGTAGCGGTGTCTACGTGCAAGCCCGACCCGGCTGAGATGCGCCGTGTCGGACACACCAGCCGTGAGTGCGTCGAACCCACATCAAGCCTCTAAATCTGCCAGGTCCCGTCCGCGACGAGGCTGACGCGCTTGCCCGACTGGCGAATGCCGTCGGCGTTCAGGGCGTCGGTGCCGATCATCACGTCGATGTGGGTCTTCGAGCGGTTGACGCCGTGCCGCTGCCGCCCGATCGGCACCGTACGCGTCTTCGCGAAGCCCGAGCCGAAGGCGATGTGCGCGGCGGCGTTCTCGTCAAGCAGGCCGTTGTAGTAGACGAGCCCGGTCTGCCCGATCCGCGACGACGAGTCGACCAGGGCGATCTCGCCGAGCCGGTCGGCGTTCGGGATGGCGGCGAGGTAGCGGGCGAACCAGTCGCGGTCGGAGGCACGTTTCGCGTCGAGGCGCACGAGCCGGCCGCCGCGGAACTCACCCGAGAGATCCTCGATCACACGGCCGCCGAAGCTGCGCGGCCGCGAGCAGCGAAACGTCCCTTCGGTCGCCGAGGCGTCGGGCGAGATGAAGCACTCCTCGGTTGGCACGTTCATTGCGATCCAGCGACCCCAGAAGTCTTGCTCGCCGCCGCCGCGCCAGAGCGAGTACGGCGAGATCCGAACGCGCAAGTCGGTGCCCTTGTCGCGGATGTGCACCTCTTTCAGATCGAGCTTCGTCAGGCGCGACGCGCGCCGGCGCAGGGTCTTTAGGTGCTCGAGCCAGCCCTCGTGCCCGGGCGGGTCGCCGGGGCCGAGCCGGCAAAACGAGAGGATGTCCTTCGCGAGGCGCCGCTTCGCTTTCGCCGAGTCCAGGTCGGGGAAGACGCGGGCCGCCCACTCGTCGGTGGGCCACGCGCAGATCGTGCCGCGCAGCCTGGACTCTCGCCGCGCCTTCACGACCGACCCATTGCGGGCCTGGCGGCGCTTCGCATCCTCGGCAACGCGCTCCGGTGAAAGGGTGCGCTGGACCCCGAGCTCGAACTCACCGGTCACCTGCACGAGCGCCAGGTCCCTGCGTCCGATCGATCGCGAGCGCGCCGCCTGCCACGGCGTCTGGTTGCCCAGCGACGTGTCGGAGCCGTGCTCGATGCGCGCGGCGTAGACCTGTGCGTCGTCGTAGTTGACGTCGACCGCCGCGGCGCCCGCCCGGTACGCGGCCCCGGCTACCGCCACCGCCAGGTCGCGGTGCCCGAGGCTGACCATGGCGAGCAGGTTGTCGCCGCGCCGGAAAGCGACGCAGCCCCGCACGATCAGCTCTGCGTAGCGGCGCAGCTCGTCAGGCTTCATCGGCCCACCCATAAAGCAGACGGTAATCGGTACGGTCGCCCTTATGCCCAACCCGCTCGAGTCCCTGAAGGCGCTCGGCGACCAGCTGCGCGCGCAGATCGGCGAGGAGCTCGACTTCGACGCGCTGCGGCGGCAAGAGCCGGCGCGCCCGCTCGAGGAGCTGCTCGCCGAGCTCGACGCACTTCCCGGCCTCGAGTCGGTGAAGGAGCAGGTGCGCGCGCTCGTTGCGTTCCTGCGCGTGCAGGCGCGGCGCAAGGAGGCCGGCCTGCCCGAGGTGGCGACGACGCAGCACCTCGTCTTTCTCGGCAACCCCGGTACCGGCAAGACCACCGTCGCGCGCCTGCTTGCGCAGATGTACCGCTCGATGGGCCTGCTCCGACGCGGGCACCTCGTCGAGGTCGACCGCGCCGGGCTCGTCGGCCAGTACGTCGGATTCACGGCGATCAAGACCGAACGCGTGATCCGCAAGGCGATCGACGGTGTCCTCTTCGTCGATGAGGCGTACTCGCTCGCCCGCGACAGTGACCGGCTCGACTTCGGCGACGAGGCGATCGAGACCCTGCTGAAGCGCATGGAGGACAACCGCCACCGGCTGGTCGTGATCGTGGCCGGCTATCCGCGCCTGATGCACCGCTTCCTCGAGTCGAACCCGGGCCTCCGCTCGCGTTTCTCGCGTGAGATCGACTTCCCCGACTACTCGACCGACGACCTCGTCGAGATCTTCGGCCGGTTCGCCGCCGAGTCCGAATACACACTGGGCGAGGGTGCCGATGCCACGCTGCGGTCGATCTTCGATCGCGCCGAGCGCGACGACTCGTTCGGCAACGCGCGCTTCGCGCGCACGCTCTTCGAGCAGGCGCTGAACGCGCAGGCGCTACGGCTCGGCGCGGGTGACGTCGAGCATCTGACGCACGCCGAGCTCCGGCCGCTCGAGCCCGAGGATCTCGTCGCAGCTGCACGTGCGCTGGGCGAGGCGCCCGCTCCTCCGCCGCGTGGTGCATGGTTCGGGCGGCGGAGATGACCGAACTGCTCAACGTCTGGGACTACGAACGGCTCGCTGCCGAACGGCTCGAGCCGGGAGCGCACGGCTACTACGCGGGCGGGGCGGGTGACGAGCTGACGCTGCGCGACAACGTCGAGGCGTACCGCCGCTGGCTGCTGCGGCCGCGCCTGCTCGTCGACGTCGACGGCTGCACGACCGCCACGACCGTGCTCGGCCAGGAGGTCGCGATGCCGCTCCTCGTCGCGCCCGTCGCGTTCCAGCGCGTCGCACACCCCGACGGCGAGGTCGCGATGGCGCGCGCCGCTCGAGCGGCCGGCACGGTGATGTGCCTGTCGACGCTCGCCACCTCGTCGCCGGCCGAGGTCGCCGAGGTCGGTGGGCCGCGCTGGTTCCAGCTGTACGTCTTCCGCGACGAGGGCGTGACGCGTGAGCTGATCGCCCAGGCACGCGACGGTGGCTTCACGGCGCTCGTCCTGACGATCGACGCGCCGGTGCGCGGGAACCGCGAGCGCGATGCGCGCACCGCCTTCACGATCCCACCCGACGTGCGGATCGCCTCGATCGGGCGCGGCGGCCTCACGCCCGAGCGGGTGTTCCAGATGATCTCGGCGTCGCTGACCTGGCACGACGTCGAGCGCATTGCCGGCGAGGCCGGACTGCCGTTGCTCGTCAAGGGAGTGCTGACGGCGGAGGACGCCCGGCTTGCGTGCGAGCACGGGGCGGCGGGGATCGTCGTGTCGAACCACGGCGGGCGGCAACTCGACGGTGTCGCAGCGACGATCGACGTGCTGCCCGAAGTCGTCGACGCGGCGGAAGGCCGCGTCGAGGTGCTCGTCGACGGCGGCATCCGCCGCGGCGCGGATGTCGTCAAGGCGCTTGCGCTCGGAGCGCGCGCGGTGCTCGCCGGGCGTGCTCCTCTGTGGGGCCTCGCGGTCGGTGGCGAGGACGGCGCGCGGCGCGTGCTCGAACTGTTGCGTTCCGAGATCCTGAACGCGCTGCAGCTTGTCGGCGCCGTTTCACCGGCCGGCGTCGGCCGCAGTCACGTCGGTCGCAAGCCCTGAGAGCGATGAAGGGGGCCGTCGCCGTCGTGCTCGTCGCCGTGACGGCGCTTGCGGTCGCACACGGTCGGCCGCGCGCCGACGCCGGCGAATGCGGGCTTCCGGCGACGGCGCCGATGTGGGTCGACTATGCAGGGCACAACGCGCCGATCACCCCGAAGCCCGGCATGGTGCTGGGCATCTCGTCCGGCACTGTCGAGCCTGCGGCGATGCGCGCCGCAGGCGCCGCGACGATCTTCTTCGACTTGCACCTGAACGACCGTGTCGGCACGACCTCGAACCCGGCCGACCCGTCGACGATCGCCGGCAAGGCGAAGAAGGAGTTCGACTTCGCCGTGCAGATCACGGGCTGCGCGCACCCGCTGATCGCCGAGAACGAGCTGTTCGGCGCGCAGACGCAGACACCGTGGAGCGCGACGAACGCCCAGTACCGCGCCAACGTGCTCGCGCTTCTGCAGGCTCTCGACACCCTCGGTGCGACGACGGCGATCACGATCGCGAACCCGCCGTACACGGGCGGCGACGCGGCCGAGTGGTGGCGGCAGGCGGCCGGGGCGGCAATCCTGATTCGCCAGGTCTACTTCACCTCGCCCAGCCCGGCGGGCCTCTACAAGCTCGGCCCCGAACGCGCGAGCCGCTCGATGCGGAACGGCATGCGCGGGCTGGTCTCGCATTTTTCGCAGATCGGGATCCCGGCGAGCCGCGTCGCGCTCGAGTTGCAGTTCCAGTCGGCGCCCGGACAGGGCGGGCGGAACGGGTTGCAGCCGAAGGCGGCGTGGCTCGAGATCGTCAAGCTCGAGGCGCTGGCGGCGAAGCAGGTGGCAGCCGACATGAAGATCTCGGGCATCTGGTCGTGGGGCTGGCCGAGCTTCTCGGCGGCGGGCGACGACCCCGACAAGCCCGCGGCGGCGTGCGTGTATCTGTGGGCACGCGACCAGCAGCTGTGCGACGCGCCCACCCTTGCGGGCGTTCCGTTCGACATGTCCCTGACAGAAGGCCAGATCGCCTTGCCGGCCGCGGTTCGCTGCACCCTCGGCGGCAGTCGGCGCATTCTCAAGTCGGACGTCTCGCGGGCGGCGGCCCTGACCGGCGATCTCGCCTCGGCGTCGTCGGCACTGCTCGAGCGCGCGGTTCTCCGAGCACGCGCCCCGGTCAACCCGGTGGCGGTTCTCTCGGCCGAGCGTGCGATCGTGCGCGACCGGTTCGGCGGCAGCACCACCCGGTACCGGGCTGCCCTCGCGACCGCGAAGATCACGCTCGCCGACGCACGCGCGATCATCGCCGATCGTCTCGCGCGCGACCATGTCAAGGAGCGTTTCCGGCCGCGCGTGCCGACGGCGGCGCAGATCGCCGACTTCATCTCGACCTATGCCGCCACAGACGTGCGGCTCGTCTCCACCGACGCCGCCGCACCCTGGCTCGGCGGCCTGCGCGGCTTCGCGGTCGAGACGATCGCGCCCGAGCAGGTGTTCACGCTGCCGCAGGGCAGGCGGCAGACGATCGACACGATCGACGGGCGCTTCGCGGTGCGTCCGCTCGGGCCTGCGCTGCCGCTATACGCGCTGCCGCCGGCGCGTGCACGCGATGTGGCGCGCGGCGTGCTCGGGCGCTTCGCCAAGGACGCGGTCTACAGCACCTGGCTGCGCGCGCAGGAAGCGACGTTCCTCGGCGATGCGGTGTGCGCGCGCGACGACGTGCCTGCGCGAGCGGAGGTCGATCTGACGGCGTGGGCAACGTTCCTGGGGACCTGATGGGTGGCGTACCGAGGCTCGGTCGCCCGGCGCCCTGACGGGCATGCCAGGTCCCGTCACCGGGGGATACCGACCGTCGGCGCGCCGTTCATGCGCGGCGATATCTGGCAGCGCCGAGCGGGCGGGAACCGCGCCGATGAAAAACCGGGTTCCGATACGTTCGGGCGATGAGCTCCGACGACCATCGTCTGCCTGAGGACAGCATCGGCGGCGCCGACGAGCGCTCCCGGCCCGGATCGGAACGGGCGCTCGGCGATTTCACCGTGACGCTCGAGTCGCTGAGGCTCGTGCCGCTCGCGTTGCTCGTGGGCGCGCTTTCGGCAGGTGTCGCCCTCGGGTTGCTCGACCTGATCGGACTGTTCACGCACCTTGCCTACTACGGCGTCGCGGACGTGTCGCTCGTCCAGCCTTCGCTCGACCGGTGGGGCGCATGGACCGTTGTGATCCCGGTGATCGGCGGACTGCTGGTCGGCCTGATGGCGCGGTACGGATCGGAGCGCATCCGCGGTCACGGCATCCCGGAGGCAATGGAGACGATCCTGATCGGCGGGAGCAAGGTCGAGCCGCGGCTGGCGATCCTGAAGCCGATCTCCAGCGCGTTCAGCATCGGCTCGGGCGGACCGTTCGGCGCCGAAGGGCCGATCATCCTCACCGGCGGCGCCGTTGGATCGGTCTTCGCCCAGTTCCTGCATCTGACGGCGATCGAACGACGCACCTTGCTGGTGGCAGGTGCGTGCGGCGGCATGGCAGCCGTCTTCGGGACACCGGTTGCCGCCGTCTTGTTCGGGATCGAGCTGCTCGTCTTCGAGTGGCGGCCGCGTTCGATGGTCCCGATCGCCGCCTCGGTTGCCGTGGCCGCGACTCTGCGCGAGGTCTTTGCCCGGCACGGCCTGCTCCATGCGGCCCCGCTGTTCCCGCTGCCGTCCCACGTTGCGCTGTCGCCGCTCGGCATCGGCGAGGCGGTGGTGATCGGCCTGATCGGCGGTGCGCTCGCCGCCCTGCTGACGGCCGCCGTCTACGGCGCCGAGGATGCGTTCAAGCACCTGCCGATCCACTGGGCTTGGTGGCCCGCGCTCGGCGGGGTCGTCGTCGGGCTCGGCGGCCTGCTCGACCCGCGCGCACTCGGGGTGGGCTACGCGACGATCGCCGACGAGCTTGCGGGCAGGCTCGCGATCGGCGGGCTCGTAGTGCTCCTGGTCGTCAAGCTCGTGATCTGGGCCACAGCCCTGGGCTCAGGGACGAGCGGTGGGATCCTCGCTCCCCTCCTGATGATGGGAGCCGCCGCCGGTGGGCTGATGGGCCACGTCTTCGGCGGGTCGATCGGGGTCTGGTGCGCGCTGGGGATGGCCGCAACGCTGGCGGGGGTAACCCGCTCGCCGTTCACGTCGATCGTGTTCACCGTCGAGTTGACCCACGCCCAGGATCTCCTGCTCCCCTTGCTCGTGGTGTGTTCTGCGGCGCATCTGGTCAGCGCGCTCGGGTTGAAGCGGTCGATCCTGACCGAGAAGGTCGCCCGGAGCGGCTTCCACGTGATGCGCGAGTACGCGGTCGACCCGCTCGAGGCGTTGTTCGTCCGCGACGTGATGCGTTCGGAGCTGCAGGTCGTGCCGCCCGACGCATCGGCGGCGGGGGTGCGGGCCGCGCTGGAACACGACCCCGAGAGCCGTCACCAACGTCTCTTCCCGATCGTCGGGGAAGCGACCGGGCTCTTGGGCGTCGTCGGCTGGTCGCATCTGGCGGCCGCGGACGACGAGGCGAGCGTCGGCAGCCTGATGCACGCAGAGCCGGTCGTCGCGTACCCGGACGAGGTGCTGACTGCGGTCGCCCATCGCATGGCCCAGTACGAGCTCGGGGCGCTGCCGGTCGTCGAACGGGGCCACGGGCGAGCCGTCCTCGGAGTGATCACCGAGTTCGAGCTGCTCACGGCCCGCCGGCGACTGCTCACGGAGGAGCGGCATCGCGAGCGGCCGCTCACGCTGGCGTCGTTTCAGACGCTCCTGCGGCCCTCGCTGGCCGCTGCACAGCAGGTGAACGGCCGCCGGACGGGCCGCCGGCCGCCGCGGCCGGGCTGAACAGACCGGTCAACCGTCCTTTGGGGCACGCGACACTGCTACGCGGCGCCCGCCTCGTGCGCGACGTGCATCGCGCGCAGACCGCGTCGTAGCGGCCAGAGCGATGCAGCGTGAATCGCCAGTGCGAGCACGAGTGCCGCGCCGAACGCGACCGCGATGCTCGTGCGTTGCAGCAGCACGCTGAGCGAGATGTAGAACGCGGCGAACGAGAAGAGGCCGAGCAACAGGCCACGCAGGACGCGCAACGCGGCCGCAATGCCGTGGCTGCGCTGCGCGAAGCTTGTGAGCACGGCAGTGTAGAGCGGGTAGACGGTCAGCAGACCGCTGAGACGTGCGCCCAGAACGGTCGCGAGGCCGGTGATCAGCAGCAGGATCGTGGTGGCGACGATCGCGCGTGCCGGCAGTTCGAACCGGTGGGGTAGTACCGCTTCGGACGGCTCGAACGCGAGCTGCGGCACGAGACGAAGGGCGACGACGAGCGCGAGCACGGCGGCGGCCGACAGAGGGAGGAGGACATCGAGTCGCGGGCCGAGGGGCAGGACCTCGGCGATCAGGCCGACACACGCGAAGCCGAGCGAGCCCGCCGCCAGGGAGTACTGCCATGGCCAGCGGCGTGCAGCGCCGACCCAGCCGAGGCAGAATGCCGCCTCGCCGAGCGTGCCGGACAGCGAGCCGATGCTCGCGTGGGCGGCAAACCCGCGGCCGTGCTCCACCGCGAGAAAGCACGTGATCGGGCCGGACATCAGGGGCAGCGCCACGAGCCAGCCGCTGATCGCCGCCCCGTAACGGCGCCCGGCGAGCGAGGTTGCGACCACGATCGCGGGTGTAAACGCGAGCTTCGCAACCAGGAGCCACATACCTACAGGATGTCAGTCGCGGCAATGACGGTCCCGACCACTGGACAGGTCAATTGCGCCCCACGGCGTGTATCCCTGTGCCACACTTGCAGGACGCGGCTGGTAGCGATGGGACGCAGCCGCAGGCGTCCCATCGAGTGAGGTCGCGCTGGTAGGGCGGCGGCCGCCTACCGAGGTTGGCGCCGCCCTACCGCCCTTTCTGGGATGGGCAGACGGTCGTGCTCGGCGGCGTCAAGCAGCGATGAAATCCGCCTCGGCCGCGAGTGCCGAATGACCGTAAGTTGAAGCTTACGTAAGCAGATGCTTAAATAGCAATACGCAATGGCCTACGACGAGGACTTCGCAGACCGGATCCGCCAACTGATTGGCGGCGAAGCCGGCTTGACCGAGCGGAAGATGTTCGGCGGCCTGGCGTTTCTGATCGACGGCAACATGGCGGTTTCGGCGAGCGGCAGAGGCGGGCTGATGGTTCGCGTCGACCCGGAGCTGTCGGACTCGCTCGTCGCGAAGTCGAACGCACGCCTCGTCGAGATGCGCGGCCGCGAGATGCCCGGATGGCTGCGCGTCGACGCGAAGGACGTCCAGACGAAGCAAGAGCTCGCCAGCTGGATCGAGCTCGGCGCGTCCTACGCACGCTCGCTACCCGCGAAGCGATAAGTACGGGAGCGCCAGCCCGCTGCCGCATAGGTGAGCCGTCCAGTTGCTGTTTGGGTGACACCGTGCTTCGCGGTCGTGTCGCACCTGGATGTTCCTTCTCCGCACGAGGGGGTACAACGGTTGCAACGGCTACGAGAGGAGCATCGAATGCGCATCGCGTCGGCCATCGCATCCCGCTTGCGCTCGGACGAGGCGATCGCGACTCGGATCCAGTCCGTTGCGGATGCCCACTACTTCGCCCGGCAGCGCGTTCCCGAAGGGATCTTCCAGATGTTCGAGGCCGGGAGCGGATCGAACGTGACGATGCGCGAAAATGTTCGTGCGTTCGAGGACGTCCTGTTCAGGCCGCGAACCGCCGTCTTCCATCCGAGCCGCGATCTGCGGACGACCGTCCTCGGGCACGAGATCTCGATGCCGGCGATCGTCTCCTCTGTCGGCTTCCTCAAGATCGGCCATCCCGACGGCGAGGCCGGGGTCGCGCGTGCCGCGGGCGCCGCCGGCACGATCCAGTTCGTCAGCGGCGTGACGAACACGCCGATCGAGGAGATCATGGCCGCTGCAACCGGCCCCGTCTTCTACCAGCTCTACTACATCGGCGGCCGCGACGCCTCCGCGCCGATCATCGAACGCGTCAAGACGGCCGGCGTCTCGGGCCTCGTCCTCATCGCTGACACGCCGACGATCGCGCGCCCACGTGACCGGCTCTACCCCGAGCGGCGCAGCGTGCCCGCCGGGGTCACGCTGCGCGACGCGATCGGCTTCGCTCCGCAGGCCCTTCCGAAGCCGCGCTGGCTGCTCGACTTCCTCCGTGCGGGGATCCCGGAGCCACAGGTTGCGATGGGGCTCCGGCCGGACGGGACGCCCATGGGCCTGTTCGAGGGGATCGAAAAGATCTACCAGCAGACGCCGGCCTGGGAGGACGTTCCGTGGATTCGCGAGCGCTGGGACGGGCCGCTCGTGATCAAGGGGATCCTGACCGTGGAGGACGCACGTCGCGCTGTCGAGGAAGGCGCCGACGCAATCGTCGTCTCGAACCACGGGGGCAACGTCCTCGACGGAGACGTGGCGACGCTGCCGGTACTCGCCCAGATCGTGGATGCGGTCGGCAGCGACATCGAAGTGCTGATCGACAGCGGCGTGCGTCGCGGCACCGACGTGCTCAAGGCGGTGGCTCTGGGAGCGAAGGCGGTCCTGCTCGGTCGGGCGTACGTCTACGCGCTCCTCGCCGCGGGCGAGCCCGGCGTCCAGACGATGCTCGAGCTCTTCCGCCAGCAGATCGACGAGGCGCTCGCCTTTCTCGGCGTCGAGTCGATCGGCGAGCTCGACCCGTCGTTCCTCGAACTGCCGCCGAGTTGGGCCGCCGCGCGCGTGCGCTCGAGCTAAGCCTTCCAGGCCAGGTCGGCGTACTCGGGTGTCGTTGCAGGCGACGACCTTGCCGTCGACACGACAACCTCCGCCAGATCTACGAACCAACGGGGCACAGCAGCAATCCTCGGCGCCTCACGGCCTGACGCCACGCTCGATATCGCCGCCAAGGCGTTCATGCAGAGCTGCAAGACGATCATCGGCGTCGTCGAGGGCGACAGCGTCCGCGGCGTGTTCGTCCCCAGTTGATCGAGATCTACATGCAGGGCCGCTTCCGCGCGCCTGGAATCCGCAAATTGCAGCCAGGCGCTTGTAAAGAGCGGGAGCGACGGGGGTCGAGTCCTGACGTTGCACATCACGAAATCGAGATCCGGTGACGTGAGCCATCGATCACCACGACGAACGGGGGACTCGGCCCGCTTCGAGCCGCGCTCAGCGTGTGATCGGCGGGGCGGCGGGCCTTCGCCCGCGGCCCCGCCGTGCGGATCAGTAGCCGAGCGCCGCGCGGATGCGCTCGGCGGCGGCGAGCAGGTCGGCGGCTGTCGCCGCGTCGAGCTTCTTTCCGGTCTGCGCCTGCACCTCGTGCTCGAAGGCGGACAAGGCGGCGACTGCGCCCGCCGAGTCTCCAGCGGCCAGCTTCGTGTTCGCACCCGCGACCTTCTGCACGAGGCTCTTGCCGGGGCCGACGCCGGCGACCTGCGTCTGCAGCCGTGCGAGCTGTTCCGCCGGCGAGCGGACGGTGACGGTGAAGCTCGCCGTCGCGGAATTGCCCGCCTTGTCCGCGGCGGAGCACGTGACGGTGCTCGTCCCGATCGGGAACGGCGTCCCCGACTCGGGCGAGCACGTGGCGGCGACGGGACCGTCCACGGCATCGACCGCGCTCACCGAGTACTGGACCGCCGCACCCGCAGGGCTGTCGGCGTCGACCGTCAGGTTGCTCGGCACGGTCAGCTGCGGCGGCGTCGAGTCGAGCACCGTCGCGTTCGGCACGAACGAAACCGTGTCGGCGGACGGGTTCGCGACGAGCACGTCGGGCAGGCCGTCGCCGTTGAAGTCCGCGACGGCGAGCCACGTCGGCGTCGACGGATAGAGCTCGAGCCGCCCAGTGGCCGCGCCGAAGCTGCCGCCGCCGGTGCCCGTCAGCGCGTAGATCGTGCTGCGGTCGGCAGTGACGACGTCGGGGATGTCGTCGGCGTTCATGTCGGCGAACGCGACGTCCCACGGTGCCGCCCCGAACCGCAAGTCGATCGAGGCGGCAGTCAGGGCGCCGCTTGCGCTGCCGTACAGGACCGTCGCCGAGCCGCCGGTCGTCGAGCCGACCGAGACGTCCGGATACCCGTCGCCGTTCAGGTCGCCGACGGTGACCGGGTGGGCGATCGCGATGTCGCCGCCCTGCATGTTCGTGATGGAATACGTCTCCGATCCGGCCCAGCCGCCGCGGCCGTCGCCGAAGAGCACAGAGACGTTCTGACCATTGCCGTTCGTGTCGTAGTTCGCGACCACGGCGTCGAGGTTGCCGTCGCCGTTCATGTCCGCGAGGGTCAGCCCGTCCGGCTTCTGGCCGCCGCTCGCGATCCGGCTGCCTCGCGTGAACGTGCCGTCCCCGTTACCCGGCAGGATCTGAACCGCGCCTTGCGGCCATGTCCGAGTGATCACGAGGTCGGGCTTGCCGTCGCCGTTCATGTCGCCGACGGCGACTGCCGTCGGAATCGCCTGGTCGAGCGGCTGGATGTTGATCGTTCGCACGGGTTGGAACGTCCCGTCGCCGTTGCCGAGCAGGACGCCCTCGTACTCTCCCTGGAAGGTGTTGAAGACGATGTCGGCGCTGCCGTCGCCGTTCAGATCGCCGGTCGCGACGCTCGTGATCTGCGGCGTCCCGCTCGGCGTGTAGACGAGCGGGAACGGACCGTAGTCGTGTCGCGCGAACGATCCCGCACCGTTTCCGATCAGCACGGTGATCGTGCTCGCATTCACTGCTCCGTCGGCGACCACGGCGTCCGGTCGCCCATCGTTATTGAAGTCCGCGACGGCGATCTGGTTCGGGCCGTGCCCGACCGCTGTGACGACTACGTTGCCGAAGGACGGTGTGGCCGCCCGCGCCTCGCCCGCGGCGATCCCCGCCGCAACGACCGCGCAGACCACCGCCAGGCCGACCGCGGTCCGGCCGCCAACCCCTGATTGCCGCATCCTCGTACACCCCTTCCCGGTTGAATCCGACGGCCCGCGAACGCACGGAGACGCGGCTGGCCCGTCACTGAGCGAGGACCCAGGCTACGGCGCAGGCGGAGCGCCGGCCACGCAGAGAATGGCGGCCGGCAAAGCTGCGCAAGAGCTGCGGGTTCGCTACCGTCGTCGTCGAGGGATCGATGGCGGTCACGAACCAGGAACGCGCAGCCAACTTCGGCGCGGTGCTCGCTGCCGCGCGGCACGCCTCCCACTTGACCCAGGAAGCACTCGCCGAGCGGGCGCGGCTCGGTCTGCGGACGGTGCAGGCACTCGAGCGCGACGCGGCACATCCGCGCCGCGAGACGTTGCGGCGACTCAGCGAGGCGCTCGAGGTGCCGGTCGAGGACTGGCTCCCATACGCGCACGTGCGCCAGGCGCGTCGCCCAGCGGCGCCGTTCTCGAACCTGGCGTCCCCGCGGACGAGTTTCGTCGGGCGCGAGCACGAGTTCGCCGACGGGCTCGAGCGGCTGGGCTCGGCCCGTCTGCTGACGTTGACCGGCCCTGGTGGCGTCGGCAAGACGCGACTCGCCGCCGAACTCGCGGGTCGCGCGACCGCGGACCGGATCTGCTGGGTGGAGCTGAACGGGCCGGCCGCCTCGAAGCCGCTCGCCGCACTCGCGCTCGCGCTGCATATCCGACCGCCGGCGGGCGAGGACTTGCTCACCCACCTGGTGACGGCGCTCGCGCCGAGCGAGCTGCCGCTCGTCGTCTTCGACGGCTGCGAGCACGCGCTCGATGCCTGCGCGGCTGCCGCGGGCGCGCTCCTCGACGCCTGCCCGGCGCTACGCCTGGTCTGCACCACGAGAGAGCCGCTGCGAGTCTACGGAGAGGCGATCCTCGCGGTCGGCCCGCTGCCGCTTCCGACCACCGATACCGCCGAGGCCGTCGACGCGTCCGCGGCCACACGTCTCTTCTTCGAGCGGGCGCGACTGGTCTGCCCGACGCTCGAGGCGACGCCCGAGACCAGGCGGCTTGTCGCGCACATCTGCCACCGGCTCGACGGCTTGCCGCTCAGCATCGAGCTGGCAGCCGCCGCGACGGCGGAGCTACCGCTCGCAACGCTGGCCGAACGCGTGCTCGGCGGCGAGGCGCTCTCCTTCCAGGGCTGGCGCGACTCGCCCAGACACCAGCGCACGCTCCGGGAAGTCCTCGCCTGGAGCCACGAGCTACTCGACCCGTGCGAGCAGACGCTGCTCCGGCGACTGGCCGTCTTCGCGGGCACGTTCGCCGCGGACGCCGCCGCCGAGATCGCCGGCGACGGCGCGGCGGCGGCCGGGCACCTGCGGCGACTCGTCGACGCGTCGCTCGCCGTCGCCGTCGGACCGGGCGACCGCTTCCGACTCCTCGACACGGTGCGCGACTACGCGCTCGAGCTCCTTCGCGCGGCCGGCGAAGAGGCATACGTCCGCCAGCGGCATCTGGCGTTCTACGCCACACAGTCGGCGCGGGCGACGCCGCTGTTGCAAGGCGCAGAGCAGCAGCGCTGGATCCGACGGCTCGACGCGGACCTGCCGGACATCCTCGCGGCCGCGGACTGGAGCGCCGCGAGGTGCGCGCCCGGCGAGCCGGACCGGGAGCAGCGCCTCGCGCTCGGGCTGCCAATGCTGAGCCAGATCTGGCGCTACTGGTTCCTTAGCGGATCCTCCGCGGCCGGCTACGGCCGGTTGCTCGAGCTCCTCGACCTGACAGGGTCGCAGCCCTGGAGCGACACGATGCGACGCGCGCGGGCGTCCGGGCTCGGCGGAGCGTGCGTGCTGGCGATGCACCAGGGCGATCCCGACGCGGCGCTTGCGCTTGGCGAAGAGAGCCACGCGCTTCAAGACGACGACGGTCACGACGACCGAGCCGACTGCGTTGCGCTCGCGCTCGGGATGATCCGGGTTGCCCGCGGTGAGCATCGGCTCGCTCTGCTGCTGCTCGAGGAGAGCCTCCATGACGGCCTGAGCCGCAGCGACGACGAGGTGATCGCGTTCTCGAGCCTCTACCTCGGGCAGGCACTCGCGGCAGTCGGACGCCGACCCGAGGCGATGGCCCGAACCTCCGCTGCAGCCGCCGTCTTCGAGCGCATGGGCGATCGCTGGGGGAAGGCGAGCGCGCTCCACGACCTCGGTGTCCTCGAGCGCGCCCGCGACTTCGAGCGCGCCGCGGGGCTGCTCGAGGAGAGCATCGCGCTGTTCCGCGCCCACGGCGATCGCGGCTGGCATGCCCAGGCGCTCGCCGACCTCGCACGCACCCGGCATCTCCGGGGCGAGTTCACGACGGCCCGCGCGTTGTACGAACAGAGCGAGCAGTTGGCAGAAGACGTCGGCTACCGCGACCGTGCCGCCGAGCGCACGCGTTTCCGTGCGCTGCTCGAGTTCGACACCGGCGACCTCGAGACCGCGATCGCGACCTGGGCGCGCGGCCTCGACGAGGCGCTGGCGGCAAACCTCGCTCCCTACGTCGCCGACCACCTGGACACAGCAGCATCGTGGCTCGGCGCGGCCGACGGTCCACCCGCCGACATCGTGTGCCTGCTCGGAGCCGCCTCGACGATCCGCCGCAAGGGCGGCGTCGTCCCGCCACCTGACGAGCGGCCGGCTGCGGGACGCGCGTTCTCGCTCGCCCGCTCGCGACTGGGTTGGGCACCCGCCACGGTCGCCTGGCGAGCTGGGCGCGAGTGCGGCGTCGACGAGGCCGTGGCGCGCGCGCGTCTCCTGCTCGACGTCGAATGAAGAAACCCGTCCCCTGACGACGAACGCGCAGGTCGCGCCCTTCTTCCAGAAGCGGGCGAAAACGAGGTGTAAAGAGCGGGAGCGACGGGACTCGAACCCGCGACCTCCGGCGTGACAGGCCGGCGTTCTAACCAGCTGAACTACGCCCCCAGGCGCGCCGCAGTGTAGCGGCGGGAAGGGAAACAATGCCTCCCCAGGGAAGGAGGTTACCGTGACGCGCGTCGATTGGATCGCGCTCGCGATCGCCGCGCTCGCTGCCCTGGCTGGGCTTCGCCGCGGGCTGATCGCGACCGCACTCTCGTTCGCCGGGCTCGCCGCCGGGGCGGTGATCGGCGCCCGGCTCGCGCCGCACTTCCTGCACGGGGGCGCCCTCTCGCCCTACACGCCACTGGTGGGGCTCGCCGGCGCGCTGATCGGGGCGACGCTCCTGCGCTCGATCGCCGGCATGGCCGGGTCGTTCCTGCGCGGCGGCTTGCACGTGCTCCCGCCCCTGCGCGCGCTCGACTCGATCGGCGGCCTGCTCGCGGGCGCCGCGGTCGGTTTCGGGATCGTCTGGGTCGCCGGCGCGGTCCTGCTCCAGCTGCCCGGCCAGACCAGCCTGCGTCGCGAGGTGCAGCAGTCGACGATCCTGCAGCGGCTGAACCAGATCGCACCACCGAGCACCGTCCTGCACGCGCTCGCACGCGTCGACCCCTTCCAGTCGATCGCCGGGCCCGCGCCGCCCGCCACGCCTCCCGACACACGCGTGCTCTCCTCGGCAGCCGTGCAGCGCGCCCACCCGAGCGTCGTTCGCATCACCGCCACTGCCTGCGGGCTCGGGATCGAAGGCTCCGGCTGGGTCGCGCGGCCACACATCGTCGTCACCGCCGCGCACGTTGTCGCGGGCGGCAAGGGAATCCGGGTGAACGGCCACGCCGCAGAGGCGCTCGTCGTCGACCGCAGCCAGGACATCGCGGTGCTGGGCGTGGCGGGGCTGGACGCGCCCGCGCTGCCCGTGGCCGACCCTCGCGCCGGCGACCCGGTCGCGCTCCTCGGCTACCCGCAGGACGGGCCGTTCGACGCCCGCGCGGGCCGCGTCGGCCAGACCAGCGACGTGCTCGTTAACGGCTCGCTCCGCCAGGTGACCGCGTTGAGCGGGCTCGTTCGGCATGGCAACTCGGGCGGCCCGGCGGTCAACGACCAGGGCCAGGTGGAGGCGACGATCTTCGCCGCGCGGATCGGCACACGGGCCGGCTACGGCATCCCAACAGCCACCGTCCGCGCCGAGCTCGCACGTGCGAACAAGCCGGTCTCGACCGGGGCCTGTTAAAGCAGCTCGAGCACGCGGGCCGGGCGCTTGTACGGCGCCACGACGTACACACCGGCACACCGGCCCTTCGCGGCCGCGACCAGGTCCCGCGCGTGCGCCAGGCCGAGGTCGGCCGCACCCGCGCCCGCTTCGCCGAGCGCGTCCTGCAGCTCCTGTGGCACGACGATGCCGGGAACCTCGTTGTGCAGCCGCAGCGCAAGCCGGTGGCTTGTCAGCGGAAAGATGCCGGCAAGCACCGGAATCGGCCATGAGCCGCCGAGGAGCTCGGCAAAGCGGTCGAGCGCGTCGAGGTCGAAGAGGATCTGCGTCATCGCGAACTTCGCGCCCGCCTCGATCTTCCGGCGGAAGCGCTCGGCCTCTTCCTCGAGGTCGTCCGCGGTCGGATTGACCGCCACACCGGCGAAGAACGACGTCGGCGCGTCGATCGGCCTGCCGTTGAAATCCTCGCCGCGGTTGAGGCGCGTGACCAGCTGGGTCAGGCCGATCGCGTCGATCTCGTAGACGCCGCGCGAACCGGGGTAGTCGCCCACCTCGGGCGGATCGCCGGTGATCGCGAGCACGTTGCGCACGCCTTCGGCATGAGCGCCGAGCAGGATCGACTCCAGGCCGAGCACCGTCCAGTCGCGCGTCGTCAGGTGCGGCACGGTCTCGAGCCCGCAGTCGCGCTCGAGGCGCGCCGAGACCATCAGCGAGCTCATGCCGGCGCGGGCGGTCGCGTTGTCGTTGACGTCGACGAACCGGATCCCGCCCTCGCGCAGCTCGTGGGCGATCTCGAGCAGCCCCGCCGCCGAGCCGCCGAGGGGCGGATCGAGCTGCACCGACACGACGAACTCACCCTCGCGGAGGGCGCGTGCGAGCGCCGTCTCGCGCTGCTCCTCGCCAAGGGCCTCGACCAGGTCGCGTTGCGTGAACTCGAGCGGCGCGCGCGGCGCTCGATGTTCCTCGACGGCGGTGCGGATCGCGGCGATCTCGGCGGGCGTCGTCCCGCAGCAGCCGCCGATCACGCGGGCACCCAGAGCGCTCGCGTGTGCGGCGAACTCGGCGAAGTACTCGGGCGCGGCGTGCGGATAGATGACGCGGCCCCCAGAGAGGCTCGCAAGCCCGATGTTCGGCAGCGCGGCGAGCGGCAGGCCGTCGCCGCGCATCTGCTCGAGCGCTTCGAGCGCGACCAGCAGGCCGCTGCCGTGGTTGGCCCCGATCGCCGCGACGTCGAGTTCGCTCAGCCGGGCGGCCGCCTCGCGTGCGTGCACGCCTGCGAGCGTCTCGGCCCCGTCGTCGAAGGTCATCAGCGCGACGATCGGCAGGCTCGAGACGCTCCGTACCGCCTCGATCGCGTCGACGAGCTCCTCGAGGTCGAAGAACGTCTCGATCATGAAGAGGTCCGCGCCGCGCCCCTCGAGTACGCTCGCCTGCTCGGAGAAGAGCTCGTGGCGCACGCGGGTGGCGGCCGGCTCGCCGAGCGGGCCGATCGAGCCCGCGATGAAGACGTCGCGCCCCGAGATCTCGCGTGCTTCACGGGCGAGCTTGACCGCGGTGGAGTTGATGCGTTCGAAGTCGTCCTCGAGGAAGTGGTGCGCCAGCTTGCGCCGGTTCGCCCCGAACGAGTTCGTCTCGATCAAGTCGGCGCCGGCGTTGATGAAGCTGACGTGCAACGACACGACCGCCTCGGGCGCGCGCAGATTCGCCTCCTCCGGCGTCCGCAACCGCGGCACCGCAGCCGTGATCAGCGACCCCATGCCGCCGTCGGCGACGATCGTCGGGCCGTCGGCGAGGCGCGAGGTGAAGCGGTTGGCCATCGGGCCAGCGTAGTCAAGCGCGAAGCTCGAGCCGCCCGACGTAGACGACGAAGTTGTGGCCCGTCCGCACCTCGATCGTGAGGCCGCCCGGGCGGGTCGCCGTCCAGGTGAGCTCCGACCCATGCCGGGCAACGGTTGTCTTGCGTCCGTTCACCGCCACCTGGGCCGAGGTCGGTACGAAGGCCAGCTCCACCCGAACCATGCTGTTGCGGCGAATCGTCGCCGTGTGCTTCGAGGCGTCGATCGGCGCCCCGCAGCGCGTTCCCCAGCACCAGCCGGAGACGTCGAGCGGGACGTGCCTGGCGCCCGTGGCGATGTACGCCGCCGGTGGATGAGCCATGGCGAGCAGCAGGGCGAGGAGCGGAAACATCCCCAAAATCTAGTCGCGAAAAATCCGTTCCGCTTCGGCGAGGACTGATGTATTGTCATCGCGGCTGAGGGTGAGCCGGAGGACGAGAGGGCCGGCTCGAACCGTTGATCGTTAGTTCCCTGTCAACGAACGTCGTCGCCGGAGGTCGTGCTCAGGTGCTCACAGTCGACATTGCTCTCCCTGAGATCGAAGAGCTTCAGAAGCTGGTCGTCACGGGACAAGAGAGGGGCTTCCTCACCTACGACGACATCGTCAAGGGACTCGAGGAAGTCGAGCTCACGAAGGAGCAGGTCGAAGACTTCACCACCTACCTGATCGACCATGGAGTCGAGCTCGTCGAGGGCGAGGAGCACAAGCGCCTCCCGCACGAGCCGCCGCTGGTCACCGAAGACGCGAAGACACCGCCGAAGCTCGACCTGACCGTCGAGCCGTCGCTCGACTCGCTGCGCCTCTACCTGCGCGAGATCGGGAAGGTGCCGCTGCTCACCGCCGACCAGGAGGTCTATCTGGCGAAGCGCATCGAGCGTGGCGACATGGTCGCCAAGACGCAGATGACCGAGGCGAACCTGCGCCTGGTCGTCTCGATCGCCAAGGGGTACCTGGGCCGCGGCCTCAGCTTCCTCGACCTGATCCAGGAGGGCTCGCTCGGGCTGATCCGCGCCGTCGAGAAGTTCGACTACCGCAAGGGCTACAAGTTCTCGACCTATGCGACGTGGTGGATCCGCCAGGCCGTGACGCGCGCGATCGCCGACAAGGCCCGCACGATCAGGATTCCGGTGCACATGGTCGAGAAGCTGAACAAGGTCGTCCACATCGAGCGCCAGCTGGTGCAGCGTCTGGGCCGCGAACCGCGTCCCGAGGAGATCGCCGAGGAGCTCGAGATGACGACCGAAGAGGTGCGCGAGATCCTGCGGATGGCGCAGCACCCCGTGTCGCTCGAGAAGCCGATCGGAGAAGAGGAGGACTCGGAGCTCGGCGACTTCGTCGAGGACGAGAACACCGAAGGGCCCGACGAGGCGGCGTCTTTGACTCTCCGGCGCTCCGACATCGAGGTCGCCCTTGCGTCGCTGCCCAAGCGCGAGCGGCAGGTGATCGAACTGCGCTTCGGCCTGACCGGCGACCAGCCGTGCACGCTCGAGGAGGTCGGCAAGACCTTCGGCGTCACCCGTGAGCGGATCCGCCAGATCGAGAACAACACGCTGAAGAAGCTCGAGACGCTGCCCGAGGCTCAGGCACTCCGTGACTGCATGTAGGACGTTCTACGTGCGCGCGGCAGGGACGAACAGCCGGCAGTGCGGGCACTTGAACCCGCGGTAGCGCTCCGCACCGCCGGTCATCAGCTCGGCCGTGAACGTCTTCTTGCAGTGCGGGCAGACGATCTCGTGCGGTTCTTGCCCGGTGCCGCTTGATTCCTGGTCGGACACGGTTTCAGGCTACCCGTGTCCCTTTAGCCGAGTGAGATCGCCTCGATGCTGACGTCGTTGCGCGGTTTGTCGCCCGGGCCTGTATCGACCTGCTCGATCGCGTCGACCACGTCCATGCCCGACGTGACCCGGCCGAAGACCGTGTGCTTGCCGTCGAGCCACGGGCAGGCCTCGGCCGTGACGATGAAGAACTGCGAGCCGTTCG
>Ga0157369_10003012_pt1 | contig 20149 bp, 18 predicted proteins | sample C25metaG_FD_113461 | JGI IMG/M metagenome (GOLD analysis project Ga0157369, IMG submission 113461) | Corn rhizosphere microbial communities from Kellogg Biological Station, Michigan, USA - C2-5 metaG | ecosystem: Host-associated > Plants > Roots > Rhizosphere > Soil | place: USA: Michigan...
GGAAATGCTTGCCGCGGGCAGCGCGTCCAGCAGATCGAGTCCGGCCACCCGACGGCAACGGAATTCCAGCAGCCGCGCCGCCGCGATGCGCTCGTCGCCGGGTCGCGGCCCGTGCGCGGCGTGCGCCGCCACGCCGGCCGCCAGCAAGCCGTCCCAGCCCAGGTAATCGCTGTCCGGCAGCAGGTGCAGGCGGGCGCACAGGCGACCGTCGCGGGCGTGGCATTCCAGCCACTCGTGCGGACCGTCGCTGCCGATCGCGCTCGCGGCGACCAGCCAGTGCACGCGCAACAAGGGCGCCAGCTCGCGGCCCCCTGCCAGCAGACCGGGCACGGCCGCGTCCTTCGTCGCCGGTGCTGCGTACGGCAGGTACAGCACGGGCCCCGCGCCCGGCAAACGACGCGCCAGCAATCGCGGCGTGATCCGCCGCCAGCGCCGCTGCACTTCGGCGCCCACGGCGTGCGGGCAAAGATGGGCAACATGGGTGGCCAGCCAACCGAACATCGCGGTCTCCGTCGTCGGATCGGCTGGCGGTTGCGCGGACCATGGCGGGCAACGGGCTGGCGGTTGCGGACATGCCCGTCCCGCAAACGGGAGAGCCTTGGGTCGGGATTCATCCCGACGGGGTCGGTCTTGTCGGGCTGAAGCCCGACCTGCTCGCGAAGCTGGCAACAGGTGCGAGGCATGCGTTGCCACTCACCCTGGTTTCCCGGGCCTTACTTCGTGAGTATCAGCTTGTCGTTGCGGGTAAGCCGCAGGTGGTACTCGCTGCCCTGGTGCTGGATCACTAGCTCGCGCTCGCCATCCAGCAGCGACTGGCTGCTGACGCGGCGCACGGCCGGCGACGCTTCGGTGGCGCCGGAGCGCAACGACAGGCGCGACAGTGGGTGGGCAAGCCGGCTGGCAGCCGCCGACAGGCTCAAGGTGGTGGCGATCGACATGGGCGACTCCGCAAGGGTTTCAGGCGGAGTTGATGATAATGATTCTCATTAAACTGTCAATCGGCGCAACGGCTCCCGTCCGTCGCCAGCCTCACTCCACTGCCTGCGCGACGCGCTGGCGCATCGCCTCGTCCAGCTTCGGCAGCACTTCCAGCGCGCCGAGGTTGTGTTCCAGTTGTTCCAGCCGGCTCGCCCCCAGCATCACCGTGGACACATGCGGATTGGCCAGGCACCAGGCGACCGCCAGCTGCGCGGTGCTGCAGCCCAGCTCGTCGGCAATGGGTCGCAGCTGGCGTACTTTCACCACCCGCTCGCCGCGCTCGCCCAGCACCTTGTCGTGCAGCCACGCGTAGTCGGGATGCGCCAGCCGCGAGTTGGCCGGCACGCCCTCGTCGTACTTGCCGGAGAGCAACCCCGAGGCCAGCGGCGACCAGGTCGTGGTGCCCATGCCGTACTGCTCGTACAACGGCGCGTATTCCACCTCGACCCGCTCGCGGTGCAGCAGGTTGTACTGCGGCTGTTCCATCGTCGGCGCCGCCAGGTGGTTCTCTCGCGCCACGCGATGCGCCTCGTGGATCGCCTCGGCCGGCCACTCGCTGGTGCCCCAGTACAACACCTTGCCCTGGCGCACCAGCAGGTCCATCGCCGCCACGGTCTCCTCGATCGGCGCGTCCTCGTCAGGGCGATGGCAGAAGTAGAGATCCAGGTAATCCACGCGCAGGCGCTGCAACGCCTGATGGCAGGCCTCGATCACGTGCTTGCGCGAGAGGCCGCGCTGGGTGGGCTTCGGATGGTCGTAGGGGCCGAAGAACACCTTGCTGGACACGCACCAGCTGTCGCGCGGGAAGCGCAGGTCGGCCAGCACGTCGCCCATCAGCGACTCGGCCACGCCATTGCCGTAGGTCTCGGCATTGTCGAAGAAGTTCACCCCGCGATCCCAGGCCAGCGCCAGCATCTCGCGCGCCAGCGAGCGCCCCACGCTCTTGCCGAACGTGGCCCAGGCGCCGAAGGAAAGGACGGAAAGCGGCAGGCCGGAACGGCCGAGGCGGCGGTATTGCATGGAAGGCTCCATCGACTGGCGTGGATGATCGGCGCATGCCGGTCCTTCCGCATGCTGCGTCGGCGCATCGGGCCGATGCAAGCCTTGCATATTCGTGCCGATGATGCGGGCAGGCATCACCGAGAGATCACCCAGGCAAATCATATTTGAACAATAGAGTCATATTTGAATATAGTGACCCATCGGATGCCATGGCATCGCTCGCAGAGGCTCCCCATGGATCGTCGCCGTTTCCTGCTCGCCGGCTCGGCCGCCGCCTCGCTCAGCATGCTCGGCCTGACCCGCACCGGCCATGCCGGCGCCGCGCCCACGCCCGTCGCCGCCGGGTCGCGACCGCGCCCCACGCCGCAGCAACTGCGCTGGCAGCGCGACGAGCTGGCGATGTTCGTGCATCTCACGGTGAACACCTTCACCGGCAAGGAATGGGGCGACGGCACCGAGTCCCCGGCGATCTTCAACCCGCGCAAGCTGGACGCACGGCAATGGGCGCGCACGGCCAGGCAGGCGGGCTTCCGCAGCATGATCCTCACCGCCAAGCACCACGACGGCTTCTGCCTGTGGCCCACCGCCACCACGCCGCACTCGGTGAAAAGCAGCCCGTGGAAAAACGGCCAGGGCGACGTGGTGCGCGAGTTCACCGACGCCTGCCGCGCCGAAGGTCTCGGCGCCGGCCTGTATCTGTCGCCATGGGACCGCAACGCGAAGGTCTACGGCAGCGGCGAGGCTTACAACGACTACTACATCGCCCAGCTCACCGAGCTGCTCACGCACTACGGCAGGATCGTGGAAGTATGGTTCGACGGCGCCAACGGCGAAGGTCCCAACGGCCGCAAGCAGGCCTACGACTGGCCGCGCATCCACGCCACGGTGCGCAGGCTGCAGCCCGGCGCGGTGATGTTCTCCGACGCCGGTCCCGACGTACGCTGGATCGGCGACGAGAAAGGCGTGGCCGGCGCAACCTGCTGGTCCAGCATCGACCCGGCCAGCGTGCCCTACCCCGGCTACGACCGCCCCTGGGTGGGCGACCTGCTCGGCCACGGCGATCCGCACGGCAGCGCGTGGCGTCCCGGCGAATCGGACGTGTCGATTCGCCCCGGCTGGTTCTGGCACCCCGAGCAGAACAGCGAAGTGAAATCGCCTGACGGGCTGATGGAGCTGTATTTCAGCTCGGTGGGCCGCAACAGCAAGCTGCTGCTCAATGTGCCGCCGAACCGCGACGGCCTGTTCGATCCGGAAGACGTCGCCTCGCTGCAGGGCTTCGCGGCGAAGCGCAAACAGCTGTTCGCCACCAACCTGCTGCGCGGCGCCGACGTGCGCGCCAGCAGCAGCGATGCAGCGCATCTCCCGGCCAAGGTGCTCGACGCCGACCCGGATACCTACTGGAGCGCCGCGTCCAGCAGCCGCGACGGCTGGCTGGAATTCGAACTGCCCCGCGAAATCGAGTTCGACACGCTGGAGCTTGGCGAAGCGATCGCCCGCGGCCAGAACATCGCCAACTACCGCGTGGAGCGCTGGGACAGCGGCGCATGGCTGCCGCTCACCTGGGGCACCACCATCGGCCACAAGAAGCTCACGCGCTTCGATCCGGTGCGCACGACCAAGCTGCGCGTGCTGCTGGAATTCGGCTACGACACGCCGCGACTGGCGCGCGTGGCCGCATATCGCGGCCCGGACCACAGCTACGGGCCGGGGCACAACGAGAAGTGATGCCGCCTCAGGCGCCTTCGGCCGCGTAGGCCGCCAACGCCTCGAGCAGGTAGTCGTAGACCAGTCGCACGCGACGGTTCGCGCGCTGGTCTTCGTGCATCACCAACCAGGTGTCCAGCGCCAGTCCAAATGCCTCGGGCAACACCGGCACCAGCTGGCGTTCGCGGCGGGCGAGCGCACGCTGGCATGCACCGATGCCGTAACCGGCGCGCAGTGCAGCCAGCTGCGCCAGCGGGCTGTCGGTGCGCAGCGCGAAATGCTCGCGCGCATACACCTCGCCGCCCGGCACGCGGCCGCGCATCGCGCGCAGGGCTGGCGTCTCGCGATCGAAACCGATCAACGCGTGTTCCTGCAGCTCGGCCAGCGTCTGCGGCGTGCCGTGCGCCTTCAGGTAACGCCGGTGTGCGTACAGCCCGATCCCGATGCTGCCTACGCGCCGCGCCACCAGCGCGGCCTGGCTGGGCCGCAGCATGCGCACGGCGATATCCGCGTCCTTGCGCAGCAGGTCCTCGGTGGCATCGGACAGCGACAGCTCGACCACGATGCCCGGCTGCTGCCGGCGCAGATCGGCCAGCATCGCGGGCAATACCTCGCCGCCGATCACCTCGCTGCAGGTGATGCGCACCACGCCGCGCACTTCCTGCCGGCTGCCCGAAGCCGCGCGCCGCAGCGCGGCCGACGCGGCGGCCATGCCGCGCGCGTGTTCGGCCAGCTCGGCGCCTACTTCGGTCAACACCAATCCCTGCGGCGAGCGGGTGAACAGGGCCACGCCCAGCGTCGCTTCCAGCTGCCGCACGTGCCGCCCCAGACTGGGCTGGGTCATGCCCAGCATGCGCGCCGCCGCGGACAGGCTGCCTTCGCCCGCCACCGCGAGGAAGGAGCGATAGAGATCCCAGCCGGGCTCGTCGGCGTCCATGCATTTATTTATAGCAGATGTTCGATGCTAGGCAATTTTCAAATATAACGTTCCGCGTCAGGCTGGCTCCACCCATCCAGGAGTACAGCCATGAACACATCGAAGACAGCCCTGATCCTCGGCGCCACCGGCGGCGCGGGCGGCGAGATTGCCGCGGCCCTGCTGCGGCGCGGCTGGACGGTGCGCGCGCTGGTGCGCAACGCCGCCCGCCCCGGCCTGGACCCGCGCATCGACTGGCGCGAAGGCGACGCGATGCGCGCCGCCGACGTGGCGCAGGCCGCCGCCGGCGCGGATGTGCTCGTCCATGCGGTGAACCCGCCGGGCTACCGCGACTGGGACAAGCGGGTGCTGCCGATGCTGGACAACAGCCTGGCCGCGGCCCGCGCCAACGCGGCGCGCCTCGTGCTGCCGGGCACGGTCTACAACTACGGCCCCGATGCCTTTCCGCTGCTCGCCGAGGACGATCCGCAGCAGCCGCTGACCCGCAAGGGCGCGATCCGCGCGACCATGGAGCGGCGGCTGGCCGAGGCCACGGACGTGCGCAGCCTGATTCTGCGCTGTGGCGACTTCTTCGGGCCGCGCGCGGGCAACAACTGGTTCGCGGCGATGATCAAGCCGGGCCATCGCGTGAGCGCCTTGCTGTATCCGGGACGCCGCGGCCCGCCCCACGCCTGGGCCTACCTGCCCGACGTGGGCGAGACAGTGGCGCGGTTGCTGGAGCGCGAGAGCGAACTGGAGCGCTTCGCCCGCTTCCACTTCGCCGGCCACTTCATGGACGACAGCGCCCTGCTCGCTGCCGTGCGCCGCGCCACCGGAAATGCCACGCTGCCGCTGCGCGCCTTCCCGTGGTGGCTGACGCGGCTGGCCGCGCCGTTCGTGGTGCTGATGCGCGAACTGCGCGAGATGCGCTACCTGTGGCGCGAGCCGCTGCAACTGGACAACCGCCGGCTGGTCGCATGGCTGGGGGCAGAACCTCACACGCCGCTGCAGCATGCCGTCGAAACCACCCTGCGCAGCTTCGGCTGCGTGGATTGAGTTAGTGCGCACATCGCCGGAATCCGCCCGCAGACGTCAGGGCCGACACCCGTGGGGCGCATCGCGGAACGAGCCGCCGCCACAGGCCAGGACGCGCCGAAAGTGATGGGGCTTAGCCGGCGCTGAAGCCGGCGATCTTGAAGGTGATGTGCGCCGTGGCGTTCTCGCGATCGAGCAGCATGGCGATGCCATACTTGTCCAGATAAGCGTAGTGCATCCTGCTGGTCGTCACACCATTCCTGTTGATGAACTCGCAGTCGAGGCCACGCGCCGAACCGGCAATCTTCGGATTCAGGTCCGCCGCGCTGAATGCAGCACCAATGGTGCACTTGGTCTGCGCGTCGACCGATACGCGCGGCAGCCCTTCGTAGATTTCGGTGAACGCGTAGTTCAGCTGGCCGAGGCCGCTCGGGACGGCATCGAAATGGGAAATGGCGGTGGTCTGGACGATCCGCGGGGCGTAGGTCTGATCCAGCCGCACGAGCTGCGAACGCAAAGTGACGATGTTCCGGTAGGTGAGGTTCAGCGTCATGCTCACGGGTATGCCGTTGGCCGACATCGTCTCGACGCTGCGCATCATGCCGTTCCCCTGGTTTTCAACCACCCAGTGGCCGTCGAATTCCGCGACATCGGCGCCGCCGACCTTCCTGCTCGTGGATCGCACATCCACCACAAGCCGGCCGAACCCGGCCGGACTGGCGTCCATGTTGACGATGGTGTTGCGCGCATCGGCAGGCAACATAAACGGCGTGAACTGCCGGCTCGCGTAACCGTCGGTGTCCTGCATGATCGACTTGACCGTCGTCTGCCCCTGCGCGATGGGCGGCCGCGCCACAGGCGGCGGTACGCAGCCGCTCAGCAGGACAGTCGTCGTCGCCAACACGCCACCCGCGATCTTCCCAAGACGCATATCCGCTCCCCTGTGAGCACGTTGCAAGAAAGCTGGCGTGGTCGGACGGCCGCAACCATCCCCTGCCGCCGCCAGTCCGCGGATGCTACCAACAAACGCCAGTCAGTCTGGCGATCGCCGCTTCGATTTATTCAGGGCGCGCGCAGCAAAAGCCCCAGCACGACGGCAGCGAAAGAACCTGCGACAACGTCGTCCACCATCACGCCCAGCCCGCCGTGCAGGCGACGGTCGAATACGCGGATGGGCCAAGGCTTCCACACGTCGAACAGGCGGAACAGCGCGAAGCCGAGGACGATTGCCCACCATGGCGCGAGCAGCGCGGGCAGCAGCGCGATCCACTGGCCGACGAATTCGTCCCACACCAGCGCGCGGTGATCGTCCACGCCCAGTGCGCGGCCGGCGACATTGCAAGCCCACACGCCCAGCGCGAAACCCAGCACGATCACCAGCAGGTTGAGCGGCAGCGACAGCTCGCGCAGCAGCAGCCACGGCAGGATCGCCGCCAGCGAACCGAACGTGCCCTGCGCCACCGGCGCGAGGCCGGAGCCGAGGCCGCAGGCGATCCAGCCCGCCGGCGTGGCGAGCAGCGCGCGGCGCTGTGCGGCGGTGAGCGTCTTGCGTTCCATGGGCGCGTTCATGCGGCGAAATGATCCCAGCCCAGCCGCGCCGGTTCCAGCCATCCGCCGTCCGCATCGCGCACGCGTACGCCCTCGCCCGCCACGATGCGGCCGATGCGCGTGGCACCGCAGCCCAGCCGCGCCAGGTCGGCCTGCACCTCGGCCACGCGCGCGGCGGGCACGGTGAAACACAGTTCGTAATCGTCGCCGCCGGACAACGCGAAGTCGCGCGCGGTCACCTCGTCGAACAGGTCCAGCAACGCGGGCGAGCGCGGCAGCAGGGCTGCGTCGATTTCCGCGCCCACGCCGCTGGCCTCGCACAGATGGCCGAGGTCGGCGAGCAACCCGTCGGATACGTCGAGGCAGGCGCTGGCACGGCCGCGCAACGCCAGCCCCGCCGCTAGCCGCGGCACAGGGCGATTCAGGCGCTCGACCAGCGCATCGCGCTGTGATGTCCGGACGTCCATTTGCGCCTGCAGGCAGCGCAAGCCTGCCGCCGCATCGCCCAGCGTGCCGGTGACCAGCACCGCGTCGCCCGCGCGTGCACCGGCACGCGTCAGCACCTTCCCCGGCGGCACGAAGCCGTGCACGGCCACGCTGAGCGTGAGCGGGCCGCGCGTGGTGTCGCCGCCCACCAGCGCCAGCCGGTGCTGCCGCGCCAGTTGCGCGAAGCCCTCGGCGAGGCCGTCGACGAAGGCCGCATCGGGCCGCGGCAGGGTCAGCGCCAGCAGGGCCCACGCCGGCGTGGCGCCCATCGCGGCGAGGTCGGACAGGTTCACCGCCAGCGCCTTCCAGCCGATGTCGGCCGGTGCGGTGCCGGCCGGGAAATGCACGCCCTCGACCAGGGTGTCGATCGCCATCGCCAGTTCCTGCCCCGCGGGCACGGCCAGCAGCGCGGCGTCGTCGCCGATGCCCAGGCGCACGTCGTCGCGCTGCTGCGCGGTGCGTTCACGGATGCGGTCGATCAGGCGGAATTCCATGGTGGTCCTGCGGCGGAAGCGGTTCCAGAGCAGAGCATCCGCGCGCGCGTGGCGCAAGCCCGTGACCTGCGGCGCATGCGCGGGCGCCGTGCGCGTGCAAGGCTGGCGCCACTTTCCTGCCGGAGCTTGCCGCCATGCGTTGCGTCCGTTTGCGTCCTGCCGCCCTGCTGCTCGCCGTCTTCGCCGCCGCCCCGGCGCTGGCTGCGCCATCGCCATCCGCAACCGGCGACGCGGCGGTGCTGGCGCCGGTCCAGGCCTTCTTCGCGGCGATGTCGCGCTACGACCAGGCCGGCATGCGCGCGCAGGTGCTGCCCACGGGCATGGCCACCCTGATGCGCCACGGCAAGCCGGAACAACTCGCGCTGGGCGACTTCGTCGACCACGTGAAGCCGGGCAAGGCACGCATCGAGGAACGCATCCGCGACCCGCAGGTGCGCGTGGACGACGACATCGCGGTGGTGTGGGCTCCCTACGTCTTCCTGCTCGACGGCAAGCCGCACCATTGCGGCACGGACGTGTTCAACCTGGCGCGAGTGGACGGGCGCTGGCTGATCGCCGGCATCGCCGACAACAGCCGCGACTGCCCGGCGAAGTAACGGCCGCGCTCAGCGCGCGAACACCAGGGAGGTCTCGCCGTGGTAGGTGGTGCGCTGCCATTCGCGGAAGCCGGCCTTCTCGGCCACGCGAATGGAGGCGGTGTTGCCTTCGCCGATGAGGCATACGGCGCGCATGCCCGACAGGTGTGCATCGGCCCAGGCGGTGGCCGCGGCGACCGCCTCGCTGGCATAGCCGCGGCCATGCACCGCGGGCGACAGCACCCAACCGAATTCCAGCATGCCAACCAGCGAAGGCTCGATCTCGCGGCGGAAGTCGCCAAAGCCGACGTCGCCGACATGGCGCTCGCTGGCCTTCTCCTCGACGGCCCAGTAGCCGTAGCCGAGCATGCTCCACAGTCCCAGCGAGGCCAGCATGCGGCGCCAGGTTTCCTCGGCGGTGAACGGACGGCCGCCGATGTAGCGCACCACTTCCGGGTCAGCCCACAGCGCGGTGCAGTCGGCATGGTCCCCGGGACGATGCGCGCGCAGGCGCAGCCGCGCGGTTTCCAGTACCGGCACCCTTTCTTCCGCCCGGGCGCCGGCGTCCATCAGGCGCGCTTCTCCGCGCTGCGCAGCTCGCCGGCCAGCTTGTCCAGCACGCCGTTGACGTAGCTGTGGCCGTGGTCGGCACCGAAACGCTTGGTGACTTCGATCGCCTCGTTGATGACCACGCGGTACGGCACGTCGGGGCGGTGCTTCAGCTCGTACGCGGCCAGGCGCAGCGCTGCGCGCTCGATCGGGTCGACCTCGGCCACCTCGCGGTCGAGGTAGGGGCGCAGCGAGGCATCCAGTGCGTCGACGTTCTTTTCGACGCCATGCAGCAGGTCCTCGAAGTAGTCGAGGTCGGCCACTTCCATGTCCTGTTCGTGGCGGAACTGCTCGATCACCGCGTTCATGTGGCTGCCGGACAGCTGCCACGCGTACAGCGCCTGCAGCGCGCGGCGGCGGGCGCGCGAGCGCGCGGCGAGATCGATGCCTTCAGAGCCTGTCTTCATATGCCAAGTACGCCGCGCCGGGAGCTGTTTGCCCGCAGGGCAAGGAAGAACGAAAGAGTGTATGTCGATACACGACCGAGTGATGACGCAGCCATGCGGGCAAACAGACCCGGCCCTTCGGGTTGCGCCTGGGCGACCGCCATGCGGCAGCGCGCGGCTTGACCCGACGGCCAGTCAGGCGCTGCGCCACGCACTACCACCTGACGGTCGCTCAGGCGCAACGCGAGACACTTGGCATATGAAGACAGGCTCTCCTGCGCATGCATCACAGCCGGCCGTACAGGCTGACCATCTCCAGCGCGGCCATCGCCGCGTCGGCGCCCTTGTTGCCGGCCTTGGTGCCGGCGCGTTCGATCGCCTGCTCGATGCTGTCGGTGGTGAGCACGCCGAACGCCACCGGCACGCCGGAATCCAGCGCGGCCTTGGCCAGGCCCTTGGCGCACTCGCCAGCCACGTAGTCGAAGTGCGGGGTGGAGCCGCGGATCACCGCGCCCAGCGCGATTACCGCGGCGTACTTGCCGGAGCCGGCGACCTTGTGCGCGGCCAGCGCGATCTCCCACGCACCGGGCACACGCACCAGCTCGATGTCCGCATCCTTCACGCCGTGGCGCAGCAGCGCGTCGCGCGCCCCGGCCACCAGCGGCTCCACCACGAAACCGTTGAAACGGCCCGCAACGATGGCAAAACGGCCCTTGGGCGTGGCGAAATCGCCTTCGATGGTCTTCATGTGAGCTGCAATCCTTGACGGGCGTGGCGCCCATGCGAGACGGGTATTTTACGGGTTTGGGGGCGCGGACGCTCGGAAAGACCTCTGCAGCCCTTATGGGCACCTCTCCTGCACGCAGGAGAGGCAAAGGCCGGCTCAGGCCGCGGTGCCGCCCACCGTCATCGCATCGATCTTCAGCGTGGGCTGTCCCACGCCCACCGGTACGCTCTGGCCGTCCTTGCCGCAGACGCCCACGCCTTCGTCGAGCTTCATGTCGTTGCCGATCATGGAGACGCGCGTAAGGACTTCAGGGCCTGAACCAATCAACGTGGCGCCTTTCACCGGGGCGGTGATCTTGCCGTCCTCGATCAAGTAGGCCTCGCTCGCGGAGAACACGAACTTGCCGTTGGTGATGTCCACCTGGCCGCCGCCGAAGTTCGGTGCGTACAGGCCCTTCTTCACCGAGCGGATGATCTCCTCCGGATCGTGGCTGCCGCTGCGCATGTAGGTATTGGTCATGCGCGGCATCGGCAGCGCGGTGAAGGATTCGCGGCGGCCGTTGCCGGTGGCTGCCATGCCCATCAGGCGTGCGTTGAGCTTGTCCTGCATGTAGCCCTTGAGGATGCCGTCCTCGATCAGCACGGTGCAGTTCGTGGGCGTGCCCTCGTCATCCACGCTGAGCGAACCGCGGCGACCGGGCAGCGTGCCGTCGTCCACCACGGTGACGCCCGGCGCAGCCACGCGCTGGCCGAGCCGGCCGGCGAACGCGGAGCTGCCCTTGCGGTTGAAGTCGCCTTCCAAACCGTGGCCGATCGCTTCGTGCAGCAGCACGCCGGGCCAGCCGGGGCCGAGCACCACGGCCATCTGGCCGGCGGGGGCGTCGACGGAGTCGAGGTTCACCAGCGCCTGCCGCACGGCCTCGTCGGCGAACGCCAGCGCGCGGCCGTTGTCGATCAGCTCGCGGTAACCGTAGCGGCCGCCGCCGCCCGCGTAACCCTGCTCGCGGCGGCCGTTGGCTTCGGCGATCACCTGCACGTTGAGGCGCACCAGCGGGCGCACGTCGGCGGCCAGCGTACCGTCGGAAGCGGCGATCAGCACGGTGTCGATGGTGGCGGCCATGCTGACGATGACCTGGGTGATGCGCGGGTCGCGCGAGCGCGCGTACGCATCCACCTCGCGCAGCAGCGCGATCTTGTCGGGGTTGGGCAGGCTTTCCACCGGGTCGATCGCCGGATACAGCTGCCGCGTGTTGCCCAGCGCCAGCGGCTGGCCGGCGCCGCGGCCGTCCTGCGCGATCGCGCGTGCGGCCCTGGAGGCTTCCAGCAGCTGCGGCAGCACGATCTCGTCGGAATAGGCGAAGCCGGTCTTCTCGCCGGAGATCGCACGCACGCCCACGCCCTGCTCGATCGAATGGCTACCGTCCTTGACGATGCCCTCCTCCAGCGTCCACGACTCGCTGCGCGAGTGCTGGAAGTACAGGTCGGCCGCGTCGATGGACGGCCCCATCAGCTGCGCGAACACGCGCTCGAGGTCGCCGGTGGCGAGTCCGCCGGGGGTCAGCAGCCGACTCTGGGCCTGGGCGATCGGGGAATCCATGGGGTCTTTGGTCGATGCGATAAGGGTGGGTAAAGAATGGGGACGCAGCGCGCGAAATCAAAGCCGCATCAGCGTCCCGTCGATGACGCCGCCGCCGGCAGCGCCTGCAGGCTGTCGCGCAGCGGCATCGTGATGACGGAGCTGGAAGACGACGCGGCAGGCAGCAGCGGCGGCTTGGTGGTGGCAGGCGCGGCCGGCAATCCATGCTTCTCGACCAGGGTCATCACCGGTTTGTCCCAGCTGCCGGTGACGTGGTAGCGCGCGCCGACGGTCTTGTTGAGGCCGTGGCCAAGCAGCCCCTGCACGGCGAGTCCGGCGGCGGCGCCCACCGGGCCGCCGACCACCGCGCCGATCACCGGCAGGCTGTTGCCGATGTGCGGGACCACCAGCACGTACTGGTCGTAATCCTTGGCGCGCAGGCCGGTGCGGCCGGTGATGCTGATCTGCGCGGCCGGGCCCTTGATGACGAGGTTGTTCGTGGTGGCGCTGCCGTCGGCGAGGCGGAAGTCGCCGTTGATCGAGTCGAATCCCAGGCCCTTGCCGAACACGTCGCCGAAATCCAGCGTCAGGCGGCGCGGCAGCTCGGCCAGCGAGACCAGGCCGAACAAGCGCCCCACGCCCGGCCCCATTTCGGGGATGCGGCCGTCGTTGACGTGGATGGCCAGGGTGCCGGTGGCGTTGGCAAGGCTGAAGGCGGATGGCGCACCGGGCCAGCTGGCGTCCAGCTGGTCCTCGGTCTTGCCGCCGTTGACGAGGCCGGTGTAGCCGAACGCGGTGAGCATCTTGCCGAGGTCGTCGGCGGCGAAGCCGATGTGCATGCGGGTGTGGCTGTCGGTGGGCGTGCCGTTCCAGTCGCCGCTGCCGGTGACCTGCACGCTGGACGACAGCGCCCGCAACTGGTCGATGTGCATGCCCTGCGCGGTGGGCCAGGTCTCCAGCCGCGCCTCGCCCAGTTTCGCGTCGCCGAAGCTCAGATCGCCCACCCACAGGTGGAAGGGCGGCAACGCGGCGGGATTGATGCCGGTATTGGCGGGGTTCTCCTCCGGCTGGCTGGCGGCCGCCTTGCCGCCGGGCGTGGGCGGATTGCCGGGCCAGTGCAGGTGCGTGAGGCGCGCGGTGATGCCGCGCTTGTCCAGCTCCTTGTCCGGCACGCTGAAGCGCCCGGCCATCGCCGCACCGTTCACGTCCACCTGCAGGTGGTCGACCGCGGGCGTGGCCTGCAGCGTCATCGCGCCCAGCGGACGGCCGAACCACTCGGCGTGGTCGGTGCCCACGTCCACGCTTTCCAGCGTGGGGCCGCCTGCGTTGCTCGCGTTGTTCGCGTTGCCCGCGGCGCCGTTGCTGCCCGCCGTCAGCGCGACCGCCTGCTGCACCCAGCCGGTGACGTCCAGCTTCGCCGCATGGCCGCGGATGCGCAGCCCTTGCGCGGGCAGTTCCATGGGCATCTGCGTGCCGAACGCCAGCGTGCCGGCCAGCGGCTTGCTGCCGTCGGCCAGGCGCAGGTGGCCGCGCGCCTCTTCGCCCAGCGCCAGCTTGAGGTCGGCGCCTTGCAGCGGCAGGGTCAGCACGAGGTGGAGCGGCAAGGTCTCGGCGGCGGACTTCTTCAGCGGCACCGGCACGTCCAGCGCCATGCCGGCCAGGGTGGAATCCAGGGTCAGCGTCTGCACCAGGGCGCCGCCGTTCGCCGGCTCGGTGAGGCTGAAGCCGATGTCGAAGGGGCTGCGCCCGCTACCCAGCGGATCGAGCCAGTCCAGCGCGTGGATGCCCTCGGTGACGTCGGCGAAGCTGTAGCTGCCGCTGAGCCTGGCCGCCAGCACGGTGGCCGGATCGCCGGTGGCGCCGGCGATCGCCAGGTCCAGCGTGGACGGCTGGCCGTGGGCGCTGCCGCCCAGCGGGCCGGCGTGGAAGCCGTGGCCGTCGAACGTGGCCGGACCGCTGAGCTGGTCCAGCTTGAGGTTCCAGTCCGGTTCGCTCACGTCCACGTTCTTCAGTTGCGCATTGCCGGCGAGGGTGAAGTTCTCCGCCGCGCCCAGCGGCAGCGAGAGGTGGAAACCGAAACTGCCGCTGCCACCCAGCTTCAGCTTGGACAGCAGGTCGGCCTGCTTGCTCGCGATGGGGCTCTTCAGCACGAAGCCGAGCAGACTGGCGCCACTGCCGCTGCCGTCGACGTTGAGGTCGAGCGTGCCGTCGGCGAATTCGGGGATGAGCGCCACCACCTTGTCCGCCTTGACGCCCAGCGAGGAACCGTCGTCCGCCTGCACCAGCATGCCGTTGTTGATGAAGCTGGCGATGGCGTGGATGCCGGTGGCCTCGGGCCAGTCGGGCGAGTAGCGGAACGTGAGGTCGCTGATCTCGGCCCGCGCCTCGAAGCGTCCCTCGTTGTGCCGGAACGGCCAGTCCTTGAGGTCGCCGCGCACCAGCACCTCGCCGTGGTCGATGTTGCCGCTCACCAGCGCGCTGTCCAGCCATGCCACGGTGGGCGGCGGCATCGCGTCGATCGGCCAGAACAGCTTGGCGGCGGTGACGTCGCCGTGGGCCAGATCGACGTAAAGATTCAGGAACGGCGGACCGCCGGCGTCGTGCAGGGCTATCTCGCCGCGCAGCTGGCCGCCGTAACCCTGGCCCGTGAAGTCCAGCGGATCGATGCCCAGGTGCCAGTCGCCGTCCGCATGCCAGAACGCCAGCGTGCCGGCCAGCTTCGACATCACGAACGGCTGGCGGAAGGTATGTGGCGCGCGCACCGTGGCGGCCTGCGCAGGCAGATCCAGCGACACCGCCTCGCCGTCGCCGCGCAGCGTGCCCTCGAGGCCGTCCACGCCGGGCAGCTTGCCGGCCGGGTCGATGCCGAGGTTGCTGAAGGTAGCGGCCAGCCGCTCGATGCCGCCGGCCTGCGCCCAGGCCAGCGCCACGTCGTCCAGCTTGCCGTGCGGGCGCCCCGCGCCCAGCCACGCCGCCAGCGCGGGCGGCAACTTCGGCAGCAGGCCCAGCCACGGCAGCAGCGGCGCCAGCTGCAGGTCGCGCGCCGCCGCCTGCATGGTGAACTGCGGCGTGCCGGGCCGGTGCAGCCAGACCGCGAGCGCGCCCTGGTCGTCGCCGGCCCAGCGCAGCTCGTAGCCGTCGGCGCTGCGGCTCAATTCGACCTCGCCGCGCAGCGCGGGCACCTCGACCCGGCCGTTCGCGCCGGCGATGCGCAGGCCGTCGAGGTCGAGGCGGGTGAGGCTGCGCACCACCTTGCCCTGCTTCCAGTCCAGCCACGCGGCCACGTTGCCGTGACCGGCCTGCATGTCGTAGCCGCCCAGGTCCACGCCGGCGAGCAGGGCGCCCAGGTCGAGGTTCTGCCCGGACAGCCACAGTCGCCCACTGCTGCCGTCGTCGCGGAAGCGTCCCGCGCCGCGCAGCTCGCCCGGGGCGCCTTCGCGGCGCAGCAGCGCGCCCACGCGGATATGGTTGCCCTGCCGACTCAGGCGCAACTGGTCGGCGATCAGGCTGTAATGCTTGCCGCTGGCCGCGTCGGCGATGTTCAGCTGCAGGTTGTCCAGCCACAGCGCCACCGACAACTGGCCGAAACCGGGCTGCTGCTCGGCGCCGCCACCGGTGCCGAGGCCATTGATATGCCAGCTGCCGTCCGCGTCATGGCTCAGGTCCAGCTGCAGGCCGCGCGCGCGCAGGTTCACCAGGTGGCGCGACGGCAACCAGCCGCCGAAGTCCAGCCGCAGCTCGGACTCGGGTATCTCGATCGGCGTGCCCTGGCCGCCCGGCGGCACGCCCACGGTGACGTCGCGCAGCACGAACAGCGGGCCGGAGCCGGTCCACTTGCCCTGCAGCGAGGCGAAGCTCACCGGGCGCTGCAGCTTCGCGGAGAGCTCGCGCGCCACCCATTCCGGATGCCGCGCCAACAGTGGCAGCAGCAACTGCGCCAGCGCCATCAGCACCGCCAGCGCGATCACGGCGATGCCGGCGACCCAGCCCAGCGCGTGCGCGCCGAGGTGCAGCCGTCGTTGCCAATCCGCGTTCATCGACCGCAGGCCGCGCCGTCGAAGGCATCCACGCCCTTCACGACATCACGCCCGCACAAACAGGCAGACAGCGCCTGCAGGTCGTCGAGCGCAAAGGCACTGGACTCCCGCTTGCGCGGGAGTGCCGGGCAAACAACCAGCCGCGCGGACCGACGCTTACAGCAAAACCACATCAAACTGTTCCTGCGAATAATGTTCCTCGGCTTGGAAGCGTATGCTCTTGGAGATGAACTCCTCCAGTTCGGCCACCGCCGCGGACTCCTCTTCGAGGATGCGGCCGACCACGGCGGGGCTGGCCATCACCAGCAGCTTCTCGGCGTTGAACTGGCGCACCGCGCGGGTGATCTCGCGGAAGATCTCGTAGGTCACCGTCTCGGCGGTCTTCACCGTGCCGCGCCCCGCGCAGGCCGGGCACGGCTCGCACAGCTGGCGCTCCAGGCTCTCGGTGGTGCGCTTGCGGGTCATCTCGACCAGGCCCAGCGAGGACATCGGGTACACCGTGGTCTTGGCGTGGTCGCGCGCCAACCCCTTGGCCAGCATGCGCAGCACCTGGCGCTTGTGCTCCTCGTCGACCATGTCGATGAAGTCGATGATGATGATGCCGCCGAGGTTGCGCAGCCTGAGCTGCCGCGCCGCCGCCTGCGCCGCCTCCAGGTTGGTGCGGTAGACGGTCTCCTCCAGGTTGCGCGTGCCGAGGTAGGCGCCGGTGTTCACGTCGATCGTGGTCATCGCCTCGGTCTGGTCGACCACCAGGTAACCGCCCGACTTCAACGGCACCTCCTTCTTCAGCGCGTGCTGGATCTCGTCCTCCACGCTGTACAGGTCGAAGATCGGCCGCTCGCCGTCGTAATGCTCCACCCGGTCGTCCAGGCTGGGCATGAACTTGTGCACGAACTTAACCACCTTCTCGAAGGTCTCGCGCGAATCCACGCGCACCTTCTCGATGTCGTCGGTGAGCATGTCGCGCAGGCTGCGCAGCGGCAGCGAGAGCTCCTCGTACACGCGCTCGCCCACCTTCGACCTGACGATGTTCTCCTGCACCACGCGCCAGACCTTGCCGAGGTAGGTCACGTCGAAGGCCAGCGACTCCGCGCTCTGTCCCTCCGCGTTGGTGCGCACGATGTAGCCCAGCGGGTTCTCGCCGACCAGGCTGCCCATCACCTCGCGCAGGCGCGTGCGCTCGGCCTCGTCCTCGATGCGCGCCGAGATGCCCAGGGTGTGCGCATGCGGCAGCAGCACCAGGTAGCGCGAGGGGATCGACAGGTGCGCGGACAGCCGCGCGCCCTTGCTGCCGATCGGGTCCTTCACCACCTGCACGACGATCTCCTGGCCCTCGTGCACCAGTTCGCTGATCGCCGGCGTGTGGCCGTTGCCGTTGCCATGGGCAGCCGGTTCCGCACCCTCGGCGGCGGGCGGACGCACGATGTCCGAGGCGTGCAGGAAGGCTGCGCGGCCCAGCCCGATCTCCACGAACGCGGCCTGCATGCCCGGCATCACCCGCTGCACCCGGCCCTTGTAGATGTTGCCCACGTAGCCGCGCTTCGACGCGCGCTCGACATGCACTTCCTGCAGCATGCCGTTCTCGACCACGCCCACCCGCGTCTCGCGCGGGGTCACGTTGATCAGGATTTCTTCACTCACGGCCCACTCCCCGAATAGACGATCTTTATAGCGGTTGCCCGCGCCGACTGTCGATGCGCGGTGCACGGTGCGCAAAGACGAATGTTTTGCTAAGCCGCTCCGGCCACAATAGGCAGGCTCGCCCATGGCTTCGACAAGGGAAACAGCATGAAATTGCTGCTGGTGGAAGATTCCGAACGCCTGCGCCAGACCCTGCGCCACGGCCTCGAGGGCGCCGGCTTCACCGTGGACGCGGCCGGCGACGGCGTGGAGGCCTGCGGCTTCCTGGCCAGTTACGACTACGAACTGGTGGTGCTGGACCTGATGCTGCCGCGGCTGGACGGCATCGGCGTGCTGCGCAGCCTGCCAGCGGGCGGGCGCCGGCCGCGCGTGCTGGTGCTGTCGGCCCGCGACCAGGTGCCCGACCGCATCGAGGCGCTGAACGCCGGCGCCGACGACTACCTGGTCAAGCCCTTCTCCTTCGACGAACTGGTGGCCCGCCTGCACGCGCTGGCCCGGCGCCCACAGCAGGCCCAGCCCACCGTGCTGAGCCATGGCGCCTTGTCCTGGGATCCACGCTCACACAGCGTGAGCGTGGCCGGCCAGCCGCTGGCGCTCACCCCACGCGAATTCGCGGTGCTGGGCCTGCTGTTGCGCCATCGCGGCCGCGCGTTCAGCCGGCAGGAAATCCTCGACCGCACCGCCGGCAGCGACAGCGAGGCCTCCGACCGCAGCGTCGAGGTGCTGGTGTTCGGCCTGCGTCGCAAGCTGGACGGGGCGGGGGTGCCGGGTTTGATCGAGACGCGGCGCGGGGCGGGGTATTTGATCCCGTGAGGACTTCCTCTCTTTCGCTTTCGCTGGATGCAGCCCGGTTCCGCACGCCTGCCAGACCGCTCGCCTCTCCCGCTTGCGGGACTCCGCGCGCTCCCTCTCCCCCAACGGTTTCATCGTTGGGGGAGAGGGTTGGGGTGAGGGGGGCTCTTGCTTCTGCTTCTGCTCGTGCGCAAGAAACAAAGCGGTTTCGGGCGCCGGCAGGCGCACGAAACCGCTCTGAAACTTGCGTACACGCAGAAGCAAAAGCCCCTCTCCCCCAACCCTTCTCCCACAAGTGGGAGAGGGGAGGCAGGTGCTCATGAGGCCCGCCTCCCTCTCCGCCCGCGTCACCGTGCTGCTGGCCATCGTCTGCCTGCTGGTGCTGGGCGGCGGCGCGAAGCTGATGGATTGGCGGATCGACCACGAAATGGCCAGCCGGTTCCGTGCGGACCTGCTGAGCCAGGCCCGCACCCTGGGCAACATGGTCGCACTGGAGCAGGACGCACCCACCGGCCGCCTCGCCGCCGGCCTGCCGGGCGGCGACGGCGACAGCTGGTATGAGCTGCGTTGCGACGGCGCCGCGCCCCGGCGCAGCGATCCGCCGCCGCCCGCCGTGCCGAAGGGCTGGCCCGACGACACCGGCCCGCAGCCACGCTTCGCCCGGCTCGGCCACCGCGAGCACCATCTGGATTCGGTGCGACTGAGCTTCCCCCGCCCGGTCGGCGAGGACGACGAAGGCCAGGGCGCGGCCAACGCAGCAGTTACCACCTGCCGGCTCCTGTTCGTGCAGGATCGCCACTCGCTCGACCAGTTGCTGCTGGCGATCGACTGGATCCTTGCGCTGGGCCCACTGCTTGCCGCGGTCTTCGCGCTGATCGTGGTGCCGCTGGTGGTGCGCCGCGGCCTGCGCCCGATCGCCGCACTGGTGGAGCGCATGCGCGGCATCGGCCCCAATGCGCCCGGCCAGCGGCTCGCCGCGATCGGCCTGAAGGAACTCGATCCGCTGGTGGCGCGCTTCAACGACGTGCTCGGCCGCATGGACGACGGCCTCGCCCGCGAGCGCCAGTTCGCCAGCGGCCTCGCCCACGAGACACGCACCCGGCTCGCCGAACTGCGCGTACTGGCCGAGGTGGAAGCGCGCTACCCCAGCGGCCGCAGCACGCGCGAACTGCTTGACGAAATCGGCAGCATCGGCGCCGAGCTGGAAGCCACTGTCACCGCCCTGCTGCTGCTCACCCGCCTGCAATCCGGCCTGGAGCAGCCGCAGTGGCAGACGCTTGCGCTGGCGCCGTGGCTGGAACGCCAGCTGCAGCGCCAGCACGCCACCGCCGTGGCGCGCGACCTCGTGCTGAGCTGCGAAGGCGCGCCGCCGGAGGGCCTGCACACCGATCCGGCCCTGCTGGAGGTGATCGTGGGCAACCTGCTGGGCAACGCCTGCGCTTACGCGCCTGCGGGCGACACCGTGCGCCTGCGCGTGGACACGCGGGGACTTTCCATCGACAACGCCGCGCCCGGCCTCTCCGATGCCGATCTCGCCAGCTTCGGCCAGCGCTTCTGGCGCAAGCAGTTGCCGCACGCGGGCCACGCCGGGCTGGGCCTGGCGCTCACCGCCGCCGCGGCGCAGGCGCTGGGCCTGGCGCTGGA
>Ga0157369_10003014_pt1 | contig 20144 bp, 17 predicted proteins | sample C25metaG_FD_113461 | JGI IMG/M metagenome (GOLD analysis project Ga0157369, IMG submission 113461) | Corn rhizosphere microbial communities from Kellogg Biological Station, Michigan, USA - C2-5 metaG | ecosystem: Host-associated > Plants > Roots > Rhizosphere > Soil | place: USA: Michigan...
GGCCGACATGCCGGACAGCGAGACGGTCTGCGGCTGCAATGGGGTTCGCAAAGGTGACATTATCCAAGCGATTCACGCTCACGGTATCACCACGATGGCCGGCGTCAAGGAGCGCACGCGCGCCTCGACGAGTTGCGGAAGCTGCACCGGATTATGCGAAAAACTTCTCCGCGCCGTGACTCCCGACTTCCAGGAAGAGACCAGAACCACACTGTGTTCTTGTGTCCCGTTCTCTTATGAACAGCTCCGCGACATCATCCGCGGCCAGAAACTCAAATCGGTGGAAGAAGTGCTGAACGTCTACGGTAATCGCAAAGGTTGCGAGGTATGCAAGCCCGCACTGAGCTATCTGCTCGACATGGTGTGGTGCGGAGACCACGACGAGGACCGCTCAGCTCGCTTCATTAACGATCGAGTTCACGCCAATATCCAGAAGGATGGCACTTTTTCCGTAGTGCCGCGGATGCGCGGGGGCGTGACGACGCCCGACGAATTGCGCCGCATCGCGGACGTCGCCGACAAGTACAGAGTGCCGATGGTGAAAGTTACCGGAAGCCAGCGCATCGACCTCCTTGGTATCAAAAAGGCCGACCTGCCGAAAGTGTGGGCGGACCTTGGCATGCCTTCAGGACAGGCATACACCAAGGGTGTGCGAATGGTCAAGACCTGTGTGGGCACGGAGTTCTGCCGTTTCGGCGTGCAGGATTCCACACGAGCCGGGATCGAACTGGAACGGCGCCTGGAGAATTTGTTTACTCCGCACAAATTCAAGATGGGCGTTGTCGGGTGTCCGCGAAACTGTGCGGAGGCCACCGTGAAGGACCTGGGGATGGTGGGCCAGGAGGGAAGCTGGCAGATTGTGGTGGGGGGCGCAGCCGGCAAATCCGTCCGCAAGGCCGATCTACTGATCACCGTGGAGACTACCGAACAGGCGCTGGAAGCGTCCGACCTTTTCTTCCAGTACTATCGCGAAAACGCAAATTACCTGGAGCGCAGCTACGATTTCGTAGAGCGCGTGGGGATTGAGAAGATTCGCAAGGAAACCGTGTACGCACCGGAAGCCGAGAAAAAGAAGCTGCTCGACCGCCTAGCCCGGTCGAAAGAAATGGCGAAAGATGCGTGGCTGGAACGTGAGACACCCGTGCATCCGACTCAATTCGTCCAAATTCAACCTATGGAGGCCCAGCGCTCATGAACACTCGTGGCTGGACGCCCATCACCAAAATCGAAAATATAGCGCTTCGCGAAGGTCGGTCCGTGAAAGTGGGAGACACGGAAATTGCGATCTTCCGTCTGGACCATCGTTATCTGACAATCGAGAATAAATGCCCGCACAAAGGGGGCCCTTTATGTGACGGTATCGTTTCGGGCACAACCGTGGTTTGTCCTCTGCACGGGCAACGTTTTGATCTGGAGACCGGCATGCCTGTGCTGGCGTCTCAGCCCGGCTGCGTGGCGATTTTTCCAACGCGCGTCGAAGGAGGTGTGATTTTCGTCGATTTAGGCAGCGCGAGCAAGGGGCAGGAAGAAGTAGCCGCATAGTCTTTGATTTCCGCAGTTCCCTCAACGTTTGAGGACCCATCATTCAGCCGAGCGGATGCGAACGGGTGTCCCGAATGCTCGATGAAACTCTCCCCGTGTGAGCCGATTTGAATTGAATCCAACTCAAGGAGAACCGACTCAAATGAACGTTCGCAACAAAGCAACGCGGATCCGTCTGGCTGATTTTTCCAGCGCTCCCATGCGCGCGTTCCACATGTCGTGGATCGCTTTCTTTCTGTGTTTCTTCGGATGGTTTGGCGTCGCTCCACTCATGCCTGTCATCCGCGATGAACTGCATCTAACCAAGGCACAGATCGGAAATCTGACCATTGCATCGGTAGCTATCACCGTACTCGTACGAATGGTGATTGGTTGGTTGTGCGATCACATCGGACCTCGCCGGGCATACACTTGGCTGCTTATTCTTGGCTCACTGCCCGTGATGGGAGTAGGACTGGCACATAATTACAGCACCTTTCTGCTCTTCCGGCTGGCGATTGGAGCGATTGGAGCATCCTTCGTCATCACGCAATACCACACCTCCGTGATGTTCGCGCCGAATGTCGTCGGAACTGCGAATGCCGCGGCGGCCGGCTGGGGCAATTTAGGTGGTGGAGTCACGCAAATCGTGATGCCGCTGCTGTTCGCCGGCTTTGTCAGCCTGGGTGTGGGCGCCTGGTGGGGATGGCGGATGGCGATGTTCGTGCCTGGAGTGATGATGTTATTGTGCGGAATCGCCTATTACAGGTTGACCCAGGACACAGCCGACGGCGACTTCGCGGAGCTCCACACGCGCGGCGAACTGGTTAGCCGCTCCGGAGCCGGGAGTGCCTTCGCGACAGCCTGCCGCGACTCCCGCGTGTGGGCTCTCTTCGTGATCTATGGCGCTTGTTTCGGAATGGAGCTGACCATCGACAACATTGCAGCCCTCTATTTCACGGACTATTTCCATCTTGCGCTGACCGCCGCCGGAATTGTGGCCGGGTCGTTCGGAATGATGAATGTATTTGCGCGTGCTTTGGGTGGGATCGTGAGCGACCGATTCAACCGGCGTTGGGGATTGCGCGGCCGCGCGCTTCTATTGGGCGCCACCATTTTCTGCGAAGGCCTTGCGATGATACTCTTCTCACAGATGCGCCTATTGCCCCTGGCGATCGCATCAATGATGTTGACCGGCCTGTTCATTAAGATGTCGAACGGAGCGACATACGCTCTGGTTCCATTCGTGAACAAACGCGCTCTGGGGGCAGTCGCCGGGATCGTGGGAGCGGGTGGCAACGTAGGTTCCGTACTCGCGGGGTTCCTGTTCAAAGGGAGCATGCCATGGACCCAGGCGCTGCTGGTTCTGGGAGCGACCATATCCGTGGTCTCCGTTCTTACCTTCCTGGTTCGTTTCTCTGAAGGCGAAGAAAGATCCGCGCGCGCCGAGATCGAAGCTCGCTTGGCCGGCGAACTTGCGACTGCCGGGGCGATGGGAGACTAGCATGCGAAACATTCTAGTTCTTTCGCTGTTCGGCGCCGCGGCGTTATTTGGACAGTCCGCGGACACGCCCCTGAAGCTGGGCGACGTCGTTGTCACGGGAACATTCCGCACGCGCTTATATGCGTGGGACTGGTTCGGGCCGTCCTCTGGTAACAACCAATACGCCTACAGCGGCAACCTTCTTCGAGTGAATTTCACCGAGAAGCACGCCGGTTGGGATTGGGACGCCGAACTCGCGGCGCCCTTCCTGCTGGGATTGCCAAATAACGCCACTGCAGCGGCTCCGCAGGGCGCCCTCGGTCTTGGATCCAATTATTATTCGGCGAACAGCAATAGCCAATACAGTGGAATGGTGTTCCCGAAGCAACTCTTCGTGCGATTCAAGGGTTTGTGTCCGAGCGAAGCAGGCTCGCTGCAAATAGGACGTTTCGAGTTCAACGATGGCTCAGAGCTTGTCCCCAAGAACGCCACGCTTGCGACACTGAAGCGCGATCGCATCAGCCAGCGCCTGATTGGGACTTTCGGATGGTCGGATGTCGGGCGCAGTTTCGACGGCGTGCATTACTCGTATTCCAAGCCCACTACCGATTTTGCATTCGTCGCTGCTCTCCCGACGCGTGGCGTTTATCAGACAGACGGTTGGGGATGGGATCGCGTCGGATTCGGCTATGGCTCGTTCACGCACGACTGGGGTCATGGGAATCACGCGGCCGATACGCGGACCTTCATGCTCGATTACGACGATTGGCGGCACATCCTTAAGACCGACAATCGTCCGGCGGCGGTCCGCGCCCACGATACGGATAATATTCGCATCGAGACCTTCGGCGCGCACAGCCTGCACACGTTCACGACCCAGGCGGGAACCATCGACGCCCTTGCCTGGGGAGCCGTGCAGACCGGCCGATGGGGAACACAAACCCAGTTGGCCTATGCTCTCGATTTCGAAGGCGGCTTCCAACCCAAGGTGCTTCCCAGGCTGAAGCCATGGTTGCGAGGGGGTTTCACGATGGGCTCTGGCGACGGCAATCCCAACGACTCGCGCCACGGGACGTTCTTTCAGGTTCTGCCCACGCCTCGGCCCTATGCGCGATTTCCGTTCTTCAATATGATGAACACCGAGGATCGATTTGGCGCGCTCGTCTTACGTCCCCATTCCAAAGTCACAGTTTCTAGCGAATTCCATGCGCTGCGCTTAAGTAACCCGAACGACCTTTGGTACGCCGGAGGCGGGGTGTTTCAACCATGGACTTTCGGTTACACGGGCCGCGCAACCTCGGGCCGCCGCTCGCTCGCCAATCTATACGATACAAGTATCGAGTACCGCGCAAACCGTCTTGTAACCTTCACGGGATATTTCGGACACGCCCAGGGTCTGGCTGCGATCGAACAAATTTATCCGAAAGGCACAAATGGAGAATTTGGATACGTGGAGGCAGCCTTCAAGTTTTAGACTGGAGGAAAGTCTTACCGCGTCTTAATACATGTCATTTGCAGGACTCCGCGTTCTCAGCCTGGAAAGCCGTCGCGCCAAGGAAATGGAGGCTCTCATCCGCAGGGAGGGTGGCGATCCATTCATAGCGCCCTCGGTCCAGGAGCGCGCGCTCGATGATCATGGCGAAGCCATCCGCTTTGTAGAGCGCCTGGAGGCTGGTGAATTCGACTTGGTCGTCATCATGACCGGTACGGGGCTCGCATTTCTTCGCGACCAAGTTGTTGCGCATTCTTCGGCAGCCCGGCTCGGAGCGGCGTTGGGACGCGCCACTATCGTCTCGCGTGGTCCCAAACCGCTTCCAATTTTGCGCGACCTGGGCGCACGCGCGCAAATAGTGGTTCCGGAGCCGAACACGTGGAGAGAAATCGTGGAAGCGGTGGCAGCGCGCACGGAACGGCGCATCGCCATACAAGAATACGGGCGCCCGAATTTGGAAATGAACGCGGCGCTTGAGACGTTAGGCGCCTCCGTGACGCCCGTAGTGCTTTACCGTTGGGAGCTTCCCGCCGATATCGGACCTCTGCAGACCGCGGCTCGCGGTCTAGCTGCGCGTCAATTCGATGTGATCCTGTTCACATCTTCTATCCAACTCGACCACCTGATGATGATCGCGCGTGCTCTTGGACTTGAATCTCAAGTGACCAGCGCGTTGCGCGAATACACTGCCATCGCGTCGGTCGGGCCGGTGATGACGGCGTCCTTGGAAGCCGCGAGCCTACCAGTTGAAATCATGCCTATGCATCCTAAGATGGGAGCGTTGATAAAAGTCGCGTCAGAGATGTCCGCAACGGTCCTGGAGAAAAAACGCAATCCTCGATAGTTCTCTTCGGACTAGCTCTGCACACGGACTGGAGTACATGAGTTGTTCAGACACACAGTAAGGGCGGATTCAACGCCCATTTGCAGCCTTGCTGAAACGCTAAGGCTTTCCAGGAGTCTAATGAGACATGCCGATACTCGCGGTGCATGTCGCGGGATTCCTGCGTCGGTGGGATTTTTGCGTGTCGTGGAGAAAATGTGAAACTGCGCTGGTCCTTTCTTTTGTTTCAACTGCCTTTATGGTGTGCCAACACTACAGTTCTGTTCCAACCGACCTCCCTCTCAGTCGGTCCCTTCCCGGCTAATGCCTTAACCGTTCAAACTGCAACCCAGCAAACCGGCTTACAGGTGAGCCTGCCGCTCCCTCTGGGTTGCACGGTTCTATCGACGGCTGCTCAATGCATCAACACGCAATTGTTGAATCAGTTAGACGGATTTAGCTTGAATCCGAGAATCATGGTCTGTTTCTCGGGACTCGTGGATGTAACCACGCTGCGGAAAGGGATCAGCATAACGGCTCTAGAGCCTGGTGGGCGTTCGATTGGAATCAATCAAGTGCTCTTCGATCCGGCCGGCATGTGCGCCTACGCCAAACCGGACGAGGTTCTCGATCAGCAGACCCAGTATTTGCTTATGGTCACCTCCGATGTGACCGACGCTAATGGTAAGAAATTGAAGGCCAGTCAAGATTATAGGGATTGCGTGGATGAGGTCCGCTCGGTCTATTGCGCGGCTTTATCGAAGGCGCTTAGCGCGGTCAAAAGCAATCATGACAATACGAGTGCTGGGGAGAACGCGACTCAGATCGCCAACAAAAGCAGTAATGGCGACGGAGTGGGGGACGTGATTGCAGCGTCTTTGTTTACTACGCTGAGCGCCACCAGCTGGCTTGAGCGAGCACACGCGCAGATCAACTCAGGCGCAATTCCTGGTGCTGGCCAGCTTTACGGACCGCTTTCCACATTTGACCTGACGGCCATCAAATCCATCACCTGGATGCCACAAACGGGCGTTCCTGGTCTCAGCCTCGACCAGACGCTACCACTGGACGTATTAACAGGAGTGGAACGGATTGCGTTCGGTCTGGTTCTTTCGCCGCTTTACCTTAATACGTCAGGCCCTCAAGCCGGCACCATCAGCACGATACCAACGAATGCTCCGATTTCCGATCCCAGCACTGTCGTTCCCGTCTCATTTCACCTCTTTCTACCGGCTTCAAATTCCTCTTCGGGTAAAATCCCCGTGATCATTTATGGCCATGGGCTTGGCGATAGCCAATTCGGCGCTCCCACATTTGCGGCTTCAACTTGGGCTCAGAAAGGCTTCGCAACGCTCGCGATCGAAATCACGGGTCACGGCTTCGGCCCTTTGAGCACGACCCAGGTAACGACGAACAGCGGGAATGTTATCGTACCCACTCCCGGCCGCGGCATTCAATTTTCGCCCACGGCGCCTATTGGGTCGTCAGACGGCTGTATTCTTCCGAACGCGATCGCCACTCGTGATTGCTCGCGGCAGTCGGCGGTTGACTTGTTCGCTATGGTAGCCGCCATTAAGGCTACAGGAGGCCTTGGGCTGAATCTCGATCCATCCCGAATTTATTACGCGGGCCAGTCGTTTGGGGCATTTTACGGAACGCTTTTTGAAGCGCTGGAGCCGAGTGTTGCCGCTGGCGCCCTGAACAGTGGCGGCGGAACGCAAGTTGAGGTCGCACGCTTGAGCCCGATTGCACGCCAGTTAGGAACCGTGTATCTAGCAAGCTCCACGCCACCGCTGCTGAACGTTCCACCGGCTCCGTCGCAGGCCTATTTCCACGATGCCTTCAATGACGAGTACGTTTTTCGGGGACAGACGATTACCGACAATATTCCGGGCGCACTTGCAATTCAGGCTGCGTTTGAACAGGCTGACTGGCTGGGAATGCTCGGCGATCCGCTGAGCTACGCGGTGCACTTGAAGACCGCGCCGCTGGCCGGTATGCTGCCTAAGCGAATCCTTGCGCAGTTCGCTCTAGGCGATTTAGAGGTGCCAAACCCGACAGAATCTACCCTCGTGCGAGCGGGCGCCCTTCAGCCTGCAACGTGGCTGCTCAGAACGGATCTCGCAGCCGGAATCGACCCTCGATTGCTCGGACTTACACAACCGGGAGTTCCCTTTCCCATTTATCCGCATCGCTTCTTAAGCAATCCGACGCTCTTCGACCCGCTTAGTCCGTCGCTGGAAACAGCGATTGCGATAGCCGCTCAAAAGCAGATCGCAGATTTCTTCGCTTCCGGTTTGATTCAGGACCCGAATCAATATCTTCCGGGTTCATTCTCGGGCCAAGGCCTGTTCGAGCATCCCGTTCTCTTACCCGACGATCTGAACTTCTTACAGATGCAACCGTAGATAGCTCTGGCGAGGTTACTCACGTCCAGGTGGGAAGACTAAAGATACTAAGTTCAGGCGTTGCTCCTCAGTACGAGTGAATTGGTCTTCCGCTCGTAACGCTAGCTGGCCGAAGTCATATGCAGGTATTCTGGTGTCGAGTCGGCGAATTGCCGGGAGTGCCTGCCATAGTGCCAATTTTCCCCGTATACCTAGCGTCAAGACTTCAAGCGCTTCAAATGTTCCAAGACCGGCTCCGGAGTCATCGCGGTGCAGTTTGAACTGACTTGCCCTTTCGGCGAGCCAACCGACTGTTTCAGACAGATCAAGGCGTGCGGTTCCAACCTGATGGATAATGTCCTCCAGGATCTTTTGATCCTGCGCCACTTCGCCGAGCATAATATCTGCAAATTTACCCAATGCGTCTTCTTTATATTGCTCTCGCAATGCGTTAAGCAGTTTAGTCGCGAAGTGTGAGCCGGCAAGATGATCATGCAGGTAGGTTCGTAGAGCGTCACTCATTTGGATCACTACCTATGTGGTCCAGTGGGAAACTGTTTGGACAAGTCGTGAATAATCACATCCGGCGCCGTGCCACCCTTGCAAGAGGGATGCCCGAATCCGCTCGGGCTGCTATTGTTCTGCCAGTCCAGGATCATGTTGTCGTTGTGATCGGGGCTGGGCCCCATCGTGACCGCATCAAGCTGGAGTTCGTGGCGAATCTTCCAGGCGATGATGTGATCCGTACAAGACGTATCGCCGCTCAGGCCGAGTCCTCCCACGATTTTGCCTCTGCTGCTATACAGCGGGAGACCGCCTCCGAAGACAATGATTCCTCCGATAGCCTTGCCGACCATCGGGTCGGTGGGCGTGCCAAAGGTTGCAGGGTCGCCGAATACGGCCTCGGCATTAGGCGCGGCGCTAGTGGCCAGGCTATAGAGACTCTGCCCCGGTTGCGCCGGCGCGAAGTCGTTTGCCGTTGAAAGCGCGAAGTCATTGCTGCTGAGGCCGTTTGCGGTACTGGCTTTCGAACCCGCAATCACGCGACTGCCGGGCCACTGATCGCTGCGCGTGTTTCCGCTGAAAACGATGGCGCAGACGACTCCGTCGCGATTTACAACCGCGGCCCACTCCTGGTTCCCCATCCCGCCGTTCTTAGAGGCTCCCTGACGGACCACAGATTGAAGCGTGCTTCGAAGGCGCGCCGCGTCCGGAAGTTCGGAGCAATCCGGTTTTGATTGCGCGATGCACGCCAAAGGGGCTGCGGCTATCAGCACGAGAATCTTCACGCCCGAGCGCGAAACGAAGTGAGTCATGGCAGACATGAGAAATCTCCTGAAATGAAATTCTTGGGTATCATCGCAGCTGCCGCAGATAGGCGACCAAGTCGCGAAGCTGTTCGCCCGTAAATTGCGTGAGATCCGGCATCAGCGCTTCAGGCTTGAGCGATTGTGCGTGAGTAACCCAAGCTTCCAGATACGCATCATTATTTGGAAAGGAGTTGGCCGCAAGCATTCCGCGGCCGGCAATGTGAGTTAAGTCAGGCGCTACGCGCCCTCCCGCCAAAGTTCCGCGTATCTGATGGCACAGCGAACAAGGACCAGCCTCGAATACCTGTTTGCCGGCGATTGCCTCTTGCGATTGAGGATCGGCAGCGGGCTTCCTTTGCTGTTCCAGCCATGCGCTGTACTCTTCCGGCTCCTGCGCGACCACCAGTAAGCGCATGTGCGCGTGTTGCGCCCCGCAATATTCCGCGCATTGGCCCTCATACTGCCCTGGGTTGCTGGCTTCGATTCGGATATAGTTGGGCAGGCCGGGTATCAGATCCACCTTGCCATGCAGGCTAGGCACCCAAAAGGAGTGCATCACGTCAGCCGAGCGCAATTCGATATTGACCGATCGATTGGCAGGAATGTGAATTTCGTTCGCAGTGGTGAATTGTTGGTCGAGGCCGCCTTCGAGATACTGCACTTCCCACCACCACTGGTGGCCGGTGATCAGGATGTCCGGCTTCATCCCAGGCATGTTCGCGTTCATGGCGACGCCCATCGGGCCGTTCATCCCGTGGATCGGAAATGCCGCGAGCAGCCTGAGTCCCAAGATAAAAATAACCGTAAGAACCAGAAGTGGTACCGCGAGGCCGCCAATGGCGATCCACGCCTGGCCGCCGCCTGAGTCCAACGGAGCATGTTCGGTGAGCGTTCCGCGTCGCTTCGCAAACCCCCAGGCGATTAGCGCCCACATGACCAGCGTGACTACGATAAAGACGATTGTCATCAGCCAGGAAAGGCTAGCAATGCGTTCCGCAGCCGGTCCGTGAGAATCAAACGTCGATTGCACGGCGGAGCACCCCGTGAGGAGCATCGACACACAAGCGACTATAAAGAGCCGATACATAGATCAAGGATTGTGCGGACTTGGTTCTACTGGCGAGTCGGGACCGGGACCGCCCACCATCTCGTCTGCCGGCTCCACCGGCGGGTCCGGCTCCTCGGGGGTTCGCATGGATTTGATGTACGCCACCAGTTGCCAGATCTGATCTTCTGGAATTTTGGTTCCCCATGCGGGCATGCCTTTGGAACGGCCCTGAGCGATGGAATCGAAGATCTGCGAATCGTGATTCCCGTAGATCCAGGTTTCGTCCCGCAGACTGGGTCCCATGCCGCCTCCCGCATGCCCCCCATGGCAGCCCGAGCAGTTGTACCAGTCGAAGAGCCGCCGGCCGTCCTGCAGGGCCACCGCGTCGGTCGTGTAAGGATTAAGCCGGGTATTCGTAACTTCGAAGCCGCCGGGGATAGGGCCAACATTCGCCTGAATGGGCGCGGCCGACCCTTGCGCGGCTGAACGACTCCGGTTGCAGCCGGCGACACCGAGAATCCCGACGATGGCAAGGATCACCGTTAGACGCATGTTAGGGCTGCCTTTCTCTCGCGACAGCTGTCGTGCCGGTTTGTGGAATGCCATAGCGTTGCAACAGATGAGCGATTTCCGCTCTGCGTTTATCGAGCTCGGCATCTAGCCGCTGCTTAAGAGCCCGGTCGCTCGTGCGAACGCCGATACCGATATCGAACGCAAATGGGAGAGCAGGGTTCTGTGGATCGTCGTCGATGGGAATGACGTTCAGCGCTTCGTTGGAATCGCGCGCAAAATATCCGGCGATTGGTCCCCAGGCGACAGCCAGATCCACATCGCCGCGCGCCACTGCCTTGATCAGCCCGGATGCAGGATTGGATTCCTCCAAAGTACCGAAGATGTTGTAGCTGACCAGGTTTCGGACGATTCCGCGCGCAAGGAGGGCATGAACCGGAGGCACCTCGCCGTCATTATCACCGAGCATGTTTACGCCAATCCGAAGCGCACGCAGCCGGGGATCATCCAGCGAGTGGATGTCTAAATTGCGGTCGCGGCGTGAAACGAATACGTAGCCGGAACGATAATAGGGCTGCGTGGTGCTGACTCTTGCCATACCCGCGGGAACCCCCATCACGACGTCGCATAGACCGGCATTGAGAGTCTTGTCGAAGAAGGCCTCCCGTTGCGCAAGCCAGGTGTAGGAAACGGTCATGCCCAGGTCCTTGGCGATCATCCGCCCCAATTCGTTTTCAAAACCCTGTTCCTGCTGGTTTGAATACGGAAGAGCGTTGGGATCGGCGCAAATGCGCAGCTCCGATGATCCTGCGCAGAGTGTGACCGCAAGGACCGGATAAAAAAGGAGAACTCTAGTAGCCGAAAACATAGAGAAGGTCTCCAGGCTGAGTAAGGGTCTTGATCTTTTTCATGGTGCCGGTGGCGCCCAGGGTTGCGTAAGGATCATCGGTCGACACGTCGGGTAGCGCGGTTGCGCCCATCCATCCGCCGATGCCGGAGTAGATGGCAACATACTGCTTTCCGTCGGGGCCGGAGAAAGTGATGGGATCGCCGATGATTCCGGACGCAGTCTTGAACTCCCACAACACTTTGCCCGTATGGGCATCCAGGGCGCGAAACCACCCCTCCATGGTTCCGTAGAATACGAGATCGCCGCCCGTTGCGAGCACACCACTATACACAGGCAAATCGATATCCTTCACGCTCCAAACCTTCTTCGCCTGCGCGACGTCCCACGCAACTAGCTCGCCTTGATACCCGCCAGGGCCGGGGTACATGCGAACGCTGGCTCCCAGGTAAGGGGTCCCTGCAATGTAGTTGACCGCAGTTCCTTCGTAATCCATGCAGGTGTTGTGGGCGGGAATGTAAAGCAATCCCGTCCGGGGCGAAAAAGCCGAGGGAATAAAATCTTTACCGCCGGTCGAGGACGGACAGATATGCGTTGCGTATTGGCCGGCGTGAGTGCGTTTCTCCGGATTCTCGTCCGGCAGGCCGGTCTTTAGGTTGTAGCTGTTGGCCCAATTGACTGGCTCGTATTTTTCCGCAGACAGAACTTCGCCGCTCTCCCGGTCGAGGACGAACATGAATCCGGTGCGCCCCGGATGCAGAAGCAGCTTGCGCTGCCGGCCTTGCCAGGGCATATCGACGAGGATGTTCTCCATGATCTCGTCGTAGTCCCAGGCGTCGTGCGCAACCACCTGGTACGCCCATTTCGCCTGACCACTCTCTGGATCGCGCGCCCAAATCGTAATGGACCACTTGTTGTCGCCGGGCCGCATATCCGCATTCCAGACGCCTGGATTTCCAGTGCCGTAATAAATCAGGTTCAGTTCCGGATCGTACGAAATCCAGCCCCACACCGGACCGCCACCGAGCTTCCACTGACCTGGCGTCCACGTGCTGAGGCCCAGATCCTTACCTTGATCCTTCGCATAGAAAGGTTTGAAATTCGGACCGATGAGGGCGTCCGCATCCGAACCGCTGTTCCACGCTCGCCACAAGATTTTGCCGGACTTCAAATCCATTGCGATCAGACGGCCTCGAACGCCAAGTTCGCCGCCGCTGATGCCCGCGTAGACCATGTTCCGGACCACCACCGGAGCCATGGTGGTGGTTTCACCGATCTCGATGTCTCCGACCGCAGTCCTCCAGACCTCTTTGCCCGTATTCGCGTCGACGGCTACCGTGTGAGCGTCCAGGGTGTTGTAAATGATCTTGCCGTCAGCGAAGCTCGCACCGCGATTTACGATGTCGCAACAGGCAATTCCAACCGAGCGGATATCGGGATTGGGCCGAAAAATCCATTTCTGAGGGAAACCGGGTTTCGTAAGATCGAGCGCAATCAGATTGTTGGGAAAGGGGGTAACAATATACAGAGTATTGTTTACAACCAGCGGCTGTCCTTCGTGCCCATGCGGTATGCCCGTCGACGTCGTGGTTACAACATGCAGATTCTGAACGTTGCGCGTGTTAATGCTATCGAGCGGGCTGAACCGCGTGTTTCCGTAATCACCCGCAGGCATGGTCCATTGGCCGCTGGCCAAAGGCGCGACTAGCTGAATATTGGGCCGCGAGCCAGGAACGGTGATGGGCCCCGTGGCGGGTTGGGCGGCTATGATCTCCATCGCCGCGCTTTGCGCGATCAAAACAAGAATGAGCTTGGGTAGATAAATTCTCATGATTCCTTCAGCGAAGCGTATATAGATATGCGGCTACGTCATGGGCCTCGTATTCAGTCAACCCCAGCGTCGGCATTGCGGTGCCCGGTTCGACGGCCTTGGGGTCTCGTATCCACCGAATCAGGTTTTCCGGGGAATTCGGCAGTTCGCCCGCAATCATCGTCCTGCGGCTGAAAAACATCAGGGGCGGACCCACGACGCCTCGCGCCGCGTGGATCCCCGGGATCGTGTGACAGGAGCCGCAGCCGTAAGACAGGATTAGCTGCTTCCCGCGCCCTGTATTGCCGTCCATACGAACCTCATAATTGCTGGTTTGCTTCCCGCCCAGGCAGCTTGTAAGAAGGCAACAAGCCCCCAACGAAAAACCCGCAATCCAACCGTAGTGCCTTTTCATCGCGCCCTGAGGCATATTTGGATCACGAAGAGCGGCAGGCAGAACCATAGCATTCCGAAACCCAAAGTGAAGCTCATAAACAGACCTGCGAGGGCGACGAACTCCGTACGTTCCTTTCCTTCGGCTCGAAGCAGCGCCCTCCGATCAGAAAACTTCTTCCAATTCCGATAGGAACTGACCCCGGCCATCACTGCGAGGCCGATTAAAACGAATGTGATAACGAAATACAAAACGCGCACGTTTGGCGAATTGCTGGATCCGCCGAATAAGTCCTGGTGAAGGCATGCCCGCCAGGTTATGAGAATGTCGCCTACGCCGAGAGCGATCCATGCCAGGGATGACCCGGCGACTCCGAACCAACCCTGATCATCCGGCGGCGCAGTGTCACGAATTGTGAGGTCGATCGGCATGTTTATTCAAACTTGCATGTTGGGCACGAGGTATAGAAGAACAACGATAAAGATCCAGACAAGGTCGACAAAGTGCCAATACAGCGACACAGTGTGGTAGGGGCGATACGGGGGTGCAACTTTTGGACCATATCTCGGGAGCGCCGCTACATACCCGAGTAGGAGAATGCCGACCACAAGGTGGGCCGCATGGAAACTGGTGATCGTGTAGAAAATCGATCCATACGAATCGCTGAACGGAGTCAGAGTTTTCCAATGATCTCTGTATTCGTAGGACTGCAGCACGATGAAGACAAGTCCGATTAGCGCAGTGACTGAGATGGCAATGCGGGCCTGCCCATATCGCGCGCGTTTTAATTGTTCTTCTCCCCAATGAAGGATGAAACTACTAGCCAGGAGCACGGCGAGCATGATTAAAGCGAGATGCATCTTCGGAGGCTCATCGACCGGCCACCGAGTTTTGTTGCTGCCGAGGTAGTAATAGCTCGCGAACAAACAAACGAAAAGAGAAAACTCGGTTGCGATGACCGTGTACATTCCATAAATGCCACGCCGATTCTCAACCGGCCATTGGCGTGTCGCCTCGCCGTGGTGCGATGGCACATAGACGGTAGAACTCACAATTCACCTTTCATAGGACGCGGCCACATCCATATCCCAAAAATTACGAACGTGACAACAAGGCCGGCCAGGGCGGCCCATATCATTTGAAAGACCACAAATAGAAAACAGATGAACAAGGCGACTGACGAAAGCAAAGGAAGCAGGGTGTTATCCGGCATCGTGGCAACTGAGAACGGTTGCGCATCCAGCCAGGTGGTAGTGAGGGTCAGGCGAGCCTCATCCAGCAAACGATCATCGTGGGGATCCTCTTCCTCTTCATGGTCATCCCACAGAGGATGGCGGGACACCACGGTCGGAATGTGCACGGTGCCATAGGGTTTTGGTGGAGAATCGGTCTCCCACTCCAGGCCGTCCGAATTCCAGGGATTCTTTCCCGCGTGCGGACCGTTCTGCAAGCTGAGAATGAGATTGACAATGCTGATCAGGATCCCGATGCCAAGTACGAAAGCTCCCCAGGTCATGACCTGGTTCAGGGACTCAAGGCCAAGTTCCGGGGGATAGGTATAGATACGACGCGGCATGCCAAGCAGACCAACGATATGCATCGGGAAAAAGCCCACATTGAATCCGATGAACATCACCCAGAAACTCCATTTGCCAAGCCGCTCATTCATCATCCGGCCAGTCATTTTCGGAAGCCAGTAGTAGAATCCCGCGAACACCGGAAATAGGTTGGAGCCGATGAGCACGTAATGAATGTGCGCAACTACGTAATAGGTGCTGTGCGCTTGCCAGTCCACCGGAATGATACCCGTGAAGACTCCGCTGAGGCCGCCGATCACCAGAAGAGCGACGGACCCAAGCGCGAAATACATTGAGGCGGTGGGGACTGGACGACCCTTCCAAAGCGTCGCCACCCAGGCAAAAACCGTCACCGTGGTGAACAACGAGATGGTCATGCTGCCCGCGCTAAAGAAACTCATGGTTAGATCTGACATGCCCACGGTGAACATATGGTGCAGCCAGACGCTAAACCCGACCAAACCCGTAAGAATGGTTGAAACCGCGACATACGGGTATCCCACGATCGGCCGCCGGGAAAAGACGGGAATGATCAGCGAAATCATCCCTGTCGCCGGTAGAAAAATGATGTAGACCCAGGGATGCCCGAAGAACCAGAAAAGTTGCTGCCATAGGGTCGGATTCCCGCCGCCCGCTATATCGAAGAAATGCGTCCCCCATCGGCGATCGAGTTCGAGAGCAACGCAGGCGACCGTCAGGGCCGGTAGCGCGAAAAGAATGACTAAGGAAATTGTCAGCGTACTGTAAAGAAATAGAGGCATCCGGCTAATCGCCATGCCGGGTGCTCTGAGGCGCAGAATGGTGACGATAAAGTTCGTCGCGCCCCCGGTCGTAGAAATCGTGAGAAGAATAAGTGAGACCGCGTAGAAGTCCATGCCCAGGCCAGGAGAATAGCGGACATCCGTGTAAGGGACGTACGAAAACCATCCCGCGTGCGGGGCCTGACCGAGAAGGGGTCCGACGTATAGAAGAATTCCCGAAAATAGATATGTCCAATATGTAAATGCGTTTAAACGCGGAAACGCCATATCGCGGGCGCCGATCATGAGCGGCACCAGATAAACGGAGAACCCCGAGAGAATGGGCGCGGCATACCAGAAGATCATGGTGATGCCATGCATCGAGAAGATCTGGTCGTACATCTCGGGTGTGAGAAAGGTTTGCTCGGGCCGCGCAAGCTGAATGCGCATCAGTAGCGCTTCAATGCCACCGATTAGAAGGAAACAAAACGCCGTGACTAAGTAACGGATGCCCAGGTCCTTGTGATCGACGGTCGCAAGCCAGCCGTAGGTGTTGTGCGGTCTCTCCCACAATTGGAGCAGCCGCCGCTCAACCGTTATCGTAACTGTCTCTGTGGGTTCCACTTCTGAAGCCGTAACATCCGTAGACTCGTCGCAGGTTGTGTTGTTACTACAGCCTCGGCATGATCTGCCATTTTGGAAGCATTTTCGCTTCGCTACCCGAACTTGCTTCCTTCTCGAACATCGTGATGGTTTTCTGATGATCATCGATCATCATCTTGGCGAACTCCTTATCGAAATCCGCGCCCGTTTTCTTAGCAATGGTCATCGATGACGCGATCTTTGGATCGTCGGCGGGCAGCTGGACCCTCTTCGTCTTGGCTAATGCAATCAGTTCCTGATTGGCTTTCGCGTGGTCATTGACGAGGCGCTGCGCAAAACTTTTGACCTTGGGGTTCGTCCCACGCTCGATCCCCATCTGAGCTACATGGACCTCGGTCGTCCCGCCCTTGGCGGCATCCATCATGAATTGGCGATCCTGTGCGTTTAGGCTCTGCGCGCGCGCGGTATGACTAAAAAGCAACGCTGTGCCCACAAGCAGTAAAACTCTTTGATGCGGGAACATTCGTGGATACCTCATCTATTAGAGCCAGCTCGACGGCCTCTGTTTCCGATCTTGCCCTGGGGGAAACAACGGAACCTCCAAGCATCTAAGTTTGATCCCAGCCAAAACCCCCGTCGCTTTCTATCCGATATCATCCAGAAAGTTGGAGCAAGAAGGCCTTCAAACTCGCCGAAAGAGTTCCTCTGATGAACGAGAATCCTTACGCGGCAAGGGCTGCGAAGCTTCTACCAGCAAAACGAGCGACCGGGGAGCGATGAGATAGAGCCTTCGGCTTCTACGGGCGTTTGCGAAAGCGGGCTGTCCCGTATCGAGGCAGACTATCCAGCTTTTCCCTGCTGCCAGATTGGGAAGCAAGAAACGAATCGGTTCGTGATGAGGATTACACAGAATGACAAACGTATCGTCCAGGATAGGTTCCCCCACGGCATTCACGTCGTCGAGAGTACGGCCATTCAGCAGCATACCGACGCAGCAAATCCACCCTGCGTGCCATTCTTCTTGGCTCATCTCCTTTCCGTCTGGCCGCAACCACAGAATGTCCCCTTCTACGCCCCCGTTCACCTTGCGATCTGGTGCCTCTGGATCGATCCGGCGGTCCTGGAAGAACTTGCGGCGATGCAGATTCGGATGATTCTTCCGAAGCTCGATTAAATCGCGCGTGAATGCAAGAAGATTGCGCCCCTTGGCATCCAATTCCCAATCAAACCAGCTCGTTTCATTATCTTGGGCGTAGGCGTTGTTGTTCCCGTGCTGCGTGCGGCCTATTTCGTCGCCGCCGCATATCATGGGAACGCCTTGGGATAACAGGAGCGTCGCGAGGAAATTTCGCTTTTGGCGTTCTCTGAGCTCCGGAATCGCCGGATCGTCAGAAGGTCCTTCTGCCCCACAGTTCCAGGAATGGTTGTCGTTCGTGCCGTCTCGATTATCTTCCAGATTGGCTTCATTGTGCTTTTCGTTGTAGCTAACCAAATCCTGGAGGGTGAATCCGTCGTGCGCGGTGATGAAGTTAATACTGGCGGTGGGATGGCGGCTATCGCGTTGGTATAAGTCACTGCTGCCGGTGAGCCGATAACCAAGTTCCGCAAGTTGCCCGTCATCGCCCTTCCAGTAGCGGCGAACCACATCGCGATAACGCCCATTCCACTCCGCCCAGAGTGCCGGAAATTTGCCGACTTGGTATCCCCCTTCGCCAACATCCCAGGGTTCAGCGATCAGCTTGACTTGAGAGATCACCGGGTCCTGATTGATGATGTCAAAGAACGCGGAAAGGCGATCCACGGCGTGTAATTCGCGGGCGAGGGCCGAGGCAAGATCGAATCGAAACCCATCTACATGCATCTCCAGAATCCAATAGCGGAGGCTGTCCATGATGAGTTTCAATACCTGTGGATGACGCACGTTCAGCGTGTTGCCGGTTCCCGTATAGTCCATGTAAAATCGCGGCTGGTCCGCGACTAAGCGATAGTAGGTTCGATTGTCGACTCCGCGAAAACTGAGTGTGGGGCCTAAATGGTTGCCCTCGGCCGTATGGTTGTAAACCACGTCCAGGATTACTTCGATGCCCGCCCGGTGCAGGCCCCTCACCATAGCTTTGAATTCCCCGACCTGTTGCCCGCTATCGCCGCTGCTCGAATACCGGGCTTCAGGGGCGAAGAAATTGATGGTGTTGTAGCCCCAGTAATTGCGAAGACCCCGATCGAGCAGGTGTTTGTCATCCAGAAAAGCATGCACAGGCATTAGCTCCACAGCGGTGATGCCAAGATTCTTGAAATAATTGATGAGGGCTGGATGAATGAGCGCCGCGTAAGATCCGCGCAATTCCTCTGGTATTTGCGGATGGCGAGCAGTCAGACCCTTCACATGGACCTCGTAAAGGACGGAATCGTGCAGCGCCGTAAGAGGCGGCCTGTCGTTTCCCCAATCGAACGTTGAGATGGTGACCACGCCCTTAGGTATGGCTGTAGCGTCATCGTGCTCATTTGGCCGTAGATCTTCATCCGGGTTCCCCAGTTCATACCCAAAGACCGGAGCCTTCCAATTTACGGAACCTGCCAGGGCTTTGGCATAGGGATCTATGACAAGCTTTGCGGGGTTGAAACGAAGGCCACGTTCCGGGTCGTAGGGCCCATATATACGAAAGCCGTAGTATTGCCCCGGCAAAATGTCAGGCACATAACAGTGCCAAATATGTCCGGTCGATTCCCGAATCGTGATTGTTGTGCGAGCTTCGGAGTTGGGATCGTCGAAAAGACATAGCTCCACACCTGTCGCGTCTTCGCTGTAAATTGAGAAATTGACTCCCGTACCATCCCAAGTGGCGCCCTGAGGATAAGGCTTGCCGGGGAGAATTGCCCTAGGCATTTAAATTTTAGTTAGAAGTACATCGGGCCGGTAGCCTTGGCGCGCCCGCAACCGCTCTTCCGCGTGAAACCAATCTTCGCTGGCGGAGATAAGCCAAGGCAGCTCTTTCGGTTAGATTCCTGCCCATGCAACCCTGTGCTCCTCCCCAGTAAGAGACCCAGAGATCGAATTCGTTTCGAAGTAGGTCCGAAACGAATCGCAAGCCGATGGTCTCTGCCCAAAGGAACCCTATGCCGGCCGCTTCGCGAGTGCCACTTGCTACTTATAGGCTTCAGTTGCGGCCGGAATTCGGTTTTGCTGCTGCTGGTGAAGTGATCGATTATCTGCGCGACCTAGGGATTTCCCATGTCTACTGCTCCCCCTATTTGCAGGCCGCGCCAGGCAGCATGCATGGATACGATATCGTCGACTACCATCAGGTCAGCGGGGAGTTGGGTGGAGAAGAGGGCCGCAAAGAGTTTGTTAAAAAGCTATCCGTAGCGGGCCTGGGCCAAGTGCTGGATATCGTGCCAAATCACATGGCCATCACCGGTCACCACAACCGCTGGTGGTGGGACACCCTGGAGAACGGTGAAGCCAGCCGCTATGCCCCGTATTTCGATATCGAATGGAACGCTCCGGAAGAGCGTTTACGCCACAAGATCCTGTTACCAGTTCTCGGCGATCACTATGGCCGGATTCTGGCGGCCGGTGAAATAAGCCTTGCTCGGCAGGA
>Ga0157369_10003017_pt1 | contig 20123 bp, 18 predicted proteins | sample C25metaG_FD_113461 | JGI IMG/M metagenome (GOLD analysis project Ga0157369, IMG submission 113461) | Corn rhizosphere microbial communities from Kellogg Biological Station, Michigan, USA - C2-5 metaG | ecosystem: Host-associated > Plants > Roots > Rhizosphere > Soil | place: USA: Michigan...
ACTGATACATTCGGGCTGTGGCGCAGCCTGGCTAGCGCGCTTGCTTGGGGTGCAAGAGGTCCCGGGTTCAAATCCCGGCAGCCCGACCAAATACCTCAAAGACTTAAAGTGGACCTCCCGGGACTCCGTCATTAGAGTCCAAAATGGATGCGACTTTTTCACACGTCCGGACCTTCTCTTCGTCTATTCTGATTTCCTGGCGGCTCTCACTCCTATGAGACGTCTTCTGTACCGCGTGCCGTAGACTTATCTTGCATGAAGAAAATTGGCTTTCTCTCATTCGGCCATTGGACACCTACTCCGCAGTCACAAACGCGATCGGCGGCTGACGCGCTTCTGCAGTCCATCGACCTCGCCCTAGAGGCCGAGCGCCTGGGAATGGATGGAGCATACTTTCGCGTTCATCACTTTGCGCGGCAACTAGCGTCACCGTTCCCGCTCCTTGCCGCGATCGGTGCTAAGACGCGAAACATTGAAATCGGCACCGCAGTGATTGACATGCGTTATGAGAATCCTCACTATATGGCGGAGGATGCTGGCGCTGCGGATCTCATCGCTGGTGGACGCCTGCAGTTAGGAATCAGCCGCGGTTCTCCCGAGCAGGTAATCGATGGGTGGCGCCATTTCGGCCATCATCCGGCTGAAGGCGAGGACGATGCAGGCATGGGCCGGCGGCACGCCGAAGAATTTCTCAAGCTGCTGGGCGGCAACGGCTTCGCTCAGCCGAACCCGCGTCCGATGTTTCCCAATCCCCCAGGGCTATTGCGACTTGAGCCGTTCGCCGAAGGATTGCGCGATCGTATCTGGTGGGGGGCGGCGACCAATGCCACAGCCGCTTGGGCCGCCAAGCTCGGAATGAATTTGCAATCCTCCACTCTCAAATTCGACGAGACCGGTGAGCCGTTCCACGTCCAACAAGCCGCGCAAATTCGCGCCTTTCGTGCCGCCTGGAAGGATGCTGGCCACGTCCGCACTCCGCGCATTTCCGTCAGCCGCAGTATCTTTGCCTTGGTCGACGATCGTGATCGTGCCTATTTCGGACGCGGAGTTCAGGAACAAGACCAGATCGGGTTTCTTGATAAAACCACAGCGATCTTCGGCCGTGGCTACGCAGCGGAACCAGACGTCTTGATCGAACAGCTTAGGAAAGACGAGGCGATCGCGGCGGCAGACACGCTGTTGCTCACGGTCCCAAACCAATTAGGGGTTGCCTACAATGCTCATGTCCTGGAGGCAATTCTGACCACTGTCGCCGGCCCTCTCGGCTGGCGCTAAATCTCCAATACTGCGGCAAAGTGTGGGAGATCTATACCAGCAGCGGTTCGAATTCCACCGACCCTATTTAATGCCCTTGAGGTGGCTGCGGTCCTTCTCATTTTCCAGACACACGTATTCCATCAATTCTAGTCCTGGCTTCAGCTGTAGCACCCGCTTCTGCGTCCACGGTTCGACATAGGTTTTCGGATCGTCTACCGTTACTTCATAAGAAGCGGTGGTCGGGCCGCTGCGCCGGAGGCGCTCTACCAGGTGAAGCTGGTCGCTGTGCGGATGGCCGACGGTGTCGAGCGTTGTCTTATCGTTCAAATTTGTCACGTCGATAACCAACGTGTCGCCCTCCCACTTCGCGACGGAATTGCCGAACCAGGTCGGGTCGAGGTTCTTGGGATGAGGACGGCCGTCAGTGGGGATCGAGCGGAAGATGTGCCAGGATTCATAAAGAATTACGACGCGGTTGGGCGTCTGAACGATCTCAATCGGGTCAGGCGCGTTGATCTGGCGAGTTACGCCGACCGGCAGGCAGGGGTCGATGGTACCGTCGAACTTCTTGAACTGCTCCTCCCCCCAGGGCGTCAACTTGGCTGAAGTGTTGCGGGTGAGATCGCCCGTGTAAGGGCCTTGCCAAACGCCGGTAAGGTCGCCCTTCCAACTTTCCGGGGAGGTTTGCGCGAAGGCCATTGCCGCCGTGAGGATGGTAGCGGCGAGGGAAGCTTTCAGCATGTGTGGAATGCTCCTAATCAGATTATTCTCGAGGTCGGGAGAGACGGAGTCAAGCGAGGAACTCTTTCATTGCCGCTTGCGGCCCGTGCGGATAGATGTTTCCGGACGCTATCGCGCATTCGCGGATCTGACAAGATTGTAACGTTGTGGCCGCTCTACCGCTTGGTCATTCTATTTGCTATCCCCATGAGCGCAACTGCGGCGGCGATCTTGCCCATCGTAGCGATGAGCTGAGGATGCTGAGAATAGTATTGGCTCACACGATCCACAATTGACGGATCTTGCTTTTCTGCATGCGCTGCAATCTCTTGAACCGTTTCGGGTGAAACTTTGGCCGCCTGCTCCGGACTTACGGGTTGGCCGTCGCGCGGCAATTCACTGGCCACGCCGCCGAGGCTGACTAATTTGGATAGCAGAGCCGGACCGCCTGCGGAAATTAGGGTTCCCAAGAGTCCCGCCCGTTGGGAAGGATTGCTGTTTGAAAATAGCTGGGAGACCATCTCCCCGAACGACGGGGTTTGATCAGAACGGAAGGCCGTTGCCAGGCCATGTGCCACGTCCTCAGAAGCTCCGTGGGTCGCTACGTGCTCCAAATCCTTTTCTGGCTGCGGAGGGGTTGCCGACTGACCTTCCGTATATTGCCTAAGAATACCGCCAAGTTGATCGAGGAGGGCCATAAAGATCTACCTTCCCGGAATCTTCAGCTCTTGGCCGGGTTGAATGACGTTCGGGTCCCGAAGCTGATCGCGGTTGGCCTCAAAGATCTTCATGTACTCGTTAGGGTCCCCATAGAATTGTTTGCTGATCTTTGACAGAGAGTCCCCAGCTTTGACGGTGTAGGTTTTTGTGCCATTCCCGGAAGTATTACCTCCCGAACCTCCCGCTGCTGGCGCCGAGGGGGCAAGGGCAGGATTGACCTTGAGGTCACACGTAAGATCCGAGTAGGTCGGATCGACGCGTTTGATCTCGTCCCACACTCGATTCTTAATTTCTTCAGATGGCGCATCCCCCTGCATGAAAAGCTTGTTATCTTGGACATGCAGGTGCGCCAGTCTCACTCCCGTCTGCTGGATGCGATCCAGGACTGACTGGTATTTTTGCTTCAACTGATCGAAGCGTTGATCTTGCTGCGTCATAAGCGCTCCTAGGGAGGAGAGCCTCTCGGGATCGCTACGTTTCCCGAGAAAAAGATAGCCCACGAAGCTCTGCAGGTCAACTTCGTCACTCGAGTGGGGAGACCTTGACGTCATTCATTCAAGAACTACAATGTGGGAATGATTGCCAGGAAAAAGATATTTCCAATCGCTCTTGGCCTGCTGTTCGCTGGTGCGCTCTCCGCGCAGACCTCAACCACGGCTGGCGAATTCACGTCCGAGCCACCGACGCTGGTCTCGCTGGGCTTTGATTGGCGGATTACAGGCGACGATAACCGCAACGCCACGGTAGAGACCTCCTATCGGAAGAGAGGAGAATCAACTTGGCACCGCGCGCTGCCGTTGATGAGGCTGCAGCGTGAGGAGATCGGCACCGCGCCCGCGCCCGCGCCGGGCGCTGGGAACGCGGGACGATACCCGTTGTTTCGGTACACCGCTGCGAACATGTTTGCCGGCAGTATTCTTAATCTTGATCCCGATACCGAATATGAGTGTCGCTTCGTGCTGTCAGATCCGGATGGCGTCACCGGTGATGCCGAGAAGGTAATCACAATGCGTACGCGGGGCGAGCCCAAGCCCAGCGAAGGTGGGCACACTTATCATGTCTATCCGGTCGGGTGGACAGGAGCTAAGCAAGAGCCGGCGTTCACTGGTTTGATGGCTGCCTACTACATGGGCCTGGCCCATTTCGATTACGAGAATGCTTTCCCTCCTCGCGTTCAGCCGGGTGACACCATTCTGGTCCACGCCGGTCTGTATGTGGGCGACCGGCGCCATTACATGAATGGCGCGCCGCGGCCAGGTTATCTCGCCATGGGAAATGTCTTCGATGGAACCTATTACCTGACCCAGAGCGGCACGGCCGAAAAGCCCATCGTGATCAAAGGGGCGGGCGATGGCGAGGTGATTTTCGATGGAGACGGCTGCCAGAACCTGTTCAATCTGATGGGCGGCAACTATCAATATTTCGAAAACATCACGATACGGAACACGAACGTGGCTTTCTTGCTGGGCATCAAAGGCATCGCTGGGGCAAGCGGATTTACTCTGAAACACTCGAAAGTCTACGACGTCGGACGCGTTGTTCAGGATGATTGGTCCGGATCGAAAAACTTTTACATCGCCGACAACACGCTCACCGGACGCCACGATCCCAATAAGATGATGGGCTGGACCGGCGCACTCTGGGAGAAGTTCCCCGGTTATCCCGAGTTACTTACGTCCGAATACGCGATCAAGGTGTATGGACAAGGGCATGTCGTGGCTTACAACCACATCGCCAACTGGCATGATGGAATCGATGTCGCAACCTACGGCACCCCGGACGGCGCTCCTAACGATATTCCGGATCGCGTGCCGCTAGCGATTGATTTCTATGGCAATGACATCGTCAACATGGGCGACAACTGTTTTGAGACCGATGGCGGCGCGCGAAACATCCGGGTCTTTAGGAATCGTTGCTTTGACTCTGCCGCGGGCGCGCTGAGCGTTCAGCCTATGTTCGGTGGACCAGTCTACTTCTACCAGAACCTTGTATATAACGCGCCCACGGGGTCTCTGAAGTACATCGAGGGATCATCGGGAATCCTGACATACAACAACACCATCATCGGCGAAGGACGCGCCGGGCCAGCTTCCAATCAGCATTTCCGCAACAATCTAATCCTGGCGCAGGGTGCCTTCGATCCTGTTTTCGCCGTCACCACGTACACGAATTATTCGAGCTCGGATTACAACGGGTATCGGCCCAACCCCAACGTTGCCGATTCGTTTGAGTGGAATTCGCCCGCATTCGGAGTGCCCGCGGCGTTCGGTCAAACCGCAGTCAATCGCCGTTACACCAACCTCCGGGATTTTAGAGAAGCCACGGGACAGGAACAGCACAGCGTTTTAGTCGATTACGATGTCTTCGCTCGCGTATCGAAACCTGATCGGTCCGATCCCCAGCACGTGTATACGCCGGACGGGCTCGACTTCAGCCTGCGGACCGGCTCGGCAGCGGTTGATGCCGGCGTACCATTGCCGACCATCACGGATGGATTCACGGGGAGAGCTCCGGATCTGGGCGCCTTTGAGCTGGGTAGGCCGCTGTTTCATTATGGTCCGCGTTAGCCGTCGTTCGTTCCGAGTGCGATATCATGCCGTCGTGCGACTGACGATTGCGTTCCTCGCCGCCACCGCTGCGTATGCTCAGTTCCCTTCGCCAACGTTAACGGAAGTGACGACGAAGGTTTCCGAGCACGTCTTCATGACAACCGGTTTTCCTAACGTGGTTTACGTCGTGGGCGATGCTGCGACATTGGTTGTGGATACCGGGCTGGGCACTGCCAACGGCGCATTGGTGGCCCGTGTTGCCAAACGGTTATCCAAGGGTCCGAAATTGTTCCTGACTACGACGCATTACCATCCGGAACACGCGGCCGGAGTTGGCGGGTTTCCACCCGAGACGATTCTCATTCGTCCCGCCGTACAGCAGCAAGAACTGGAAAAGGAAGGCGAGCAGACCATGACGTTCTTCCGGAACTCAGTTCAGTTCGCGCCGTCGCTCAAAGGCCTAGGGCCGTTGCGCCCTCCGGACATAACATTCGAGTCCGAGGCGAAGTTGGACTTGGGTGGCGGGCTGACAGTACGGCTGATGTTTTTGGGCGCCGGACACACCGCAAGCGACGAATTGATTTTCGTGGAGCGAGACCGTGCCCTGATTACCGGCGACATCGTGCAGAACAAAGTAGTGCCGTCGGTAGCGTCATCGGGCGGAAGCTTCAGCAGTTGGCTGACCCTGTTGGATAAGCTCGTTCCGCTGCAGCCTCGATTGGTTATTCCGACTCACAGCAAGGTAGGAGATGCATCGTTGATCACATCCGAAGCAGCGTTCATTCGGGACATGCAAAGTCGGGCGGCGGCGTTGAAGCGTTCCGGCGTTTCTTCCTCCGACGCCGTCACCCGGCTGACCGAGGTATTCAAGACGAACTATCCCGACTGGGTTGCGAACACCGACTGGCCGAATCTGAATTCCATGACGGGGTTCGTGAATCGGCTCTATGCAGAGATTCGCTAGTAGTTCTACTGAGGCCGTTGCTTCAGGACAGGATTCCTCGTACTCGGCGAGTCAGCGGCCTCGGGATGAGCTTGCTCGCGGTGCTTCAGGATTTCGTCCAGGACCAAGCCGCCCGCGCTGCCTATCAGGGCGCCGATCAGCGCGCCATTTTGGTTGCGCGTCATGCTGCCGATCGCAACACCGACTCCTGCGCCGGCGCCCACGGTGACTGCCGTGCGATCTAATGAGTGTTGCGAAGAACCATCCGGCCCCGTGGCATGAACATCCGGCCCGAGGCTCTTGTTCAAGTTCTGGACCAAGTCATGGAAGTTCGACGCGGACTGTAACATCTCGACCAAAAGTTTAGGCGTAACCTGACTGGACGCGGGTGGGGTACTGGATTGCGCAACGGCCAATCCACTGAGGCAGAGCGAGCTGAATATGACTGGCAGGAAATGTTTCATAAGGTCCCTGGATCACTGATGTATAAATGGCTTCTGGCGTTACGCAGGACATCATTAAATTTCACTCTTGGTCGCGCACTATCATGATTCGCGTCATTCTCACAAACGATGCTCCGTGGGTGACACGAGAACGTGGAGGCGGTTGACTTCACTTATCCAGTAGTTGCCAATCTTTCACTGAGTTCCGTGCTGCGAAGCTGTCAAACCCGCCAAGGTCTACACGCGCCGGATCGCGGCAATACGTCTCTTTTCAGCCTGCAGCCGCTGGGTCAAACCGGTTCGGCCCGCGCTGCGGATTATCCAGGACCATATCGCTGCGTGACGCCCAGCGTTAACCACGCGCAGTTCTTCGGACCACTGCCGTAAACGGCGAGATTACCAGCCCGGCCTTCGGCCAAGTGGTGAGTGCGACTGCACCTCGGCTGGTGCAGGCAGCGTTGAAAGTCACATTCTAACTACCGCTTCCCGGCTGCGGCATCCTTGAGCGCCTTCAGACGGGGAAGATCGCGATCTTCCTCATGACACGCGGCTTCATTCAATTCGAACTTATTGTCGCGCTTGAGTAGCAGTGCGATCGTCCATGGCCGCGTGTATACCACAGGGTCGGTGACGGTCGCTTCATAGTTGACGGTGTCGGGACCCGCCGGTATGAATCGTTCGACCGCGTGCTCGGCGTAGCTGACAATTTCGCCGACCTCATTCAGCCAGGTCTTGCCGTTAAAGTTGGTGGTATCGACCACCAGGGTGTCGCCTTCCCAATGGCCCACGGAGTCGCCCTGCCACAATCGTATGGCGTCGGGAAGATGGGCTCGGCCATTCAAGGCTATGATGCGCCATGACGTGCGCTCATGCAGGATAAGGATGTAACCGGATGTTTGGATGATCTGAAACGACGTCGGCACATACATCGACCGAGGAACACCGGCAGGAAAACAATGCGCCGTCGGATCGTCGTAACCGCGTTCGGTTCGGTTCCGGTCGGCCTTTTCCTGCGCTGCCCATGGTTGCATCGGTAGACTCCCGTCCGACGGATCGATGATGACTCCTCGCCCGCCCGGGGTGACGTCAGTGGCGGCGTGTTTTGCCAGGCCATAGTTCGCACCTCCACCGTCGGGTACGTAAAAACCTTGCAGATCCGGCTTGCCGTCGGCCCGCCGCCGAAGGTTCACTACAGTTTTTGTCGGAGCCGCGAGCGAACGTGGCGCTGCCGACGTCGACGGCGTAGGGGTCGTTCCGTTGCCGGGATACCAAGTTCGTTCCTCGCGCGTGAAGGCGCCATTCGCCTCTTCGGCTTCGGCCTGACATACGTACTCGAAGAGCCTGTCCCGATCGGTCCGCCGGTGCAAGGCGATGCGGATGGTCCATGGTTTCGTAAAAACCTTCGTGTCTTCGATGGTCGCTTCGTACTGAATCGTTCCTGGGTCGGTCATGCGATATCGCTCGACGACGTGTAGCGCATCGCTGTGAAAATCTCCCGCCATGTCGAACCAGGTTTTGTCGTTGTTGTTGCTGACGTCGACCACTAGCGTGTCTCCTTCCCAGTGGCCTCGCGAATCACCCATCCAGGAATCGATGTCGATGGGGTGTCGGCTGCCGTCTGTGTGGATCAGGCGATAGTCCAGGGACCACTCGAAGGCGATCGCCACGGCCTGGGGTGTCTGGAAGATCTGAAACGGGAAATCCAGATACATTATCCGGGGCACACCGGGTATGTAGCATTGGTTGAGCGGATCGGCTTTCTGGCGATTTTGAAAGTTTTCGACTTTCTTCGCGGCGGCCCATGGCTGATAAGGGATATCCGCGCCCACGATCACCGATCGGCCGGCCAGCATGTTGTATCTCGCGGCGTGATCCTGGAGATCGGCGGCCGCGGTACTGGACGCCTGCCAAATGCCTTCGAGGTTTGGCTTGCCATCGGCGGTGCGGGGCAAAGCTTCTCGGGAAACAGGACCGCGTTGCGGAAAAGCGACTAGGGCGCATGTCAGGGCGATGGCCGTGATCGCGGCGAAACGGTTGGTAGGCATAGGAGAGTTATGTTCACTTAGGGAATGCGCGCGAATATTGCACGGGCGGTTCCGTGGCGACGCCGAGAACTCGTGACGCATGCAAAGGCCAGTAAGGATCGCGCAAGAATTCGCGTGCAAGAAGGATCATGTCCGCCTGTCCGGATCGGATAATCCCATCTGCTTGCAGCGGCTCAGTGATGAGGCCGACCGCTCCGGTGAGAATGTCCGCTTCACGCCGGATGCGTTCCGCGAAAGGCGTTTGGTAAGCCGGGACCGCCGGAACCTTGGCGTCAACAGCCAGGCCGCCCGAAGAACAATCGATCAGATCCACACCCTTGCTCCGGAGGCGAGTTGCGAGCATGACCGAGTCGTCTATGGTCCAGCCGCCTTCTTTCCAGTCCGTGGCTGAAATTCGCACAAACAAGGGAAGGCGCTCCGGCCATACGGCACGCACCGCGTCCGTAACCTCCAGCAAGAGACGAATTCGGTTTTCGAACGGGCCGCCATATTCGTCAGTGCGCAGATTGGACAGCGGGGATAGAAATTCGTGAAGGAGATATCCATGTGCGCTGTGAATCTCGACGATCTCGAATCCAGCCGCTAGCGCCCGACCGGCCGCCATGGCAAACGCGCCAACAATCGCATGAATATCGTTCGTATCGAGTTCGCTCGGCACAGGATCGGTTTTGCGGAACGGAACTGGACTCGGCGCGACGGTTTGCCATCCGCCGGCATGCTCCAGAATTGGATCGCCACCATCCCAAGGAACATGGCAACTGCCTTTGCGGCCCGCATGCGCAATCTGGATGCCGGGTGCGGCGCCTTGTTGCTTCACGAAAGCGGCTATCCGCGCCAGCCTCTCAATATGCTCATCCTTCCAAATGCCTAGATCGCCGGGAGTGATGCGGCCGCGAGCTTCGACCGCCGTCGCTTCCGCGATCACCAGACCGGCACCGCCAACAGCCCTGCTGCCGAGATGCACCAGATGCCAATCGTTTGCGAATCCGTCGTCGCTGGAATACTCGCACATTGGAGAAACAGCAATCCGGTTTCGAAACGTGATGTCGCGGATTTTCAAAGGCGCGAAGAGGCTCGAACCTGAAGCAGAGCGAGCCCCAACGGTTTGCTGTCCTTGCAACGTCTCCATCATTTCAGTATCCCCGCTCGTTCCTAAGGACGCGTGACTACGGACCTTTCAGGCGGCTGCGGATGTGGTCGTTGATCCAGTGGTCGTCCCACCACTCGACGGGATTTACCTGGACGCCGTCGACCTGCATCGAGTAGTGAAGATGGTCCCCACCGGCGAGGCCGGTGGATCCGCTTTTCCCCATCTGTTGACCACGGCTCACCATATCGCCTTCCTTAACGGCGATCTCGCTCAGGTGACCATAGATGGACTGCAATCCCAATCCATGGTCCAAGACAATGCAATTGCCATAAATTCCCAACGGAGCGGCCCAAATCACCTTCCCATCGTTGGCCGCCAGCACGGGACCGTGTTGGGTGGTCGCAAGATCGAATCCCAAGTGCACCTGCTGGTCGATCTTCTTGCCTTTGTAGACGTAGGTGCGCAGGTCGGCAAACGCAGACTCAACCTGCGAGCCGGCGAGTTGAAGGAACGATTGTGTCCACAGGAAGTGTCCCTCGGTTTTCAATCGCAGATCGGAAAGCGCCTTGTTGTTGGCGCGCCGCACTTCTCCGTTGATCTTTAAGAAACGTGTAACAAGATCGCCAGATCCTCCGGGATCGATTTGATTGTCCACTTTTTCCAGAAAGGCGTCATCAATCGATAGATCCCGCGAACGAAACTTCTTGGGGAAAACCTTGAACCAGAAGCGCGCCGTCGCTTCCGTCCCCGCACTGTTCCTGGCAAAGACCATTGGAGCCGTGTCGGGTGGAGTGTCCCAACTATAGGCGAATAGGGAAACTCGTTGTTGGGTTTGCCCAGGCTCAGGGAAGCTGCGAAACGTAGCCGTTCCTACTCGAACGCCAGCCTCTTGCCAGGAACCTTCCGGAGTGAGGATTGCCAACTCCGAACCGCCTTGATTGATGTAGTGTTGAAATCCATCCGTGGTTACGGAGGGCGGGCGAAGAACCACGTCGGTATCGATGGCGATGGTGTCGGTCACCGCGCGCAGATCATTCGATTGGACCGCGATGATCACGCGCGCCTTTCCTTCTTTCAAATGGGACGCGCGATCCTTTCCAACGATGAAGTGGATGATCTCGGGCCCTGCGTGAGTTCGCCAGAAGTTAAATCGCGTGGCTGGCTTCGTATCCTGATCGATGATAGTGCTATTGCCTTCCTGTTCGATTCGTGCGGTAATGGCGCGAACACCATGCGGATTGGCGATTCGCACACCGATGGGAGTCGCTGCTCCAATGGTGGCGGGTACAGGATCGAACGCCAAACTGGAGTGCGAGGACATGGCGAACAGTGCCACGGCCGCGCCAGCCAGGATCACCACAATCACCAGGAGGAATGTAATCAGCTTTGCCATATGGATTCGCGCTCGCTTACATTCTGTAGCTTACCGAAGTGTGGGACGAGCTCGTCAAATATAATGGCGGAAGGCTGGGGTTTACCATCATCAAAGGAGTAACTAAGGTGACGAGTACACGCGAAGAAATCAAAATCGGGCAGTTGGCGATTCGATTCCTGCTGGAGGGCAAGGCGTCGGGGGGGTCGGTCGCCGTCTTCGAATTTGACGTCCCGGCCGGAGCGAAGGTGCCGATTGCGCACAGCCATGACGGTTACGAAGAGACGATTTATGGACTCGAGGGCGTGCTGACCTGGACCGTTGACGGACGCCAGATCGATGTGGGCCAAGGCGAGGTGCTATGCATACAGCGCGGAGCGATCCACCGCTTCGATAATGGTCATAGCGCCGACGCGAAGATGCTCGCGATCGTCAGCCCCGGCATACTGGGTCCGGACTACTTCCGCGAAATGGCATCCGTCGTCAAGGCTGCTGCCGGCGGCCCTCCCGACCCCAAATCAATCGTGGAAGTGATGCGGCGCCACGGCCTAACCCCGGCGCCGTAACCCGCTGCGTAGTTAACGCGGTTCAATTCTCAGGAGAGCACCGTCTTCTTCTGCCGTCAGCACATAGAGGAGACCGTCCGGCCCCTGGCGCACATCGCGAATACGCTGCTTAAGCTCCATCAGCATCGGCTCGCGGCGCAATTCTTGCCAGCGTTGATTGAAGACAATTCTCTGGATTTGCCCCGTTCCTGGAATTTCGCCTTGGCGCAAGCCTCCGACGAAAACGTTGCGTTTCCAATGCGGGAAGCGATCACCAGTGTAGAAAGTCATCCCGGTGATTCCGATCGAGGGAAGCCATACTACAATCGGGTCCTCCATTCCGTAACGAAAAGGGTGAGGCGAGACCGCGGCACCCCAGTAATAACGGCCGTAACTGACCAGCGGCCATCCGTAATTACGCCCGGCGCGAAGTACGTTGAGCTCGTCGCCGCCACTTGGCCCCTGTTCCGTCTCCCAGAGCTCGCCCGTTTCCGGATTCACGGCGAGCCCGTGGCCATTGCGATGACCCATCGTAAAAATTCCCGGTTTGAACCCGGCCCGGCCCACGAACGGATTGTCGTCGGGAATGCTGCCGTCATCGCGGAGACGGACAACTTTGCCTGCATAATCGTTGGGATCTTGTGCACGTTGAACTTTGGGCGATCCTGGAGCGCTGATGCTCATATAAAGCATCCCATCGCGGCCAAACTTAATACGTGATGCTTCGGTGTCTACTGCGCCCGAGTCAAATATCTCGTGCACGTCTACAAGTTCCTTACCGTCCCAAGTTCCCCGCGCAAGCATGGTCTCGCCGGCGCCATCCTGAACGGGTTTGTGGTAGGCGAGATACACCCATTTGTTCTCGCTGAAATGTGGGTGTAAGACGACATCCATCAGCCCCTGAAGTCCTCTGGGACCTCCGGGCTTCACAGCCGGAACTCCGGCCACGGGGGAAGATACCAGGTTTCCATTGCGGACGATGCGGAGACGACCGATACGTTCCGTCACAAGGATCGCCCCGTCTGGAAGAAACGCCATCGACCAAGGCTGTTGCAAACCCTTAGCAAGGACCACAACACGCAGACGCGGCTCCTCGGCCGATTCGTAACTAATGTTTCCCTTGGGCAATGCAGGGGGTTTCCTGATGATCGGCGGAGGCCCGTCGCCGGCGTTCAATTCCTGCGGTGCGAGAGTCTGTTTTCGTAGTTGGGAAGGTCCACTCCCGGTAACCGCTACGGTTTCTAGAGCTAGACCGATTCCCCACCCTAAATATGACCGTATAGAGGATTTCATTTGCTACGCCCCTGCTAACAGGTGTGCAATTGGGATTCCGTCGAACGGGGGTTCCGGATGGCGGCGCACGAAACCGGTGACTATCGTTAGAAGGGGATAATCACGCTGTTCCGCCTCGTGCTCCCGCGGGCGGAATAAGGGGAATCAAGTCAAGGGCAGGAGTTTAACTTCTCGAATAAAACGTCCAGCTTTCGCTATTTTTCTCGTCCGAGTTATCTCTGTCCTGCCCTCTGACCAGTTGATGCTTTGCGAAAACTTTCGTTACCGGTTTTTTGACACGCGCGCTATCGCATGGCTGGCAAGCGGCTGAGCAAGATAGTCCGCGATTACGACCGGATTTCAGATTTAGCTCGGACGATGTTTACTAGCACTACCCGCGGTGGGCCACCGCGATAATAGAATCAGGCGGCAGATCGCCGATGCGGCCGTAGAAGAGATGCCTCCTCCACCCAAAGCAGCTTTCCTTCCCAAGTTCAACCGAGTGCTGGAAAGACTACGACAAAACGAGAGTCAGCTCACCATTGTCCTCAGCCTTCTGATCGGTGCTCTGGTGGGCCTAGTGGTCGTGGCATTTATTCTGCTAACGGGCCGCCTGGCAGCCCGCATGTATCCTCCGGGAGGAGCCGGCTGGCATCGGGTTCTAATACCTACCCTGGGTTCGCTGGCCACCGGATATCTCTTGTGGCGCTATTTCCCGCTCGCGCGCGGCAGCGGTATTCCACAAACCAAGTTTGCCCTCTTTGTGAACGAAGGTCGTATCTCATTTCGCACCGTCTTCGGAAAGTTTTTCTGCTGTTCAGCGTCACTGGCGAGCGGTATCGCATTGGGACGCGAAGGTCCATCGGCTCACATAGGGGCCGGACTCGCTTCGGTAATTGCCCGCAATTTAGGTCTCAGCCCGGAGCGTGTGAAAGCGCTTGTCCCGGTGGGCTGCTCGGCTGCTCTTGCGGCAGCGTTTAACACGCCCATTGCGGGCGTTTTGTTCGCACTGGAAGAGGTAATGGGGGATCTGCACGCCTCGGTCTTGGGCACCGCGGTATTGAGTTCGGCCACCTCCTGGATGATCTTGCATCTGGTGCTAGGCGACGATCCTCTATTCCACGTCTCCGGTTATCAACTGGTCCATCCCTCGGAATTGGGCATCTACGCGGTGCTTGGCGTGGTTGGTGGCCTGGGATCGGTTTGTTTCGTGAAACTGTTGCTAAGCCTTCGAGCATGGTTCATGCGTCTGCCCAAGTGGAGCGTTTGGTTGCAGCCAGCGGTCGGGGGCTTGGCCGTGGGCGTGATGGGCTACTTCGTACCTGAAGTTATGGGCGTTGGATATAACTATGTCGAGAAAGTGCTCAACGGCGACATGTTACTCCAGGTTGTGGTTTTGCTGGCGATTTTGAAAATAGTGGCCACTGCGATCTGTTACTCATCCGGGAACGCAGGTGGCATCTTTGGCCCCAGCCTGTTCATAGGAGCGATGATGGGCGCGGCCGTGGGCAACGTCGCTCACCACTTTCTGCCCGGCTATACGGCGGGGGCAGGCGCCTATGCACTCGTCGGCATGGGGACGGCCTTCGCCGGTATCGTCCGCACGCCGATGACCTCGGTTATCATGATTTTCGAAATGACGCGAGACTACAGCATCATCGTGCCGCTCATGATCTCGAACCTGATTGCATTCTTTATCTCGCAGCGGCTGCAGAGAGAACCGATCTATGAAGCTCTAGCGCACCAGGATGGGGTACACCTTCCGACGGCTGAATCGCGTTCCGATCGTGGCCGGGTTCGGATCTCCCAAGTGATGCGTGACGCCCCGGTATTGCTGGCAGCCGAGACGAGTGTGAACTCGGCGATGGATCTTGTCAGGGATTTGCCGTTGGATGCATGGCCCGTAGCAGATGGGCTTAAGCTCCTCGGCATGATTCAGGTTTCGCAGCTCAAACAGGCTGCTGCCAATGGCGAGGCGACCAAAACCCTAGCCGACATTGGCGACTCAGGGTTCCGGCATCACCAGCCCGAGGCGAAAGATTTTCCTCACGTCCACCCGGATCACGCCTTGAGCTTGGCCTTAGAGAGGATGGGAACAACCAAGCTTCACGTTCTGCCGGTCGTGAGCCGGGCGAATGTGCGGCAACTGCTGGGAATCATTGTATTGGAGGATGTGCTGGAAGCGTATGGCGTTGGCCGGCCAACGACGACCCAGGAGTACAGCGAATAACGGATCCGCTAGTCTTGCCGAGGCGCTTTGTAGACGGCTTGCTGTTGACCGGAGGCTGGGGGTTCTTCCGCCGAAACAAGAATCATTTCCCCTATCACCAGCGCAAACAGAATCGCCACAAATAGTAGGAGTTTCCGGCCAAAAGTGCGCAGGTCGAAGTCTTCCATGGGGATGTAATCGGTCGTACTACCGTGCGCAAATAGGGTAAACCGGAGAAACAAGACGTGCTGGCGGGGATCGGTAGTACTGTAACTGTCGCCGATCTGCCTTGGGACTTCCGTAGGATTCCCTTCCCTGCGGAGAGAGGGTAGACTCACGACAGGTTAGTAAGTACCTGTTAATAGAAGAGGTTCCACCATGGAATATTTGAATCCGGTTCTTTTGTTGATCTTGGTCGCCGAAGTCTGCCTCGGTATATGCGCCTGGCACTCGCCTCAATTCCTTCGTCGGGTTGCGGCTCATTTGCTGACCCGGGCCGACGTTGTGGACGTGTCCCGGCTGGAAAGCGAGCGGCGAATGAAGGTCTGGCTGAATGAGTTCGGGCTGGACGCCGATCTGGTCAGCGCCAAGAAACAGGTGCGCATTCACGAGTTTTCCGGGGACGAAGTGAAGGCATCCTGACCGGCTTCACGACGAATAATCTACAGCGCGTCGTGGAAGATCACTCCTAGCGTGAACCGCAGGCCCGAGCGAACGCGGCTGACGCCATGGCGCATGTTCACGCGATACGTTCCATGTGCACCCTTCATAGGTCGCTGATGGACTGGGAAGATCACGCCCATTCCTTGCTCAATCGGCACAACCTCCACGCGTGACTGCATGCGTGGCCGTTGCTCGGTAAGCGCGAACTCGCCGCCCGTAAAATCTTCGCCGGGCTTCGACAGCAGGAACGCGATTTGAAGCGGGAAGATGCGCTCGCCGTAAATATCCTGGTGCAGGCAGTTATAGTCACCTGGTCCGTACTTGAGAATCAGAGGTGTCGGCTTGCTCTGGCCCGCTTCGTGGCAGCGGCTCTGGAACGCTTCATGCCTGGGAGGATAGCGGATGTCGAGACCGATCCCCTCATTCCAGCGATTGGCGATCTCCGCCAGGTGGGGGTAAAGGCTCTCACGTAACTCGACGATGATTGACGGGAGCGGATACGCGAAGTACTGATATTCGCCGCGACCGAAGCCATGACTGGCCATCACCACACGCGAACGGTAGAGTTTCTCCTCATCATAGGCCTGTATTAGCGTTTTGCACTGGACCGGCGAAAGCACAGGCCCAATGACTGCGGCTCCGTGGGCGTCGAGTTCAAGCTGGATGGGGTCCCAATGGAGTGAGTCGATGCGCTGTGCGATGCTGAGTGGCAGTTTGATTTGGGTTATGTTGATCATGTCGCGAGTCTACGGAATATAGCTGCGGGAACCACTCCGTTTCTTGCTTTGAATCTGACCGAATTTGAAAGCAAGAAACAGGGTGTGATGAACTAAGGGATCGGCTACTCTTTTGTCATGCCAACCGCACAAGCCAAGACTGACAAGTCCTATCGAACCGACACGGAATGCTGGCAGGCGGTAATCCATCGGGATAAAGATGCCGACCATGCGTTCGTCTATTGCGTGAAGACTACCGGCGTCTACTGCCGTCCGTCGTGCCCGGCACGCCTTGCGCTCCGCGAAAACGTGGCATTTCACCGATGGCCAAAGGACGCCGAGCAAGCGGGATTTCGTGCATGCAAGCGCTGCAAACCAAACGATCCCTGCGCTCCTGGCGAACAAGCGGCCATCGTAGCCAAAGCGTGCAAACTGATGGTTGAGGCCGAAGAGCCGCTGTCATTGGATGCTCTGGCGGGGGCCGTCGGGATGAGCCCGTGGCACTTTCACCGCGTATTTAAGTCGATGACGGGCCTAACGCCCAAGGCGTATGCGACCGCCCGCCGCGCCCAACGCATGCACGAGGAACTGTCGCGCGATGGAACGGTGACATCGGCAATCTACAATTCGGGATTCAATTCCAACGGGCGCTTTTACGCCGAATCCAACAAGCGACTCGGCATGACGCCCTCAGAGTTCAAAGCCGGCGGCGATGGAGCGATCATCCGATTCGCCGTCGGAGAATGCTCGCTCGGATCGATCCTGGTAGCTGCTTCTGATTTGGGCATCTGCTCGATCGCCATAGGCAATGATCCCGATGCGTTGCTCAGGGAGCTCCAGGACCGTTTCCGCAATGCGGAGTTGATGGGCGGTGATAAGCAGTTCGAACGCACGGTGGCCAGGGTGGTGGCCTTCGTCGAGAACCCGTCGGCTGGATTGGAACTGCCGCTGCACATACAAGGTACGGCGTTTCAACAGCGGGTTTGGAAAGCACTATGCGAAATCCCCTGCGGCACGACTTGCACATATTCGGAACTGGCTCGAAAGCTCGGCCTGCCGAATGCCACGCGGGCTGTCGCCGGAGCCTGCGCGGCGAATACCTTGGCCGTGGCGATTCCGTGTCACCGCGTGGTGCGGACAGATGGTTCGCTTTCCGGTTATCGCTGGGGCGTCGAGCGAAAAGCAAAGCTACTGCAGTCCGAGGGCGCCAGAAACTGAATTCGCGACGGAGTTACGCTTGCGAAACTAGCGGAAATTTCGCAGCCTCCCACGCAGCCAATCCGCCAGCCATCTCGGTCAGACGCGTAATGCCATATTGATGCAGAATGCTAGCGGCAATCGAAGATCGGTAGCCGCCCGCGCAATGGACGGCAATGCGCCGGTCACGGGGGACTTCGGCTATACGCTCTTGCAGATGATTCAGCGGAATATTTACACTGCCATCGATGTGCTTGGTAACCCACTCGCGCGGATTCCTGATGTCCAGGACCAGCGGCGGGTCCGCGCCTGTCAGCTCCGCCGCCACCATCGGGGCACTGAGACGCTCAGTCGGCCACACCAGGTCGGGACGGCCGGCAAGCGCTTCCATCCCCGCCCGCAGGTATCCTTTGACGTGATCGAATCCGATACGGCCCAGCCGTAAGGCGGCTTCCTGCTCACGACCGGGCTCGGCAATGATCACGATGGGCTTGGCGCGATCGAGTATCGTGCCCGCCCAAGTGGCGTATTGCCCGCCGAGTCCAATGTTGAGGCTGCCCGCCAGATGACCCTTGGCATAATCGGCTGCGTCACGCACATCCAGGATCTGAGCGCCTGCGTCCCCCATCTGAAGCACCTCGTCAAGATGGATGGGATGAAGAACCGCCTCCAGATTCTTGTCGAGCGTGGTGCGTTCGCGAGTATTGAGAATCGCATCGTAGGTGAAATAAGCCGGAGCGTCGGGCTGATCGGCCGTTACCAGACGAATGAACTCCTCTTTCGACATGGGTTGCAGGGCGTAATTCAAACGCCGTTGATCTCCCAAAGACGAAACGGTATCGGAGGAAAGCTGCTTTCCACATAAGGAGCCGGCGCCATGGGCCGGATAGACGAGGGTCTCGTCGGGAAGCGGCAGAAGTTTGTTGTGCAGAGAGTCGTAAAGGTGCGCGCCCAGGTCGTTGGCGGTCCAGCCGAGTGAAGCCCGCAGGTCGGGACGGCCAACGTCGCCGATAAACATAGTGTCTCCAGTGAGCACAGCGTACGGCTTTGCTGGGTCCTTCTGAAGATCGAAGACCAGGATCGAAATGGACTCGATGGTGTGGCCGGGAGTTTCGAGAATCTCGAGCCGCAGCCCGGGGAACTCCAGCATATCGTCGTCCTTCATTGCCACAAAAGCGTATTCCGCTTGGGCCCGCGAGCTGAGATAAATGGTTGCGCCGCAACGGTCGCGCAGTTCCAAATGCCCGGCAACGAAGTCAGCATGGAAGTGAGTCAGGAAGACCTGGCGGATGTGGAGGCCGAACTTCTCGGCGTCGTCCAGGTACTGCTGGATATCGCGTTGCGGATCGACGACGATGGCGGTCGCGCTAGCCTCGTCTCCAAGCAGATAGGAAGCGTGGGCGAGACAACCCAGGTAGTACTGTTTAAGGATCATAAGAGCCCTTCCGGTCTCTCACTTCCGTGAGTCGAATTTGGAGCCGGGTCCACCGCATTGCGTGTATCCCGCGCGCCGCGCCGTGGCAGAAGATAAGGATTTCCTGCTAGTGCTGTTCCTATCTCGCGTTCAACCGGGAGGGTTTCGACGGCAGGGCGCGGTGTCGGTCGGGAGGCGCGCCTGGACATTTCCCCAATAGCTTAACGTGCAGGGCAGGATGATATCCAGGCTGTCATCCCGCCCAAAATTACAAACGGTGCGGAGCGGAAAGGGGCGCGAAGCCGCGTTAGCGAATATTAATCTTCAACTCCGCGTCTGAATGATTATGACGCCAACCCCAATAGGCCTGTTGGTCCTCTTCTTTCAGTTTGGCGAAGTCACGGTATTTGCGATGATTTTCTTTCGCCCACATGCGGTAAGCCTTATCCTCACGGCTGTTCCACGTGTGATCATCGTTGTGTTCTTTATCGTGATAAGTTCGGGAATGATCCTGGGCGCCAAAGACTACCGGAGCCGTAGGAGCCAGCAAAACGGCGCCGAGTATGATCGCATTCAAAAAACGAGGCATGATTTTTCTCCTGCCCGGAAGAGAGCAATTCTCACGCCAGAGTAAATCTTATTGGCAAAGAAAGGCTTAAGTCTGTATGTGCCTCCGGAAACGCAGATTTTACCGAACTCTATAATTTCAGAGCTTTAGCCTGATCGAGATGGGCATGCATTTTCGGAAGCGCGCTGTGCGCAAAACCTTTGATGTCCGAGTCTGTGGTGGCGGACTGATCTTCCTTTTCGAACTCCGCGATGGCCTTTAGATGCCCGTCGATTTCCTCGCGCACAAACGCCTGATCGAACTCGATACCGGTCAAGCCGGATAGCCGCTCTGCCTCATCGATTTTAGCGGGGTCCGGGAGGGCTACGCCTTTCAGCCTAGCCAGAGCCTGTATCTCAGC
>Ga0157369_10003018_pt1 | contig 20114 bp, 17 predicted proteins | sample C25metaG_FD_113461 | JGI IMG/M metagenome (GOLD analysis project Ga0157369, IMG submission 113461) | Corn rhizosphere microbial communities from Kellogg Biological Station, Michigan, USA - C2-5 metaG | ecosystem: Host-associated > Plants > Roots > Rhizosphere > Soil | place: USA: Michigan...
CATGAACTCCCGCATGATCGAATTCGGACTCGTGAGGCGCTGACCAATGCAGACCGATTCGCTCGACTCCCTGCGCGACGAACTGCGTCGCTCGCTGCACGGACCGGCCTGGCATGGGCCGGCGTTGCTCGAGGTGCTCTGTGACGTCTCGCCGCGCGAGGCGCAGGCGCGTCCGTTCGGCGGCGCGCATTCGATCGCCGAGCTCGCGTTCCATGCGCTGGCGTGGATGGAGGAGGTGACGCGACGCCTCGACGGCTCGGCGCCCTCGCTTCCGGCGCGCGGCGACTGGCCGTCGGACGACGCCGCGCTGCCGGTCGTCGAAGCCGTGCGCCTCCTGCGCCAGGCCGGCGACACGCTCGATGAAACGCTCGCCACCTTTCCTGCGGCGCGGCTCGGCGAAACGGTCGGTGCAGAACACGACGCGCCCACCGGCAGCGGCGTGAGCTACGCCGTGATGCTGTCCGGTCTCGCCCAGCACAACGCGTATCACGGCGGACAGATCGCCATCCTCAGGAAAGTGCTCCGCGACGCGGGCGCCGACGCGTTCGCACCCGCCTGACCCGCCCGATGCCCATGCCCTCACGTCGCTCCTTCCTCGGCACGGCTGGTTCCGTCCTCTTCGGCGCTGCTGTCGCGCCGAAGCTTCCCGCGCTGCCGTCGTTCGCGCGACGCGCCGCGCATGACGTCGTCATCCGTGGCGGCACCGTGTTCGACGGTACCGGCACGGCGGGACGCGAGCTCGATGTGGCCATCAGCGGCGATCGCATCGCCGCCATCGCGCCGCGCATCGCCGAGCGTGGGCGCCAGGAGATCGACGCGCGCGGGCTCGCCGTGTCGCCCGGCTTCATCGACATCCATTCCCACGGCGACGGCAGCCTGGCCGACGATCCGCGCGACGAGTCGGTGATCCGGCAGGGCGTAACGACGATCGTCGTCGGCCAGGATGGAAGCTCGGGCGCCACCGGCGCACCCGGAAAGTCGTTCCGCGAGTACTTCGCCGCGCTCGACGCGCTGCACCCATCGCCCAACGTGGCCGCCATGGTGGGACTCGGCACGCTGCGCGGCGCCGTGATCGGCGACAAGGATCGTCCCGCGACCGCGGACGAGATCGCGCGCATGACGGCAATGGTGGAGAGCGCGCTCGCCGACGGCGCATGCGGCGCGTCGTCGGGACTCGAGTACACGCCGGGCGCCTTTGCGTCGCGCGACGAGCTGATCGCGCTGTGCAGGCCGCTCGCGAGCCGCCGCCTGCCGTACGCGACGCACATGCGCAACGAGGACGACCGGCTGCTCGACGCGATCGACGAATCCATCGCTGTGGCGCGCGGCGCGAGCTGTCCGCTCGAGATCTCGCATCTCAAGACCCAGGGCCCGCGCAACTGGCCGCATCTCGACGACGTGTTCCGCCACATCGATGATGCGCAGTCGGCGGGGATGGACGTCACCTTCGATCGCTATCCGTATCTCGCCTACTCGACGGGGCTCACCAACCTGTTTCCCGTCTGGAGCCGCGACGGGGGCACCAACGCCTTCCTCGCCCGCTTGCACGATCCGTCCGTGGCGCCGCGCATTCGTGAAGCGACGCTCGCCAAGATCGAGCTCATCGGCGGATGGGACAACGTGCAGCTCTCCGCCATTCGCGCCGTGGAGGACCGCGACGCCGAAGGCAAGCGGCTCGGCACCGCAGCAAAGGCGCACGGCATGGATCCGTACGAGTACACCGTCGCGCTCCTCGATCGGAGTCATGGCAGCATCGGCATGGCAGGCTTCGCGATGAGCGAGCAGAACCTCGAGCGCATCCTCGCCGATCCGCGCTGCATGATCTGCAGCGACGGTGGTGGCTTCGCCATCGACGGCCCCACCCGCCGCGGGAGCCCGCACCCGCGCGGCATCGGCACCTTCCCCCGCGTGCTCGGCCGCTACGTCCGCGAGCGGAAGACCCTCACGCTCCCCGATGCCATCCGGAAGATGACGTCGGCTCCGGCGAAGCGGCTGCACCTCGCCGATCGCGGCCGCCTCGCCCCGGACCTCGCCGCGGACGTGGTGATCTTCGATCCGGCCCGCATCGCCGACACCGCAACGTTCGAGCGGCCATTCCAGTATCCAACAGGGATCACCGCCGTGCTCGTGAACGGCGCCATCACCCTGCGTGACGGGCAGCGCGCACCGATCGGGGCGGGACGTTCGCTCCGTGCCTCCTGAGGCCACCGGGTGCTGTCCAGCGCCCAATCGAGATCTCGCTCTCCCAACAGTTTCTCAACCGATCACATGAAGCACCTCGCCGTACTCGCCTCGTTGCTGTTCGCCGCTCCCCTCGCCGCGCAGCGCGCGAGCGTGCAGCCTCCTGCCGCCATCTCCGCCATCCGGCAGCAGGATCTCCGTCGCGATCTCTTCACCCTCGCCGGCGATGCCATGCGCGGCCGCGAAGCCGGCACGCTCGACGAGATGCGCGCCTCGGTCTGGCTCGCCGGCCAGATGCGCCAGATCGGCCTCATCCCCCGCGGCGACGACAGCAGCTACTTCCAGTGGTGGAACATGCGTCGCATCCGCGTTTCGCCGAGCTCGACGACGGTCACCGTCGGCGGACGCGCGTATCCGGTCTGGCACGACGCCGTCCTCGCCACCATCAACACGGTGAACGTCTCCGCCCCGACCGTGTTCGTGACCGACCTGCGCGACTCCACCCGCGACCTCGCCGGCAAGGTGGCCGTCGCCGAGCTGACCGCGCCGCCCGCCTCGGCCGTCCGCACCACCACCAATACCTATCAGTACAACTACGCCCGCGCCGCCATCGCCCAGGCGTCGCGCGCGCTCATGCGCCGCGGTCCGGCGGCCGTGATCCTCGTCGCCGATCCGGTCACCGACAGCGTGTTCGACGCGCTCGGCATCGTGCAGTCGCGCGGCTCGTACGACGTGGTGGGCGGCGTGCCGCGATTCAGCCGCAACCCGAACGCGGCACGTCAGGCACCTGCCACTGCGCCACCGCCGGTGGTCGTCGTGCGTCGCAGCGCGCTCGAGGCACTGCGCGCCGATGGCCAGCCGGCCGACATCCGCGTCGCCATCGAGTCGTTCGAGTCCCCCTCCGTCAACATCATCGGCGAGGTGCGCGGCACCGATCCGTCGCTCCGCAACGAGTACGTCGTCTTCAGTTCGCATCAGGATCACGACGGCGTCCGCTTTCCCGTGAACGGCGACTCCATCTGGAACGGCGCCGACGACAACGCCTCCACCAGCGTGGCGCTGCTCGCCATTGCCCGCGCGTGGGTCAAGCACCCCGGCAAGCGCTCTGCCCTCTTCATCTTCCACGGCGCCGAGGAGCGCGGGTTGCTCGGTTCGCGTTACTTCGTGGCGCATCCCGTGGTGCCGCTCGACTCCATCGTCGCCGTGCTCAATGGCGACATGATCGGCCGCAACAATCCCGACACCGCCGCACTGCTCGGCTCGCAGCCGCCGCACCGCAACTCCGCGGCGCTCGTGCAGATGGCGCTCGACGCCAACCGCGCCGTGAGCGGCTTCGTCGTCGATTCCTCGTGGGACCGCCCGGACCATCCGGAAGGCTGGTACTTCCGCAGCGATCACGTCCCGTACGCCGAGCGCGGCGTGCCGTCGCTCTTCTTCACCACCAACCTGCACCCGGACTACCACACGCCACGCGATGAGCCGCAGCGCATCGACTATCCCAAGCTCACCCGCATGACGAAGTGGATGTACATGACGGGCTGGATCGCGGCGAACGCGCGGCAGCGTCCCGCCACCGATCCCGGCTTCGTGCTGCGCTGACCATTCATCGCCGCCGTGCTCTCTCAATTCCCATCAGCCGACCTCATGACCCGCTCGCACGCCCGCTTCACGACTGGCCTCCTCGCCGCCACGCTCGTCGCCCTCGGCGCCACCGCGGCCGGCGCGCAGTCCGCGCCCCCACCGTCGCCCACCACGCTCACGCCGCACCAGAAGGCCGCGCGCGAGATCTACAAGCAGCTCATCGAGATCAACACCGTGGACTCCGTTGGCTCGGTGACGAAGGCGGCGCAGGCGATGGCCGCCCGCTTCCGCACCGCCGGCTTCCCGGCGAGCGACGTGCAGGTGCTCGTGCCCGACGGACATCCCACCAAGGGCAACCTCGTCGTGCGCTATCGCGGACGCGCGGGCGCGTCGACGAAGAAGCCCATCCTGCTCCTCGCACACCTCGACGTCGTCGCCGCCCAGCGTGAGGACTGGCCACGTGATCCGTTCGTCCTCCACGAGGAGAATGGCTACTTCCTCGGCCGCGGCACCTCGGACGACAAGGCGATGGCGGCGATCTTCGTCGCCAACCTGCTGCAGATGAAGCAGCAGGGAATCCTGCCCGATCGCGACATCATCCTCGCCCTCACCGCCGACGAGGAGAACGGCGACTCCAACGGCGCCGAGTGGCTGGCGAACAAGCACAAGGCGCTCATCGATGCCGCGTACGCCATCAACGAAGGCGGCGGCGGCGCGCTCGCCGATGGCAAGCCGATCTACCAGAGCGTCCAGGCGGCGGAGAAGGTCTACGTCGACTTCACCATCGTGGCGACCAACCCCGGTGGCCATTCGAGCGTGCCGCGTCCGGACAATGCGATCTACGAGCTCGCCGACGCGTTGCTGCGCGTCTCGCACTACCAGTTTCCCGTCGCGCTCAACGACGTGACGCGTCCCTTCCTCGAGCAGACGGCGAAGGTCGAGCCGCGCCCGGAGATGGCCGCCGCGATGCGGGCGCTCGCCGCCGACCCGGCGGATTCAGCGGCCGCGGCGACGCTCTCCACCGATCCGCGCTTCGCGTCCATGCTGCGCACGAGCTGCGTGGCGACCCGCCTCTCCGGCGGCCACGCGTACAACGCGCTCCCGCAGCGCGCCACGGCGAACATCAACTGCCGCATCGCGCCGACGTCGAGCTTCGAGGCGACGCGCGATGCCCTCGTGCGCGCGATCGCCGACACGGGCATCCATATCGACTACACCATCCCGCCCAACGGAAAGTTCGGCGCCACGGTGACACCGGTCGACCCGGAGCTGCTCGCCGTCACCACCGCGCTCACGAAGCAGATGTGGGGCGACATCCCGGTGATCCCGACGATGTCCACCGGCGCCACCGACGGGAAATACATGCGCGCCGTCGGCATCCCGACATTCGGCGTGAGCGGCCTCTTCTCCGAGGCCGGCGAGACCAACGCCCACGGCCGCGACGAGAAGCTGCGGGTGAAGAGCTTTTACGAGGGACTGTCGTTCCTCGATCAGCTCGTCAGGCGCCTCTCGGGCGTTCCTGCTGCGTGACGCTGGGTGCGACGTGAAGCGCTGACCGCGAACGACGGCTGAGAGGAAAGAGCGGACGGAACTGGAACGGCAGGACTCTTCAATGAGAGTCCTGCCGTTTCAGCTTTTCCAGCGGTTCACGGTTCACACGCCGTCACGCCACCCGCCGCGCCCGCCGTGCCCGATGCACCCGCGCCGACGCCGTCTCGCCCCGGTGCAGCGTCACGAGCGTGATCTCCGGCGAGGCGCCGAGCCGGAACGGAATGCCCCAGTATCCCGTGCCCGGGTTGATGTAGAGCAGCGCTTCGTCTTCCATGTGCGCGCCCATCGCGTGCTCCAGGAAGGGCGATGCGAGGCTCCAGCCGAGTCGCGGCAGCGCGAACTGCCCCCAGTGCGTGTGACCGCTCAGGGTGAGCGCCACGCCGCGCGCCGCGAGCGATGGCCAGAGCGCCGGATTGTGCGCGAAGGCGATCACCGTCGCGTTGTCCGGCACGTCGGCCATCGCCAGCTCCACGTCGGGCGCCGCGCGCGAATTGCCGCGCGCGCCGCCTGCCGGATCACCGGTGCCGATGAGCGCGACCGTCGAGTCGCCGCGATGGAGCAGCGCCAGCTCGTTCACCAGCACGGTACCGAGGTTCGCGTCGCGCAGGGCGCGCTCCACATCGTCCCAGCCGGCGTACACGTCGTGGTTGCCCGGAATCATGTAGACGCCGAACGGCGCCTCGAGCGCGCGCAGCTCGCGCGCATACACCGCCACGTCCTCCCAGCGATCGTCGATCAGGTCACCGGAGATGGCGATGAGATCCGGCGCGAGGCGCTGCGTCGTCGCCACCACGCGCTGCAGGAAGTGCCGCGACGTGTGCGGCCCGACGTGCAGGTCGGAGAGCTGCGCGATGCGCAGTCCGTCGAACTCCGCCGGCAGCCGCGGCACTTCCACGTCCACGTCGCGCACCACGAGCTGCTGCGACCCGAAGTAGCCGGCGCCCAGCACCACGGCCACCACGACGAAGACCAGCGCCGCCGCGACGCGCCCGACGATCAACGCATCCCCGAACGGCGCGCCGGCGATGAGGCCGAGCAGCCCCGCGCCGGCGACGAGCGGCAGCAGCAGTTGGGTGTACCAGAAGGGCCGCACCACCAGCAGCCGGAATGCGCGTCCCGGATAGAACGGCCACCCGCGCCAGCGTACGAACGCCACGAGTGGCACCGTCGTGTAGAGCGCGATGGCGAGCACCACCAGCGCGGCGCCCGGAAAGAGTCCTGCGGCCAGCACGATGAGCGTCGTCCACGCGAGCAGCAGGTACGCCACTGCTCGCGTGAGGATGGTGCTCAGCCTGGTTGCGCGTCGGGCGCGGCGAGCGGACATGTCTCAATCTACTCCGTGACCTGTCCGCCACGGCAAGCTCGACCCGCCGGCGATCTCGTCGCGCGCGCCCGAGCGCGCCGCGCATCACCTGCCCGCTGCCCGTCGACGGGAAGCATGGCGTCGACGTCGCGCTGGGAAGCTCTCCAGGACATAGAGGCGCCCGGCACGCCCGGGGATCCCTGGGCTTTCCGCCAGACAGTGGCATCTCCGGGCGGCGCGGCTAACGTCAGAGGAGCAATTGCCTCCATCGACCGCGACAATCAGCGAGTACCGAATCATGAACGGGTACAACTTCACCGAACGCATGCGGAAGGTCCTCGCCATGGCGCGCGAGGAAGCGATACGCCTCTACCATGAGTACGTCGGCACCGAGCACATCCTGCTCGGCCTCATTCGCGAGGGCGAGGGCGTGGCGAACACCGCGCTCGAACGCATGGGCGTGGACGCCGACATGCTGCGCGAGCGGATCGAGAGCGTCGTCCAGCGGGGCAGGGCCGCCACGAACTTCAATCGCGATCTTCCGTACACGAGCCGCGCGAAGAAGGTGCTCGAGCTGTCGATGAGCGAAGCTCACGAGCTGAATCATTCGTACGTCGGCACCGAACATCTGCTGCTTGGCCTGCTGCGCGAACAGAAGGGCATTGCCGCGCAGGTGCTCACCGAGGCTGGCGCGACGCTCGATCGCGCGCGCGCCGAGGTGCTTGCGCTGATCGGCGCTCCCGAGCATGCCGAGGAAGGCGGGATGTCCCTCGTGACGCGCATGCACGAGCGCGTCCGCAGCCTGATCGTCGACGGCGAGCGCGCGGCCGGCGCTGCTCTCGCTGCGCGCCTGCCCGCGGGGCGATCGATGGCGCGCGCGCTCCGCGACGGACGGTTCATCCCGCTCGACGTCGACGACGGCACCACGATGCAGTCATATGTGGTGCGCCCTGCCGACGCCGGCCGCAAGCCGGGCCTCATCGTGTTCCAGGAAGCGTACGGTGTGAACGCCCACATCCGCGACGTCTGCGCCCGCTTCGCCGCACAGGGCTTCGTCGTCATCGCGCCCGAGCTCTATCACCGCACCGGCACCCACGTCGAAGGCCCGTACGGTGACTTCGCCGCGCTCGGTCCACACTTCAACGCCGTCAGCAGCGATACCATCGCCGCCGATTCGCGCGCCGCCCACGCGTGGCTCGCGTCCCAGGCCGAGGTGGACCCGAATCGCATCGCCACCATCGGCTACTGCATGGGGGGACGCGCGGCATTCGTCGCCAACCTCGAGCTCCCGCTCGCCGCGGCAGTCACGTACTACGGTGGCGGCATTCCGCCGCTGCTGGATCGTGTGCACCAGCTGCATGCACCGCATCTCTTCTGCTGGGGCGGCAAGGATACCCACATCCCGCTCGAGCAGACGCGCGCCATCGACGACGCCATCCGCGCTGCGGACAAGCCGTACACGAGCGTGACGTTCGGCGAAGCTGGCCACGCCTTCTTCTGCGACCAGCGCCCTGACTACCGTCCCGACGCCGCCGCCGAAGCGTGGGCACTCACCATCGCCTTCTTCGCCCGGACCGTCGGCATCGCCGCGCCGCGCACCTGACGCGCGGCCGCACGCATCGCGTCAACGGCGCTTCGGATCGAACGCGGTCGACGGCCCGAAGACGTGCCGCCGTTCCGCGAACGGCTGCCGCATCTCGCTCTCTTCCGGATGCTGCACCATCGGATCGATCTCGTCGGCGGAGTACTCCATCAGCTGCATCGCCCGCATCAACTGACGGTACCACCGCGAGCGGAGCGCCACGTAGTTCTCGGCGCCCGCTGCCTCGTCCGGCATCGTCGCCACCCCTGCCTCGCGAAGCCGGCGCACCGCCGCGCGGTAGCGCCGTCTCCACCGCTCGGCGTCCTCGGCGCTCGGCGCGTCCGCGTCGTCCGCCGCGCCGGCCTGGCGTGACCGCTTTTCCTGCGTGTTCGCCAGCAGCAGCGCCGAGCGCCACAGCTGCGTCACCGGCACCGATTCCTTGAGCCACGCCAGCTCGTCGTCGCTCAGCGCCGACTTGATCAGTGAGACCTCGTCCAGCGCGAGCAGGGTGAAGTACGCGACACCGTAGATCGGACGTGGAAACCGGAAGTAGAACAGCACCGGATAGAAGTGGTGCGCCTCCAGCGAGACCGTCATCTCCACGGCGATGTCCGCCAGGCTCGTATAGCCGCACTGGAACGAGCCGCGCGCGCCGAGACCGGCGAGCAGCTCGGCGGCATCGTTCGTCTCGCCCGTCTGCAGGTAGAGCTTGTAGGCGAGCGTGTTGCGCCGCTGGAGCGCGTTGTACACCTGCATCAGGTACGTCACCGTCAGCGAGATCACCGACGCGCCGAGCAGCGAGTTGAACAGGAAGTACAGGCGGTAGGCGCCGGTGTCCGGCGTGACATCGCTCGCTCGCACGATGGCCATGCTGCTCCCACCCGCGTACAGCGCACTGATGAAGTCGGTCGACGTCTTCCCGGTGGTGACGGTGACCGACGTGCCCAGCGCCGGATGGATGATCAGCCCGGCACCGAGGGTGAGCAGGAGGGCCCAGACGACGAGCAGGTTGACGAGGATGGATGGTCCGCAGAGCGACAGCACCTTGTCGTGCTTCGAGCGGAACCGGCGAGCGAGGTGCGAGACGACCCACCACGTCGCGCGCGCGATCTGCGGACTCAGGATGCCCGCGCCGATCCGCGCATACAGTACCGTGAAGAAGACGTCCGCGATCACCAGCAGCACCAAGGTGGCGCCCGCTACCAGCTCCAGCACGTGCAGCATCGCGAATCGAATGCGGGAAATGACATCGCCGGTGTGCGTGCACGCACACCGGCGGCGAACGGGACTGTCCGTGGCGCATACGACGTACCGCGGTACGATTGTCGCACTCCGCTATCGGGCGGCGCTCGCCGCACCACCACCGGCATTCCCAGCGGAGACAGATGATGAAGAGCCCCGACTATCCGACGAAGCAGCCGAAGGACCCTGTGGACGACGCCCTCATCGATCGCAACTCCGATCCCGACGCCGTCGCCCGCGCCGAGCCGAACAAGAAGCATGGCGACAAGCTCATGGAGAACGCGCCACCCGACGACAAGAAGCCCCTGCTCGAAGGCTCGCTCGAAGGCGACCGCCCGCGTCACGACCGCTGAATGCGGTAAACGCCTGAACGTCGTTCCCTTCGCCGGCCGCGCGTCGTCCAATTGGTAACGGCGCGCGGCCGGTCGTTCCCTCGCTCGCGCCAGCAGCTCCCGCCCACCCGCGCGAGAATCTCCCATGTGGACGTCGCCTTCGTCGTCGCTCCCGCCGCACACGCCGCGCTCGGTCCGTCGCGCACTCCTCGCGCTCGCCGTGCTCGCGCTTCCCGCCTGCGCCGGTCACCACCACCTCGGCGAATACACCTTCGCCGAACGCTCGATGGCGGTCGTCGTCCTCGATCCACCGGCGCCCTCGCTCCTCACCAACGGCTACAACCTTCGCGCTGACGACGATCCGGTGACTGCCGTGCTCCGCGCCGGCACCACCGCCGCCAAGGATGTCGAAGCCCGTCGCGCTCGCGCACGCCTCGACAGTGCTACCGCACGCGTCGGCCCCACCGGCGACCTCGCGCAGCGCACGCTCGAGCGCGCCAGTCGCTACCTCGGCACGCGCCCGGTGAACTCGGCCAACGACGCCGATTTCCTCCTCGAGGTCCGCATGAAGAACTTCGGGCTCGACGCACGCGGCCAGAGCTCGGCGTACCTCTACACCAACGCCGAAGCCGTCCTGCTCGAACGCCGCACCGGTCGCGAGATCTGGAACGTGTCCGTACACGGCACCGATCGCCTCACGCCACGCCTGCGCGGCGCGGCCGACGTGCCCGGCGCCGGCAACATCCTGGCGGCCAGCTCCCTCGCCAGCATGAGTGTCGCGGATTTCCAGGACGCCCTGCAGCAACTCGCCCAACTCTCGTCCAACGTGGTTGCCGACGAGCTCCGCTCGGCGCTGCGGGACGTGAGGAAATGATGGGTGAGACGTGAGCCGTGACGCGTGAATCGCCAACGGCTCACGGCAGAAAGGAGGAAAGAGCGAAAGGAGCTGAAACGGCAGGATCCAACGAATGGATCCTGCCGTTTCCGTTTCTTCCGTCCATTCCTTTCTCTTGCCTTTGTTCGGTACGATTCACGTCGCACGATTCACGCTTCATAGCCATTGCCCGCCTCCAGCGACTGGCGCAACTTCCTCCGCACCGCCTCGGAGCCTCCCATGTCCCTCGCCCGTGCGCTGCTCGTCGCTGGCGCCCTCGCGTCAGCATCGCTCCCCCTCCTCCCCCTCGTCGCGCAAAATGCGCCCGCGCACGTCGCGCCGGCCCAATCCGCCTCGCAGTTCGCACCGCGCGAGTTCGAGGTGCCGTACGGCGCCCGCACCCGCCCGCGCGATCCGTTCGCGGACGCGCAGGGCCGCGTATGGTTCGTCGGCCAGAACGGCAATTACATCGCGCGCCTCGATCCGACGTCCGGCGAGTTCAAGCGCTACGAGATCGATGCCGGCACCAATCCCCACAACCTCGTCGTCGAGAAGGGGATGGTCTGGTTCACCGGCAATCGCAACAACCGCCTCGTCAGGCTCGACCCGAACACCGGGAAGCTCACCACGTACATGATCCCCGACGCATCGGTGCGCGATCCGCACACGATGACGTTCGACCACAAGAGCGGCATTGCGTGGTTCACCGCCCAGAACTCCGGTACCATCGGCCGCTTCGATCCCGCGACCGGCAAGTTCCGCCTCTGGAAGACGGGACCGAACACACGCCCCTACGGCATCGTCCTCGACTCGAAGGGCCGCCCGTGGTTCGATCTCTTCGGCACCAATGCCATCGGCACCATCGACCCGCAGACGCTCGAGCTGAAGCGCTTCACGCTGCCGAGCGATCGCACGCGCCCGCGCCGCATCGCCATCACCTCCGACGACCAGCTCTGGTACGGCGACTACACGCGCGGCTTCCTCGGCCACCTCGATCCGAGGACCGGTCGCACCGAGGAGTGGGCGCTGCCCGCCGGTGCGGCGTCGCTTCCGTACGGCATGGCCACCGATGACCGCGACGTCATCTGGGTCGCGCAGAACGGCCGCGAGAACGTCCCCGCCACCATCGTCGCCTTCGATCCGCACGCGAAGAAGTTCGTCGCCGAAATTCCCGTCGGCACGCCAGGACCGAACACCATTCGGCACATGACGTTCGATCGCGCCACCCGCCAGCTCTGGTTCGGCACCGACCAGGGCACGATCGGGAAGATCTCCATTCCGCCGCGCGCACTGGTGCCCTGACCCATGGCCATGGCCGGAGATCCGCACCAGCCGAGGCCTCCGGCCGTGCTCGACACCGGTCGCCTCGAGGCGTTCAGCGACGGCGTGCTCGCCATCATCATCACCATCATGGTGCTCGAGCTGAAGGTGCCGCACGGCACCACGCTCGCCTCGCTCACGCCGCTCGCGCCGGTCTTCGCCAGCTACGTGCTGAGCTTCGTCTATCTCGGCATCTACTGGAACAATCACCACCACATGCTCCACGTCACGCCGCGCGTCGAGGGCGGCGTGCTGTGGGCGAACCTCCACCTGCTCTTCTGGCTCTCGCTCGTCCCGTTCGTCACGGCGTGGATGGGCGAGAACCACTTTGCCCCCGCACCGACGGCGACGTATGGCTTCGTGCTGCTCATGGCCGCCATCGCGTACTGGATCCTCCAGCAGCGCCTCATCGCCGCGCAGGGCAGCGACTCGCTGCTCGCCCGCGCCATCGGTCGCGATTTCAAGGGCCACATCTCGCCGCTCCTCTACATCATCGCCATTCCCATCGCCTTCGTCAGCCGGTGGATCGCCGGCGCGCTGTACGTCGCCGTCGCCCTGATGTGGCTCGTGCCCGACCGGCGCATCGAACGCGCGCTCGCCGAACAGCGCGCCTGAGCGCCGTCATCCTCATTCCACGACGACGGTCGGGGCCTTCTCTGCATCCACGCCGGGCGCGTCCGCCTTCGTGCCGGTCGCTCCCTCATCGGCCTTCTTCTCCTCCCTGATTCCCGGCAGCGACGCGGCGGTGATCCACCCCTGCGCTGCGGCGTGCTCCGCGGCGGCCGATGTGTCGTCGGCCAGCACGAGCGTGGAGCCCGCGGCCAGCACGTCCTTCGCCAGCGCCTGCACGCTCGCCGACCGCGCCGGATTCGCGTCCACGTTCCGGATGTAGATCGCCAGGATCCGTCCCGGATACTGGTCGAGAATCCCGCGGTAGATCTCCGGATCCTTCTGGCTGTTGTCGCCGATCAGGATGAACGGCAGCGACGGATACAGGTCGAGGATCTCGCGGATCACCGGTTCCTTGAACGTGCCCAGGTGGCTCGACGTGAGCGCCGACAGCACGATGTCCCAGTCGCGCAGGGTGATCGGCCCGCGCGGAATGCCTTGCACGTCCATGAACTCGGCGATGATGTCATGGATGTTCCACGGGCTGCTCGAGACGTAGAAGATCGGGTTCATGCGCCCGCCGTCGCCGCCGCGCTCGAGCGCGCTGTAGAAGGCCGCCACGCCGGGAAACGGCAGCCTCGTCCGTGCGTTGCCCAGCATCACCGTGCGCACTGCCTGGAGAAAGCTCGTGATCCGCGACTGGATCACCGTGTCGTCCAGGTCGCTGATCACGCCGAACGCCGCGTGGACCGTCGGCACGCGCACCTCGCCCGTCGCGCGTGGCTCGGCGCGGTTCGTTCGCGTCCCGTCGAGCAGCTGGAACTCCACCGGATGCCATGGCGCACCGGTTGGTAACGGCTCGGCGAGCTCCAGCCAGGTGCGGATGAAACCTTCGTCGTCCGCCTGCACGTCGTGATGCGTGCCGGCGATCGTGACCCGCACCGGCGCGTAGGGCAACGGGTCGGCGTCCACGCGCCTGAAGGTGCTCAGCAGGTTGCGCCATACCGAGTCCGTGGCGGCCGCTGCGGGGATGTGCTTCGCCTCCTGCACGCGCCCCTGCACCAGCACGCGACGTCCGTTCGCGTAGCCCCGGTACGGGATGATCTCGTGCTCGCTCATGACCCATCGCTGGTGCAAGGGATGCGCCCTATCGTGGCTCGTGGAGCCCGCCGTACATTCGACGAATTCACCGTCAGGGAACCCACCGGAGGTTACCGTGCACGTCGCCAGACGATTCCTACCGCTCTCCGTCGCGCTGCTCGCCTGCGCCACCGGCACGGGCACGCCGAGCGCCCCGCAAGGCGATGACGTCGACGCGTTCGTCACCACCCAGATGGCACGGCGACACGTACCCGGTCTCTCCCTCGCCATCATCCAGGACGGCCGGATCGTGTCCACGCGCACGTACGGCGTCACCGATCCGGGCGGCAGCGTGAAGGTCACGCCGACCACGCTGTTCCAGGCCGGCTCCATCAGCAAGTCCGTCGCGGCACTCGGCGCGCTGCACCTCGTCGAGGCGGGCAAGCTCGACCTCGACCGCGACGTGAACCTCACGCTCACGAGCTGGAAGCTGCCGACGAACGCGTTCACCGCGCAGCGGGCCGTGACCGTGCGCGAGCTGCTGTCGCACACCGCCGGCCTCACCGTGCACGGCTTTCCCGGCTACGCCGTGGACGAGCCGCGCCCCACGCTCGTGCAGGTGCTGGACGGCGCGCCGCCCGCCAACACGCCGGCCATCCGCGTCGACACCACGCCGGGCGCGATCTGGCGCTACTCGGGCGGCGGCTACACGGTGCTCCAGCTGATGATGATCGACGTCACCGGGCAGTCGTTCCCCGAGTACATGCGCCGCGCCGTGCTGGATCCCATCGGCATGACCCACAGCTCGTACGAGCAGCCGCTGCCACCGGCGCTCGCCGCGATGACGGCCGGCGGACAGTACTCCGACCAGACGCCGGTGAAGGGACGCTCTCACATCTATCCCGAGATGGCGGCGGCGGGGCTCTGGACCACGCCCACCGACCTCGCGCACTTCGCAATCGAGGTGCAGCAGGCGTACACGGGCAAGTCGTCGCGCGTCATCTCGCCGGCGATGGCGCGCCAGATGCTCACCGAGGTGAAGGACGGAGACGGGCTCGGCGTCTTCCTCCAGGGTGCGGGCAACGCGCTCACGTTCAGTCACGGCGGCCGCGACGAGGGGTTCGACGCCTTCCTCATCGGCACGGCGTCCACCGGCCAGGGGCTCGCCGTGATGATCAACGCGAACGACGACTCGCGCATGACCGACCGCATCGTCGACTTCGTGGCGCGGAAATATCACTGGCCCAGTGCGTCCACCTACGTGCCGCCCGTCGCGAGTGGTGCAGTGTCGCCCGCGCAGCTCCAGGCGTACACGGGACGTTACGAGCTGTCCAACAACAACATGATCACCTTCGTCGCCGCCGACGGCCGCCTGTCGCTCCTCGCCGGCGGCCTGCCCGACGAGGAGTTCGTTGCGCTCGGCAACGACCAGTTCGCGTCCATGGACCGCAACCTCCGTGTCACCTTCACGCGCGATGCGTCGCACGAGATCAGCGGACTCACGTGGACCAACGGCGACCGGGCTCGCATGGTCCCTCGCGTCGGTCCGCTCGTGACCATGCTCGCGCGCCAGCCGGATCCGGATCCCGCGTTCACGGCGCGCGTCGATGCCACGCTGCGTGCCATGGCGCAGGGCGGCGACGCGGTGGCCAACGCGTCCGCGCTCACCGCCGGCGCGCGGCGCGACTTCGGCCGTCGTCCCTGGCCCCCCGCTGCGGGCTACCGCGGCGTGCAGTTCCTCGGCGTACAGGACGTCGAGAGCCGGAAGATCGAGCGCCATGGATTTCCGGTCGCCCGCATCGCGTACTACACGCTCACCACGGACAGCGGCCAGCAGTCGCTCCTCGTGTACGTCACGAAGGACGGGCTCATCACCGATTTCGACAACGTGGCCAACTGATGACCGGACGCCTGCTCGCTGCCGCACTCCTCGTCGCGCTCGCGTCGCGGGGTGAAGCACAATCGTCGGCGTCCATCGCCGACAGCTCGCCCTTCCGCCGGCTCGTGCTCCCGACGCCCACCGATGTGCGCACGGCGGCCGGACGGCCCGGCCCGAAATACTGGCAGCAGCGCGCCGACTACCGCATCACCGCGTCGCTCGACACGGCGACGCACGTGCTGAAGGGCCGCGAGACCATTCACTACGTCAATCACTCGCCCGACGCGCTGCCGTACCTCTGGCTGTACGTGGAGCAGAACATCTGCCGCCGCAACAGCATCACCAGCACGCTCAACCAGCCGCCGCTCGCCTTCGCCGACATCAGCTTCGACTTCTCCTGCGGCGCCAACGGCGTCACCGACGGCCTCGTCATCGAGTCGGCCACCATCGCCGGCGCGGACATGAAGCGCACGGTGTACGGCACCACCATGCGCGTGGATCTCGCGCACCCCCTCGCGCCGGGCGCCGCCGTCAATCTCGACTTCGCCTGGCACTTCACCGTTCCCGAGCAGGGCGTCGGCCGCATGGGGCGCGATGGTCCGCTCTACGAGATCGCGCAGTGGTACCCGCGCATGGCCGTCTACGACGACATCCGCGGCTGGAACACCGAGCCGTACATCGGCGCCGGCGAGTTCTACCTCGAGTACGGCGATTACGACGTCAGCGTCACCGTGCCCGCCAGCTACATCGTCGCCGCCACCGGTACGCTGCAGAATCCGGAGCAGGTGCTCACCGCGACGCAGCGCTCGCGCCTCGCCGCCGCCCGTCACTCCGACACCGCCGTCGCCGTCATCACGCGCGCCGAGGCCGGCAACGCGGGCCGCACGCGTCCGGGCAATCACCCGTACACCTGGCACTTCGCCGCCACCAACGTACGCGACGTCGCGTGGGCCGCGGCGCCCAACTGGATCTGGGAAGCCAGCAACGACGACGGCATCCTCATCCAGACGCTCTATCGCCCGTCGGCGAACCAGTGGGCCAACGGCGAGGCGCACCGCATGGCGCGCGGCGCCATCCGGTATTTCAGTGAGCAGTGGTACAGATATCCGTATCCGCACGCCACCACCGTGGAGGGCCCCGTGGGCGGGATGGAATATCCCATGCTCACCTTCGTCCCCAACGGCTCGTCGCGTGAGACCACCCAGTGGGAGCTGGCCCACGAGTTCGGCCACGAGTGGTTCCCGATGATCGTCGGCTCCAACGAGCGACTCTATCCATGGATGGATGAGGGATTCAACACCTTCATCGACCTCCACAACGCGGCGCTCTACTTCGCCGGCAGCGCGTACGGTGACACCATCGAATCGAACCCGCTGCACCTCGCGACGACCCACACCACGCCGGGCCAGGAGCAGCCGCTCATCACGAACCCCACCGAAGTGCACGATCTGATGTGGACGGGCTATCAGAAGCCCGCCCTCATGCTCCAGACCCTGCGCTTCGAGGTCATGGGGAAGGACCGCTTCGATGCCGCCTTCCGCGACTACATCCGCACCTGGGCGTTCAAGCACCCCGCGCCGGCCGACTTCTTCCGCCTCATGCGCGACGCGAGCGGCATGGAGCTCGACTGGTTCTGGCGTGACTGGGTCTTTACCACGGCGCGGCTCGATCAGGCCGTCGGCTCCGTGGCCACCGACAGCACCGGACACGCACGCATCTTCCTGTCCAATCGCGGTACGATGACCCTCCCCGCCGAGCTGCGCATCGTCTACGACGACGCCACCAGCGAGACCGTCCGGCTCCCCGTGGAGATGTGGAACCTCGGCCCGCACTTCACTTACCACGTCACGTCGCCGAAGCGCGTGCGCCGGGTCGAGCTGGATCCGCGCCACGTACTCCCCGACCTGCAGCGCACGAACAACTCCTGGGAGAAGACGCCATGATGTCACGCTACACCCTCGCTCTCGCTGCGGCCGCGTTCGTCGCGCTCACCGGATGCGACGTCGGCAGTCGCATCCCGGGCGTGGGAGGAAGCGAGAATACCGCGCGCCTTCGCATCGTCAACGCCAGTGGCGTTGCCGTGGATCTCACCAGCAACGGGCAGATCGTCGGCGGCAGCGGGCACGTGAACGCTGGTGCGACCAGCAGCTGCATCACCCTGGACCCGGCCACCACCACCACCGTCGGCCTGCGTCTGGCCGGCGCCGTGAGCGACATGGGAGGCTTCACCGGCCCGCTCACGGCGAACGTCGCATACACGGTGGTGGTGTTCACCTCCGATGCCGGCACGACGAACGCCCTCACCCTCACCGACGAGTTCACGCCCACCAGCGGGCTCGCCGGATTCCGCATCGTGGACGTCGCCCCCGGACTCGGCACGCTCGACGTCTACGTCACGCCGCACAGCGGTCCACTCGGCGTCCCCAGCACCGCCAGCATCGGCTACGGCGGAAACACCGGCTTCTTCGACGTGAATCCCGGCCCCAGCCAGGTGCGCTTTACCGTCGCCACTACGCAGACGCTCGTGTTCGACGCGGGCTCGGTCTCCCTCGTGGCCAGCGGGCGGTCCACGATGGTGCTCGCGCAGCCCGGCGGCACCGATGCCACGCCGGTCGCGACTCTCGTCTCCGGCTGCTGACGACACCGCGCGTTGCTGGACAGCCCGGGCGCGCGCGCGTATCGTCTCCGCCTCATCCCACCAGGAGCCCACCGATGCGCCGCTTCATCGTTCTTTCGGCCGTCCTCTTCTGCGGCTGTGCCTCGTCGCATGGGCCCGCGGGCGCGCCGCAGCCCGACCAGACGATGCGCATTCCCACCAACAATGCCAGCGGCGGCAGCACCATCACCATCGCCCAGACGGAGTCGCCCTCGCAGCGCACCATCGCCGCTCCGGTGGCGCGGATCTGGAACGCCCTCCCCGCCGTATACCAGACCCTCGGCCTGCCCATCACCGACCGCAACGCCGAGGCGCGCACAATGGGGACGACGTCGTACAAGATCCGCCGCAAGCTCGGCAGCGCGCCACTCAGCCGATATCTCGACTGCGGCAGCACCCAGGGTTCGGCGAGCGCGGACAGCTACGAGGTGCTGCTCAACGTTTCCACCCAGCTCCTTCCCGCCTCCGGCGACACCACCGCCGTGTCCACCACGGTGACTGCCATGGCTCGGCCCGTCTTCGTGGCGGGCGAGTACGTCAATTGCGGCTCGACACGCGCGCTCGAGAAGCGCTTCTTCGACATCCTCAGTGTCGAGTTGAGCCACTGATGCCACACTAGACCGAGCACGATTGGCGACATCCGACGGTCCCCGCCTCACCAGAGCGCTCCGTAGCCGCAACTTCCGCCTCTTCTTCGGCGGACAGAGCATCTCGCTCGTCGGCACCTGGATCACGCGTGTCGCCACCAGCTGGCTCGTCTACCGGCTCACGGGCTCGCTGCTGCTGCTCGGCATCGTCGGCTTCTGCGGACAGATCCCCACGCTCGTCCTCTCGCCCTTCACGGGCGTGCTCGTGGATCGCTGGGACCGGCATCGCCTGCTCGTCATCACGCAGGTGCTGTCGATGCTCCAGTCGCTGGCGCTCGCGCTCCTCGTGTTCAGCCATCACATCACGGTGGCGTGGATCCTCGTCCTCCAGGTGGCGCAGGGGATCATCAACACCTTCGACACGCCCGCACGGCAGGCGTTCGTCGTCGAGATGGTGGAGGACCGCGCCGACCTCCCGAACGCCATCGCGCTCAACTCCTCGATGGTGAACGCGAGCCGCATCATCGGCCCGAGCATCGGCGGCGTCGTCATCGCCGCCGTCGGTGAAGGCTGGTGCTTCATGGCCGACGCCATCTCGTACCTCGCGGTCATCGCGTCGCTGCTCGTCATGACGGTGCGGCGTCGCGAGCGCCCGCCTCGGACGACGAGCGCGCGCGAGGAGCTGATCGACGGCTTCCGCTACGTCTCACGCTTCCTCCCCGTACGCTCGGCGCTCACCCTGCTCGCGCTCGTGAGCCTCCTCGGGATGCCGTACTCCGTGCTCATGCCCGCGATCGCGACGAAGCAGCTCCATGGCGGCGCCAACACGCTGGGCTTCCTGATGACCGCGTCGGGGGTCGGCGCGCTGGCCGGTGCGCTCTACCTCGCCGCGCGCCGCACCGTGCTCGGGCTCGGACGCGCCATGTCCGCCGCGGCCACGGTGTTCGGCGCCGGCCTCGTGCTCTTCTCCGTTGCGCGGGTGCTCTGGCTCGCCCTGCTCATCCTCCCCATCGTCGGCGCGGGGATGATGATCACCATGGCGTCCACCAACACCATCGTGCAGACCATCGTCGAGGAACGGCTGCGCGGCCGCGTCATGGCGTTCTACACCATGGCCTTCCTCGGCACCGCGCCCATCGGCAGCCTCCTCGCCGGCGTCATCGCTGAACACATCGGCTCGGAGAACACCATCCTCGCCGGCGGCGTCGGCTGCATGTTCGCCGGCCTCTGGTTCGCGCTCCGCCTGCCACGCCTGCGCGACATGGTGCGCCCCATCTACGTGGAACGCGGCATCCTCGCCGCCGCGGAAATCGACGCCGACGTGAAGTCGCTGTAGC
>Ga0157369_10003019_pt1 | contig 20111 bp, 22 predicted proteins | sample C25metaG_FD_113461 | JGI IMG/M metagenome (GOLD analysis project Ga0157369, IMG submission 113461) | Corn rhizosphere microbial communities from Kellogg Biological Station, Michigan, USA - C2-5 metaG | ecosystem: Host-associated > Plants > Roots > Rhizosphere > Soil | place: USA: Michigan...
AATGCAACTTCTTTGCCGTCATCCTGCACGTATACAGGTTTGCCATCGTTTACGACCACCTGGCCGTTCTCGTCGAGTTTCAGTTTCATAAGGTCATCCAACCGGGTAAGAGCCATCCGGCTCATGGCGCCATACTGCATCCGCAGCGTCTGGCAATAAAAAAGCCCATGCATATGCACGGGCCTTAAAACCATTAATCCGGCGCTGTCGTTGCCGGCCGTTCTGTCGCAGGAGGTAACATGGCCCGGATACGGGCGTGCTCGTCTGCCCAGCGGAGCTCACTGTTGATGAGGCCGCGGCGCTGTATCTCGTTAAACAACGTCTCATCAGACAGCGCCCGGCTTCTATACATGCCTACCAGGAAGTCAGTGGAAGCTTCAGCCAGTGTGGTGGCGCCAAAGTCACTAAAGATAGTCACGTGACCACCCTCAGCTTCGCCTGTCCATTCGGCCATATATTGCAATGCCAGACGGGCAGCATCAGTGAGGTCGCATACCATGCGCTGCAGGGCACTGGTACTCGCCTCGTTGTCGGTCAGTGTCTGAATCACGGTACGATGGCCGGGTTTGATCACCAGCAGCTCCGCCCCGATCTGACGCATTTTTTCTTCCAGATCGATGATGTCTGTACGACCGGCTTCGATGGCTTTGCCACTGTGCTCAACGTAACGAAGGTCGGCTTCATCTTCTTCCGACATTATTGCCGATGCGGCACCTACCGAGATGGGGCCATCCCCCAGCTTTTTGCCAAACAGAACCGGTACGCGGGCGACATGCAGAATGGTCTGCTGGTCGCTGCGAGACTGCCAGTGTTCGACGTTAAGCCAGGCCAGCTCGGCCAGGGGAGCCCTGCCGTTCATGAACCCGCGTTTGTCGCCATACACCGGAACAAAGGTGATTTTGCTCAGGCTGGTGGTGCCCTCTTCGTGCAGCTGCCATTCAAGGACCCCGCTTGTTTCATTCAGCTTCTCGCGGTAAATCCGCCAGCGGCCAGGATTCAGCACCCTGACCTGTTCGATGTTTTTCACAACGAATTCATTCAGGGGGTCACGCTCACTGACTGTCTCAATAAAGCGCAGCATGGTGAACGTTTCCTGCCCGTTCACGCGCTCGGAGTCGTAATCCAGCAGGCTGTTCGCATTGACCTTAACGAAATAGGGCCGCAGCCCGCGCTGACGCTCTTCGGCCAGGGAAAGTTGCTTATCTGCTGGCGGATGCTCGACCAGAATGCCGCAAAGACCATAGGCCATGGCCTCTTCAAAAATGTCAGCCAGGAATGAATGGAGATTGGTGCCCTGCAGGTCCACATCTCCGAACATCTCAAGAATACGTGCAGGGATGTCTTTCTCATCCCATGTCACCGGTCTGGAAAAGGGTTTGCCGCTCAGCACCTCGACCGTACGTGAAAAAGCCGGAAACAGCGTAGCCGTTGCAAGCCGGTTTTTATAGAACGCCTCTTCTTCATTAGGCCATCTGGGGAGGTACGTTTTACCCGCCTGCCGCATGGCCGCCGTACCGCCCAGTAGTGCGGTGATCATCGGCCAGCATCCGGCCATCGACTCAATTTTTGGCGAACGCTTGCGGACGTCGTTGCTCATGATGATGTTCTGTCAGGCAGTGAATGGTCGGACTGTGGTGCCTTTCGGCTGGAACAGCTCGGTTATGGCCCAGACCAGAGCGTCGAGGCGGTCCGGTGATTTTTTTGCGCTGGCGGGTACGTATTCCAGCAGCTGGTTCTCAAGCTGGTAAAGGTTTCCACGATGCGCCACCCGGCCCTGCTCATAAAGCGCTGAAATCGGCTCTGCGCGGGCAAACTTACCTTTACTGGCGTGCACACGAATAATGCGACCGCGGAAGCCCGCATTACGCATGGTGTCCTCCGCCATGTCACCACCCTGGTTAGTTTCAATAACAATGGCTTCAGCATGGTGCTCGTCATACGCCCGCATGGCCCGCTTAGCCCAGCCGTTCGGCGAGTACTTCCCGGAGTAATCCGCATCAGCTGAGAACAGCCGGTCATTACCACTGCCAAAACTGCTCGCCACGACAATACCGGTTTCGTCACTCTCTTCGCTGTTGGTTGCCTGCGGGTCGATGGCGACCACAGTACGCGAGGGTTGAAGGGCAATCTCCAGCGCTCGCGCACCCGACACCATAGCCTCGGTCCAGAGCGCACCTTCGGCATTGAACCGCCGGGGGCGCTGCATGTACTGCGCCTCAGCGGTGCGACGGTGTGAAAACAGGGAAACACGATGCGACTCGTTGTGCTTGTAGGGCCACAGCCAGCCGTCAGGCAGACCATGTTCAATGGGTATTGCGTGCGAGTTTTCCGGATAGAGCGCTGAATACTGTTCGCTGTTATCAATCAGCACCGGCAGGTTAAGGTGGTGCCACTGTTCCCCACTACCACCGCGAAGCAGGTATCCGCTCAGGTCGTGGTAATGGATACGCTGCATGATGACCACAATGGGCGTGGTTTCAATGGCGAGACGGGAGCGAATGGTTTCGTTGAAGCGGGTATTGACCCCGTCACGAATAACTTCGCTGTAGGCGTCGTCGGGTTTTACCGCATCGTCCAGAATAAGACAGCCCTGCCATCCCGGCTCCATATGCCCCGCACGAAAGCCGGTAACCTGACCGGCAGCGGACGAGGCATAAACGCCACCACCATATTCAGTCCACCACATGGCTTTACTGTCTGCGTCATCACGCAGCGCCATTGGCCACATGGCCTGAAAGGCTGCGGATTTCACAATGCTGCGCGTGGTTGAAGAGTTCAGTAAGGCCAGGTTGTGGGAATAGGACAGGTGCATGAAGCGGGCGCGGCGGTTCAGCGCCAGCCCGCGGCCCATCATGTTGATGGTGGCCAGCTCCGTCTTGGTGTAGCCAGGCGGAACATTGATGATGAGTCGCCGGATATCGCCATCAATCACCCGGTCCAGCGTCTTCTGAATAACCTGATGGTGTGGCGCAACAATCATCTTGCTGCCGGTACGCTGCTTAAAGAAGTATCGGGTGAAATAGAGCCCGTCCTCTTCACACTCTATTCGGCGTGTAGCGGTCTTAAAGTCAGCATTCGTCATCCTCCAGCATTTCCCGGCGGGCCTGCCGGTATTCCTCGCGTGAAAGCAGCGCAACTTCAAGCGGGCCGCCGTCTTTGCCTGTCAGTGATGTCGCGGCCTGCTCGCGGAACGCCTGCACTGAAATGTGTTTGCCAAGCAGCTCGAGGTTTCTGACTTTGTCCGGCCATTTAATCTTTTTAAGGGTGCCGACCATCTCCCGCTCTTCACCACGACCTTCAAACATTTCAGCAAGGTCGAATCCGCTAAGGTAGCGACGCCAGGATGCTGGCCATTGCGATACAGATTTTATGCTCATGTCATCTTTCAAGATGTCGAGTACATCCATCTGATCAATCTCAACCAGACGGCGCAATACATAATCTGCATTTACATCTATCCTTTCGTTGCGCGCTGATTTAAGGTCAATAATGCGTTGTGCAATATCTGGTTTTGTTAGGTTTTCACTGCCAATTTTCCCGGCGGTATTATCGCTGTACCCTGCCCTAATAGCTGCTTGTGTGGCATTTAAATCGATCAGGTACTCGCGACAGAACATTTCTTGTTTGTCGGTGAGTGCCATATTAAATTCTTGCCTTTGAGGTGGTGTCGATGAACTTTGAAATATTCCAAACGATGTTTGGTCATCAGTCTGTTGCTAATGCGCTTATATCGTCCTCAGAGAGTAGTGACGATATAGGTGTTGTTCTGCGCATGCACTTGGTTACAGAAAGCTTTCTTGAGGCTTTCATCTGTGCAGCGGTAAATAACGCCGATATGTTCTCTACAGAGCCGGCTGATAAAGTGGTTTTAAGGCTAAATTATCAATCGAAGTCGGGTATGGCGCTGAAGTTAGGCCTTCCCCTGCCAGCATATAAAACTATGGAGCGGCTGAATACGATGCGTAATAAGTTAGCCCATAGAATCGATAATGAGCTGATTGACGAGTCCGTTCTTGAATCACTTTCCACTCACGCAAAAACCATTCAATGTGATGAGGGTCACCGATTATCTGAAGAGAGTGCGGAATTTTTTAATGCCGATGGTTCGAGTCGTGGTGTACATAAACTTAGCGACCCATCGACACCTAACCGAATTAAGTTAATGATTATAATTTCCGCTTTAATCCGCCGAGCCACAAAGGTTAGCTTTGGAGTCTTGTAGCTTTGATCCATCTAAACATCCTCAGGCGCACTCGAAAATGCGCCTTGTGATGTAAGATCTTGCACAACCACTTAGCTGAAACCGCATAAAATTCTATCTGGATTGTTTCCTTTTGAGAATCATTCGCTTTTTACCTGAGCTGAATTCTAACTCTTCATAATCTTTGAATAGTGCTATAAGAAGTGACAGGCCAATAAAACACACTGCAATTATTGTGGCTATCTCAAATCCTGTCATCGCTGCTACTGGCGCCGCAGCAAAATATGATAACCCGCCTGTGACTGGAGCAGTTGCTGTAGTCGCTGCCAATGTTACGGTTAGCACTGTAATCGCGGTTCCACTTGCGTAAGCAACTTTCTTACCTCGCTTTACCTTTGCCGCTAAATCACCTTCAATTATGATCAATTCTGCTTTGTTTTTTCTTGCAGCATCCAGCTCGCTTTTGGTTCTCACCACAACTTCCTGCATGACCTATCTCCATAAAAAGAAAACTTCATCATGGTATCGGCAGTTTATGGCAGATATTTAATATACCCTTTGTTAACCATTAGCGACTGCATTGCTCTCTGATGTACTGCTGCAATCCTGCTATTTTCTTTCCTCTAACTCAATTCGCTCTCTGAGGGTGAATTAATCTCGTCGACTGGGCTCAGTTAGTCGGGCGCTGGCTGCATCATCCGAACTGGCGGTGCCGGTGCCGCATTGCTTCGCACAGGTGACGTGGAGCTACAGCCGACGCTAATCTTGAAAAATCACTTTTTGCTAAATTCAACACTATCTGTCGTGCAGTCCAGCATGCCAAAGTATTCCCCAAGTGCTGACTGACCGCTACGCTGAGTGAAGGGAATTAACCAGATATCGTTCCCGAATGTCATCTGCCCATAGTCGATAAGAATCCCGTTCTTTTCAGCGGCGTCCTGAGCGTCAGAGAAAGTTTTCCATTTAGCCTGGTCTCCGGTCTTGGCCCGGATCACCTTAGCCATGATGGTCTGATTATCATAATGTCGGCAGGCTTCAGCCTGGGCAGCATCAACTTTTGAAGGCCTCATTAATACTATTAAAAGAATCATTACAGCCAGTGCGAGCACTGCCAGAACTGTAATTGTGATGGCTAAAATTTTGACTAACCGTTTCATGTGATCCTCATCCATAAAGCTCAGGGTCAGGATCATACCCGATAAGCCATGTGCTGATTACGCTGCTTTGCCTTACAGCAACCGGAGTATGTTCACTTTTGCCGTTCCCGTTCGATTTGCCGGATGGCGGCCTTATCGCGGTTACACTGCTCTACAACGCTAAGCAGTCGTTCATTTAACTCAAGACTCTCTCCCCAGGTCAGCGGCTCTGGGAAAAGCGGCACTTCGCAGTCAGCCAGCAGACTTGCCGGTATTGGCACTGGCGGAACCTGAACGTAATTTGTCGATGTGCTCGCGCAGCTGGTCAGCAGCATGATGAGGAACAGGCTCAGAGGCACATTGGTTGCCTTTGACAAGCTTACGGATAACAACCACCCTGCGTTCGCTTTCTGCATGGTTTGCCTGTTTATAATTCTGGGTTGCCCGGGCAATGTCGTTAAAGAGTGTCGTCGTTTTGAGAACGTTATTCGTGATAGCTTCCGCTGAGGCTTTTTCCCTCTGTAACTGATTTTTCTGCTCGTTCAGACGGGCATTTGATGAGGACTGAAGCTTCACAGCGACACCAAGCCCTGTTGCCAGAACAAGCAATAGCACGATGACGATGACATCCCACTTAATTCTGCTGAAGGTCATCGCCGTTCTCCGCCAGACATAGTGCACGCTCAGTTTCGCGGCGGTCCATCAGCCCTTTCCATTTCCTGCCCCCGGCAAAGACCCAGCGACGAATTTCATTACACGCACCAGTCGAATCACCTGCATTGAGTTTTTTCAGAAGAGAAGAACGGGAAAAAGCGTCAGTACCGGTGTTGTAGGCAAAGCTATAGAGCGCGGCCCGGCGGTATTCACTTATAGAAACGGTAACGAGACTATCAACTTTTTCCTGAACGGGTTTGAGGTCAGCACGCAGCAGGCTGTCACATTCCTGATCGGTATACGTTTTGTGTCTTACAATATCCGCACCGGTGTGCCCGTCACAGACGGTGAGCACGCCAGCGACATCCTGGTACGGCACATAACACCGTCCTTCGAGCCCATCCGCGCCGCCGAGGAGTGTAATTGCGAGGGTAAATGCACCCGCACCTGCTGTGGTCAGCAGTCTTTTACGCATAACAGGGGATATAGCCATACCTCAGCGTGGTACATCACGTGGCTTGCAGCGCAAAGCACTGATTTCAGCCAGTGTCGCCTTACGCCTGTAATACCAGTTTATGGCACAGGTAACGAAAGCCATGCCGATGCCAATCAGAACGCCCACAGCGCTCCATTCCTCCGGACTGAAATAAGTAAGAACGCCATGGGCTATCTCACCAGCAGAGGCGCTGTATGCAATACCAGTAGTCAGTTTGCTCATCAGAATTTGCCGCAAAGGGGGTGAAGAAAGAAGGCTGGAGCCGGTGGATGAGCAGGACACAGGGAAGGCATCCAGCCATAAAAAAAGCCCTGACAGTGATATCAGGGCTGAATAAAAAATCTCTCGAGGGTCATTTACCCATCGTTAGAGTTAAATTAACACAAATAATGGAAAAGTAAATAGCTTACGATAATATAGTTACCTTTTTTATCGCTTGCTATTTAGTAATGCGCGACAGCTGCTGTTCTGCCCATGCCTCTTCCTGATGCAGTACGGTGATGAGAAAATCAAGAAGTTGTTTTACGCTTTTGTTCCACGTATCTGCCGAAATAGCCTGAGTGACCTGGCATACGGCTCTGAATACGGCAGTCGAAGGTAAGCGCTGAACGCCCCTGCCTGAACACCGCTTGCAGGGCTGATAAACCGGTATCCCCTGAAACCGGGTTAGCGTCCTGTTAACAGAGTGTCCACGGCCTTTACAGTCTTTGCATGCTGCCCGCAGCACACCCTTCCCATCACATTTGCAGCAGCATTTTCCTTTCCACAGCCCGGAACCATTGCAGGTATGGCATAGCGATTCAGTATCAGGACTGCGCGCGTAATCGAGGAAGGCGTAGCATGCTATAACAGTGATGACGGCTTTAAGCTCCTCTTCCGGGAGTTTTGTGAGTGCAGGATAATACACGGATGCCTGAAGGCCAGCTTCGGCCAGAAGCCTGATAGCCCGGTCTCTGTCATGGGAGCTAAGATTCATTTTGCCAAAAAAGGCGGAATAACCGAGAGGTGCGCGCTTCAGTGTCATGCCCAGTGCGGCCATAATATCGCTGCCATTCATGGCATCAGGTGACAGGGATGACCGGCGTATAAATGGGGTAACAGAACGCGGGCAATGATATTTTACAACGGTTTCAAGCTTCATTGTAATGACTCGGTGCCGGTAAGAGGTTACCGGCACTTTGCATGACATCCCATTCAGATTTCTGAATATCTTCAGGATCGACTTACAGGATGAAAGATGAATTTCTGTAGCAATTTTTCTTTTGGGACTTCATGCCTTGCTTTGCCCGTTTCACGGCACCACATATCAATAAGTGCTTCCCCCGTATGATGTAAAGGCACCGAACCTCTTTTCCAGCCTATTAGCGTAGAGGGTACTACATTCAACTCTTCAGCTATGACCTGCAGCGAGTGACCTTTGCGATTTAAATCACACAGGATTCTAAACCAATCTGTTTTATGAGTATTAATCACAGGCATTTGAAAAACATCCTCAACTTCTGAAAATCACATGTATAACAGCTCTTTAAGATTGCTTAATCCAAGCTTATTAGCACAGTTTTTCCGGTGTTGATAAAGTGTCTTGAGAGTGATGCCGAGGAGAGTGGCTTGTCTGGCTGCGCTGACTCCGCTGATAAAGCTGTCTAAAATAGTCATCTCCCGGGCAGACAGCTTGCACTTCATTTTCTGAAGACTTTCACTTTCCATTTTGAGTTGAATTACATGGCTGACATACGCTACCGGAAGGCCTGGATGGAGAATGAAGTCGAGATCTGTTATCCGTTCGATAGTTTTTTTCCTCTGGCAGGTAAGAGTATCATATTTATCAGTGAAAATGATGACACTACCCCCCGAATCAAAGGTCACCTTTACGAGTAAACTAACCCATTCAGGAAAAAAGTCCTTTCCCGAAATACATATCAACGAAAGGGCGTAATTCCCCTGAAGAAAAGCTGGCTGGCAGTGTGTCAGCTGAGCCATGTTTTCAGCAAATATCGTTTTTTTACTGCACATCAACCCTTCCCTCTCAATCAGATAAAATAAGCCCTGATGAAGAATATTTTCCTTGCCTACGACAAGTACGCAATTTTCACGACGAAACATCCTATTAAACCTCTCCGACCCAACGTTCAGCACAAAAAGATAAAACAGTGCAGCGAACATTCAAAGCACTTAAATTCATCGTTTCATAATGTATGTTTCGAAATTCGTTACCTGAGAAACATCCTTTAACATTCCCGCATTGGGAGTGATACGCAAATTGATTGCACAGACTCTCTGATACGAGTAATAACGGAAATTAATTTAAGAACTTTGCCTAGGCAACTTTCTTAACTTCAGATCTTTAAAATTCATTTTAATGATTATTACCAGAATGGCGTGCTTACAACCGACTTACACCCTGATTTGAAGTGAAAGTCTGGCAAGGGCTCACTCATAAACTGCCTGTCACTTACAGATAAAATCACCAGTACCCGGGAAAGCATCACGCTTTACGGTATGCTGGCGCGCATGGTTGGGAGGTGTAGCGGGAAGGCAAGTGAGGAGTTGTGACAGGATGACGATAGGCTAATAAGTAGTTTCAATAATGAATCTACCTTGCCTGATTTCTTTTCAGGCAGGAAAAAATGCATCGGGTGAAACTATCTTTACTTACATTTATTCTTCATCTGCCACCGATAGCTTTTCAGTTTAATATCATTATGCGTTAAGGGGAAAAGATAAGGTCTGACAAATTGAGCAAGGCATACCATGGCCTTTTGATCAATTTTCCACTGTGAGTCAAGTTTAACAGACGTACACCCTAAGTATTTTTCCTTGCCTTTTTCATCGCGACTATAATAATACAGGTCAACTTCTGTGTAATACCATGTATTGTAATTTGTCTTATCCTCATAGCCTGTAATACCATAATCAGGAACCATTTTCTCTTTACTCACCATTTCATGCTTATCGCTATCATAAATTTTTGTGACTTCGTTATGGATAGACGTGACCCCATAAATTGGTGATTTGTATGTGTAACTGGTGGTAAATGACCTGACAGGGTCTATGCCAATTTTTATCACCTGCTGGACATCACCAAATGTTGATCTAACATCATAGCCGTTTGCTGTCAGTGATTCGCTGAGTGCTTTTTTAAAAGCTGCATAAACAACAGAGTGCTTTTTGATTTCTTTTTCACCTCCAGGTACAATAGCATAAACTCTGGATGAATCAGGAATTTCACCAGAGAAGCTGATGGTAACGGCATCCTTGTCTGGAAGAAATAAAGCACAACCACTGAGCATAACTGGAATCAATACAAGAGAAACTTTCATTTTCATATTAAACCTCTACCCAAAAAAACATTTTATATGAGCAAAACATTCATTTTTCTGAAAATCCTCGGCCTTAAGCTCCCTTCCCGATAGCATTCAGCATAATTATTACTGGCGAACATAATTATCAGTGCAGAAGAGGCCGGTATCAGAGGCGATGAAAATTCCAGCCCCCCTGGTGGCTCACAGAACGTATATGAAAATGATGGCTGAATTGCGTGTTAAAGCCTCACAAATGATGAAGCTCTGTCAGGATGAAGACGAAGCGCGCCTTGTCCGGACAAGCGTTCCCGACCTCAGAGTCATGTCTCCCGATCGAAATGCTCTGGAAGGCATTCCTAACCGTTATGTAAGCTTTGACCAGCCTCATCGCGCTACTCACGTCATGTCTCAAATGGCTCTGGCAGTAGCCTGCCGCATTGAGGGAACAATAGCGTCTGACATTCTTCCATCGTAAAAGCCGAAAAAATTACTTATCTATTATTTTTCCGGCACCATATCCGTTGAAGCGAACGTTACCGTAAATGGCGGCATTCTGCGTACGCCAGTGATCAGAACAAGGGGTTCATGATGCATGGCGAAATAATGGCTGATTTACCGCCAGGTATATGGCTCAGTTCCAAAATATGAATGTCCGCTATTCGCTCATAGCGGACGTTGGCTTTTGCGTAAGTCCGCTCAGTGCCAGAAGCGGACGCTGACATTTTATCAAACGAATTGAATATAATAGGGTTAATCCTGATTAAGGCTGGATCGTCATAAGAAAAAGCCGCCCAGAGGCGGCTTAAAATTATTTACGTGGTTTCCCCGCATCCGAGCGTTTCTCCCGAACTCTTCCATCATTGTTACGATCGCGGGGCTGGGTACCACCGCCGGGTTTAGGAACAACTACGCCAGGATTGAGTGGTCTTCTATCCGCCATAATTCCTTTTCCTAAAAGAATGGCAAAAGTGCCGCCTTTTTTGATACGCCTGGTATCGTGAGCTTTCAACCCTGACAAGAAGATATGTTGCGCTGCATCAGCTTTTTTCCGCTTTTTGTACGAACCAAACGATGCCAGCCACATGTCAGTGCAACTTCATCGCCCTTGTAACTATTAACAGTAGCATTCGCAATAGCCTCATAGCGTGGTGCTCTGCTGTCTCTAAACTCATGTCCTTTGACAAACGCTTAACAAGCGTCAGATTAAACAACTCTCCTAAATTTTCGTCATTATAAGTAGATTACTGTTCCCGGGATGTATCGTTCAGTTCAAGTTCAAATGTGCCACCTTTACGTGGCATCACCTGGTCAACCATTTTTATAAAACGATTCCATCCATACCCGTTAGCGATGGCTAAACGCTGAATCATAATTAAAGAATGCAAATGCTGTGATAACATAGGGTTGCCAACATCATCAGTAAGCCATTGATGCATTTTATTTTTCCGATGGCCATTGGATTGTTTTGGCGTTTTTTTCTCAAGTTCTTGAAGGATAGAGTCACCAAGTCGTTCATAAACAAGATCACGAGTATAATGGGCAACCACACTGAATCGGTTTTTACTCATGCCACTCCATGGCCAGTTTCTCAACTTATAAATATTTTCATAAAACTCATCAGGGAACTTTTTCGCCCACGCAGCGAGTTCTTTGCTAATAATTTTGTCCAGATAAGCTTGTAATGCATCCTTAGGACGGATTTCCTGATAGCCCGTTGCCTCATCGACAAGTGCAATGATCCCTACCTTAGCAAGTGAGCGAACCAGGATTTCGGCTTTTTGAGCAGTATCCATTTGGTTTGCTTTAAGTGCCCCATCCTGACGAGCTTTTAGATAAACATCACATACTAATGGCAAAATTGATGCATCATATCCTTCAAGCGTTGCACCTGAATTATCGGTAAAACGCTCGCGTTTGATCGCTTCCATAAGGTCATGATTAAGATAAGGAAGTAGGTTCGCAGCATCCATAAAAGCAGGCAGTTTGATCTCGCCGTCAATCGTTGCTCTGACACCTCGACTTGGTCGACCAAGAGCTTTGAAAACGGAGGACTGAGAGATGATGCGCTTGCCATTGTTAAGAACGGCCACTTCCAATTCAGTGTCATTGATTTTTAGTACACCTTCGAACTGAGCGGATGGAAGATTATTTTTGATTTTTTCCCAACGCTTATTGGCTGCATTTTGAGCGACAGCTTTTCGCTCATCAGGCGTCATTTTCTCCGCTCGGGCTTTTCCGCCTTTCGCCTGAGGTGATTCGTCTTTGATAGTCATATTGAATTCCGCGCTGATGTGATGAGGATATTGTCTTCATCATCATATACCTTAGCAAGCAAAAATTAAAAAATGCTTGCTAAAGCACCCAAAATGGAGGGTTCAAAATGGCAACTCTGACGATAATTATGGCTGAGTAAGCACCTTCTCTATGAACCGTGCCAGTTTTAGCTTCCACAGTGCGTGTGGGACCTGAAGCGAGGGTGCACGTCTGCTTTGTGCCAGAAAGGACGTTTACAGTGTCTGTATTTCCTAGCCCGTGAAGAACAGATCTCACCGTACACCCATGCAGATATGCCGGAATAATCAGGGGCAAGCGTCTGGCTGGGGGAAAACTGCCTAAACGGGCCGGAAGCGTCAGCATCGCTGATGAAGGGCACGGCGGGGAGACACTGTTATGTCAAAAGTGTGATGCCTGGCGGGTACGTAAAAAATTGTGGTACTAAGGCTTATGCCCGCTGCAAACCTGCCGATACTTAAAACATCCTTCACCAGAGATATGCAACGACCCAGACCACTGCGTTTTTTCTGACTCCCTTTCAGGAGCCATTTTTTTGCCTTCTGCAGTGCGTGCTGGCTTGCAGAACGGTATTTTTTCATGCTTAAGAGGTACCTGGTCCCCTGCTGGAGCCTGTGCATTTGCCGTAAAATGTGAACATTTTATTAATGTTCAGCACGCTAAAGATGGAGATTTTTTTATGGGGCTGGTCTCAGATACGGCAGTGCCGGCAGAGGCGAAGCAGTAAGAATCCTGCGTTCCCGGGCTAAAAACTCTCCAACAAAACCGGTACGGTTCAGCCTGGCTGATTATTTCATGACAGCAGAAGAATTGGCATCAAATAATCTGGGTAACATTTAACCGGACTTGCCAGTGCTATTAAAGATGTATAACGCGATCAGCCGACGCAATGGTGGAGGGGCGGTGAGCAATGATAATTCGCGTAATATTAAGCTGCTGGACGGCATCATTAACGGCTCTTTCACTCTCCTGATCAAGATGACTGGTGGCTTCATCCAGCAACAACATTCCCGGCTTACGAAATAGCGCGCGGGCAATAAACAGCCGTTGCTTTTGTCCACCCGAGAGACCATCGCCCAATTCACCCACCAAGGTATTGTATCCCATTGGCATCGCCATAATATCATCATGAATAAAGCTGCTCCGTGCGCACTGCTCCATCCATTCAGTATCATAATCAGGGGTAAAACCCACAATGTTATCCCGAATTGATCCCGCAAAAAGCCTGTCATCCTGCAGTACGCAGCCAATCCGCTTTTGATATTTTTTTCTTCCGAATGCGTTGATATCTATATCATCAGCGAAAATTGTGCCTGACGTAGGGGAATAAAGTCCTGAGAGGATTTTCATCAGAGTAGTTTTTCCCCTGCCTGAAGCGCCCACTATTGCAACGCTTTCTCCGGCGGCAACCTCAAAGTTAACGCCATTAAGAACCGGCTTTGTGTGAACATCGTATGTATAAAAGAGATCCTGAACTTTGAGCTTGAGGGGTAAGGAACATCGGGATGCATCAGAGTCAATATCTTCACGCGAGTCATCTGACTCAGTCAGAGCAATATCAGCAATACGTTCATTATGGACATGCAGCATGCGAAGCTGAAGTAAAGCCTCAGTCAGGGAGGAAACCCGGTCACCAAATTGTGCACGATAAGCGTTGAAAGCGACAAACATGCCAAGTGTCATATGCTGATCGATGACCTGATTAGCCCCCAGCCAGAGTACCAGGATCTGATCACAGGTCATGATAAAAAGGTGAAGTCCGCCAAATAACATATCCAGCCGGTTTTTTTCAATCCCACTGTTAGTACTGTCAATAACCAGGTTGAGCCAGCTTTTTTCGCGGATAGTGCCATAACCCTGAGTTTTGACAGTCGCTATGCCATACAACGTCTCCATAAAATGAGAATTGATACGTGCACTCTTAATCAATTGCTGGCCCGTCACCTCACGATACCTTGGCCAGGCATAAAGTCTCAGTAAAACATAAAGTAATGTAAATGCGGCTACAAACCAGTACAACATGGGACTGTATATAAACATCATAACCGTCAGGCCGGTGAACATAATCCCGTCAACAATTGCTTTAACAATGTTCTGAGTGAACGTGCTTCTTAGCACATCCAGTGAACCAAAGCGCGACTGGATATCACCTAACTTACGGCGGGCAAAGTAATCTAGGGGAAGAGTAACCAGGTGAGAAAATAAGCCCGATTTCCATTGCACATCAATCAACGTACTCATCACCAGCGAAGACCAGGATCTCACCATACTGACGCAACTGCGGAAAATTACGAAAAAGAGCAGGCCTGTGCAAATGAGTCCCAGCAGTCCTTTATCGCTGGCCGTGATTACATGATCCATAACCAGCTGAGTGCCTACTGGCAACAGTAAATTCACCGACTCAATGATCAGTGACAGGAAAAATATCTTGATCAGCGCGCGAGATAACCCCTGGACGCTGGAAAAAAGTTGATTCAGCCTAATTCGATCTTCTTTTTTTGCCTTGCTAAACGTGCTTTCCGGCCAGAGCTCCAATGCAATCCCTGTAAACTGGCGTGAAAATTCTCCTTCACTGACTGTACGTCTGCCTGCTGCCGGGTCGTGGATGACATACCGGCCTTTTCTGACGCTAACAAGGACGACAAAATGTGTGAATCCCCAATGTAAAACGCAAGGCAGGCGTAATGCTGTCAGTTCGTCCAGATCAAGGCTTAATGGACGGCTGCCGAGGTTCATCTGAGAGGCAATCTCTACAATCGCGTTAAGGTTTGCGCCGCGTGATGAAAAGCCAAAGCGCTGTCGCAGGCTGTGGAGGTCGGTATACTGACCATGGTAGCCTGCAATCATTGCCAGGCAGGCCAGCCCACATTCTGCTGCCTCGGTCTGAAGATGCAGGGGAACGCGTCGTCTCAATGATAAATTCAGTTTCACTGCTTGTTCTGAAAAAAATTTATTAATCACTCAAAGGTCCCCGGGCGCTGTTCTTCATGTCGTAAAATGGGGTAGCCATCCATTGATAGATTCGGCGGGTTTCCAGAAATAGCGTTCCCGTTGCCTTCATTCCATTCTCCAGTGCTAGAGATTTTTTCTGCCAGAAAATTGCCTCCTGTTCCGGTTTAACCAAGACTTTGTACCAGGATTCACCACGCTGGTTATCTGCCAATGGGGCGCTGGAATACTCCAGAATTTCCTGTCGGGAGGCCGGTGTTTTTGCAACAAAACTCACTGTCCCGCGGAACTGGCCAAATTTTTCCATCGGGAAGGCCTGATAACGGATGTTGACAGGATCGCCGGGAGCAAGCCAGGGAAGGGCTGTATTAGGCACCCACATTATCAGTTGGTGTCCTTGTATTTTCTGAGGCACTATTTGCAATAGGCTGTCGCCAGGATTAACCATTTGTCCGGTACTGGCACTAAAAGAATCAATGCGGCCACCTGTTGGCGCGGTAACAACTATAATGCCACTGGCATCAGCAGAAGAGAGCTCGCGTTTTAAGGCGTTTTTCTGAATCTTCATTTGCCAGATTTGCGTGTCAAAATCGGCAGATTGTGTCTGTACTTGACTGGCTATACGCGTAGACTCCAGCGCATTTTGTTGATTCTGACTATAGAGAGTTAACAGGTTGTTCTGCTGCTGATAGTAAAGCGCTGCCTGATTTAAAAATTGATCGTTGTTTATCAATCCTTTTTTACGCCACTTGTTATAATTCTCCATGTTATTTTGCATCAAAGAGATCCCTTTCCTGGCTTTATTGACGATATCAGTGGATAAGCTATAAGCATTGTCATAACGATCTTTTTGCTGCTCCAGAGCTTCAATGGTTACTCGTTTATTTTGTTCAAGGCTGAGGATAATTTGATCAATACTGGCAATCTGATGATGAATTTCACGCTGTTGATTTTCGCTGACGCGTCCGGACAATGTGGTCCGGCTGACATCTATTTTTAAGAGTGGCTGGCCTTCTTTAACATTATCGCCAGCATTAACCAAAGCACTGATAATAAATCCTTGCTGGGCAGAAAATACGTTGACCGCGCGAGGAGTGGTAATAATTTCTCCATCAACGCTAATACGATGGGTATAACTGCAAAATGTAATAAACGCGATGATGCCAGTAACAAACACGGAAGTGACTATAATGATCCAGTGCAGGGGAATGCCGGGTAATAGCAAGGCCTGGCCTTGCCATGTGTTGCGGTAATGTTCAATGGCCTCTTTACGAAACATAGTCTTCAGCCCGGCTCACTGCATGAGAAGGTCTGTTTAAAACACTTTCCAGTGATAAGATTGCAGGCCATCCATCTGTCCCGCTCGGGATTGTGCCTGGATGCCCAATACACCTCACACGTTTCGGGACCGAATACCTGTTGCAGGAGTGCAAGGAGCTCATAACGACGATATTTCTTGAGTAAACAAAAATCTGTCAACCAAAGAATGTCGCCTTCATTCCACTCTGTTGGATGCAAAATATATTCAGGCTGAGTTATACATTTTTTCAGTGTATCTGGCCGAATCCGTGCCCAAGCCAGGTAGCCTTGTACTTCACCTCCCCCATCATAGAAAAAATGAATCTGCTCCTGAATGATAGCGTGACGTGTCCATATTCCTAACGCCGCTACTGGAAAGCGGCAGTAGCGGGGTGATGACAACATACAGCTTGCTGCAAGGCCCAGCTGTGTAGCATAGGCTATAGCATTCGTGTTATGGCTTTCATTAAATAACATGCTTTGTTCCGTTTTTCGTCTCAATCAACTCAACCACGCGTGCATCGTAGTAGTGATATAAGGCGTCAAAAATAGCGGCAGGAAGGTCATTGAAATCGCACAACTGATGATCGAACGACAGTTTTCCGGTCTGCCAGCAAAATGTCAGCGAAGGACTAACGCCGGGCAACAAGGACATATGTTCGCTATCATCAAGGGCTAAATGAAACGTTGCACGTGCGCCAGCTTTCTCCATGAGTGCCGACAGGGGACCCTCAAAGGTGTCAAACTCCTCATTGAAAGCCTGGAAGTCCAGTCGCTGATCAATACACCGCTGACGGTATGAAGAGAACGCTATAGCGGTCAGTTGATGGCAGTTTGCCTCCGGCAAAAGGTCCAGACACCCTTTCAAAAAAGCATGCCCAGGTGTAGAGGAGCCATGCTGGCACAGGATATCCTGTATTTCTTCTTTACCGGTCGCCAGAGCTAACATTAATCGTGTCACTGCGGGAAGCTCCTCGTTTTTTGCAAACAGTACTTCCGGTGCCAGAATTAAAGCGCGGTCATACAAAGTGATAAATTTAGCGAGTTTATTTTTGGGCAGTGTGGCATGAAGTGTCGCAGGAAATCCGGTGCGACATAACGTATAAAAAATACGCCAGCGCATAAACTCTTCTGTATATAATTGCTCTACCTGCTGAGAAGAATAAGGCTCTGCTTCACCACCGCGATATTTAAACCAGAGAAAATTGATATTTTTTAGCGAACCCAGAACATTCTGCCATTCGCTCTGCAAATAACGCATCTGCTCATCCCAGATTTTTCTGTCACGGAAGAGCTTAGGCACTGCGCTTGAGGTGGCATTAAAATCGAGTAAAGCACCATTAATATTCACGTTTGAGGCAGATGTCGTAAGTTTAATCAGGCTGGCACGACAGAAAGCTAGTTGTCTGGCCAAGCGATGAATTAATGCTGAAATCAGATAACGTCCAGCCTGTTGTGGGTTATCACACTTTCGCATCGTGCCGGATAATTCATTATCCAGAAAGTCTTCAATTTGTTGGAAATTGATTTCAGTTCTTTCACTGTCTACGGGTAATTGTGACTTGATCTCTTGCTGCGGTTTATAAAACAGCGCCCTGTCAAAGTGAGCTAACCTGACAGGCGCGTCACGAACCAAAAGTGCCCGGGAAGTGTTTGCGGGATAAACATCATTTGGGATTGAAAGGGGTAATATAATAATGCAATGAGATTGCACGGCACCGTAAGGGAGTACGCTATTCAGTGTTCGCCCCCAGAATGCATCCGAAAATGCCTGAAATGCGCTAAGGCAGCCATCTGAATGGTAGCGATCCCGATAGCGGCTCACGAGTGGGGTTGGGCCGATCCCTTTAAGCTGAAATTTCCCGTCATAACCCGCACGCGCACTGCCCCCATTACCTGCAACTTCGCTACCGCCGTATAAATCAGCCCAGAATCGTTTACTGCGTCCCTTAACCAATTTGTGATCAGGAATTACCCAGGCATAGTTATCCAGAAAATATGCGGAATCGAACGGCGTATCTGGCGAAAGCCATAAAACCTGAGCATTCTTAACGCTTATGGTATCGAAGGAGATTAATGTTTTTTCCAGTGCTGAGAGCGTTTTCATCCGCTAATATCATCCTTTCCCTGGGAAGAGATTACATTCAGTTTTTTAGTGAATTTTTTTAAAATGTTGTATGGCCCTCTTAAAGATAACCCTTTGCCTTCAGAGACAATATATATGCGCTGAGACTTAAATTTTTTATAGCGGTGGACAGGAAGATCATAGAAACCTTCTGGCGTTTTTTCGTAGTTGAACTGACGCAGTAATCTCTCTAAGTCGTAGATGTTCTCATGACAGTCTATATCCAGCTGAGATATGCAGGTGAACCAGAAATTCGTAGTCAGGCCGCACACTAAACCTATATACCCAGCATGGACGTTGCCCCGAGTAAACATGGGAAGGATCCAGAGCATAATTGCAGAAAAAATGATCAGTACTATAGTCAAGAATATCAAGCGAAATCTATCGTGACGCCATTGTTGGAGTAAGCTTAGTCTTTGCAATTTAAAAAATTTCTTCATTGTGTTGAGATTCCTGCCGAATTTTAAGAGCAGCCTGAGCTGCTCTTAAGGAGTGAGTTAACCGCCGGACGAAGCAGAACCACCACTCATAGCACCAATGCCTGAAGAGATCGCAGAGCCAATAGCATCACCACCGAAATAGCCGATGCCGGCACCTACTCCGCCGCCAATGATAGCGCCAGCGGGACCACCAAGGCCTCCGCCAATCAGTGCACCGTCTTCTGCTCCAGCTAATGCTCCGGCTGTACCAGCAACACCTGCGCCTATACTTTGCGCTGCGCCAACAATATCTGCCGCGCCGCCGATCAGTCTTAACTCATCAATTGTTAAATCTCGCATAAAATTTCCTTTCCATAAAAATATCTTACCTATAGGAAATTCGGATGATAACGAAAAATTTACAAACAACAAGTTAATAGTAATGATTATCACTATCAATAGTCAATTTGTTGATAAATAAAGACTTTAATTGTAAGTTAATTTTAACAAATGAAAGGAGATGCTATTAAGGAAATAAATTCATTAACAAAGTAAACTAGTGGTGATTATTAGCTCTACGACCGGGCACGAGTAACATGCTTATTTTTGCGCATATACAGGTACCGTCATAAAGCATGCAGAGGTCAAGCATGTCTTTGCTAAGGTCAATACCTTCTGGAAACATGATATTTCTCCTCTCACATAAACCGTCACGCCTGTTCGCCTTGTACATACGACGTCGAGCTCCCGGTAACGGTTCAACAAAATGTGCTGGCGTGAAAGGTGAAACAGAGGGCCATAACCTGCCAGACAGGATCTGAGATAGTCCTCAGGAAGGGGCTGGCTCACTCTGTTTCGTGTGATGGTAGCTAATCACCACGTTATGTTAGATACAAGGAAGGAGGCGCCATATATCAGCCCGTAACCGGCTGCGCCGGGCTCACGGTGCCGTCAGACTAGTGTACCCTGCTCTGACATCATCTTGCGCCTCCATGCCGCTAAAGCAGCATTCATGAACTGCCTGTGAATTGTTCGCGAGCCTGGTTCGCTGCATGCAGGGCGGAAATAACCGTTCTGAATGTCCGCTTTGTGCCAGAAGCGGACATTAGTGATCGTTGGTCGGCCACTTGCTGAGCAGCAACATGACATGCCCTATATGTCTGTTAGTATCCGCATATTACTAATGTTTCTGGGTAAGACTGACATGTCTCAAATAACCATCCATATTCTGAATGCTC
>Ga0157369_10003020_pt1 | contig 20109 bp, 29 predicted proteins | sample C25metaG_FD_113461 | JGI IMG/M metagenome (GOLD analysis project Ga0157369, IMG submission 113461) | Corn rhizosphere microbial communities from Kellogg Biological Station, Michigan, USA - C2-5 metaG | ecosystem: Host-associated > Plants > Roots > Rhizosphere > Soil | place: USA: Michigan...
ATTGCGTTCATGTCGAGCGGCGACGCCGGCCTTGCTCGGGTCGCTCGTCATGGCCAGAAGCCGCTCGCTGGCCTCCACATCAATCTGCCCGGCAGCATTCAGAACCAGTCGTTGACTCTTGACCAGCTTGCCAACGTACTGCCGAGACCACCCCTTAAGCTCGCAGTACTCCTTGCGAGTTACAAAAGCCATGCGGCCTCCATCGTCGTGGCTTGTTAAGCCTGTCAACTAACCCGGCTTAGTTGACAGGCGTTCTGACCATTGCGCCGGGGCTGCTGTTTAAGAAAATGAACAGGCATGAAAAGGCCTACAGCCCAATAGAAACGGGGGGACTGCACTAAAAAACACTATTTGGATCATGCAAACTCTGTCGCTGGAAACGCAGAATCTCTTGTCAACCTGTCAACCGCTGTCAACTAACTTTCCAGCCCTGCGGCTAACGCTTTCCCGCGGGTTTCCGACCCCGTACACGTTGAATATACCCAGGGTCCCCAGCGGTTTTCGGCGCCAGAAAGGTGCAACGTTGCTCGTGGCCGAGATCGTCGCTGCACGGAACCACCTCATTTATCGTTCAGGTTGGAATCTGAGGCTGGAGAGCTGACACCCGCCTTCTTTGCCAAAAACTGCGTGTAGAGGCCTCCCGCGACGTCCGCCCCAATCACCGCGATCACGATGCCCAGTCCGGCGGCCAGGTAGAGGTTGCTCCAGAGCGCCATAGCTAGCAGCAGCGTTGCCATTCCCAGCAGACCTGACGCAAGAAAACGTAAAGCCACTCGCTGCAAGATCTGCCGTAACCCAAGGTCACTGCCGGAGGCTCTCAGCATTTCCCCCGATAGGCCTGCCATGCTCAGCAATATCAATAGCCAAAGGGGTACATCCGCGAGAGCTTGTTGCTCCGTGCTCATCTGTAGTCCTCAAATAGGTTCGGCCTCCATGTCACTGTCATCCGCTAAGAGCAAAGAGCCAGGCATGGGGCCGAAAACGAGAAAAACCCGCTCGGCAGCAGGTCTTGTAAGTAGGCATAAAAAAACCCGACTCGATGGCCGGGTTCTGAAAGCGTCTCGCTGCGTTCACAGCAGTTCACGCTGCTATAAAAACAAATGCATTACGTGCGGAAAAGCATTTTTTATGCAAATTTTTAAAAAAAAATAGTAATAGCGCTAGGAGCTCCGCAGCGAAGAGATGGCTTTTTGCCACGCACCCATTTAATATTTGCAGGTTTCGCGGTGCTTTGCCTCACCGCAATTTATATCTATAAAGATAATCAGGAAAGCACCAGCCAATGGAATCACTTGACGAATTTATCAAATCAGCAGCGCCAGTAATAGCGACAGCAGCTGTAGCTATCACTGTGTTTTTTATTATGGAAAAAAGCGGCTTAGGGATGAAACTTTTCAAACTGACCCGCTTCATGTTTTATTCCGAATCTGAGTTATTCCAAACCAAGAGACTGCTCAGCAGAATACAAATTTTAGAGATGCAAATATCGCAGCTCAGAAAAGCATCTGAAAACAAAAACATAGAAAGCCAGCGTAAGGCAATTGAAAGCGAACTAGAGCTTCAACTGACTAAAAACTTCCCAGCACTCGTTAAAGAAAAACTCGCCAAACTAAAAGAGCTTGACACCTCCATTGATTCGGACATCAGAATAGCTGTGGAAGCTGAAGTTATAAAATTCCTGAATTCACATGAGCCATCCAAGCTTCTTGAAGATCGTCGGGAACAACTGAGAACATCAGAACGTAAAGATCGCGGAAGCATTCTAGAAAAAACAATTCAAGAGCAAATGCAAAGTGTTGGTCGCCTTAAGGCAGTAATGATCAACCTATTTGTGCTGGTCAATATTGGAATACTTTTAATCTATATATTTGCAGGATCTACGCTCACAAGCCAAGCGGTGTCTGGCATCGTTGGCCTCTACGTAAGCCTAGCTGCTTTTATTGTTTACATTTATAGAACATCAAATTTCCGCTCATCAGTACTCTTGGCTCTAAGAGAGGACGCAAAAAAATACTATGACGCAGATGACTATATTAGAAGATTAAAACCCGGAGCATCGCCGAACGAGCGCGACATTGAGGTTTTGAAGTTACTACTTCTGAACCGTACCGAGCGGGAAAAAATGGCCCACCACCCTTATGAACTGATATTGAAAGGAGTTAACAACTCAAACATTCAGTTGAAGGGTGGAAAGATGATTAGCGGATCAAAAACTGAAAAAACACCCAAGACAAGCTAAGTAAAAATTAATTCTTTCAGTAGCCATGCCTTGGCTACTGAAAAAACTATAAAAATTACAAGTTTCAAACTAAGCCGCGTCTCGCAAGTAACTCACCGCGCAATCTATCCAAGCAGTACCCGCCCTAGCCAACTCCCTCGCCTTTCCTTCGCTGATCCCGTAGTGCTTACCAACCTTTACCATTGTCCATTTTGTTCCGAAGTACAACCAAATAATATCTCCCATCTGTTGATCCCTATGTGCAAGCTTGGCCACAGCATTGTCAATAGCAATAGCCCAATCATCAGTAATGCAGTAGTTCTTGCTTGCCGTCGCGTGGGTCGCTGCCTGGCGCATCAGCGCCAAAGTAGGTGACGTGAAACCTGGAACTCCCATTCCATCTATTCTCCACCACCCCCACTGCTCCAGCAGGTACTCAGTGTCTCCCAACGGGCGCCCGGCCGGCTTACGAATCATCATCCTTCAATCCCCTGTGTAATTTGTACCGCCCGCCCCCAGGCGGTTCGATCGTTCGTAATGGCTCTGTGGTCCACTCATCGCCGGTGAACCTTTCAAAGCTGAAATTTCACGTTGTGCATCCTGCAATTTGAAACTCAGTTGAGTGACTAGCTCTTCGGAAGAAAGCACCAACTTGCTACCCCAAACAACCCAACCTGAGCCGTTGCAATTAGTGCAAACCAGCTCAAAAAAAAGCCCTTTCACTACTGCTTTCCCCATGCAGATCGAGCATCGCTCCAGCTCGATCCGCTCCCGCTTAAAGCCAGGCTCTTGCCCTTTCTGCATGTTTTGAAACCTCGCCTATGGTTGTTTCTTCAATGGCCTTGCAGGCCTTACGTTCTGTGGCTTGCAGCGAATTACCAGAATCTTCAAATCTAAAGCCGGTCAATCCGTGAATCGTTGCAAAGCCTTTCTGATCTAGATGCGCGTGCCACTGTTCGAGGGCATCACGCTTGCGGCTCATCACGTCCGACTGGATGTACACCTTCACGTTGTGGCCCATCGCGTGGTTGATCAGCAGCTCACCAATCAGGTGGTCAATGCCGAGGTCTGCCCAGCCAGTGCGAGCCACTTTGCGCAAGTCGTGACTGGTCCACTCGCCCTTCCCCAGCCGACGGAACACGGCGCACCCTTGAGCTTCGCCCAGCGCCTTGCCGTTGCGTGCCGGGAACAGGCACTGGCCCTCATAGCCTCGGGCGAACTGGCCTTCGCGGTACCGGGTCAGCAGCGTGCACACTTGCTCGGTCAGGGGCAGGTGATGCTCGACACCGGTTTTCGTGTTCTCAGCCGGGATGAACCACTCACGTTCGGCCAGGCTGATGTGCGACCAGCGCGCCATCCGGGTTTCGCCGATCCGCGTGCCGTGACAGAGCATCATCAGCGCGAGCATCGAATCGATCGGCGCCTTGTCCATGACCTCGGCCAACTGCGCGAGCAGACCTTCCAGCTGGACACCGCGCAGCCGGGACGGCTTGATGCCGACCTTTGCCTTGGAGAAGTCATTGAACCGGATCGCGGCCATCGGATTGGACGTGATCATCCCCAGCTTGGCCGCCTGCCGGAATGCCAGGGCCAGCAACTGGAACGCCGAACGCACGTAGTCAATGGAAACCGTCTCCTGCAGCGGCCACATCAGCAGCGTGTCGAGGGCAGCCTTGTCGATGCCGATCAGCGGCAGTTCGCCGAGGCGCGGTTTCAGGTGGCACTTGATGATCGATGCTCCGGTGTTCTTGCGTTTGGTCGACAGATTTCGATCGCGCGACATGCGATCCGCGAACCACTCCAGCAGCTCGCCCACGTTGTTCCACTTGGACAGGCTCGCCCCTTCGCCGGCGGCCAGACGCAGGCGAATCGACGGTAGCGCGGCAACCACCTGCTTGTGCGTCAGCTCTGGGAAGGTGCCGATCTGGTTCCACTCGCCTTTCAACACCAGGTACCACGAACCACCGGTGCGGGCCTTGTTGAAGCGCAGGTACAGGCCTTTGTTTTCGAGGTCGCGCACGTCCTGCACTGTGCCGGCCGATTGCCGCTTTAACTCGGCATCGGTGATCTTCACCGCAGCAGTGCTCATGTAGCCCCCTTTACGGTAAGAATTCCGGCTCGGATTAGCCCTTCGTGGGTTTCAGCAATGGCGCGCGGAATGTCCTGCCAATCGATGTCGCCGGCGGCGCGACCATCGATAACGTCGTGACAGGCACAGCAGGGATACACCGCGACGGTGTCGAAGCCCTTCATACCCATGCCTTTCTGCCCGCACGGCAGATGCGCGAGGATGGTGGTTTCTGGATTGTGGTTGCAGATGCCTGGCATCCGGACGGTGCACTCTTGGCCATTGGCCAAGGCGCGAAGCTTCCTCGAGCTCACTCGCATGCAGGCTTCCCCGTCACGACGTCGACGACTTCGTAGGTCCCAGGCCACATCAACGAGCCATAACGCTTGGCCATGGCCTCGTCGGCAAACAGCGCCAGCGCGTGATCGGGCGGCGAACTCAGATCGACCTTGAACGAGCAGCAGAACACTGCGAAGCGATAGGTATCGATTTCAGGAACAGCCAGGCGGCGGTCAGGCATGACGGGCAGCCCCCGATCTCATGGCGCGCAGCTCGGAGAGCGCTCTGTTTCCGATCTCAGGTGTACGGCGGCCGTCAACTCGGGCGGGCAATGCCAGCGGCATCTTTTGGAGCGGCAACCCATCGATCAAACGGCGCACGGTGATCACGTAGTTGCGCTCGAACAGCTTGCGCGCCAGCGAGGTTTCGAGGCGGTTCAGACTTTCGAAACCCGACTCCTTGGCCGTGTGCCAAATCGCATCATGCGACCAGTTCGCTTGCCCGGCCATCGACGGATGGACATTGCGGCACGCTTCGCGAAACGCCGTTTCGATCGGTGGCAGCCCAAGCATTTCAGGCGTGGGCTGGCACAGGTTTATGAACTTGCCTACGCTCGGTGCGAAGTCAGAGCCAAGCTTCCGGCACTGCTCTATGCCGAAGCGAATCTGCTCGACCTTTGTGATTTTCTCGGCCATGAACGCCTTGGTCCATGTGGCTTTCGCGGCGTTGACAGCCTCTTGATCAGGCCACGCCTGCTTCCAAGCCGGGAAGATTGCCATCAGCTCACGGAACAGTGCGTTGATGACCTGGACGGTACCCGCATCCGCCTTTACTGGCGCGACCTCAGCCGACGCTACATTGGGTAACATTTGCAGCACACTCGAAACAGACTTCATCACAGACCTCCCAGGTCATCACCCCAACTGGTGTCGTTGAAATCAGGCTCTTGACCACGACCTGCTGCCTGCACTCGCTCACGCTTCACCCACTGGACCAGGCGGTAGCACCAGCCGGAGCCGGAATCGAGAGTTTTTGGCTTGGCGCAGTGGAAGCCCTTGAACTTGCGAACCGCTTCGTCAGGGACACTGTCAGCCGGAAGCCCCGCGATGGCGATCTGATCCGACAACGCTTTCTCGTTCGGCACCCAAGTCGCGAACATGGCGAAGCGTTGGTGATCATCCTGCGGCTCGATTGCGGCGTTGTTCTGCTCGGCGATCGCGGCATCAATCTCGCGCTGCTGCTGCTCTTCGGTTAATTGATGGTTAAGTGACGGATTGGGTGCAGCCGCTGCACCCCGTTCTGTCGTAGCTTGCACCCCGTTCTGTTGTGGATTGCACCCCGTGCCGTCATTTGCACCCCGCTCGGAACGGGGTGCAGCATTTGCACCCCGCAATAATTGGAGGTCGTAAACAACTGGGCGTCGGTCATGGCGATCAATGTGAACAGCAGCAATCGCCTGATTGCCCTGCGTGATCAGCCCCGACTTCTCCAGGTCATCTAACTTGTAACGCACGGTACGCTCGGATAGACCGGTGTCCTGAGCCAGGGTGGAAGCTGACGGAAACGCGCCAGTACCGTTCGATCCGGCATAGTTGGCCAGGCACAGCAGAACGTGCCGTGCGCTGGCATCCTTGAGAACTTGCGTGGGCAAAGACAGCGCCCATGACATTGCTTGAACGCTCACAGCGAGGCTCCGATATTCAATTCGGCAAAACGAGATGACGTTTGTCGCGACACTTTTTGCGATTGACCAAAACGTGTCGCAGGAATGGAGGGATTACCGGGGGTGACGTTCGTATTCATAATGGCCCCTCAGTGTTTTGCGTTTGAAGAAACCGGGTTGCAGCCCGGCTTTTTTGTGTCTGAAACTCAAGCTGCCTTCACCGAGCTTTCGAGTAAATGAAGGCTTTCGCGTACATGTCCGATCTCAGTGAGGATGTCGGTCTTCTCGCCGGATGAAACGTGCTGGTCATCTAAAGCCTCGTGCACAGCGATGGTCAGATCAGCTACTTCCTTGCCGACATGTACCAGCGAGGCAGTCAGCTCTTTGGGTGCCGGCGCATCCTTCGGAACGAGCTCAAAACCGAACTGATCCGCCAACGCTTTCAACGGGCGCATGTCTTCGGTGTGCAGCAAAATCCCGAACAGATGCTCAATAGTCAGGTGATGCGCCGCGTTGTCCGGGTTCGAGCGCTGGAGCAAGCTCACGTGTGCCATGCACATCTTCCCGGCCAACTCCTCTGCCCCACTTTCCTTGACGGTGGAGTGGCAAGCCCTCAAGAAATCTTCCATTCGTAAAACCTCAAATTTGTTTCCGTGGCGCCCTGCCAGTGGCTGGGCGAGAATTTGCTCAGTGGATCGGCGGACAGGGATTTCGGTTATGCAGCCATCTCAGCCCATGGAAATGACGGACAAAGGAATTCTTTTTTGAAAACACCTCCGGTCAAAGCCTCCGCCCGCTTTGCAACCACTGGAGACATGCCGTGCTTTTCACGTACCCAACCGGAGACGGTACTTTGATCAACCTTGAGCTTTTCAGCGGTAACCTCTTGTGTGCCGAAGAAGGCAACGAGGTCCTTGTAAATAGTGTTCATGTCGCCCCTCCATACGGGAATACCCATATTGTAAGTTATGGGAATACCGATTTGCAAGGATATGGGAGCACCCGTAATACTCAACGAATGGAATTTAAAGACCGATTAAAGGCCGCAAGGCGGCACGCGAAGCTCAACCAAGTAGAACTTGCCCTGAAAGCAGGAATTACTCAGACGTCGATTTCTGATCTTGAGCGCGGCAAATCAAAAGCATCTACGCACGTCGTAAAGATTGCGGACGCCTGTGGTGTGAATGCCAAATGGCTCTCAGACGAGATTGGTCCGATGACTGGACCAGCGAGCTCGGTGTCGTCCCAGCATTCCGAATCGAACGTCGGTTCAACTCGCCAGCCCATCGAGTCCTTCCGCTATCCAGTTATCAGCTGGGTGGCCGCCGGCGCATGGGCCGAAGCTGTCGAGCCCTTCCCTCCTGGATTCTCCGATCGGTACGAGCTCTCGGATTACAACTCAAAAGGTCCCGCGTTCTGGCTTGAGGTCAAGGGCGACTCGATGACATCGCCAGTTGGGATGAGCATCACTGAGGGAACGCTGATCCTGGTCGACACTGAAGCCGATGCCCAATCTGGAAAGCTGGTGGTGGCCAAGCTTGCAGACAGCGATCAGGCCACATTCAAAAAACTGGTTGATGACGGCGGGCGGCGCTTCTTGAAGCCGCTGAACCCCGCTTACCCTATTGAGATGTGTGCGGAAAATTGCCGGATCGTCGGCGTTGTCGTCAGGGCGCTGCAGAAGCTTTAGGTATCCGGTGCGACGGGATTCGTAGGAGTTCGCCATGAAAGATTGTACGGGGCCAGTCGGAATAGGTATCTCGACCTGGATTTCCAAGGACATGTCTGCTCACTGAGTCTGCAGACACACCGCCAAGGAGTTGTTCACGTAATACGTTACCCTTTTCCCAGTAGGGAAAAACGATATCGTAAACATGCCAAGGAGAAAACATGGAAAAGTTAGCGGCAGTAAAGTATTTCCCTTCCGTCAGAGCTGGTCAATATGACCTTCTTGCACTACAAGAAATCGAAGAAGAACGAAAAAAGAAAATAACACCTATAATTTCAGCTCGTGGAAATACACTAAAACAAATAACCGACTTTGCGACAAAGTGGGGTGACAACTATTTTTGGATCGACTCCTCGCGTTTCGGACAAGACACTGAGGATCCTGTTGCCAATCCCGCTAACAATGACGACAATAATTTCGAAAACAAGTTACAGATGTTTCTGTCACTACAGAAAATAAACAGAAAGACCCTACCGATTCTGGGATTCAAGTCAGGTGACAGCCAGAGATCAGCCGTTCAGTTTGGGCTTAAGCTTCTAAAAGAATTTCCGCTCGTTGCACTTCGCATTGAGGGGACCGGGAGTGTGCTAGACAAAAACATATCTATTGCAAGAGCATTCCTTAATGCGGTAAGCGACGACGACTTCAATAAGACCATTCTAATAGTGGACTTATGGAGCACTACCGACATGCCTTCTCTTCAAGAAGAAGGCCCAGTTATGAAAATACTCAACCTGCTAAATGAATACCCTATAAAGAACGTCGTCACCCTGAGTACTTCGTGGCCAGAGGATCGACCTGACCGAGGAATGAATACTTACGCACAGTGTATTGACCCACTATGGCAAGCGATTGTTCACTCTCAGCTCTCAGAGAGGGGGGTGAAATGCTTCTATGGCGATTATGCCGCAACAAATCCCGTCAAGGATCTGCTTGACGACTATGACCCAAGCAAGATGTCACAGCCAATCCCCTTCGCAGGCTATTACACTTCATGCTCTTGGTATCAAGAGCGCCAAGGTGCCGGCGGGGAGAACGAGAAGTACAGAGAAATCGCAAAATCATTTCAGAAGCTCCCCGGCTACCACACTGACAACTTTTGTTGGGGCACGAGAGCCATCGCGGCTATCGCATCAACAAAGAGAGAGAAAGCCGGACATATGGCTTACTGGAACAAAATCCGCATAAACCAACATATTTGCGCGATGATAAAAGATATCGATGATGGTCTGCTTCAACGAATTTTAAAACCACAGCAGACTGATGAAATAATTGATCAAGATGATCTAGATGAGTTGATTTAATTAGATCGGCGAGCTTTCAACCGAGCCAAAACGTAGGCTCGGATCGCTTCAACAGTAATCTCTTTGGAAACCTTGGCTCTGATTTCAGCCTTGGTTTCCTTGGAGCGAGTAGGTATATCATTCCGTCGACAAAGCTCATCAAGTTCATCACGCCACAATAAACCCGTCAGATCATAAGCGCTGAGCGCGTTGTTGCGTTGAGCAGCGCGCAGCATAGCGACACCACCAAGATCATCCACAAGCAAAACACCGGTTTTCTTGGGAGTCATGGACAAGGCTTTCTCAAGATGTCGACCGTGCGTGCAAAGCCATACCTCATCAAAAACATTGAAGTAAGCCTCACATTGAGCTGGCCATCGTTTAAGATTATCGGCACCGGATTTTATCTCAAACCCTACGAGCCTGCCGTTTGCCAGGGCCAAATCAGCCCTGAAGGATGTGTCGATAGTCTTGCCGCTTTTATGGTTTACAAAACCAAGTTCATCGATAAGCACGTCATCTGAACTGTTAGATAAGTTTGTGGAAACCCAGTCCCTTAGTCTTTCTCGAATATCCATTGGGCTCAACATAAATCAATTCCTTCGGGTCTCGCAAAACGTGACAGATTATAGGTAATTATCCAGCATTCCTCCAGAACCAATGATCCATGAGCCCTGCGCAATGCTGGCTTTTTGTTTCTCGCACCCTCCCCAGACTCGCCTCGCGCTCCAGCGCCACCCTACTCCGTCCTAAAACCGCCCCCGCCAGGGTTCGCTAATCCAGTCCATGAAAACCTCCCTTGTGCGGGCTTTTGTGTCCCGAGAAAAGACAGATCATCGACAGCGACTCTGATGCCCTTGCCAAAATACAATCAGACAAATACTGTATATTCATACAGCTTAGCAAGGAGCATTACATGCAGCAACTCGCCCACCCTACAAGCCCAGCAAAAAACTCCTACGAGCTTGTTGGTCGACGAATTCAACGCCTGATCTCAGCGCCGAATGTGCAGAAGATCCAATCCATAATTGTTACCAGGCGTGAAGACGAGCCCGCTGACGCATGGCTAAAGGTCATTCAGGAGATCGAGGAGACCAGCGGAGTACGCATGGAGCGTCTTGAGGGAGGTGCCGTCCGGATCGGATGGCGGGAGTACTGCGAAGCGTAAAGAGGGCCCGCCATCGAGCGGGTTTTTTATCACTTTGGAAAATAATATGGGAACACCCATTGACTCAACATATGGGTTTGCCTATATTTGCTTTCAAGCCAAGACAACACCGGCCAAGCAGCGAAAGCCGCGCCGCTCTTTAACAATCAGCGCAACAAACAAACAGACCGCATTGCCTCTACCGGCGACCGGCGAGCAGACAGGTCCGAAAGCCTGCCAACGACAGGGAAAACCTTGTACGGCTGCCCGATGGTGAAACGCCAGAACCGAGTGAATGACCCGGCAAGCAATGCGCCCCGCCCCTTCCGGCGGCAATTGGACGGAAAGTATCACTGAGCAGCCTTCTCGCGAGGGCTGCTTGGGATGACAACCGACAGGTAATCAACCATGAAGCACGCAACAGAAATTGCTCAGGTCGAAATGCACCCACTGATGCAACAGCGCGTCGATGTTCTGCGCGTCCTGATGATTCGTACCCAGGCAGCACGCGAGACGTTCGCGCGACTCGCAGGCCTAGTGATGCCGGAGAAGCAGGTGCGCTTCCAGGTGAAGACGGTCGGCAAGGCCTTCCATGTCGTCAATCTGTCCACCGGCAAGACCGCGGCGTTTCGCTGGACCTACAAGGCGGCGCTCGACATGGCGATTCAGTTCGAAGCAAAAGCCAACCGGCCAGCAGGAGGTCAGCAGTGATCGGCGTACCGCAACCTAACCCCCGAGACTGCGTCGTCGCGGCCCTGAACAAGCAGCTGGATCAGTTCTTTGGCGCCGGCGGCAAGGCCCAGCAAATCCCCAGTGGCGTAACTGGCGATCCAAAGCTGGCATCCACCCCGCACCACGACCGTCTGCGCGTCGAGCGCAACAAGATCGCCCCGAAGGTTCGCGAACTGGCCGAAGCCGGCAAGACCATCAGCGAAACGGCCAAGACACTGCACATGCACGTCAAGCGGGTTGCGCTGATCGCCAGCGAGAACGGACTCAAGTTCAACTCATGAAACGCATCAGTACCGGGCGACGACACGCCGCCGACAGACCTGGCTGGACTTGCCGGCCAGCGGAATTGAAGAGGTAGGCCATGGCCGAGGAAAAGGAACTGACGGAGGAAGCCAAGAAGCAGCGCAGGAAGCGCGAGAAGGCAGCAGCAAAGGACGCTGCATTGGGCGACGAGAAGTTTACGGTTGAGGTGGCTGGGGTGTTCAAGCCAGACCTCAAGCGGGTCATGGCCGCCCACGGTATCAACAATCAGCAGGACGTTCACCAGCGATTGCTGAAGAACCTGATCGACGCAGACTTCGAAACGCAGGAATGGATGCTGCAGAATGTCACGACACCTTATGAGATTCCAGAAAAGGTGTCGCAAGCATTCTATGAGAAAAGCATGGCCGATCTAACGGCCGACCCAGGCGATGAAATCATATCGCCCGGATAAGAATTGGTGGGAACGGGGGGAGTTGAACCCCCTGCGGTGCTGTCCGGAAACCAGCGTTACTCGTCGAGTCTTTCGCAATTTGAAAATCGAACGTTCCCAGAACCGCCCCACCTAATTCAAATGCTGCTGTTGTGCTCATCAGTAATGCTCCTAGATCAATGTCGGTAAAAAATGGGAGTGCCAATGGAAGCGCCCACCCGCCTACTGTGATTAGGTCCGATGCAATAGCCAAACCGCTGAAAAACTTCTCTTTTACGCCAGCCTTCACTCCGTGCTCGTTAGAAGTCGCACTATGGCGAGCTCTGCAATGGCCGGGATATTACACGCTGATCACACAAAATTTCAAACAGTGCTGCTCACCGAGATATCGGAGGGCGGCGCCTGACTGGAGAAATCCATGAGCCACAACTGCGAATACGTCCGGCAGCACTATCAGGTGCCCGCCGAGATCGGACGCCGCATCATCGCCTACGGGAAGCCCGGAGTCATCCTGGCTGATCGCGGCCACTACATCGGTGTGGTGCTGGACGAAGACCCGAAGAAGCGGATCAGTAATTACCACCCAACCCATGAAATGCAATACGGCGAAATGGCCGAGACGTTGCCGCTCAAGGAGTGGCTGGTCTTACCGTTCAAGCATGACTGGAACCGGGAAGCCCGCGAAGACTTGGTCAGGGTATGGGCTGCTACTCGAGGCCAAGCAAAGTACAAGGCCTACGAGCGGCTTCAGGATTACTGCCACAGCATCAGGGCGATGCTGAATTTCAAAGTCCGGCGAGCATGACCTGATCTTTGAATCTGTCAGGCAGATTGATTGCGGCGGGCTAGAAATTCTTCCCTCGCTGACACGACCCTCTGCACAAGTCCAGATGAGCGTGGATTACCAAACTCATCCACCAAAACCAGAGTGAACGAGCACTTGCAGCCGATGCTGTTACCGTCGCGGCTCATCCAATCTCTTATCTCGTCACCAGTGAACAATTCACCGCTGCGTTGAGCATGCGAAGTCCGTGTTGAAGGCGAAAGCGTCGACATGTGCATGAAGCGGTGCAGGATATTGAGCCTATTGCAGTCGGCCTCATCCTTTTCGAGCCCCTTCAGCCTCATCTGGCGAAGATCTAAATCGTTCATCCGCTCCCTCCATGTTCCGGCCCATGCCTGGCCGAACACAAATACCCCACTTCTACGAATCACGCCAGCCGGCGAGGCAATCGGCTGTCTGGAGCAATTATGAATCCCTACCTGATCACCGGCCCGGCTCAGATCGGCATCAGCGGTGGTCGCACTAGCGGGCACATGGTCTACAAGATCCTCGAAGCACACAGCGGCACCCTCCCGCCTGATGTGCACCTGTTCTTCCAGAACACTGGCAAAGAGCGCGAGGAAACGCTTATCTTCATCGACCAGATTGCGAAGCGCTGGAACGTGAACATCGTCTGGATGGAATGGTGCCGCGAATACGGCCAGCCGGATGACGCTCCCTGGTACAGGCTGGTGGACTTCGAAACTGCCAGCCGCAACGGCGAGCCGTTCACGATGATGCTTGAGTATTACGCGGCGTATCGGAAGGCAGAAAAGAATTTGCCGCCTGTGCTGCCGAACTTCTCTAACAATATGTGCACCGCGTACCTGAAGGTGAAGATCGGCGAAAAGCATATGCGAGCCCTCGGATACACCGAATGGGATTGCGTCGTCGGGATCCGCTACGACGAGCCGAAGCGTTACCACCGCATGATGGCCGCCAATGACCGTGGCGGCACCCGATGGGATAACGTGTGCCCTTCCTATACCGCCGGAGTCACGAAAGGAGATGTTGCCGAATTCTGGGCAACGCAGCAATTCGACCTCGGCATGGACTCCGACTTCGGTAATTGCGACCTGTGCTGGAAGAAGAACGAAGGAAAGCTGATAAAGACCATCATGGATGACCCGTCGCGAGTGATCTGGTGGTCAGGTGCTGAAGAGCGGTTCGGCCAGGTGTTCCGACAGGACCGAGCTGACTACAAGACGATGGGCTGGTCTGCCGAGCAGCGATCTCGGCAGACCGACTTCGATTTCGACTATCTCTCTGAAGACATCAACTGCTTCTGCGGCGACTAGATACCCGCGAGCGGCACGATCAGTGCCGGACTGAACCCTATCCAGACCCAATAAAGCGCTACTATAAGTACCGCAGCGACTACGGGGTAAGCCACAAAGTCCAACAAATACAGAAACCACACCTTCGCACTTGCGAGAAATTTCGGTAGGCCTTCGATAGGGTAATGCTCTGACATCTCCAGCTTTGCCCGCAAGTAGTCGCCTCTGAAATCATTGCTGGAGTGTGTCTCATACAGCTTCAAAACGTCGTGATACTCCTTCCAGCAAGAGTCATATGTATCTTTATCAAAAGCATCGTCATTTGCCTTGGGATGTGACTTTTGCTTCAGCTCGCCTAGCTTTGACGCGCAGGAGTACATTTTTTCTGAACGGCTGGAGAAATCGTTCTTCTCCATGAGAAGCGAGTACACCAATACCGCTATCGAAGCGAAGACCTGAAGCAGAACGACTTCTTTCTTTTTGATATTCACTCCCAGATCGTACGCCTGCATCAGGGACACAAGAATCAGCACCAGAGACAAAACTACAACGGTATAGGTAGACAGCTTCGCATGCAGCTTCAGCCTGCGTGCAGCGTGAAACCTCGTTTTTGACGTTGCATCCATTTTTTTGTATAGATTTTTAAAGCTATCCGACTGTGCCATTGCGCCCCCCCCTTCCCAGGTCCGCATCATATCCGCCAAGCCGCCTGACTCCCACCACTTACGGTTCGATTTACTCAGACGTCTTGGAGAAAGCCTAGGTCCCACCTTTGGACATGCGCGCCGGTAGCAGCATCACGAATACCGTTCAGGGACTATTGCGCCAAACTGTTGGACGAGCGAGCATTCACTCCCTGATGATTTTGCAGCTCACAAGGAAGTCGATTGAAACTGCCATCCGTTAAAAGAGAAATACTGGAAAACGCCCTTAAGCAGTTCGATGAAGAGTTCCGGTACAAGCCTGAATGGAAAGACTGGATGAACAATCAAGCGCACCTATATGCGATTAGTGCAAATGATCAACTCTATCCAGCGAAGAAGATTGTGTCCTTGGCTACCGGCATTCCAGTAGGCCTTTTCTCAGGTGGGCAGCCTACGAATGGCTACCTCAAGCGACGTGGCTTCACGATCGTAGCGATGCCGCGGTCGTTACCTCCGGAGCTTCGGTTCGTGGTAGGCCAGGTATATGACCGGCAAACAGAGATCCATCAACTGTTTGGCGGGAGCGCATATAGCGGAATTTCACCATCTACAAAATCACCTGCGATTTTTATCTTTTCAGGGGCTACAGGCGGACAATACGGTTATGAAGATAAACATAGCAATGATGGCGTCTTCATCTACACCGGTGAGGGTCAAGTCGACGACATGACTCTCACCAAGGGCAATCTTGCAATTCTGGAGCATGTTAAACAGGGCAAAGCGCTGCATGTCTTCGAAATAATTGGCAACAAGCAGGGTCAAAAATACATTGGTGAATACACCTGTGCGAGTCACGAGTGGAGTCGGGGCCCGGACAAGTTTAACAAGGACAGAAAAATAGTAAGATTTAACCTCGTTCCCGTGGAGGTAGATTTCGACTCGCATACCTACGCAGAAGAAGACGACGCGCTGGGGCCAGCTATATCTCTTGCCGAAGCACGAAAGCTTGCTCTCGCTGCGGCGGAGTCTGGTTCGGCAGGAGAGAAAGGATCGGCTCGAAGAACTGTTTATCGTCGCAACAGACGTATTGCCGAATACGTTTTGAGAAGATCTGGTGGTAATTGCGAAAGCTGTGAAAATCCGGCCCCCTTCATGAAGACGAATGGATCACCCTATCTAGAGCCGCACCATGTCAATCGACTATCAGATGGCGGCCTAGATCACCCACGCTTCATAGGCGCCATTTGTCCTACCTGCCATCGAGAAATCCACCACGGCCTCAACGGAAAGGCGAAGAACGAAGCGCTGAAAGCTTACATAGCCAGTATCGAGCCCAAATCGTAATTTATTGTTCTAGAAAAGTACTGCTAGCTGTACCTAACCTGGCGCGGTCGCTGAGTGCGACGGCTCGGTGAGCATATCTTGTAAAGTGATCAGTTGCGGGAGAATCAGCCACGGTGCCGACGCAAGCCTTTCACCAAGACACAGCAGGTCCACATGTTCGGGGACAGCGTCAGCCCACCGCCGATGGCAGCACTGGCCCAGGCGAATGATCCATGGAAGGTAAACCACTGCGAAGCAGCGGCCGCATTAGGCCCACAACAACGTCTACACTACGCCGTTCGGCAACGGAATCACTGAACTTCAATCAATATCATTGTCGTTCAGAAATTTAGCGACTTGCTTCGCCGAATTACTTCCGGAGTGATCAGATGTTACAATAATGAAGTTACGGTTTAGCCTACGCTGTAAGAATTCAAGCTCCTCGGGGAGGTTATCACCAACAAACATCATGAATCTAATCCCCAAGAGGTCGAACTGTATACCGTTGATGTTTGGAATAGCCATTAGTGCTGGCAGCGACATAATCCCATTCATTTCTGGCTGAGTGTTGACGTCCGCCACTAGCAAGAAACCCTCTATGTACCCCTGCGGACTCAAGAGAAACCTCTTCAGCTTTTCTAGCTGCACCCCAGTGCAAGCCCCCTTAATGCTTTTTATGCCCGGCTCCGGGACCGGCCATTCTAGGGCGCGCCAGAATACGCTGACTGCGAAGTAGTAGAGAGCCGAATTCAAATCGTCGGAAAGTTGGTTGGGAACAAACAGTCGTCTGCGAACGCTCATTTCTGCGGGACGAATAGTCATTAGACGTTCAAGTAGAGGAAATTCATGATGGGTGCCCCAATGCTTGGCAACGATTGCTTCTCCATGTTTGGAAAAAAGATGCTCGCATTTTGAACATAGGAAATGAGCATCCACCTGCTTATCAGTCCTCCCAGATCTGCCTGACTGCATGTCTATCCTCATAGGTGATTTCCCGCCTTCTGAGGGCTGATCTCTAACTTGCTTGTAGGCTGATTTAGGGAGCAGGTGACTTTTTTTTAAGATCCCTGCCTGTCCGCACAGACCGCATAAACCATTACGCATTTGCTTTTCCCTTGAGCGACACACTACTGCAATAAACATTGGCAGGTTCACGGGCATCGAGATTAGCGCATCCAAGATGCCGAAAAATCATCGAGTATCAAATTCATTTTCTGGATTACATCTGTACTCCACCCCTGTCCAACTCCCTCCCCCTTCAAAGTCAGCCGCTATAGCGGCAAGGACAGATAGTGCCCGTCGAAAAAGGGAACCTTAAATATCTTTAACGCTGCCCCACTGCGTCATCAAACCGATGATAGGGCGCTAAAACTATTACTCGATCTTCGGAGGCTTATCTGAAGAAGGTTGCAGCCAGACGCTATACAACGAGCTCGGCCTTTTTAGAAAATACCAATAATGAAAAAACTCCATTAGCGTATTGAAAACCACTCCACATACAACCGACCAGACAACGCCGACAGATCCGAGATCAAACATCCACACCAGTAATATTCCCGTGTACATGTTTATCGAATTTGAAAAGGCGTGCCTCACATACCAGTCGACTGGACTGCCCCACAGATCCACCACGTCCGGGCGGTCTTGCGAAATCACTCGATGCATTAGCGAGCTTATTCCGTAAGGCACAAGAAACGTCGGGAGGCATGCAGCTACCGAAAGAAACAGCAGCTTGATAAAATCTAATCGTTCAAATAACTGTGGATTGTAAATATATAATAACAAGAAGCCCGGTATGACGAGACCAACCAGTCCAACAGAGACATTAGCAGCAATTGAGAAATTTATTTTTTCAATATTTTGAATATCCATAAACCTTTCAAGCTCCGTATCGAATAGTCCAATACTGCATATTTCACGCATTGCGCCCACTGGAGCGTCCATTTCAAACGATAACCCGAAACCCTTTTAATTAGACAGCCTGCTGGTGTACGGCGGGCGAGGAATTCGTATGTCCGCACTGAACCGCTTTTATGAAACAGCGAGCGATGCGCTGGAGAAGATCAGCGCCTGCCTGCCGGCCGGCGCCAAACTCTGCCTGGCCATCTACACCCCTGAAAAACCAGAACTCGACATCGTGCTCCAAGACAAAGGACTCGACCTGAATGGGGTGGTTTCGACACTGCGCCGGCGCGGCCTGAGCATCGACGGCGACAACGTTTATAAGCGCGACCTGCTGGACGCTGTGGTCGGCGCACTGGCACTCGGCGCGCAGAACAGCAACCCGCCGCCGGCAGAACACTGGGGCCAGCGCTTCTGGGATATCGGCCGGGAGGAACGCGGGCTGCACGAAGAGCTGGTCGCCGCACTGAAACTCACCCGCGAGAACCTGCGCGCATGCCAAGCCACCATTCACCTGGCAGGCGGGTTCGACCCCGCATATGTCGACGATGTGCAGGCCGCAATCGCCGTTGCCGACGCGGTGCTGCCAAAGGCCGGCGCATAACCCATCACCACCTTCTGCCGCCACGCGCGGCATGGAGCAATATCTCATGGAAACCGAAATCCTCTCCGACGAGGAACTGGCCGCACTCACCGGCTACAAGGCCCGGGCCTACCAGCGCCGCTGGCTGATTGATCGCCAGTGGGTGTTCGTTGAAAGCCGCGGCAAGCGCCCGCTGGTGGGTCGCATGTATGCCCGCATGAAGCTGGGCATGATCAGCCCTACGGTTGCCGATCCGAACCCGCCGCCGGCTGCACCGGTATGGACACCTGACTACTCGCGAGTGAATTGATATGCGCCCCCGCAAGGCCGACACACGCAACTTGCCGCCTCGGATGTACCAGTGGACACGAACACGAAAAAGCGGAAAGGTTTGGATCGCCTATTACTACTTGGATATGACAGGCAAGGCGATCCCGCTGGGCAAGGATCTGGACTTGGCCAGGGTCAAATGGGCGGAGCTGGAGGCGAAGGAAAAGCCGCTTGATCTGCGCACCATGAAAGGCATCTTCGACCGATATATCCGCGACATCGTATCGAAGAAAGCGGCACGGACGCAGAAGGACAATTTGGCAGAGATCAAGCAGCTTCGGCCGATGTTCGACAGCGCTCCCATCGACTCAATCACCCCAGCAACTATCGCGGGGTACCGCGACGCGCGGTCCGCCAAGGTTCGGGCGAATCGCGAGATTGCCACCCTCTCCCACGTTTTCAACATTGCTCGAGAATGGGGACTGACGACCAAAGAAAATCCCTGCCAGGGCGTGCGGAAAAACAAGGAAACACCGAGGGACTATTACGCAAATGATGTGGTTTGGGATGCTGTTTATATGAAGGCAGCTCAAGAGCTAAAAGACGCGATGGACTTGGCCTATCTGACCGGGCAAAGACCGGCAGATGTCCTGGTCATGAGGAAGGACGATGTCGAGGGAAATTACTTGGGTGTGCAGCAGAATAAGACACACAAAAAGCTGCGTATCCAGATGACTGACGGTGATGAGCCAAACAGTCTGGGCCTGTTGATCGGGAAAATGGCCGAGCGCAATGCTCAGCACATTTGCAGCTATTTGATCGTGAGCGCACGCGGCAAGCGGATGACCGCGAAGATGCTTCGCGATCGATGGGACGACGCCAGAGAAAGGGCCAAGAAAGAAGCTGAAGAAAAAGGCGATGTTCAGCTGGCTGAGAAAATCGGAGGCTTCCAGTTCAGAGACATCAGGCCGAAAGCGGCGTCGGAAATCCTCGACGTCGGCGATGCGAGCCTACTCTTGGGGCACACCAAAGGAGACATTACCGAGCGCGTCTATCGGCGAATTGGCGCCATTGCCAAGCCATCGAAATAGTCCCAAAAACCGTTATAAAACTCCAAATCCGCCCCTTGTAGAATGCGGGCTGTAGGGGTGTCAAAAAATAAACGTATCGTAACGAAAAGCGGCTACAGGCGCCGGTTTCATTGGCTTTGCATATCGGTCTTGAAAACCGTCGACTGTAACAGGTCCATGAGTTCGAATCCCATCGCCTCCGCCATCTTATGTACGACAAAGCCCTGATTATGCAGGGCTTTGTCGTTTCTGGCATTCAGGAAATTGGCTCCTCTGTCTACGGATCGTTTCCGCATCTTTTCGGGCATTTCCGCAACCCTACCCTTCTGACACCGTTAAGTGCTCAACAAAACTAAGCACAGCGCGACGGCAGCATTGAATGCTCAGTAGACCGCTTTCGGCCA